>Ga0307406_10000275_pt1 | contig 30678 bp, 24 predicted proteins | sample 322Cmetagenome_3_FD_203706 | JGI IMG/M metagenome (GOLD analysis project Ga0307406, IMG submission 203706) | Maize rhizosphere microbial communities from greenhouse at UC Davis, California, United States - 322HYB-C-2 | ecosystem: Host-associated > Plants > Roots > Rhizosphere > Soil | place...
CCAGCGCTTGCACTCGCACATAAACCTGGCACACCGCAATACACCGTTAATGTGGGTTTGCGAAAAATGATTGCAGCACGCAAAAAACATGCGGTATTTGGAAACGCCAGTACCCATATTTTGCGTACCGGTAATGACCATTGTTTTGCTTATTTACGACAAGCGGATAATGGTGAGCGGTTATTAGCGATATGTAATTTCAGTGCGGCTGAGCGCGAGATAAATGCAGACATATTGCACAATTTATTGCCCGCGCGTGAGGTGATTAACCTGATTGATCACAAACCCTTGGTCATGGATTTTAGCAAGCCGCTCGTGCTTAGGGCGTATCAGGTAATGTGGTTGTATTTTCCAGGTTAACTATTTTCAATAGATACCCGCGTTTGCGGGTATCGAAATTTTTGACCTGAAAATTACTGGCGAGATTGGCGGCGCTGCAATAAATCGGCGATAGGATCGGCAGAGTTTAATTGCGCATCAATTAAATCGGCTTGGGCGCGAGTTTGGTGTAGCAGTGACATTAACAGCCGCACCTCATCGTACATTTCGCCGTGGGTTTCATTGCACAGACGGCGCCCCATTTCCTGCGCCAGGCGCATCACTTCAGCCAACTCACGTGCAGTTTCACCCTGTTCTTCACGCAGCCACTTGGCGTGGTTGATGTTGTCGTGTTTCATGGCGCTTCTCCTAATTGATCCTGTTCCTTTATCAAGGTTGTGGCGGGTAAACAACTATCTACCCGCCACAGCTATATCCTCGTTAAAGCCTAGACCTTTCAGGAGTGTTAAACAAAGAGTTAAAACTAATAACCCCGCGGAATTCCAATCAAAAAGTTATGAGCTATTTAGTTAAACTCGCACAAAAGGTTTAACGCGCCACACCACACAAGCTTACTTTTTTCTTATTTAACTCGTTTACTTTGGTATGTATCCAACTCTTTTGGGTCAACCATAGGCCAGCCTTCTTTGTCCCAGCTGATATTCATGATTTTTAATTTCTGCAAATATTTATCAGCGGTTTCATAGGCGTGTAGCACCAAATAATCTTTACCGTCCCATGAATAGGCGCTGTTGTGGCCGAGGCCGACCCAGTTTTTATTGCCGAGTAGTAACAAGCTGCCGCCGCCTTGGTTCATGTCGCGGCCAGCGCGGTCAAGGTAGGGGCCGGTGACATTTTTGGAGCGGCCTACGGCGAGGTGATAGGTGGATTCGCCGCGTTTACAGCAGAGGCCCCAGCTTACGAATAAATAGTAGTAATCACCTTTGCGCAGAATAAATGGAGCTTCAATTTCACCGGGGCCGGCGTTAACGTCGGTGCCGGCAGGAACCTGATCGCGGCGCGCTATGCTGTGCCACTCTTGTGGTTCGGCGGGGCGGGTGAGGTCGCTGTTTAATTTAAAAATTTTTAAACCGCTCCAGAAAGAGCCAAAACTCATCCAGGCTTGGCCTTGTTCATCAAAAATTACTGCGGGGTCGATTGCGTTCCAGTTGTCGCGGTTGGGCACCGATTCAATCACTATGCCTTTATCTTCCCAGCGGTAGTCGGGCGATTTGGGATCCAGCGTATTATTGACTGTCACACCAATTGCTGAGGTATTTTTGCCAAAGGCGGATACCGAGTAATACAAATAAAACTGGTTGTTATGTTCGATCACATCGGGCGCCCAGAGGTGACCATCAAAGCTTGGCGACACCGATTTGGCCCAAGTGGGTTGGTCGGCAAAGGCGCGGTCAGAGAAAGTCCAGTTCACTTTGTCTTTGGAGCTGTAAATAGTGATGCCGGGGCCGGTGCTGAACAGATACCAGGTGTCGCCTTCGCGTGCCATCACGGGGTCGTGCACATCCACTTGTTTGGCTTGGGCAACCGATGCTCCAAATAACAGGGCGACGGCGTTGAGGAGCAGCGCAGCGGTATAACCAACGCGGGCAGCAGCTTGGCGGAAACGGGTGAGGGGGGCTGTATTTACCATAGTTAACTCTCTTATAGGTCGATTTCTCTCAATATGTAATATAATATTATTCCATTAAAAATAACAGTTAACCGGTGTAAAGCCGGGCACAGGAGAATCATCCATGAAGTTTATTGCTATTCAATCGCACACCTTCCACTTGTTATCCCTGAGCAGTTTGCGCATCGCCGCCGTGGCGTTGGGTAGTTTTTTATTGACGGCTTGTGGGGAATCTCGCGCACCGGTCGGTTCAGCTGATTCAGACGCTACCAGTGAATCTGTTGCGGCCAGTGCATCGTCAGTAGTTGGTGATATCAAACCGGAAACCGCGAGTGATGTACCGGTGGCCTTGGTGCCGCAGCGCGCTGACCCGCAAATTTATCGCACCGAATCGGGCCATTACTATTTTATTGCGACAGCGCCCAAGTTTGATCGCATTCAGTTGCGCAGCTCACCTAGCTTGTTGGGTATTGGCAGTGCAGAAGAAGTGACCATTTGGGAAAAGCATGAATCCGGCCCGATGAGTGAAAATATTTGGGCGCCGGAATTACATCGCTTTAACGATACCTGGTACATCTATTTTGCCGCGGGTGAAAAGGGTGTGGGCGGCAGCATTCGTATGTATGTGTTGGCCAATGAATCGGCCGACCCCATGCAGGGTGAATGGAAAGAATTGGGTCTGGTAAGAACCGCGCGCGACTCCTTCTCGCTCGATGCCACCGTGTTTGAGCACAAAGGCCAGCGCTATTTGGTGTGGGCGCAACGTGACCCGGAAGGCACCATGAATTCTGCCCTTTATATCGCGACACTGGATTCACCAACCCAGGTAGGTGAGCTGGAAGTGGAAATTACCCGCCCGACATTGGATTGGGAAATTCAAGGTTATAAAGTGAATGAAGGTGCAGCGGTGATTATTCGCAACGGTAAAATTTTTATCAGTTACTCCGCGAGCGCCACAGACCATCGCTACGCCGTGGGTTTGGTTTGGGCCGATGTAGATGCGAACTTGCTGGATAAAAATTCCTGGCAAAAATCACACACACCGATTTTTTTCACTAACGAAAAGTTAAAACGTTTTGGCCCAGGTCATAACAGTTTTACGCTGGCAGATGATGGTAAAACCGATGTGCTGGTATATCATGCGCGCGACTACATGGCGCTTCAGGGTTCGCCTTTGTCTGACCCTAATCGCCACACCTATGTTCGCCCGCTGGAGTGGACTGCAGAAGGCTTTCCTGATTTCGGTCAGGATAAACCTGATGCGCCCCTGCCAACAAACCCTGCGCCCTGAGCGCAGGGGGTTGAATCCCAACGCGCTACGCGTAACACATCCATCACTGAAACAATTAACAAGTCTGCAACTGCAGTTAAGACAGCATCTATGACAACATCCATTACAACTACAGAAAATACATCGGCAAAAAATGCAATTAGCCAAAAATTATTTGGCACTACGCCCGCAGGCGAAGCGGTTAATGAATTTACGCTTACCAATAATCTGGGTAGTCAAATTAAAATCATCACGCTGGGTGGCATCATTACCGAGTGGCATATGCGCGATAAAAAAGGCGCTCTGGCCGATGTGGTATTAGGTTTTGATTCGCTTGATCCCTATTTAAACGTTGGCCCTTATTTTGGTGCGCTTATTGGCCGTGTGGGCAACCGTATTGCCAATGCAAAATTTACGCTGGATGGCGCGACCTATAAATTAACGGCCAACAATGGCAGTAATAATTTACATGGAGGCCCCCAGGGTTTTGATAAAAAAGTCTGGAGCGCTACCACCGCTGAAGATGCAAATGGCCCGATATTAAAATTGCATTTGCTCAGTGAAGATGGCGACCAGGGTTTCCCCGGTAATTTGAGCGTGACTGTCATTTATCAATTCACCCACAGCGATGAATTGATCGTGGATTATTTCGCTACTACCGATAAAGCCACGCCGGTAAACCTCACCCAGCACAGTTATTTTAATTTGGCTGGTATTGGTACTGACTCAGGTGCGACTATTCTCAATCACAAAGCGCAGATATTTGCCGATCACATTAACGCGGTAAACCAAGCGGCAATTCCGGTAGGTGAACCGATGCCGGTTGCCGGAACACCGTTTGATTTTCGCGAGCCGACGTTAATTGGCAGTCGCATTAATGATGAGCATGAGCAGATAAAAAATGGTTTTGGTTACGATCACAATTTTTTGATCAATCAAAAAAACTACAAAGAATTAACTCTGGCGGCGCGTGTTGAGGAAGAAACCTCTGGTCGTGTACTGGAAGTATTCACTGAAGAGCCTGGCGTGCAGTTTTATTCTGGTAACTTTTTGGATGGCTCACTCACTGGTAAAGGCGTGACCTATCAAAAACGCAGCGGTTTTTGTTTAGAGCCGCAACATGCCCCCGATTCGATTAACCAAGCACAATTTCCATCGATAGTGTTGCGCCCTGGTGATGAATATAAAACCCGCACCATTTTTAAGTTATCAGTTAAGTAATTATTCGGAGTAGGGCGGAGTCGCGCAGCACTCCGCCGCACTTTGCAGTAGACAACAAAAAACGCCCTGTACTGAAAAGTGCAGGGCGTTTTTTTATTCAACATGGTTGTAACATGGCTAAACGAAAAAGCCCCGCCTTTCATCTGAAAGGCGGGGCTTTTTGTTACAGCGTCTGAGCTAGATGGTCAGTCGCGGTAAATAATTGCCCGGGATAATGCCGAAGACTGAAAGCACTATCAGAATCAGCATGATAATGAATAAAACCCGCACCACTTGCGCCACCGGTGACGGCAGCGGCAAGAGTGATACCAGCCACCAGATAAGCCCGAATACAACCAGGTAGACGATAAGGTTAATAATGGAGTCCATGATCTTTTCCTTTGCGATTTGCTAACGATGGTGCGCAGGGCATTACTATTTGCCCTAATGCTTAAGTGATATTGATCATAACGAAGCGGGAGGGTTTTGGCGGTGCGCTGGCGTACACAGGAGTGTGGTGGCGCTGTTACCCATCTACACCACAAGTGTAAAGACCGCCTAAATCCCTTGGCCTGAAAGTAGATTTATGAGTAAAATCAATTTGTCTTATAATATTAAGACAATATCAATCACAACCTACCGTCTAACAATAATCTACAGGTAACCATTATGTTTAAATCAATTTTGGCGGGACTGGGCCTTTTGCTGTGCAGCGTTAGCGCATCGGCGATTACGCTTTCGGGTTTGACTAATTCCCATGACCCGGGCGCCCTTATTAAGGATGGTAATACCTACTTTCACTTCACCACGGGTACTGGTATTTGGTACTCCACATCGACCAATTTAACCACCTGGACGGGTGGCCCGGCGCCGGTATTTACCACTTACCCCAGCTGGATTTACAGCAAGATCCCCAATTTCAGCGGCTCTTTCTGGGCGCCTGAAGCGATTCATATGAATGGCTACTACTACCTTTATTACTCCGTATCCACCTTTGGCACCTCGGTGTCGGCAATTGGGGTCGCGCGTTCAGCATCGCTGACCTCACCCAGCTGGCAGGATTTGGGGGTAGTGGTGGAGTCCTGGGGCGGTAGTAGCGAAATTAACGCGATTGACCCGGCGCTGTACCGCGACCATGACGGCAAGGTGTACATGAGTTACGGTTCATTTTTTGGTGGGATTGGCGTAGCTGAAATCAACCAAAGTACCGGTAAGCTCAATGGCAGTGTGACCAAGGTATATGGTGGCAACCACGCGGATATTGAAGCGCCTTACATTTCACGCAATGGCGATTATTACTACTTATTTATTAATCGCGGCGCCTGCTGCCAAGGTGCTAACAGTACCTATTACGTGCAGGTCGCACGCTCAACTTCCGTCTACGGCCCTTATACCGATGTGCGCACCTTGCTGCCTAATGTGGATGGCAACTACAAAGGCCCAGGTCACATAGGTTTGTTAAAACAAGATGGCTGCAATTACACCTCTATTCATTATTACGACTTGAACGATAACGGCAATGCCAAGTTAGACCTGTTAAAAATGACCTACAGCAATGGCTGGCCAACGCTCACGCGTAATTTTTCTGTCGCCAGTTGTGGTGGTGTAAGTGATGGTTTGTATCGCATTACTGCGCGTCACAGTAATAAAGATCTACTGCCTGCCGCTAAATCCTCCGCCAATGGCGCGATGATTCAACAGGAAACCTGGAACTCTTATCGCGCCCAACAGTGGTATGTGATTAATCAGGGCACGGGTTATTACAGCCTGATTAACGCAGCGAGTTTGAAAAGTTTGGACGTGTACAACAATTCCACCGCTGCGGGCGCCAATATCGCGCAGTGGGATTATTGGGGTGGTGCAGGGCAGAAGTGGAGCCTGACGAATAGCAGCGGCTATTACACCATTCGTTCGCAACTGAGTAATTTACCGCTCGACGTGTTGAATTTAAGCACGGCAAATGGTGCACAAATCATTCAGTGGAATGCGACGGGCGCCACCAATCAACAATTCAGTTTAACCCGCTTGAAATAAAACCCGGGTTTGACGCGCGGCGCCTTTCGGTGGTTGATAAAAACTGTCGGAAGGCGCTGCGCTTTTCCAACCGACAAAATATAAATGGAGAGTTTTGATGAAAAAAATAGCCAGCGTTTTGCTTGTGATGGGCGTGAGTGTGTTGGGTACTGCCTGCAGTCAAAAAGCGCCAGAAACCCTTACCAGTCCCGACACTAACCTTAGTGTTAAGGTATTTGTTACCGAGCAAAATACACTGGCTTATTCAGTGGATCGCGCGGCGCAGCCAGTGATTCTGCCATCAGATTTAGGTTTGCAATTAAGTACTGCCGATTTTACCCAGGGCGTCACTATTGAATCGCGTTCAGCTATTACTCCTGTGACTGATGATTACACCCTGCGTGTGGGTAAAAAAAATAAGATCGCCTATCGCGCCAATGAACAAACATTTTCTATTTTAAATGCGCAACAACAAAAACTCATACTGATCTTTCGCGTATCAGACGACGGTGTTGCGTTTCGTTATGCCGTGAAAGATTCCGCTATCGCCACCAAAGAATTTGTGAAAGAAACTACCAGCTTCCAATTGCCGGAAACGGCGCGCGCCTGGTTGCAACCTATGGCGGTGTCGCAAACCGGTTGGAGCAATACCAATCCATCCTATGAAGAACATTACCAAATGGATATTCCGGTGGGCACTGCTTCCACCCTCGGTGCGGGCTGGGCTTTTCCGGCGCTGTTTAACACCGGTAATACCTGGGTATTGGTATCGGAAGCGGGCGTGAATCGCGACTGGCATGCCTCGCGTTTGCATCATGAATCACCCAAGGGCGAATACACACTGGCAACACCACAAGCGCCGGAAATTTATATTGCACCTAACGGCGAAAAAGGTGCACTGCTTGCCAATAGCCGCGGCGATTTAATTTCCCCCTGGCGTATTCTCGCGATAGGCGATTTACCGCGCATTATGGAATCCACTTTAGGGACCGATGTCGCTGAGCCTGCCATTGCGCTGGATAAAAATATTATCCAGCCCGGTCATTCCTCCTGGAGTTGGGCCATTTTAAAGGATGATTTCACTACCTTTGATGTGCAGAAAAAATTCATCGACTACGCCGCTGAAATGCACTGGAATTACACCCTGATTGATGCCGATTGGGATAAAAAAATCGGCATGGAAAAATTGAAAGAATTAGTTGAGTACGCTGCGCAAAAAAATATTGGCATCCTTGTCTGGTACAACTCATCGGGCAGCTGGAACGAAACACCTTATAGCCCCAAAAGCGAATTACTTACACACGAACAGCGCCAGGCGGTATTTGCGCAGTTGAAAGCCATTGGTGTAAAGGGTTTGAAAATCGATTTTTTTGCCGGTGATGGACAATCCATGATGGCCTATTACCACGACATCATGACCGATGCTGCCGCACATGGTTTGTTGCTTAACTTCCACGGCGCCACTCTGCCGCGCGGTTGGCAGCGCACTTATCCCAACTTAATGACCATGGAATCCATTAAGGGTTTTGAGTTCACTACCTTTACCCAAGCCGACCAGGACCCGGTAGCGGCGCATGTGGTTATGTCGCTTTTTGCACGCAATGTGTTTGACCCAATGGATTACACGCCCATGGCGTTTGGTGATATCCCGAATATTAAACGTGTGACCGAAAATTCATTTGAGTTAGCCGAAGCGGTGCTCATGATTTCCGGTATTCAACACTTTGCCGAAATTCCCGAAGGCATGGCGACTGCACCGGACTATGTAAAAGTTTTTTTGCAAGAATTACCGCGCGCGTGGGATGAGGTGAAATTTATTGATGGCTACCCAGGAAAGTACGTCGTAATTGCCCGTCGCGCCGGCGATGTTTGGTATGTCGCTGGTATTAATGCGGAAAAAGAAAATAAAACCCTGAATCTGGATTTAGGTTTTATCGGCGACAAAAAAGGCACGCTGATTGCCAGTGGTGCAGGTGAGCGCGATTTTATACAGCAGGATGTTAATACCAAAACACCACACACTCTTAGCCTGCGCCCCAGTGCCGGTTTTGTGATGGTATTTAAATAAATTTTGGCATACGACCAAAAAATCAAAAATTAAAAATGTAAATGTGAGAGAGGTACCATGAAAAAATTATTATCCCTGTTGTTATTGCCCGCGGTATTAATCGGCTGCGGTAAAGAGGCAGAGGTGCCCGCTGAAAAAAGCGCGGCACCCGGAGCGCAAACGTCGGTTGCAAGTCAACCGGCTAATGGCCCCACCGCCGAGCAAATGGTCAATAGCTTTATTAACCCGATTTTCCCCAACGGTGCCGACCCTTGGTTGGAATATTTTGAAGGCAATTATTATTTAACCACTACCACCTGGACATCGCAGTTGGTGATGCGCAAATCGCCCACACTCGCTGGCCTTGCTACAGCAACGCCGATTAATATCTGGTCAGAGAGTGATTTGGGCCGCTGCTGTAATTTTTGGGCGTTTGAATTTCATCGCCTGAATACACCCAAAGGGCCGCGCTGGTATGTTATGTACACCTCGGGCATTGCCGAAAATTTTGATCGCCAGCATTTGAGTGTGATTGAAAGCCACGGCGATGACCCGCTTGGCCCCTACACCTACAAAGGTTCACCCATGCCGGATATTTGGAATATCGACGGTAATTATTTTGAACACAAGGGCCAATTGTATTTGCTCTGGTCCCAGTGGGTGGGCGATGAACAAACCATTTGGATTTCCAAAATGAGCAACCCTTGGACGGTAGAAGGCGAGCGCGTAAAAATTATTCGCCCCGAATACGACTGGGAATTTTCCGGCATGAAAGTGAATGAAGGCCCGGAAATGTTAAAACGCAATGGCAAAACCTACATGGTGTATTCCGCGAGTTTTTGTAATACCCCGGACTACAAATTGGGATTGGTGGAATTAGTGGGCGATGACCCGTTAAAAGTAGAGTCTTGGCATAAATTTGATAAGCCGGTATTTAGCAAAGCCAATGGTGTGTTTGGCCCCGGTCACAATGGTTTCTTTAAATCGCCCGATGGCACCGAGGACTGGATTATTTACCACGGTAACGCCAGCGAATTGGAAGGTTGCACCAGCACTCGCTCAGTGCGCGCACAAAAATTTACCTGGAATGAAGATGGCACCCCAAACTTTGGTGAGCCGGTCGCTGCCGGTGTGCCTGTAGCATCTCCCTCTGGTGAAAACGGCCCGCTCGTCACTAAAGTGCAAGGCACTCAAATATCCTTGGTAAGCAAAGCGGATAACACCTGTGTGGTTGCCGATAACAGCGGAAAAATTTCTGCCGCGAGCTGCGCAGATGCCGCGAGCAACAATGCCAGCGCGACTTGGAATTTGGATTACACCACCAACGGCAATTATCGCTTGGTAACACCAAGCGGATTATTCCTCACCGGCGGCGGCGAGCAGTGCGCGATTACCGATGCAGGTTTGAGCAGTGCACCTTGGCACAACCAACTCTGCCAGCAATGGCAAATCAAACCTTATATTAAAGGTTGGGTCGCACTGGTAAATGCGCAAACCCAGGAAGAGTTACGCTTTGCTGATTGCAAGGAGCCCGCGCCAAAAGAAGTGCAAAAATCAGTTGAGGATATTCCGCAATTTATCGAGCCAAAATCTGCTTGTGCCCAATGGGCATTGCAACCACAAGGTGAAAATGCCATCACCAGTATTCAAAGCGGTAAAGCAATTACCGTCGTGGAAAATACAGCCGTTAAAAATATTGCGCAGCAAGAGTGGCTAAACAAATCGAACCAACGTTGGAAATTTGCAGCGGCCGATGAAGGTTACTTCTACATTCAGCCGAGTGCCGAGCAATCTAATGGCAATGCACAACAATGTATTGCGGTCGCAAAAAAGTCTATCGTGCCCGGTACTAATATCGAGCTGGCAAATTGCGGAGAGGATTACACCCAATGGCAAGTAGAGTTTTTAGCTGACGGCACCGTAAAACTCGCCAACCGTAAAAGTACGCTAGTAATCGATTTGGCCCACGGTGGCGTGGAAGACTTCACCAACTTCGCCCAAGCCCAATGGCTAAACAGCAACGGACAGCGCTTCCAAATTAAACCCGTACAATAATATTTCCTGCATAGGGTGGGTGCCGCGCAAGCGACACCCACCATTTTTCGTTATACCTGCAACGCAGGCATCCAGCCCCCCGTTTCATTCGATACAACTCTTCCCCATCGCCATAACTGCCCCTTAACTATGTTACTCCATTGCGTTACAGCCCCGTCCAGTGAATGCTTTTAAAAACAGTGGTTTATCCGGTGTGGAAAATATCGTATAAAGCGGTAAACGGTGCCGCGCTCAGGCTTGCGCCGGTTTTTTATTAAGTGATATATGCAAGCCGCCCGCTAAGTGATTGAATCAGCAGTAGCTTTTTGAGTAAAAGGCACCCGCCCAAAAACAATACGCGGCTGGCTGATATACGGCTTGAGCCGTCTAATAAACTGTTAGAGAATCGAAAATATGAATAAGAAATATATATTCAAAATGGTTTGGCGTGGATGGTTTGCGGGCGTTACTGCTATTTTTACCCCACTATTTATATTGGTCGCTATTCTCTCGCCAGAAACACCGAAACAAATGCTTCTTGCTGTTCCGTTAATCCCTCTTGTAGCAGCGGTGCAAGGCGCTATGTTTGGGGGCTTGGTGATTTTAGGATTAACTATTTGGCCATCCAAAAAATCGGTGCAAATCTAGTTACAACTCTAACAAGAAAATCATGTCGCCCCTGAACCTCCCCCGATTTAATGGACACTTTTCCCATTCTACTTCGCTCCATTTTATGGAAAAAGTGCAACTTAAAGTCCACCGTTTATCGCGGCGTTAATATATGAAAAAAATACCACTTATTATATTTCTGTTAGTGTTTCATGCTAATGCATGTGAAGAAGACTGCATACAAAAGCCTTCCCCTATAAATTGTAAAAAAGCAATGCATGATTTTTCTGAAAAAATTGAAACTTATGCAGAAGCTGTAGAAAAAATCGATATTTCCGAATTGGTGAGATTTAGGGAGTGGCTTAAAGAAAATGAAACTATTCAAATAACTTGTGGGGCTTACAATCAAGACAGGGTGCTTAAGCCGCACTATAAAGAAATATTTCTTGCAAATATTCGTCTGATTAGCTCCATTCGAGGGCTTATTCGCTCTAATGAGATTTTCAGTAAGCCGGATGAAACAATTACAGAACATGTCAAAGAAGCTTATTTACAAATGCGAAATTCAACCAAAGTATTTAACAATAAAACAGATGGAAATACATGAGTGATGTCTATCGTAAAATTCATATGGGTATATTTCGTAAACCTTTAGTTGAAATAACTGACAATGGATTTTTGTTTGAAGGGAAGAAATACTCTCTTTCTGAAGTAAAAGAGATTAGGCATGCTGGCGGTCACGGTTCGCCGAGACTGCTTTCTGTTGTTCTTTCTGATGGAAAGAAAATATTAGTAAATTCTGCTGCTTTAGAACTGAATGGTAAAAAGTATAGTAGCGGTTTTATTTCTGGAACAAATGAGGCCTTCGAAAAAATAAAATCATATTTTTGCCCGTGAGTAATTACATTGCAATCTATGAAAGCAATTGATTTTAAAGTGCAAAAAATAAAAAATTTCTATAGCTCACTTTTAGTTGCGGCTTTGTGGTTTTGCTACGCAAAGGTTATCCATGCGCTGCTTAAACACTGCGGTTTAATCTAACGTCAGGTATAAAAACGTGCTCAATTTTATAGATGCCGAAGCAAAACACACCGAGCTGCTTCGAGATACCTTAATCACATCAAAAGGGTATTGGGGGTATTCTCAAGAGCAGCTAGAGGAATGGAGATCTAATTTAAGGTTTGAAGAAGAGTATATTGCTGGCAATACAGTCAAATTAATTTTAAAAGATAAAGAAGTGATTGGATTCTTCGCCATAGTGAAAGGCGATAATGATGAGCTTGATCACCTTTGGCTATTGCCAAAAGCCATTGGCAAGGGCTATGGCAATCTAGTGTTTGAACAAATTCTTTCAGAATGTAAAGCGCTGAATATAACTGAGTTTCATATAATATCTGACCCAGATGCTGAAGGTTTCTACTTAAAGAAAGGAGCATTTAAAGTTGGGGAGGTATATAGCGAGCCCCAGAAAAGAATGCTGCCTAAACTAAAATTTACGGTGCGCCTTTAAATGGTGCGTCGACAATTCCAATAGAAAAATTATGAAAAAATAATCGAATATTTCTTTGAAAACAAAGAAAGTGTTAGTAAACATTACTTCTCTGTTATTCCTGCATGTTGTTGACTTTCACTTGGCCTGATTAAATTCCTGCAAATTACTAATAAGCGGGATTAGTCCATGTTAAGAAAAAATTTCTGCGCTGCGTTGTTTGTCATTGCCCTTGTTTCTTGTGGAGGTGGTAAAAATTCTGGCTCTTCTGCAAGTGTTTCATCCAGTCAAACACCCTCGTCTTCGATAGCTTCGTCTACTGCGCTGGCATCTTCGTCCGCCGTTTCATCTAATTCCAATAATGATTCTGGTTGTGGTATTGCAGCGCAGTTTTCCACTGGGCTGCAAACAATCACCGTCGATAATTCATCGCGCAGTTATTGGATCGAAATGCCACCCAACTATGATCGTAATACCACTTATCCGGTGATTATTGGATTGCATTGGCGAGATGGCAGTGCTGCAGATATCTATGGGTGGAGTGGCTTTTTTGGGCTTAAAAACAAGTACAACGGCAATGCCATTTTCCTTGCCCCTCAGGGGTTGAATGCAGGCTGGGCGAATAATGGTGATCGTGATATTCGTTTTATGCGCGCCATGATTACCGAAGTACAGCAGGGTGTATGCACGGATACCAAACGCGTTTTTGCTACCGGCTTTAGTTTTGGCGGGATGATGTCTAACGCTATAGGTTGCCAAATGGGTGACCTGGTCAGAGCCATTGCGCCGATGGCCGGTTCGCTGTGGAGTGGTTGCGCTGATTCGCCTCACAACGTGGCGACATTATTTATTCATGCCAAAGACGACAATGTGGTTCCCTATTCAGCGGGAGAGGAGGCGCGCAATGTTTTCCTGGCGCGAAATGGCTGCAGCGCAACAACAAAACTGGTGGGTAATGATGGATGCGTGGAGTACGAGGGGTGCGCCAGTGATAAACCTGTAGTGTGGTGTGGCACTGAAACGGGCGGCCATTGGTATCCGGACTTTTCTGCCCAGGAAACCAAGGATTTTTTTGATCGGTTTAACGAGTAGGAAGCAAATTACATAGTTTTCAATTTAAAAAGGCAGGGGGTGAGTCCTGCCTTTTTTGTGCGTTGTTCTTTTTGTTTGGTTATTTCATGTTCTTTTTATCAACAACCCAGCCTTTCCATGTTGATAATTTTGGGGTTTTTCCTTTAAAAAGCTTGCTGGAATTTTTATCGCCTTTTAATTGCCAGTTCAGCCACGCCGTGGCGACCTTTCCATATTCGCCACCAAAGGGTTGGGCATAGGTGCCGCCGTGACCTACATCCAGGTTGGCGACAAATACCGGTACATGATTAATTTTTTCCACATCATCCATGCCATTTTTATAGGCTATGTCCGATGGACCGCCCAGCAAATAGAGGGTTGGTGTGTGAATTTTTTTCAGGTGGGTTTTGTCCAGTTGCGGCATCATCGGCATGGCATTGCCGCGCAGTGGTTCGATAAAAATACCGCTGTTGGCGACTATCAATGTAGTAATGCGCGGGTCGCCTGCCACTTCCAGTGCTTGTAATCCACCACAGGACATACCGGCAAGGGCAATTTTGTTGGTGTTCAATTTCTTGAAGTAAACGCTGTTTTTATTGGTGTTTTGTGCAAAGGCCCAGTCTATAGCGGCGGTGAGTTTGGCAGAGGTTGATCTCTCTTTATTTTGTTCACCAGATGCTCTGGGCATTGTTCCTATAGCGATAACCATAAAACCCTGCGAGGCGATTTCATTTAAAAAATTGACGTGTTCAAACGGCGAGTCAAAACAGGCGCCGTTACCCCAGACAACAATAGGTAAGTTTTTTTTACCGTTAAAATGCTGGATATCCTGCGGGCGGAAAATAGTGTGCGTTTGGAGTGAGTCCTCGCTTTTCATAATGGCAGGAAATTTTCCTGTCCCGCCACCTTCTACAATCCGGCTGTTGGTGTCTTCGGCAAATGCTGGTGTTGCAATACTGAATGTCAGCATCCATAAAAAGGGTAGTATTTTCTGCATGGGAAAGTTCCTTGTTAATTAGGGCTATTGTTTTATCGACTATATCAGTCGCGCCCAATTAACCTGGAATGCCTTAACAAAAAATTTCTGATGACTTGTAAAAGCGGGTAAATATTTTGGTTTTTTTGCCTGGTTTTTTAGGGGTGAAAAAATTGCCCCGATATGAAAACAAAAGGTGAAAATAAAAAAGCAAAATGTAAAAAAGAAAATAGCGAAATAAAAAAAGGCAGAACTTGCGTTCTGCCTTTTTGCGTTTCAGGATTTCGGTGAAAAATTATTTCACGCTTTCCTGCTTCACAATTTCGTCTTCAATAAAATTCAGGGCTTCGTCGATAAGCGCGAGCATGGATTGTTTGGCGCGTTCGGGGTTGCGGTTTTTGATGGCGTTGAACACTTTGGCGTGGTCTTCCACTATGCCGTCGTGGTTACCTTTTATGGGGCTGGTGTGGCTGATACTGACACGCAAGGCGGTGGAGATGAAGTCGCGCAGGCGGATGTAAAAGCGGTTGTTGCTGGCGTAGAGAATGCTGACGTGAAAGGCGATGTCGGCTTCCAGGTCTTCTTTGCTGTTTTCTTCGGCGTTGCGCATGCGCTCCAGCGCTTGTTCAATGGCGTCGATTTTTTTGTCGTCGGCGTAGCGTGCGGCAAGTGAGGCGGCTTCGGGTTCAATGGCGATGCGCACTTGCAGGAATTCTTTGAGCACTCTGAGGGTGGGGCGGCTTTCCAGGGTCCAGCGCAGTAAGTCCGGGTCAAAAATATTCCATTGGTCTTCCGGCAGAATGCGAATGCCCTGGCGTGGTTTGCTGGAGATTAACCCTTTGGCGGAAAGCATTTTTACCGCTTCACGTACCGCGCTGCGGCTTACGCCAAACTTCTCACACAGTTCGGCCTCGGTGGGCAGACTGTCGTCACTGAATTCGCCACAGATAATTGTGCGTCCCAGCTCTTGTACCATGCGTTGTGAAAGATTGAAGTTGCGGTCGAGAAGCGCCATTATTTTTGTCGTCCAGATAAGCAAAAAAGATCGCTGAAGATTAACGATTTATTATTCATAATACAATCTGAGAATAGCGTGGGTGGCCGCAACGGCGCGGGGCCTATTGTATTTTGTGCGAAGGGTAGGGATATTTTTTAACGCCGGGTCAGTTTTATCCAGCAGTGCAATCAGCCGGTGAATTTGCGCCACGCGGGGTCGGGTTGCCACTGCGCAGCCCAGCGTGGCAGGTCACTGGCGGGCATGGGACGGGCAATGCCGTAACCTTGAGCCAATTCACAGCCGAGAGGAATCAATAATTCACCGTGGGCGATAGTCTCTACACCTTCGGCAATTACGCGGCGGTGAAATGCGTTTGCCAAACCTATCACACCTTTTACGATGGCTAAATCGTCCGGATCATCGAGCATGTCGCGCACAAAAGTTTGATCGATTTTTAATAAATCGGCGGGCAGGCGTTTTAAATAGGTGAGCGATGAATAGCCGGTGCCAAAATCATCCACCGCAAAATGCACCCCCAGGGCACAGCAGGCGCGCATTAAGTCGGCCACTTCGGCGATGTCTTTGAGCGCGCTGGTCTCCACAATCTCCAATTCCAAAAATGCCGGTGGCACTTGCGGGTGAGCGAGCAGTTGCTCGGCGAGGCGCGCGGCAAAATCACTGCGCTGTAATTGCAGCGCCCCCACATTCACACTCACTGGCATTTGCAGCCCCAGTGCTTGCCAGCGTTCAATTTGGCTCAGTGCTTCGTCGATTACCCAGTCGCCCAATTCAATGCTCAGTGGGTGATCTTCAATAACGGGTAAAAATTTGATGGGGGGTATTAACCCTTGTTGTGGATGTTGCCAGCGCACTAGCGCTTCTACGCCGATAATTTCGCCGCTGCGCATGTTTACCTTGGGTTGGTAAAACAATACAAATTCTCGTTTATCCAGTGCGCTACGAATGTGTTCCAGTGATTCGCGCTGGGTTTTTACCGCCATGTCTTTGGCAACATCAAACAGGTGGTAACCGTTTTTACCCGCCTGTTTGGCGATGTACATGGCCTGGTCGGCGTGGCGCAATAATTGGTCGGCGTCGGCGGCATCCTGCGGGTAAAGGGTGGCGCCGATACTGGCCGAGACTTGCAATAACTGCTCGTTCAGCATCAGCGGGGTAGCGGCTTCGTGCAGCAGGCGCTCCAGTACCAATTCGTGGGTTTTGGGCCCTTCAAGCCCGGTCATAACCACCACAAATTCGTCGCCGCCAATACGGGCGATAGTGTCGCCCTCGCGCAGAGTGGCTTTTAAGCGGTGGGCAATATTGACCAGCAGTTGGTCGCCGGTATCGTGGCCGTATTGATCGTTGATCGCTTTAAAACCATCCAGGTCGATATAGAGTACTGCCAAGGCAGCATTCTGCCGATGGCTGTGGGAAATAGCCTGTTTCAGGCGATCCGCCAGCAGTACCCGATTGGGTAAACCGGTGAGCGCATCGTAGTGGGCGATATATTCGAGTTGGCGCTGGTGCTCTTTGATGGGCGTGATGTCGGTGAATAGGTTGACGTAACTTTGGGTGTGGCCAAGGCCGTCCTGCACGGCGCTGATGGTCATCATGGTGGCGTATAACTTGCCATTTTTATGGCGATTCCACAGCTCGCCGTGCCAGTAACCTTTTTGTTCCAAGTCGTGCCAAAGGGAAGCGTAAAACTCTTGTCCGTGCAGGCCGGATTTGAGCAGGCGCGGGTTTTTGCCAATCACTTCCTCACGGGTGTAGCCGGTGATATCGCTGAATATCTGGTTGACCTCGATGATATTGCCCAGCAGGTCGGTGATAAAAATCCCCTCCCGTGCATGGGTAAATACACTGGCCGCCAGCTGCAGGCGAGTCTCTACATGAGACTGTTCAATGGCCAGTGCCGAGAGCCGCGCTTCACTTTCGATCAGGCGCAGGTCTTCCACTTGGGGGCTGCTGGGTTCGCGATGGTAGATGGCGAAAGTGCCCAGCACCTTGCCCTGGGCAGAAAATATCGGCTGCGACCAGCAGGCGCGCAGCCCGGCTTGGGCAGCCAGTTCGCGATAGTCGCGCCAGTAGGGGTGGCTGTCTATGTCCTCCACTATGACGCGCTCACCCAAAAAGGCGGCGGTACCACAGGAGCCGGTGGCAGGGCCTATGCTGGCGCCGTTGATTGCCTTTACATAAAACTCGGGCAGATGGGGAGCGGCGCCGTGAGTGAGGTGAGTGCCGCTCTCGTCGGTCAGCAGGATGCTGCAAATGGCGCCGGGTACCAGCTCCTCTACATCGCACACAATACTGCGCAGCACCTCATCCAACGGGATTTTGGTGAGCAGTATTTCCAGTATGTGGTTGTGATGCTGGTAGCGGCGCTCGGCTTGTTTGCGCTCGGTAATGTCCTGGTAAATGCCGGTCAGGCGCACGAGCGTGCCATTTTCATAGTGGGCGGTACAGGTTGTGCGGAGGTCGATTTTGCGCCCTTTGAAGGTGTATTTTTCCACCTCAATATCAAACACTTCGCCGGTTTCTATGGCGTGGCGCATGGCTTGGGCGATACGCTCGCGGGAGCCAGGCAAGTACATGGAAAAGCCTTCGTCGAGTGAGGGGGTGAATTCTTCGGGGGTGGTGTCGTGGATGCGATAGGTTTCGGCAGTCCAGTAGAGGCTGCGGGTGGGTACGTGCATCTCCACGCCGCCGACTTTGGCGATGGCTTGGGAAGCTTCGAGGATACGCGCGTTAGTGCGCAGCGCCTCTAACTGTTCGCGCTCGTGGCTGGCAAATTCAGTCAGTTTCTGCTCTAGCTGATCCAGCTCTTGCTGCTGCAATTGCAGGGCGAGGCGGTAGATATCCAGTTCGCGTGCGAGCTGTTCGGATTCGTCCAAGTCAGGTAAGCGGCCAGACCGCAGTGTTTGCTGCAGCTGGCGCGAGGCGCGCTGGTAGAACTCGCTTTGGTTGGCGGAGGATGCACTCATTGGTCTTCCATTCCTTCAGATACGTTCCTCAAAACCTGTGAGGGTGTGCACAAAATATAGCAGTGCTCTGCCAGAGTGTCGAAGTGACACTCTGGCTTTTTTTTAATCGGTTTGTGTCTTGGTTGATCCAGAGGTGGTCGTGGAGGCAAGGGGAGAGGCAAGGGTTTTGCGGTGTAAACCCCAGTTGCGCAGCTTTTCCATGTAGAGGTAGACCACCGGGGTCGTAAACAGGGTGAGCAACTGGCTGACCGCCAGGCCGCCGATGATGGTAATACCGAGCGGTGTGCGCAGCTCCGAGCCTTCGTTACTGCCCAGAATTAGCGGCAGGGCGCCGAGCAGGCCAGCGAGGTTGGTCATCATAATCGGGCGCAGGCGCATCATCGCCGCTTGGAAGATGGAATCGCGGGAGGACAAGCCCTCTTTGCGCTCCAGCTCCAGCGCAAAGTCGATCATCAAAATCGCGTTTTTCATCACTATGCCAATTAATAAAAACAGGCCGAGCATGGCGATCAGGCTGAAGGGGGTGTCACTCAAGCGCAGCGCCAGCAGGGCACCAATGCCATTCTCTCCACTCTGCCCTCGGCTGGCATTGCAGCGCCAGCAGGGCACCAATGCCAGCCGAGGGCAGAGTGGAGAGAATGGTGAGCGGGTGGATAGTGCTCTCGTACAAAATGCCCAAAATCAGGTAGACCGCAAGCAATACACAGGCGATCAGCACCGCCGGTTCCTGCGCCATGCCGGGGGTGCTTGGCCCCCAGCCGGGGCGACTGGTGCCAGCGGTGGCCAGGTAGACTTCTTTGGGCACCATTAACTCGCCAATTTTTTGTTCAATGGCAATGCGTGCCTGCTCCTCGGTAAAACCTTCGGCGACACCGTAACCAATGCTCTCCGAGGCGAACTGGTTGGTGTGACGCACCCGATCTTCCGCCAAGCCATAGTCAAAGCTGGAAAAGGTGGACAGCGGCACCCGCTCGCCGCTGCGGGTAATCACCTGTAACTGCTCCAATACTGCCGGCGTGGCGGTGTAACCTGGCTCCAGCTCCATCACCACCCGGTATTGGTTCATCCGGTCGTACATGGTGGAGACTTGCCGTTGCGAGAAGGAGTTATTGAGCAGGGTCGCTACGGTCGCCATATCCACCCCCAGGCGCTGGGCGGTTTCGCGGTCGATGGTGAGTACCACCTGCTGGGTGCCTTCCTCTTTTACGCCATCCACTTCGGTCACTTCCGGCATGTTTTCCATGGCGGTGGTGATTTTGGCGGCCCATTTGGACATCAATTTTAAATCGTCGGAGAGCAACAGCAATTCCTGTTCGCTGCGGCTAAAGGGCGAAGAGAGGCGAATATCCTGGTCCGGGCCGATCATCATCATGGCGCCGGGAATACTGGGAATCTGGCGCCGGATGCGATCTACCACTTCATGCACGCTCACGCCGCGCTCTGCCATGGGTTTCAGGCTGACGCGCATCCACGCATTGCTCACGCCATTGCCACCACCGCTTGCGCCAAATACATCTTCCACAGCGGGGTCGGTGAGCAGGACTTTGCGGAATTCCTGAATCTTGGGCTGCATCAACTGGAACGAGAAACCGTCGTCGCCGCGCACCCAGGCGGTCATCTGGCCAGTGTCTTGTTCGGGCAGCATGGTTTTGGGGATGGCGACATAGAGGTAAATATTGACCCCAATCACCGCCGCGAGCAGCAGCATCACAATCCGGCTGTGGCGCAGTGCCCAATTGAGGGCGATGCCATAGCCTTGTTTGATTTCGTCGAAGGTGCCGGGGCGTGCAGATTTTTTCGGGGCTTTTTTCAGCAGTTGGGCACAGAGTGCCGGGGTGAGGCTGAGCGACACCAGCAATGAAATGAGCATGGCGGCGGCGAGGGTGATGGAGAATTCGCGGAACAGTTTTTCCACTACGCCGCCCATCAGCAGGATGGAGACAAAAATCACCACCAGGGTGATGTTCATTGCCAGCAGGGTAAAGCCCACTTCGCGGGCGCCGAGTATCGCGGCTTCCATAGGGGGCAGGCCGCGTTCAATATGGCGTTTGATGTTTTCCAGCACCACAATCGCGTCGTCCACCACCAACCCTGCCGCCACAATCAATGCCATGAGCGAGAGGTTGTTGAGCGAAAATCCGTAGAGGTACATGACCACAAACGCGCCGATAATTGCCACCGGAATCGCAAGGCTCGGAATAAGTGCACTGCGCGCACTGCCCAGAAATACCCATACCACCGCCACCACTAACAGCACCGCCAGCACCAAAGTGACCTCTGCCTCTTTGAGGGTGGCGCGAATACCGGGGGAGCGATCCATCACCACTTTTAATTGGGTGTCGCCGGGCATCAGCGCGCGCAACGCCGGGAGTTGGGCGTTAATGGCGTCGATGGTTTCCACTATATTGGCCCCGGTTTGGCGGCTCACGGTGAGCGTCACCGCCGAACTGCGATTGTGGAAACCATCGGTATAGCGGTTTTCCACCGAGTCGTTCACTGTGGCCACATCCTGCAGCCGCACCGGCCCTGAATCGCCATAGCGGATCACCAGATTTTTGTAGTCGGCGGCACTGCGCAGGCTTTCGTTGGTGCGCACCTGCCAGCGAGTGTCATCCTCCTCCAGCAAACCCAGCGGGCGCAGCACATTGGCAGTGCTGATAGCGTTGCGCACTTCATCCAGCGCTATGCCGTAATTGGCCAAGGCATTGGGGTTGAGTTGGATGCGCACCGCCGGCAGCGAAGCCCCGTCGATACCCACTTGGCCCACGCCTTTAATTTGCGCCAGCTTTTGCGCGAGCACGGTGGAGGCTGCGTCGTAGAGTGCGCTGGGCGCAAGGTTGGGGGAGCTGAGTGCGAGCGCCATAATTGGCGCTTGCGATGGGCTGATTTTGCGATACCCCGGGTTGCCCGGCATACCGGCGGGCAGTTGACCGCGCGCAGCATTGAGCGCGGCTTGCACGTCGCGCGCGGCGGAATCCAGGTTGCGATCCAGGGTGAATTCCACCCAGATGTTAGTGAACCCCTGGGTAGAGTTGGAGTTGATGGCGGTTACGCCCGGAATACTGCCCAGCGCGCGCTCCAGTGGTGTCGCTACGGTAGATGCCATGCTCTCCGGGCTGGCGCCGGGCAAGCTGGCGTACACCTGAATGGCGGGGAAATCCACCTGCGGCAAGGGCGCCACCGACAACAAGCGCCAGGACAATAACCCGAGCAATACAATCGCCACCGCCAGCAAGCTGGCGGCGACGGGTCTTTTAATAAACGGCTCTGCGATATTCATATTTGTTTTACGCCTCCACCTCTTGTGGAACGGGATCGGCCGCGGGTTTTTTGTTTACCCAGCGATCAAAAAACAAATACACCACCGGCGTGGTGAACAGGGTTAATACCTGGCTTACCAGCAAGCCGCCTACCATTACCAAACCCAACGGCTGGCGCAATTCGGCGCCGGAGCCAGAGGCGAGCATCAGCGGCACTGCGCCAAACAGCGCGGCGAGGGTGGTCATGAGAATCGGGCGGAAACGCATCAGGGCGGCGCGATGAATCGCTTCGCGCGGCGACATGCCGAGGGTGCGTTGGGCGTCCAGCGCAAAGTCCACCATCATGATGCCGTTCTTTTTCACCAGCCCGATCAGCAGTACCACCCCGATCACCGCAATCAAATCCAGCGGTTGGCCAGTCAGTAATAGCGCCAAGAGTGCGCCCACCGTCGCCGAGGGCAGGGTGGAGAGAATGGTGACGGGGTGGATAAAGCTCTCGTACAAAATCCCCAGCACTATGTACATGGTGATAATCGCCGCGAGGATCAGCCACAGCGTATTGCTAAGCGAGGCGCGGAAGGCTTCGGCGGCGCCCTGGAAGCGCAGCTCCAGCGTGGCGGGCATGCCCATTTCCGCTTCCACGGCTTCAATCGCGGCAATGGCTGCACCGAGCGATGCATCGGCACCCAGATTGAAGGAGAAGGTGGAGGAGGGAAATTGCTCTTGATTGTTAATCAACAGCGGCGCCGGGCGCTGGGTGATTTTAGCGAGGGTGGAGAGCAGAATCGGTGTACCGTTGCTGGTGGCCACATAGGTATTTTGTAGCGCGGCTATGCCCTGGGCGTAATCCGGGTCTACCTCCAGCACCACCCGGTATTGGTTGGCCTGGGTAAACAGGGTGGCAATTTGGCGCTGGCCATAGGCGGTTTGCAGGGCGCCAGCGATATCGCTGATGCGCACCCCAAGGCGCGCGGCGGCGTCGCGGTCAATTTCCACATAGGCTTGCAGGCCTCGGCTTTGCAGGTCGGCGGCAACATCCGCCAAGGCTGGCTCCATGCGCAAACGCTCCAATAAACGCGGTACCCAGGTATCCAATTCGGTGCCATCCGGGGTGGTTAAGCTGAACTGATATTGGGTGCGGCTCACCCGGTCCTCAATACTCAGTTCCTGCACCGGCTGGAACCAGGCGGTAATGCCGGTAACGTTTTTGATCTGCTCCCGCAATCGGTCAATCACCTGGCTGGCATGGGCGTCGCGCTCGTCATGGGATTTGAGGTTGATGAGCAAACGGCCGGAGTTGAGGGTGGTATTGCTACCATCCACCCCGATAAAGGACGACAAGCTTTCGACGTCCTCATCCTGCAAAATCTGCTCTGCCAATTGCTGTTGTTTTTCGGCCATGGCGCTGAAAGAAATGTCCTGCGGCGCCTCGGTCACGGCTTGAATCGCGCCGCTGTCCTGTACCGGGAAAAACCCCTTGGGCACTGCGAGGTAAAGCCCGGCGGTGAGCAGCACTGTGCCAATCATCACAGCCATGGCGGCGGTTTGGTGTTGCAACACCACATCCAGCCCGCGCCCGTAGCGCACAATCACCCGCTCCATAAAATCCGGCTCACTGCCGTGGGTGGGCGCATTTTTGAGCATGCGCGCGCACATCATGGGGGTGAGGGTGAGGGATACTAGCAGCGAGATACCAATCGCCACCGCCAGCGTAATTGCAAACTCCTGAAATAATCGCCCGACGAGATCGCCCATAAACAGCAGCGGAATCAGCACCGCAATCAACGACAGGGTGAGTGATACCAGCGTAAAGCCAATTTCCCCCGCGCCCTTGAGCGCCGCTTGCATAGGCGATTCCCCCTGCTCGCGGTGGCGGGCGATGTTTTCCAACATGACGATGGCGTCATCCACCACAAAGCCGGTGGCGATGGTGAGCGCCATGAGGGTGAGGTTATTGATGGAGAAATCCAGGAAGTACATCACCGCAAAAGTACCCACCAGCGACAGCGGTACGGCGAGGCTGGGAATAATGGTGGCGGGCACTGAGCGCAGGAACACCAGGGTCACGGCGACAACCAGGCAGATGGCAAAAATCAGTTCTTTTTGTACATCGCGAATCGAGGCGCGAATACTTTCGGTGCGGTCAGTCAGCACTGCCACATTCACTGCGGCGGGCAGGGTGGCGGTCAGTTTGGGCAGCAGCTCGGCAATGCTGTCGGCCACCTCAATCACGTTGGCGCCGGGTTGGCGCTGCACATTAATCAGCACGGCGGGTTGCTCATTGGCCCAGGCGGCGAGAAAGCGATCCTCAGCGCCGTTTTCAACGGTGGCGACATCGCCCAAACGCAGCGGCGAACCGTCGCGCCAGCTGATCAGCAAATCGCGATATTCCTGCACCGAGCGCATTTGGTCATTGGCGTCGAGCATGGTGGAGCGGTATTCACCGTCGAAGCTGCCCTTGGGCTGGTTGGTATTGGCGGTGACAACCGCGTTGCGCACCTGCTCCAAACTCAACTGGGTACTGGCGAGGGCGTTGGGGTTGACCTTGATGCGAATCGCCGGGCGCTGGCCACCGGCCAAACTCACCATGCCTACACCGGGCAATTGCGCGAGTTTCTGCGCCATGCGCGTGTTTACCAGGTCATATACCTCCGGTAATGGCAGGCTGGCGGAGGTGACGGCGAGGGTGACAATGGGGGTGTCGGCGGGGTTGACCTTGCGGTAAATCGGCGGTGTGGGCAGGTCATTCGGCAGCAGGTTATTGGCAGAGTTGAGTGCGGATTGCACCTCTTGTTCGGCCACACCCAAATCAATCTCCAGGGAAAATTGCAGGGTGATAATCGAGGCGCCGGTGGAGCTGGTGGACGACATTTGTTTTAAGCCGGGAATCTGCCCCAGGCTGCGCTCCAGTGGGGCGGTGACGGTGCGCGCCATCACATCGGGGCTGGCGCCTGGGTTAAAGGTGAATACCTGGATAATCGGGTAATCTACCTGCGGCAGCGCGGCCACCGGCAAGAGGCGATAGCCCAAAATACCGGCCAGCAACATCGCCAACATCAGCAGCGAGGTGGCGACCGGGCGCAAAATAAACGGTTTGGATAAACTCATCGTCAATCTCGATTAATGCCTGGGTAGGTTGGAAAAGCGCAGCGCCTTCCGACACTAAAGCCAGATCACAAATTTATGTTGGGTTGATTGTCGAAACATCTCGGGTAAATTTGTCGGAAGTCGCTGCGCTCTTCCAACCTACATAATCTTCACGTCTTTACCTTCATGCAGGCGATCCAAGCCTTCTAGCACCACCTGCTCACCTTCTTCCAAACCTTCTACCACCGCGACTTTGGTGCCTTCGCTTGCCCCCAACTTCAGTAGGCGCATGGCCGCTTTGCCATCTTTAATGGTGTAGACATAGGTGCCTTTGGAGCCGTACTGCACGGCATCCGCCGGAATGGTGATGGCATCGTTCAGGGTTTGTACCTGCAAGCGCGCATTCACAAATTGATTGGGGAACAGGCTGTCATCGCTGTTATCAAACTGGGCTTTTAATTTGAGAGTGCCAGTGGCTATATCGATTTGATTGTCGAGTGTGGTGAGCGCGCCAGTCGCTAATAAACTCTGCTCGCTGCGATCCCACGCCTCTACCGGCAGGGTGCGGTTATTTTTTTGCGCATCGCCATAGGCGCCACGCACGGCTATTAATTGGTTTTCGGGGATGGTAAACATCACCGCAATCGGCTGGGTTTGGGTGATGGTGACCAACCCTTCGGCATCGCCGGTTTTGATTAAGTTGCCCACATCCACTTTGCGTAAACCGGTGCGGCCGGCAATGGGCGCGGTGATGCGGGTGTAAGAGAGTTGCAGGCGCGCATCATCCAATTGTGCGGTGTGATTTTTTAAGGTGCCGCGCAACTGTTCAACCAAGGCTTTTTGTTTATCAAACTGTTGTTTGGCGATGGAGTTTTTGCTCAGCAGGCTTTGATAGAGCGCCAAATCCTCCTCGGCATTTTTTAACTGCGCGCGGGTTTCCTGTAGCGTGCCTTCGGCCTGTGCCAGGCGCACTTGATAAGTGGCCGGGTCAATTTCGGCGAGTAAATCGCCCGCTTTTACCCGTTGCCCCTCTTCAAACAAAATACGCAACAACTGGCCATCCACCCGGCTACGCACGGTCACGGTATTGAGCGGTGCAACGCTGCCAATCGCTTTTATATAGACGGTTAAATTTTCTTTGGTCGCCGTGACTACATTCACGGGTGTTGGGCCCATCCAGGGGTTAGGTGGCGGCGGGCGTTTTTCTTCTGCATCGCGAAAGCCAAAAAACCAAACGGCAAGCAGCACAATAGGCAGGGCAATAATGGCCAACCAACGTTGGCCGGGTGATAAACGAAAAAGCAATTCACGCATGAAAAAAAATCCATATTTGAAAAAGTTGATTAAGCAGGTATTTGTTTTTGTTTTAAACAGCAGAGTAAAAAATTTGTATTACATATCGAATCATACGAGAGCCTAGGCATCGGCTATCACACGGGCAACCGCCTTTACATTTCTCGACGTTTAGTTACAAGTGTGCAGAAATGTGTTTTTGTACTGGCACATCAATCGACGCGATTTGTATTACCTCCATAGCTGGGCTTTACTTGATCAATCTGGATTGAGCTGGAGCCATGGCATGTTGATTGAACCGCGACAACGAGCGTTGTTTTTGGTCAGTGTGCTGGCGATGTTTTGCATCATTACCTGTACCGCTACATTTGCACGTCATTTGTGGAAATTAAAAGCGGAAGTGGAAACAACGTTTAAAAGCCGCCACGAGCTGACACGCCAATTTGTGGCACTGCAGCGCGACCGGGTACTGGTCATGCACAATTTATTGGTCGGGCGTTATGAAGTGGGGGTAGAGCCAGGCTCCCGCCCCTTAACCCTGACGCAACACCCTGAACTCGGGGTGTGGGAATTGCAGCAACACGATGTCATTGCTGGCAGTTTGACGGGCATGGGTGAGTTGCCCCTGCCGCTGCAAGTAGAGCGGGAAATTCATGCCGCACTGGCGCTGGATGCCCAAATTACCCCGGCGTTGGAACTCGCTGAGGAAGTGGCCTGGCTTTATTACCAATCGCGCCATCATTTTATTTACATCGCCCCCAAAATTTCCTCCGACGAATTTCACTTTACGCCCGAACTTTACAACAGTGGTTATTGGCTGGAGGGCGGCGAGCAAGCCAACCCCTCGCGCCGTTTAATTCTCAAAGGCCCCTACAAAGACATGGCCGGCAAAGGCTGGGTGATTACTTTTGCCCGGCCGGTTTACAGCGGAGATGAATTTCTGGGCATGGTGGCGCTGGATCTAAGCGTAAATACGCTGGAGCATTTAACCAATGTGGGAGCGGCGACGGGTGAATCCATGTTGATCAGCGAGAATGATCGCCTTATCGCCCGCGAGAGTGGTTTTGAACCGGGTGTACTGTTGCACCCGCCGTTGAGCGCGAGCCTCACTGAGTGGGACAAGGGCAAAGAAGGCGACCTGTGGCTCAGCAGTTGGGTGATTGAAGATGAACTCTGGCTGGTGCATCGCTTGACCCGCGCGCAATTGTGGCGTGCTGCCGCGCGCGACAGTGTGGGTGTTTGGTTTGTGGTGGTGCTGATTACGATTCTCGCCATTATGTCGCTGCGCCTGCAGCGCACACTGGCAGAAGTCACGCGCTTAACGCGGGTTGATCCACTCACCCAGGCATTTAACCGGCGCGGTTTTTTTGAATCGGCAGAAGTTGCTATGGCCGTTGCCAAACGCCAGCAGCTAAGCCTGGCGGTGTTGATGATGGATATAGATCACTTCAAAAAAATTAACGACACCTATGGTCACGCGGTGGGCGATGCGGTGCTGAAACAATTGGGTGCAAATTTGTTAAATGCCTGTCGCCCTTCAGATGTGTTTTGTCGCTGGGGCGGTGAAGAATTTATTATGCTGATTGCGCTGGATAAAGTGGAAAATGCGCGGGATGTCGCCGAGCGCATGCGCAGCGCCGCACAGCGCACGCGCATTATTACCGACAACAGCCCCATCACCCTGAGCGGCGGTTTGGTTATCCTGAATAGCGATGAACCGCTGGAAGAAGCCATCAACCGCGCCGATGCCTTGCTCTATCAATCCAAACAAGAAGGCCGCAATCGCATCACCTATGGTTAATTATAAAAGGGCAAATAGGCTACCGCTGTCGCAATGCAAAAGCGCGCTCGCCAATCACCACAGTGCTCAGCACTAACAGGAATAACAGCAGCGCAAACCCGCCAAAAACCGACGTAGTTGCGATTGCACCCATAAAAACAATTGCAAAAAAAACCGGTGTTATGCGATCGCTCATGATTTTCCCTCCAATCGCAAAATAATAAATTCTTCGGTGATGTTTAAGAGTAGTCTGTACGCTAACGTACATAGCTGCTGTGTGCGCTTTGGAGCAACGCCTATGCCGCAAACAAGTAAATCGTCATCGTTAAAACCGCAACAAAATTATTTAATTGCCGCGCTGCCTGCCGATGTGCAAGCGCGTTTGCTCCCCAACCTTGAACTGGTCGCGTTGCCCTTAGGCAAGATGTTGTATGAATCCGGTGATACATTGCGCCATGTGTACTTCCCTATCGATTGCATAGTGTCGCTCCTGTACGTGATGGAAAATGGCGCATCGGCAGAGATTTCAGTGGTGGGTAAAGAGGGCATTATCGGTATCGCGCTGTTTATGGGGGGCGAAAGCACACCGAGCCGCGCCATCATCCAAAGCGGTGGTTATGCCTACCGCTTACTGGGGCAAAAATTCAAAGAAGAATTTAATCGCCACACCGAAATGCTGATGTTGCTCCTGCGCTATACCCAATCGCTTATTACCCAAATGGCACAAACCGCCGTGTGCAATCGCCATCACTCTATCGATCAACAATTATGTCGCTGGCTGCTGTTGTCGTTGGATCGCTTACCCAGTAATTGTTTAACCATGACGCAAGAATTAATTGCCAACATGCTTGGCGTGCGGCGCGAAGGTGTCACCGAGGCCGCCGGTAAATTACAAAAATTGGGCGTGATTGAATATGCGCGCGGAAAAATTACCGTGCTGGATCGCCCGCATTTGGAGCACTTAACTTGTGAATGTTATGCCGTTGTAAAAAAAGAAACGGATCGGCTTATGCCTTGCCCATTAACCATTGCGTCGGCCATTCGCCCTTGCGAATTGCCACGTGTTTTACATATGCCTCCATGCGCGCAGTAACACAATTCCTTGTCTTACTGCACAATCTCTCCTTTCTAACTAAACCCCGGTTCATGGCTAGGGTTTAACCTGAATAAAAATCCATTCTGGGTTTTGTGGTGGTGGCCGTCGGTGCGCTAGCGTACATGGCGCACTGAAAAAAATAATACGGATTCAAACGCTTCTGTGTTCTGCCGTACAGAGTAAATACTCTTAACGCGGCAAGCTCTTATGGAACTTTAATCACTCCGAATGAGGCACTCTATGAACACATTTCATTTCCCTGTTGTTACTAACACCGCCACAGCGACTGCTGCACAACTTGGCGCACGTGCTGCCCAGGTTTTTAGCATTGCATTATTAATGGCATTTTTATTCGCCGTACTGGTGGGTTGCAGTTCTACCTCCACCCGCTCAAGCACCGGCGAATATATTGATGACAGTGTCATAACCACCAAAGTAAAAGCCGCCATCCTTGAGGACAAAGAACTCAAAGTGACAGAAATTAATGTTGAGACGTTTAAAGGTGTGGTGCAGCTCAGTGGTTTCGTCACTTCACAAAGCGATATCAACCGTGCGGTGAGTGTTGCTCGTGGTGTCGGTGGTGTTAAATCGGTAAAAAATGATATGCGCATTAAATAGTGTTTTAGTTACTTCTTATTATTGGAGAGTCACATGTTAGCTGCTCAATATCCGCATCTCGTTTTATTGCCTGGTTTGGTGAATGATTCACGCTTGTGGCAACACCAGGTATCCGGGCTTGCGGATATTGCGCAGGTGACGGTGGGCGATTTAACCAAAGGCCACAGCATCGCTGAAATGGCGTCGGATATTTTAGCCAGCGCTCCCGCCGGGCCATTTGCATTGGCGGGGTTGTCGATGGGTGGTTATGTGGCACTGGAAATTATGCGCGAGGCGCCGGAGCGAATTATCGCGCTTGCATTATTGGATACCAGTGCGCGGCCCGATTCATCGATTGCGCGCGACATGCGCAACGAGGCAATTGCACAGGCAGAAATAAATTACCAAGCGGTCATTGCAACCCTAATGCCCAAACAATTGCACTCCATACATATGGAGGATGCCGATCTCGTCAGTTTAATTACCGATATGGCAGTGAGCTTGGGCAATAAAATTTTTATTCGCCAGCAGCGCGCCATCGCCGGACGTATCGATAGCATTCCCTCTTTGGCATTAATTAAATGTCCAACGCTAATATTGTGTGGCCGCGACGATGCAATTACCCCCATAGGGCTGCACCAGGAAATGGTGACAGCAATAGAAGGTGCAGGTTTAATGATGGTAAGTGACTGCGGGCACCTCTCTGCGCTTGAGCAACCACAGCGAGTTAATGAAGCGCTAATCCAATGGCTTGCAAAAATTATTCATTAACTTAATTGCGTAGAAAAATCATTCATAAAAATTGCAACGTTTTAAAAATACTATTGTCTGCGTATGCCAGCGCACCGACCCCCTACCGATAAGCACTGATACTAGCCACCGAAGAAGCCGCTCAGCTTATTGAGCCTAAGGTCTGGCTGCGCACTC
>Ga0307406_10000276_pt1 | contig 30647 bp, 18 predicted proteins | sample 322Cmetagenome_3_FD_203706 | JGI IMG/M metagenome (GOLD analysis project Ga0307406, IMG submission 203706) | Maize rhizosphere microbial communities from greenhouse at UC Davis, California, United States - 322HYB-C-2 | ecosystem: Host-associated > Plants > Roots > Rhizosphere > Soil | place...
GAGCTCCACTTCGCGCGGGTGCCGAAAGAGTATTGGAGGCATCGTCTCCAGCTCTGCAAGGCGATGGGGCTGAACACGGTTTGCGCGTATCTGTTCTGGAACCTCCACGAATTCGAGAAGGGCAAGTATGACTGGAAGGGCCAGGCCGATGCGGCCGAGTTCTGCCGGCTCGCTCAGGAAGAAGGCCTGTGGGTGCTGCTACGGCCGGGCCCATACGCATGCGCCGAGTGGGACGGTGGAGGGTTGCCATGGTGGCTGCTCAAGAAGCCGGACATCGCGCTGCGTTCGCAGGATCCGGACTTCATGGCCGCGAGCCAAGCTTGGCTTGCCGAGGTCGGTCGCGTGCTCGGGCCGCTACAGGTGACCAAGGGCGGGCCAATCCTGATGGCGCAGGTCGAGAACGAATACGGCTTCTACGGCAAGGACACCGAATACATGGGCAAGATGCGCCAGGCGATGATCGATGCCGGCTTCGATATCCCGCTTTTCGCCTGCAATCCGACGGGCAACCTCGCCAACGGCCGTCGCGACGATCTTTTCAACGTGGTGAATTTCGGCAGCGATCCGGCGACCGGCTTCAAGAAGCTGCGCGAGATCCAGCCAAAGGGTCCGCTGATGTGCGGTGAATTCTATCCCGGCTGGTTCGATACCTGGGGCGCGCCGCACCATCTCGGCAAGACGGACCAGTATCTCAAGGATCTCGAATACATGCTCAAGGAAGGCGCCTCCTTCAGCATCTACATGGCGCACGGCGGCACCAGCTTCGGCATGTGGGCGGGCGCGGACCGGCCGTTCAAGCCGGACACCAGCAGCTACGACTACGATGCTCCGATCAGCGAGGCAGGATGGATCGGCGAGAAATTCGAGCGGACCCGTCACCTCATGGCGAAGCACTTGCTGCCGGGCGAGAAGCTCGTCGATCCGCCGGTGCCGATGTCGGCCATGGCTGTGCCTTCCTTCACGTTGAAGGAGACTGCGGCCGTCTTCCAGAACTTGCCCGAGGCGATCAAGGGCAGTGAGCCCAAGCACATGGAAGCCTATGACCAGGGTCATGGCTGCACCGTCTATCGCGTCACCCTACCAGCCGGTCCGGCAGCGAGCTTGCAGATCGGCCAAGTCCACGACTTCGGCTGGGTGTTCCTCGATGGCAAGGAAGTCGGTGTCACCGACCGCCGCTCGCGTCGCTTCAAGGTGAGCCTGCCAGAGCGAAAACAACCGCAGCAACTCGACATCCTCGTTGAGGCGATGGGGCACGTGAACTTCGGCACTGAGATCCATGATCGCAAAGGCATCCAAGGCAAGGTGCAGCTGGTGGCCGGCGGACAAACTACCGACGTCACCGGAGAGTGGTCGGTGTTCCCCCTCCAGCTCGATGCTCCACTGCTTTCGTCTCTCAAATGGAAGACTGGCGGTGAAAGCGCTCCGGGGCCGAAGTTCTGGCGCGGCAGCTTTAATCTGACCAAGGCTGCCGATACGTTCCTCGACCTGCGCACGTGGGGTAAAGGCGTGATTTGGGTGAATGGCCACTGTCTCGCGCGACATTGGAATATCGGCCCGACGCAGACGGCTTACCTGCCCGGCGCGTGGTTGAAGGCAGGCGAGAATGAGGTGGTTATCCTTGATCTGTTAGGTCCGGAGAAGCCGGTTCTCGCTGGCTTGGAGAAGCCGATCCTCGATCAACTCCGGCCCGAACTCGATTTTGCTCGCAAGAGTTCCAAGAAGGGCGAACTGGTTCTCAAGGGGCAAAAGCCTGCACTTGAAGCTTCCTTCCCTGCCAGCGCGGATGCGCAGGACGTGAAGTTCGCCAAGCCGCTCGAAGGCTCGCAGTTCGTCCTCGAAATGCTTAACGCCCACGACGGCAAGCCCTTCGCCGCCATCGCCGAGCTCGATCTGCTCGATCCCGAAGGAAAGTCGATCTCCCATGCAAGCTGGACGGTGGCGTATGCCGACAGCGAGGAACTCACCGGTGAAGATGGCTCGGCCTCGAACGCGATCAATGGCCAGACCGCTGACTTCTGGCACAGCGAGTGGAAGGAAGCCCAGCCGGGCTATCCGCATCACCTCGTGATCGACCTCGGCGGCGCGACTAAGATCGGCGGCTTCCGCTACACGCCGCGTACCGGGAACAACCCGGGGCGCATCAAGGACTACAAAGTCTATATCGGCAGCGGCTTCGTGAAAGAGGGGAAGTGACGCTTTACCGGGAGCGCGGAATTCATTCCCCCTGAATCGGCCTCCGATGCCGGTCTGAAGGTCGGCGCTCCCGAGAAAGTCAGCTTTCCTCGCCGCCGGGCTTCAGCCAGTAGAGCACCGCCATCCGCACGGCGATGCCGTTCTCGACCTGGCGGTTGATAAGGCTGCGGCTGTAATCCATGGCACCATCGCAAAGCTCCACGCCACGGTTCACAGGGCCGGGGTGCATGAGCCACAGACCTTCACCATCGATGCGCTTGAGGCGTTCTTCCGTGATGCCGTAGACGCGGTGATATTCTCGCAGACTCGGGAAGAACTGCACATCCTGACGCTCCATCTGGACCCGCAGCAGATAAACCACGTCAGGCTTCCACTTCATCGCTTCCTCGTAGTTGGTGAAGCGTTCGATGTTTTCCGGTCCTGACTTGGGCACCAACGAGCCGGGGCCGAGGTAAGCGACCTTCGCATCGAGTCGCTTGAGGATGGTGCTGGAAGAGCGCGCAACGCGGCTGTGCAGGATGTCGCCGATAATAAGCACCTTTTTGCCCGCGAGTCCCTCGGGATAAACTTCCTGGAGCGTGAACGCGTCTAACAGAGCCTGCGTCGGATGCGCATGGGCACCGTCGCCGGCATTGATGACGCTGGCCTTGGTCATGCCGGCGATCATCGCGGGTAAGCTGCTGCGGCCGTGACGGACGACGATGTAGTCGGTGCGCATCGCCTGCAGGGTCTCGATCGTTTCACGGACGGACTCGCCTTTGACCACTGAGGAGTGGGGGACATCGAAATTGGTGACGTCCGCCGAAAGGCGCTTCGCCGCGACCTCGAAGGACGAGTGAGTGCGGGTGCTCGGCTCGTAGAAGAGCATCAGGACCGACTTGCCCTTGAGTGCGGGCACTTTCTTCACCGAGCGGGTGAAGAGTTCCTTGAACGGGACGGCCTGGCCGAGGATGAGATCGATTTCTTCCCGGCTGAGCGATGAGATGTCGAGGAGGTCCTTACGGGCCATTGGGATCGAATTGGTGAATGATGCCGAAGACGGCGATGAGAACGGCGATGATGACGATGAAGCCTGCGTGATGGCGTGAGCGCGGCTTTTTCAAGGCGAACCACGCGGCGAACGACAGTCCAATGACGCAGCAAGCGACGAGCGCTCCGAAGCCCGCCTTCCCCAGCCAGGGCGCGCGGGACAGATCCATCAGCCATTGGTATTGGAGGTCCGGCTCCGGCGTCTTCGGGGAGAGCGCGGCGAAGAGGCCGCAAGCCGCGCCGACCAGCGGGAATAGGTAGCCGAGCACCACCAACGGCCACGGTGCCGCGAGGTGCTGGATATAGGTGATCGCCGTATCCGGCGGCGCTGCTTGGATGCGGCGCATCTCCATCAGCTCGCGATCGTCATGGCGGCGGACGGGAATGCCGCCCTTGGTCTCGACCTTGGAGAACTCGACCGGCTTCTGTTCGGATTTCCGCAGCGAGCGCACCTGCCGGGCGGGCGCAGAGGACTTCTCTCTGGCGATTTCGGGAACCTCCGGAGTCGTTGTCTTGCTTGGCGCTCTCCCTTCGTCCTCGTCTTTCGCAGGGGCCGAAGACGATTCTGCCTCCGGAGGATCGATTGCAGTATCTTCCGCTGCTTCAGCCTCTTCCTGGGCCTCGCCGGGAATACCGAGCGATTCGCGGAGCTTCGCGATTTCCTCGGCGGATTTCCGGCGTTGGGGAAGCATGGCTCTATCTGTCAGTCGGTTTGCTTGGCGACGATCTCGATCTTGTCCTCGCCATCGCTGGCTTCCAAGGAAACATGCACGTGATCGTGCCGTGCGGTCTCTAACAAAATGCCAGTGTAATCCGGCTGGATCGGCATTTCGCGATGACCGCGGTCGATCAGTGTCGCGAGTTCGACCTTGGCCGGACGACCGTAGTCGGAGAGCGCATCGAGCGCGGCACGAATGGTGCGACCGGTGAAGAGGACGTCATCGACGAGGATGATATGCGCGCCATCGACGGTGAAGGGGATGTCGCTTTCCTGCAGCTTCGGGTTCTCGTGCAGGTGCTCGTAATCGTCGCGGTAAAGGGAGATATCGAGCGTGCCGAGCTCCAGCTCGCGGTCTTCTTCGGCGAGGCGGTTGCAGACTCGCTCTGCGACCTCATCGCCGCGGCTGCGGATGCCCACGAGGGCGATTGGCTTGCCAGCGGTCCGTTCGCGGATGGCGGCTGCGAGGGCGGCGATGCCCTGCTCAATGTCGTCTGGTCCGAGAGTGCGGTTCATGGAAATTCAGTCTTCAAAATTACGGATGCCGATATCACGGCGGCGTTGCATGCCATCGAATGACACGAGATCGGTGGCGGCATGGGCGTTGGTGACGGCTTCGGCGCGGGTCTCGCCGCTGGCGACGAGGGCGAGCACGCGACCGCCGTTGGTTTCCCATTCGCCCTTGCCATTGCGCTTGGTGCCGGCGTGGTAAATTCGGGCGGTTTCCACGGCATCGAGCCCGGCGATCACGTCGCCGTTGCGCGAGCTTTCGGGATAGCCAGCGGAGGCGAGCACGACGCAGACGCTCCAGCCTTCATCGAAGGAAATGAGGCCGGGCTCCAGTTCGCCCTTCGCGCCGGCGAGGCAGAAGCTCGCGAGGTCGCCTTTCACCAGCGGCATCACCGCCTGACACTCGGGGTCGCCGAAGCGGCAGTTGTATTCGATCACCTTCGGTCCATCCGGCGTGAGCATCAGGCCGAAGTAGAGGAAGCCGCGGTAGGGCAGGTCATCCTTTCGCAAACCGGCGACGGTGGTGGCGACGATGCCGCGCTCAATTTCCGCCAGCAGCTCTGCCGGGATCAGCCTGCGACTGGCGACTGCGCCCATGCCGCCGGTATTCGGGCCGGCATCGGCTTCGCCGAGGCGCTTGTAGTCGCGGGCGGGGGTGAAGATCAGGTAGTGGTCATCAACGATTGCCGCGAAGATCGAGACTTCGGGGCCGGTCAGGAAATCCTCCACCAGCACGCGACCGGGACCGAAGCGGTTTTGCACGAAAACCTCGTCGAGGAAGGCCGTGGCTTCAGGCTCTACCATGCACACCGCCACACCCTTGCCGGCGGCGAGGCCGTCGAACTTGAGGACGGTCGGGTATTTTCCGCCGATCGCGGCAACCGCCTCATCCAGGGTGGCGCAGGCGATCGCCTTGGCGGTGGGGATGTTGTGGCGCTCCAGGAACTTCTTGGCGAATTCCTTGCTGGCCTCGAGCTGGGCCGACTGGAGGTGCGGTCCCCAGCAGGGGATGCCAGCCTTTTCGCAGAGATTGGCGAGTCCCTGGCCCTTCACGAGGTAGCTTTCCTCGCCGGCCACGCAGAGGCCGATCTCGTTGGTGGCCATCCAGTTGACCAGCGACTCGAGCCCATCGGCCGGGACCGGTTGGGCGATTTGGGAAATCGCATCGCTGCCGGGGAAACAGAATATCTCGGGCTTTCCCGGCGATTCCGCCAGAGCCCGCACTAGCGCGTGTTCGCGCCCACCTTTTCCCACGACGACGATCTTCATTTGGCGCGGGGGGTTTTGGGGTAGGGGAGCGGTAGACTCAACCCCCGATTTGGGCACACGTCATGACGTAATGGATCGGCAGGCCATCTCGTGGGACGCTGTGGCCATGAAGAACGCCGCTCGCTTCCTCCTCACGCTTGCTCTCGCTGGTGTCTGCCTCGGCTGGCTCCCGCAGGAAAAGGGCAAGCGCAAGATGCGCATGGCTGCCGCGCCGGTGGCCACCGCGACGACCGCCCAAGCGGTCTGAGCGACGCGACGTTTTTCCAAAACCCCTAAATCCCCCGTTTTACAGCCATGAGCACCCCCGTCTTCCTCACCCTGGCTTTGGTCCTCTTCTACCTCGGCGTCACGCTGACCTTCCTGAACAAGGAGGATTCCCGGCAGGCCCCTCTGCCAGTGCCAGTCCGGGCACCGATCCAGCAGGTCGCCCGCTGAGGCGAGGCAATTGCGGGCAATTCGGGCTTCGCAGCGGCCCGACCGCGGCTACACTGCGGCCGTCCGATGACGATCAAGTTCGCGCCTCTGCTGCTCGCCCTGCTCCTCCCGCTGTCGCTTTCTGCCCAGCAGGCCGCTCCGGGCACCCCGGTGAAGCCACCTGTGGCCCCGACCACGACGCCCGCTCCAGTGCCAACACCGTCGCCCGCTCCGGCTGCGGTGCCAGAGGAGCCAACGGTCCCGGACGACGGCGTGCGCGTGTCCGTGCTTGGCTATCACGACTTTTCCGAGACGGCCCCGGAGACGGAGATGATTATCCGGACCTCAAAATTCCGGAAGCAAATGGAGGCGATCAAGAACGCCGGCCTCCCCGTCATCACCATGGCCCACTTCCAGGCGTGGAAGCGCGGTGAAAAGGAGATCGCCGACAAGAGCGTCGTGATCACCATCGATGACGGCTGGAAGGCGACCTACACGGACGCCTACCCGATCCTGAAGGAGTTCGGTTTTCCCTTCACGCTGTTCCTCTACAAAAACTACGTCGACGGCGGCGGCAAGGCGCTGACCTCGGAGATGGTCAAGGAGATGCAGAAGAACGGGGCGAGCCTCGGCAGCCACTCGGTCAGCCATTCGTATCCCGGTCCGCACCGCCGCAAGGGCCCGGAAGCGTATGCGAAATTCCTCCGGGCCGAGCTTGGAGATTCGAAGCGATTCCTCGAGGAGAAATTCGGTAGCCGGGTGACTACCTTCGCCTATCCCGGCGGCATCCACACCAACGAGATGGACCCGCTGGCGAAGGAATTCGGCTACGAGCATCTCTTCACCGTGCTGCCGGGAAAGATCCGGCGCTCGAATAACGACCACACGCTCCCGCGCTACATCATCCTCGGCACGCGTGACCGGGTCTTTGAGCTGGCCACGAGCTTCAACGAGGTCGCCGGCGCTCCCGCCGGACATAGCCCGGAGATTGCTCCGCAAAGCACGCCATTCCCGGTGCAGCCTGAGCCTGGTGCGTTGGTCGATTCTCGATTGCCCCGGCTTTCCGCGGACCTATCCACGGTGCCGGACCTCGATCCGAAGACGCTCTCGATGAAAGTCGGCGGCTTTGGCGAAGTCCCGGCCGTCTTCGACGAGCAATCGAAGTCCTACTCGTGGCAAGTCAATCGCCGCCTGCGCTCGCCCGTCTGCCAAGTAGCCGTCTCGTGGCTGGACAGCAAGGGCAAGCCCCCCGAAGTTCCGCTGCGCTGGTCCTTCCGCGTCGATGCGGAGGCGGCGTATCTCCCGACAACGACGGAGTGAAGTTTCAAGTTTCAACAGCCCGTCTCTTTTCTCCGCGTTTTTCCTATGACCTCCGCGATTCCGCGGGTCGTTTCATCCCAAGATTTCACTGACATGTTCTCCAACCTCGCCGACTCCCTCGATAAGACTTTCCGCAATCTCCGCGGGGTCGGGAAAATCTCGGAGTCGAACATCACCGACGCGCTGCGCGACGTCCGACTTGCCCTGCTTGAGGCGGACGTCGAATTCGGCATTGCCAAGGAATTCATCGCCCACGTGAAGGAAAAGGCGATGGGCGCGGACGTACTCAAGTCGATCAAGCCCGGCGAGCAGATCGTCAAAATCTTCCACGATGAACTGGCGGAGTTGCTCGGAGGAGATCAGGTGCCACTCAATCTCGCTGCTCCGGGCCGCGTGATGCTCTGCGGTCTCAACGGCGCGGGCAAGACCACCACTGCCGGCAAGCTCGCACTGCGCCTGAAGAAGGAAGGCCGCAAGCCGGTGCTTGTGGCGATCGACCTCTATCGCCCGGCCGCCATTGACCAGCTCGCCACCCTCGCCAAGCAGGTCGACGTGCCGGTTTACACGCCGGATGCCAGCGAGAGCGATGTCGTCAAGGTCGCCCGCGAGGCCCTCGTTTGGGCCGAGACGCAGCGTCACGACGTGATCATCTTCGACACCGCCGGCCGCCAGGAAATCGATGAGCGCCTGATCGAGGAACTCAAGCGCCTGCATGTGTTTCTCGAGCCGCAGGAGACCTTGCTCGTGGCCGATGCCGCGACCGGTCAGCAGGCTGTTTCCGTGGCGAAGCATTTCGACGACGCGGTGGGCATCACTGGCATCATCCTGACCAAGCTTGATGGCGACGCCCGTGGTGGCGCTGCGCTTTCCATGCGCTCTATCACCGGCAAGCCGATCAAGTACGCCGGTGAAGGGGAGAAGCTCGACCAGTTGTTCGAGTTCCACCCGAACCGCATGGCCGACCGCATCCTCGGGATGGGCGACATCGTCGGCATGGTGGAGCAGGTCGCGTCAAAGATCGACGAGAAGGACGCGATGAAGTCCATCGAGCGGATGGCCGAGGGCAAGTTCGACTTCAACGATTTCCTCGACCAGATGAAGATGCTCCAGAAGCTCGGCGACATGAAGGGCCTGCTCGGTCTGATGCCCGGCTTCAGCAAGATCAAGAAGCAGATCCCCGATGCCGCCTTCGACCCCAAGCGCCTCAAGCGCACCGAAGCGATCGTGCTTTCCATGACGCCCTATGAGCGGAGCCGCCCGGAAATCATCAAGGCCTCGCGTCGCGACCGCATTGCCAAGGGCTCGGGTACCAAGCTGGTGGAGGTGAATCAGCTGCTCAAGCAGTTCGGCGAAATGCGCAAGATGATGCGCTCGCCGAATAAGATGAACAAGATGATGCGCCAGATGGGCGGGGGACTCGGCGGCAAGGGCGGGATGCCCGGCATGCCCGATCTGGGAAGTCTCGGCGGTGGCGGCCTGGGCGACATCATGAAGGGCTTCAAGGGGAAGTTCCCGTTCTAACGCCCGCGGTTCTCCCTCCATTGCGGCGGCATTTCGGTAGGGGCATCTGGATTCCATGGGGAGAGTCGGGAAGTCCGACATTGGCACTTGGAACTTAGGCGGTGGGGGACTTCCCTAACCGCGTGGACAGCATTCGGATTCGAGGAGCCCGGCAACACAACCTGCGCGGAATCGACGTCGAGATCCCGCGCGGCAAGCTGGTGGTGATCACCGGGCCGAGCGGCTCGGGCAAGTCATCGCTGGCCTTTCACACGCTGTTTGCCGAGGGGCAGCGAAGGTTTGTGGAGTCGCTGTCGGCCTATGCGCGGCAGTTTCTCGATCAGCTCGAGAAACCCGATGTGGACGCGATCGAGGGGCTCAGCCCGGCGATCGCGATCGAACAGCGGAGCGGGGGGCTGAACCCTCGTTCAACGGTCGCGACGGTGACGGAGATCCATGAGCACCTGCGCGTGCTGTGGGCTGCTGCCGGGGTGCCACACGATCCGACCACTGGCGAGAAGCTGGAGCGGATGGGAGCGGCGGACATCGTGTTGGCGATCTCGGCGATGGCCGAGGGAACCAAGGTCGTGCTGCTTGCGCCGGTGCCGGAAGAGGAAGCGAGGGAGCCGGAGCGGCTGATTGGTGACCTGCGGCGGCAGGGTTTCGTCCGCGTGCGGGTGGATGGTGAGATCCTCGAGCTGGAAGAGGCAGCCAAGTCTTGGCCGGAGGTGGCCAAGACCGTGGAGGTCGTGGTGGACCGCATGGTGGTGCGTCCGGGCGGCGAAGCGCGGTTGGCTGACTCGGTGGAGACGGCATTGCGAATCTGCGGCACGGAAGCTCGCGCGTTGATTTCGGAAGACGATGCATGGAAGGAGATCTCGTTCCAAACCAGCTACCGCAACGCCGCGACCGGCTTCATGATCGGCGAGCTGACGCCGAGGCATTTTTCATTCAACTCCCACCTCGGTGCCTGCCCGGCTTGCGAGGGCCTGGGAACGGAGACCTTTTGTGATCCGATGCTGCTGATCGGCGACGAAAACCAACCCCTCGCCAAGGGCGGGATGAAGGGTTGGTGGAAGCCCGGCGCGCAGCGTGAAAAGGCCTTCGCTCGCGAGGCGGTGGCCATCCTGCGGATGTTCGGTCTGTCCGAGACCGCACGCCTCGTCGAGCTGCCGGAGGCGGGGAAGGCGCTGCTTTTGGACGGCGGTGAACTCGACACCGGCTGGCGGATCGGCACGGAGAAAAAGAAGCAGGTCAAAAAGTTCGAAGGGCTCTGTGTCGAAGCCGAGCGCAAGTTGCGCGACGCCCGCAGCGAGGCGGTCCGCCGGCGACTCGCTCGTGTCATGGCTGAGCGTCCTTGCCGGGCGTGTCACGGCCGGCGACTGCGACCGGAGATTCTTGCCGTCCGCATCGAAGGCGACGGAGGACGGTGGCTTGGAATTCAGGATTTCTGCGAACTACCGGTGGAGGAAGCGGACGGCTGGCTGGGAGGCCTGCGCCTGCCCGGGGATCGGGCCGAGGTCTGCGGCCAACTCGCGGGAGGTGTGACACAGCGCCTTGGCTTCTTGAAAGAAGTCGGGCTCGGATATCTCGGGCTCGATCGTTCCAGTGCCACGCTCTCGGGCGGAGAGGCCCAGCGAATCCGTCTAGCGACCCAGCTCGGCAGCGGCCTGACAGGGGTGCTTTACGTGCTGGATGAGCCGAGCATCGGGCTGCACGCCGAGGACACCGGCAAGCTGATCGCTGCTCTCAAGCGCCTGCGCGACCGCGGCAACACCGTCGTGGTGGTGGAGCACGATGAGGAGATGATCCGGGCCGCCGACTGGATGATCGAGATGGGACCCGGGGCGGGAAAGGAAGGCGGGGCTTTGCTCGCGAGCGGGCGACCGGAAAGCTTTCCCGAAACTTCGCCGACCAAGCGCTGGCTCGAATCCCCACTACCGGAACCGACCAAAGGAGCGGGTTTCCCGCTGTTAGGCGACGCGTTGATGGTTCGCGGGGCGAGCGAGCACAACCTCCAGAATCTCGACGTAAGGATTCCACTCGGCGGCATCGTCTGCCTCAGCGGGCCCAGCGGCAGTGGCAAATCGACCCTCGCCGATGACATCCTGCTTCGCGCCCTGAAGCGGCATTTCCGCCTCAGCGGCGACCCACCGGGACGGCATGGGGGCATCGAGGGCGTGGAAAATCTCGGCAAGGTGGTGGCCGTGGACCAGTCGCCGATTGGCCGCAGCCCACGCTCGAATCCGGCGACCTTTACCGGGATGTTCGACGGCATCCGCGAGCTCTTCGCGAAGCTGCCGCTGTCCCGGCAACGCGGCTACGGCGCGGGCCGCTTCAGCTTCAATACTCACGGGGGCCGCTGCGAGAACTGCGAGGGCGCCGGGCGACTGAAGATCGAGATGAATTTCCTGCCGGATGCATGGATCACCTGCCGGTCCTGCGGTGGCAAGCGCTTCAACCGCGAGACCTTGGAAGTCCGCTTCAAGGGCATGAGTATCGCCGACGCCCTCGACCTGACGGCGGGCGAGGCGCTGGCCGCCTTTGCGGCGGTGCCGAAGCTGCGCCGCACGCTGGAGGTGCTCGGGGAACTGGGCCTCGGCTACCTGCGGCTCGGCCAAGCGGCCAATACCCTTTCCGGTGGTGAGGCCCAGCGCCTGAAGCTGGCGGTGGAGCTGTCGAAGCCCGCCGCACCGCACACCCTTTATTTCTTCGACGAGCCGACGACAGGCCTGCATTTCGGCGACGTTGATCGTCTGCTCAGTGCCTTCCGCGGGCTGCGCGAGGCCGGTCACAGCGTGTTGGTGGTGGAGCACCATCTCGACGTTATCGCTGCCGCCGACTGGGTGATCGACCTCGGGCCGGGCGGCGGACGCGAAGGCGGATGCCTGGTCGCCGAGGGCACCCCGCAGGCCATCGCGAAAATCGCGGCTTCGCCCACCGGACGGGCATTGGCGCAGCGCTCCGCTCGCCATTTCCAGACAAAAGGTTAGGTTCACGACGCTACTCTTATGGATCCTCTAGACAACGTGAGCAGCGCCTCTGCCGAAAAGCTTTCCCCGTCCACCGCCGCTTGGCGCGAGTGGTTGGCGGAGCATGGACCTCGATTGATCCTGTTCGCCCGCCAGCAGACCCGCTCTTCCGAAGATGCCGAAGACATCGTGCAAGACGCGCTAGTGAAGCTCGTCGAAAAGCTCGACGCCGGTGAATTCGTCGGTGGGCAGGAAGCGTGGATGCCCTATCTCTTCACTGCCATCCGCCGGCTGGCTATCGACCTCGGCCGCCGCGATGACCGTCGCAAGCGCCGCGAGGACGTGGTGGGTGGCGAGAGCGAAATCGAGCAAAGGGAAGTCTTTCATCCGTGGTTCGAAAGCGAGTCTTCGGACGACGAAACCCGCCAGCTGCTAGAGGCTGGCTTGAAGGAACTGCCACCCAAGTTTGCCGAAGTGGTCATCATGAAAATCTGGGGCGACCGGACTTTCGCGGAAATTGGCGAAGCACTTGAAATTTCTCAAAACACTGCGGCTTCCCGGTATCGCTATGGACTTGAAGCCCTGAAGAAAAAGCTCTCATCCGCCCGCCGCAAGGGCGACCTCTCAATCTGAACGAACGAAAGACAGACACGACAAGATGGACGAAGATTTCCATGAACTTGAAGCCACGCTGAAGGGAATGCGCCCGGTTACACCGGATGCCGCCTGCATGGAACGCCTGCTGGCAGCCATGGAGCGCCGCATGCCAACCGCGGACCTGAGCATCGAGCGGGAGCTGGGCAAATTGAGCCCGAGTGTCCTGGCTGGTGGAGTTCAGGAACGCCTTTTGGAAACCGTTTCGCGCGTGCCGTTTCCGGTCAATGAGAAGGTGGTGCTTTTCCCGGGCAAGACGAAGCCTGTTGAGAAAGCTCCGGCCCGTCGTCCTTGGATTGCTGCCGCTGCGGCTGTTGCCGTGCTGGGAGCCTTTAGCGCCTTGATGATGGGGCCGCAGAAGGATGGCTCCGGGCCGATCGTTCGCAAGGAGACCTCCAGCGGTCCGGTGGACTCCCCCCATGACTCACGCTTGGTGGATGCCTCGATGGGCAGCCAGGTTCGGGAAGCCCAGGATCAGGGCGTGACATGGACCCGCGATGGCAAGCCACTGCGTCAGGTGAAGGTCATCTACATGGATAAGGTCAAATACGTGGACGAAGGCGGCAAGGTCGTCGAAATGGAGCGCCCGCGTGTGGAATGGCTGCTTGTCCCCGAGAAAATCGACTGACTTTGGCGAGACAAAAGAAGCGAACTACTACGCTTCTAGTATGTTAACACGATACGACATGAAATCTCACCTCGCATACGGATTCGCAACACTTTTGGGAGTGGCGTCTTCGGCTTGGGCCATTGAGCCGCCGAGTACTCCCGCGCCTATCCCGCCACAGGCTTCGCCTGAAGAAGCGGTGGCATCGGACGCTCGGCCGGAACGGGCACAGGAACCAGAGCAGGAGCCGGAACGTGACCTGCGGCAACCCCGCCAGCGGGTGCTCCCACCGTTCGAGGGCGAGAGGGAAGCGCTGCCTCCCGCGCGGGAAGTTGCTGCTGATCGCGCCTATCTCGGCGTCGGTGGATCCCAAGTGCCGGATCTGCTCGGCGAACATCTCAAGCTACAGCCCGGCCACGGCGTGGTCGTGCGAGCACTTGATCCCGCTGGCCCCGCCGCCAAGGCTGGACTTACCCAGAATGACGTGATCACCAAGGTGAATGGCAAGACGGTCGGCTCCCAGGAAGGACTTGCTCAAGTCGTTTCCTCGATGAAGCCGGGCGACGAGGTCGATGTCGATTACATCCATCAGGGTGAGGAAAAGACCGCCAAGATTGCGTTGGCCAATGCTCCCGCACAATCCAGGGCGATCGCTGGCAATGAGATGAAGCCGCTTGAACGTCTGATGCTCGATGGAATGCCACAGGATCAGGCCCAGCGCATCCAGGATGCGATCCAGCAGAACCTGCGGGCCTTTGAAGAGGACAACGAGGAGGATGCACTACCAGGCCAGATGTTCGGCAATGCCATGCGCAAGCGCATGGAGCAGATGATGCAGGGCATGGAAGAACTCCAGGAAGCCCCGCAAGGACAAGGCGGCATCAAGATGAAGAGTTCCGGCACCATCCGTATGCTCAATGCAGATGGTAGTGGCGTGGAAATCATGTCCGAGAACGGCGGCAAACAAGTCCGTGTGCTGGGCAGGGACGGCAAGGTCGAGTGGGAAGGTCCCTACGACACTCCGCAAGACCGTGAAGCCGTGCCGAAGGACGTTCGCGATCGCATCGACAATCTGAACATCGACATGGATTTCAAGGGGCCGGGAATACGCATGCACATGGCTCCGCGCTTCGAGTCGCTGAACCAAGGCCAAGGCCGGGGCAAGGACCGGTAAGCGCTAGATAGGATTTTTCAGGGAGGCAAGAACACCCGTCTCGGTCTATCGACTGGGACGGGTGTTCATGTTTCAACCCACGTGCTCTTGAGATACGGCTCGCCGGTGAAATCAGAAGCCATCGGGTTATGCCGGATCTTCACCGGTCGCCGCGACGCCCCGCGGAGCTGGGCTTCAAATGCCCGGGACGAGAGCGTCCGGCAGTTCGTGGATGCGAGCAAAAAGCCATCCGGTGCAAGGCAGGCGAAGGCAAGTTCGGCGAGCCGCCCGTAGTTTTTCTCCACCCGGAAAACATTGCCGTCCTTGTCCCGCGAGAAGGTCGGCGGATCGAGCACGATCCCGTCAAACTTTCGGCCCTGCTTCGCGAAGCGCGCGAGCCAGTGGAAGGTATCGCCCTTGCAAAAGAAATGCGCCGCGGGATCGAAGCCGTTCAGTTCGAAATTCCGCTTTGCCCAATCGAGATACGGCTGGGCGAGATCGAGTGTCGTGGCTGTCGCCCCTGCGGCCGCGGCGAAGACCGAGAATGCACCGGTGTAGGCGAAGGTATTGAGCAAGGTCTGACCGCAGGACAGGCGGGACCGCAGCTCTGCGCGGTTGTCGCGTTGATCGAGGAAGATTCCCTGCGAATACCCGGATTGGAACGAGATCTCAAAGGCCAGCCCGCTTTCGTGGATCGAAAAGGGCTCCTCCTGCTCCGGCCCACAGAGGTGGGCGGGAGATTCTTTTTGCTGCTGATCCAGTCGCTTCCAGTAGGTCGGACGGTCCTTGGCTCTCAACCACTCAACCAGCGCGGCGGGCGGCTGGCGGTCGCGGGTGGAGAGCAGCCATTTTCCGGCATAATCCTCCAGCTCCAAGCCCGGGAGGTCGTCGCCCTCGCCATCGATCAGCCGCCATGCATCGGTTCCTGACCGGCGCAGCGCGGCGCGGCGGGCGAGAGCGGCTTCGAGTAGATGTCGCATGGGAGGCATTGCCATGGGGCATCAGGCCGCTAGCATCCAGCGCGAAATGAGCGTTCTCGCCTCCCTTCTCGACCAAGCCCTCTCGTCCGGCCAGCTCCTCGAAAGCTCGCGCAAGAATATCGACCTGCTGCTGCGCGGCTCGGCCTCGCCCTTGGCGGAAGCCGCCATCACCGAACTCGCCGACGCCGGCCAGTGGGAAGAGCTCAATGACCGATTCTTCAAGACCCTTGCCTTCGGCACCGGCGGCCTGCGCGGTCGCACGATCGGCAAGGTGGTCACCACGGCGGAGCAGGGGAAGGGTGGCCCGAATGATCGCCCGGAGCACCCGTGCTTCGGCACCGCGACGATGAATTTCTTCAACGTCTCCCGCGCTGTCCGCGGCCTGATCGCCTACGCAAAGCGCCACGTGGGCCCATCGCGCAAGCCGAAGCTTGTCTTCGCACATGATACACGCCACTTCTCGCGAGATTTCGCCGAATTCTGCGCCAAGGTCAGCACCGAGCTTGGCTGTGATGCCTACCTCTACGAGTCCGGCCGCGCCACCCCGCAGCTCTCATTCACGATCCGCGAACTGCGTGCCGATGCCGGCGTGGTCCTCACCGCCAGCCACAACCCGTCTCACGACAACGGTTTCAAGGCCTACTTCAACGACGGCGCCCAGATCGTGGAGCCGCATGCCTCCGCCATCATCGCCGAGGTGAATGCCCTCGAAAGCGAGATCTATGAGCCGCTGACTGCCGACGAGCACGGCACCGTCACGACGCTCGGCGCGGAAATGGACCGCCGCTACATGGATCGCCTCAAGTCGCTGCTGATGCAGCCACAGCTGCTGGAAGGCGCCAAGACCCGCGTTGTTTACACGAATCTCCACGGCGTCGGCGGCGTGATCATCGTGCCGATGCTTCGTGAGCTCGGCTTCGAAGTCATCACCGTTCCGGAGCAGGATGTGCAGGATGGCCGTTTCCCGACCGTCGAGTCACCGAATCCCGAGAATGCCCCGGCCCTCAAGATGGGCATCGATCTCGCTGACAAGGAAGGCGCGGAGATCGTGATCGGCACCGACCCTGACAATGACCGCATGGGTGTCGTCGTTCGCGACTCCGAGGGCAAGATGCGCCTGCTCACCGGCAACCAGATCGGCTCGCTGATGGCTTGGTATCGCGCCAAGACCGCCTTCGAGATCGGTTGGCTTAATGATACGACACGGGCTCGTGCACTGTTCGTGAAGACCTACGTCACCACCGAGCTGCAGAGCGCGATCGCGCACCGCTATGGTATCGGCGTGGTCGATACCTTGACCGGCTTCAAATATATTGCCGAGAAGCTCCGCAAGTACGAGGACGCGATCCCCGCTGACAAGAAGGGTGACTACCGCTCGCTCGATGAAACGACGACCCGCAATCTCCGCCTCGAATACTCGCGCTTCTTCCTCTTCGGTGGTGAGGAAAGCTACGGGTACCTCGGATGTGACTTCGTTCGCGACAAGGACGGCAATGGTGCCGCGGTGATGTTCGCCGAGGTCGCCGCCTATGCGAAGTCGGTCGGCAAGACGCTGGCCGATGTGCTGGACGACATCTTCCGCGAATTTGGCTACCACGAGGAGCGCGGCAAATCGCTGGTCATGGAAGGCGCCGATGGCGCGGCCAAGATCGCAGCGCTCGCTACTTCGTATTCGAAGAATCCGCCCACCGAAGTCGATGGCTCCGCGGTGGCGAAGATCCGCGACTTCGCGACGCAGGATCTCTTCGATGCCGAAGGCGATGCCCTGCCGAAGGAGAAGATGCTCTTCGTGGATCTCGCCGATGGCCGTTCCTTCGCCGTGCGTCCGTCTGGCACCGAGCCGAAGATCAAGTTCTACCTCTTTGGCAAGGCGGCTCCGTCTGATGATGTCGCCGCTTCGAAAGCCCGGGTCGGTGCCTCGCTCGACACCCTGTGGTCGGCTATCGAAGCGGACGCGAAGAGCCGCATGGCCTGACTTGAAGCTGCATGAAGGGTAAGCCTTTGTTTCTCCGCCCGCTGGCCGCCGTGGCCAGCGGCTTTGGGATCGCCGCGTTGTTCCCGCCCTACGGGTTCAGCCAGCTCATCTGGATCGTCCTGCTGCCGCTGTTATTCGCGCTGTGGTCGCTGGGCGAGGGGAAGCGAAAGCGCAAGGCCTTAGGTCTCGGATTTCTAACGGGTCTCGCATTCTTCCTGCCGAATCTGGCGTGGCTGCGTTCGGTCAGCGATGCTGGCTGGGCGGCGCTGTCTGTCTATCTCGCGCTGTTTCCTGCGGTGTGGTCGCTGTTCGCGGCCACTTGGGGGAACCCGTGGCGAGGTGAGGAGAAGGGGCTCTTTCATGTGCCGCGCCATGCATTGGCGTGTGCGCTGGTGTGGACCGGCCTCGAGTGGCTGCGTGGCTGGCTGTTCACCGGCTTCGGCTGGAACACGCTCGGTACGGGATTTCATCAGTCCCTTGTCTTCGCCCAGAATGCAGATCTGTTAGGTGCGATCGGGTTGTCAATCCTGCCGGTCTTCGTGCAGGGGGTGTTGCTGCAGGTCTTTGTTCGCCGCGTTCCTCGGTTCCAATCGGACGGCCTTGGCATGCGGCGGCGTATCGCGCTGGGCAGCGTGGTCCTCGTCATGGTCGGCGCCTATGGCTACGGCATGTGGCGGATGATCTCCGCGGTAAAGGTCGACTCGATCCGGCTGAACGCACTGCTGGTGCAGCTCAACATTCCGCAAGAAGCCGCACGCCAGCTTTGGGATGCCACCGACATCCACCTTGGCTACGAAGATGAAACGCTTGAGGCGCTCGGCGTGGTGGATGGCGAGGCCGTTCACCAACTCGGAGGCAATACTCCTCCGAAGCCAGATTGGGTGCTGTGGCCGGAGACCGCACTCACCGGTCGCATCCTGCGCGCCGACAATGGCGAGTGGGCGACGGCTCAGGAGAACTACAACACCCTCGATCGTATCCGCGAGGGTGGCGACGACTTCACGCTAATGCTCGGCGTGAATGAGATGGAAGCTGAGCGCGAGGGTGATGCCTTCATGATGAAGCCAGACGCGCGCGTTTGGAACTCGCTCGCGGTGATTCCGGCCGATGGCAAGCTGCAGACCTTCCGCAAGCACCACCTCGTCATCTTCGGCGAATACATTCCACTCGTCGACAAGTTGCCCTTCTTGGCGAAGATCTACGAGCAGCAGTCGGGCGCGAAATACGGCGGTGCCTTCAGCATCGGAGAAAGCCTCGATCCCGTGCCTGTGGACATTCGTGGCGAAACGGTAGGCGTGATTCCTTCGGTCTGCTTCGAAGACACGGTGCCGCGTTTGCTGCGGAAGTTCGTTCGGAATGATGGGCCGCAGATCATTGTCAATGTGACGAATGATGGCTGGTTCAAGGATAGTCCCGGCGCTGCCCAGCACTTCGCCAACGCACGCTTCCGGGCGATTGAATTGCGCCGTCCGATGATCCGCTGCGCAAATACGGGTGTCAGCGCCGCAATCACGGCGACCGGCAGTACCGTTCATCCAGACGGGGGAAGATTGCAGGAACTCCGAGATGCAAACGGAAGCCACTTCACGCGCGGTCACTTGCTGACCGAAATCGATATCCCGAAGAATCCGCCGGCCACGCTCTACGCGATGATCGGGGATTGGGGAGTGATCGTCCTAGCTGTGGTGGGTGTGCTGTTAGGCGCGATCCCGGCGTGGCGCGAGCGCAAGCTCGACGCGATGCCGTCTAGCCCATCGTGATCCGGACTTCGTGTTCCGTTCCATTCCGAGGGAGGGAGATTTTCGCAACGCCATCTTCCAGTTCCACGACGACGCCATCGAGAGTCGCCGATCGAATCTGTTTCGCAAATCCCTCCGGATTCACCACCGTGACCCGATATCTTGCCGAGCCATCAGCGAGGCGGCCTTCGATTTGGAACTCGGGCCAGTCATCCGGAATGCACGGCTTCAATACCAAGGTCGCTCCATCCTCGATCCGCAATCCGAGAATCGACTCGATGGCCACGCGATACATCCAACCGGATGAACCGGTGTACCAGGTCCAACCGCCCCGGCCGATGTGCGGCGGTGCGCCATAGACATCTGCCGCCACGGCATAGGGCTCGACCTTGTAAATATCAGCGGCTTCTTGCGTGAGCGAGTGACTGACCGGTGCCAGCATTTCCCAAAGCCGAAGCGCCCGGTTGTTCTCACCGTGCACGGCGACGGACTGCACAGCCCAGCACGCGGCGTGGGTGTATTGGCCGCCATTCTCGCGAACGCCGGCGACGTAGCCCTTGATGTAACCGGGGTCATTCGGCGTGTTGATGAACGGCGGCGTGAGCAAGCGAATGAGTCCCTCCTTCTCCGAGACAAGTTCGCGCTCCATCGCCTCCATCGCGAGGTCGGCTCGGTCCGGCGGCGCGACTTTGGAAAGAATCGCCCACGACTGCGCCAGTGTATCGATCTTGCACTCGTCGCTTTCCTTGGATCCGAGAGGCGCGCCATTGTCGTAATAGGCGCGCCGATACCACTCGCCGTCCCAGCCGCCGTCATTCAGAGCAGCCAGCAGCTTGCTACGATGTTCCTCGTAGCGAGTGGCCCTATCAGTGTCGCCGCGGCTTTCGCAGACCGGGATGAAGGATCCGAGGATGCGATAGAGGAAGAATCCAACCCACACACTCTCGCCCTTGCCCTCGCGGCCGACTCGGCTCATGCCGTCATTCCAGTCTCCCGTGCCCATCAGCGGCAAGCCATGTGCACCGGTCACCAGGGAACGCTCGATCGTCCGGCAGCAATGGTCGAAGAGTGTGCCATCCTCTTCAGCGGCTTCCGGAGTGAGATAGTCCTCGTCGTGCCCCTCCGGCAGCAAGGCCGCCTTGAGATAAGGAAGGCGTTCATCAAGGATCGCCCTGTCGCCGGTGGCGCGCAGGTAGTCGCAGGTCAGGAACGGCAGCCATAGCAGGTCATCCGAGAAACGGGTGCGTAGACCGCGGCCGATCGGCTCCGCATGCCACCAGTGGAGCACATCTCCTTCCCTAAATTGCTGCAGCGCGTGCAACAGGATCTGTCGCCGCGCAAACGACGGATCCAGCGGTAACAGCGAGCCGGAGTCCTGCAATTGATCGCGATATCCGAACGCGCCGCTCGACTGATAGAACGCCGAGCGCGCCCACATCCGGCAGCACAGCGTCTGATAAGGCAGCCAGCCATTCACCATCAGGTCCATCACAGGCGACGGCGTGCTGACCTTCACTGCTCCCACCAGTGATTTCCAAAATTCCCGGATTTCTTCGAGCGCTGCCTGCACCACAGCGAGGTCGCCGAATCGTCCAACGATTTCATGGGCGGCCGAGTCCGACATCGCTTCCCCGAGTAGCACCACACATTCCACCGTGGCACCCGGCGCGAGTTCGAAGCCTTGCTGTTGGACGAAGCACGGATCGAGGCCCGCACCGCAGGTGCCATCCAGTTCGCCCGCGATCCGCAAGGCCGCCGGACTGGCAGCGGTGCCATGACGGCCGAGGAACGTGAAACGGTCGCAACTGTACGTCGCCTGCCCAGCCTCTACACCATGCAGTTTCAGCGCCGCGAAAGCAAACCCACCGCGGAAATCACCGGCCGCCAGATTCTGCGCGCGCAAGGTCCCGTCACTTTCCTGACGCGTGACGATCAGGCTCGGTGATTCTGGTAGCGTGCCCATGACCAAGCGTTGGTAGGCGGTGAAAGACAGACTCTTGGTTTCCTGTGAGCGGTTCACCAGTCGCACGGTCACGATCTTCACCGGGTCATGGCGCGGCACGAACATGACCGTGTCCTGTTCAATGCCATTGCAGGACGAGCGAAAGCGCGTCGATCCGAGACCATGACGCACTTCGTGGTCACAGGCCGCGGGAACGGGTCCCGGCAAGGGCGACCATACTTCGCCACTCGTCTCGTCGCGCAGATAGAAGGCCTCGCCATGAGGATCGCTTGCCGGTTCGTTCGACCACGGCGTCAGGCGGTTCGCCTGGCTATTGCGCGTCCACGTGCAGCCGGCGCCGCTCTCGCTGACGAGGAAGCCGGCTTGCTCGTTCGCCACCACATTGATCCATGGCATGGGCGGCCGCTTGCCGTCGCGGGGCAGGCGGATGACATATTCGTGGCCATCCGTGCTGAAGCCGCCATAGCCGTTGAAAAACCGCAGTTCTTCATGGCTGAAGCCGCTGTCGCCACACTCGACCTTCGTAACCTTCGGTGGTGCGCCGGGAGCGTGGTTGTTGTTGATCTCCGGAACGATGCCCTTCACTACCAGCGTAGCGATGGCGTAGATCAGGGCTGTTCCGCGCTCACCCAGTCCCGACGGGGAGAGTGTGAACACCCGGTCATCGTGTCCCTCCGGGGTCTTGGAAGAGTCATCAAAGACCACAAAGTTCGTATAGAAGCCTTTGGTGCTCCAGTAGCGGCGGGCTTTGAGCGCCTCTTGTGTAGAGGCGGCAGACCAGCCGTCGCACAGAACGATCGTCGGGCGATCACGAGGAACCGGCGGGACCGACGATGCGTCCAGCTCACGCGGCGGTGGCACCAAACTACGATGTCCGTAGTGCATCGCCGCCGCGAGCGATTGGAACTTCGAAGCAGTGGTGTCATCAAGCCCGTGTTCCAGTCGCAGGTTCTCCTCGGCCTCGACCGCTTCGTTCAAAACATGGTCGATGGGATCCATCTCCCCATACTTCGTGGACAAAGCAGCAGCCTGTTCCTTGTTCTCGGCGATGCCGGTGACAAAGCCCATCACCGCTTCGCCTTCCGCGCCAAGCTCGATGACCGTCCGCAAGCTCAGGCAGGGGTCGAGCACATTGCCGATCGAGCCAGACAATGTTTCTGACTCGAAGGCCTGCGGATCCGTCGCCGTACGTCCACGACCGAGGAAACGCAGCCGGTCGGTCTCCCACGATTGCGTCGTCGCTCCGGCCAGGGAGTGAAACAAACAGGGCCAAGTCTCATCGGCCCCGCGCGGCCGGCGCTCGGCGAAGAGCGTGCCTCCTTCTCGGGAGGTTTGCACGAAGAGCTTCGAGAATGCCGGGTGGCCAATGTCCGCACCCTGCCACGTCAGCACGGCTTCAAGAAAACTCGTCACCTCGATCCGTCGCGGACGCTTGGTCAGGTTCGTCAATTGCAAGCGTCGTACTTCCAGGTCGTCATTCGGCGAGACCGCGATGTCGAGCTGCGAACGGATGCCATTCGCTTCGCTGGTGATGCGGAAGGAACCCGGCAGGTCGGACGATTGGTAGCTGGTGCTCCCGCACTTTACCGGCTGCATGGCCGCGGACCACAGCGTCCCGGTGTCCAGGTCTCGCAGGTAGATGAACTGCCCCTGCGCATCCTCCACCGGGTCACCCTGCCAACGGTTGACCACGTGTCCGTATCGGCGCGACTGGCCGGTGCCGGCGGCGGTGATGAAAGTGAAGTAGCGGCCATTGGAAAGGAGGCGGGCGTGCGGCGCGGGGAGCAAAGGGTCCGGTTTCATACGGCGTGCAGTGAGGGGAAGGGCAGATCGTCCGATCAGTTCGGGTCAGGCGCCATTCAAGGCAGGACGGCGAGTGGTGGTGCGGGACTTGGAAAAGCCGATGACTACCTTCGCGGGGAAGTCATGGAGGGTGATTTCATCTGGCGAGAAGCCGGTGACCTTGCGGCCATTCGAGGTCACCGAGCGGATCGGACCGGGGCAGGGGGGGCGCAGGACGAAGCCGCCCGTGGGAGGGCGGACGTTCCCGGAGAGCTCGATCACCAGCTCATGATCGAGCTTCAACGTGAGGTCGAGCGTGCCGTGCCACGTGTGCAGGCCCTTCACCGCCAGTCCCCGTGGGTTGGCCAGCCAATGCGGAGAGATCCCGGATGCGATGACAAGGGAGTCATCGCTCTCCCGCTCCCAAGCGAAGAGGCTCGCGAACGCCAGCATGTATTCGGCAGAGATCCACGTGTGCGGGACATCGCCGAGGTGACCAGGACTGCGTGGATCACGCCACGAGATTTCCGGCCACTGGTTCCAGCGCAGGGGCCGGCGGTCGGCAAGGAAGCGATCTAACAGCTCGGCCGCTTCCCCGCGCTTCCCGAGTCTAACCAGGGCGCCAACGATTCGGATCTCATACGCCGTGTAGTTGCTCCAGGCCATTTCGCCGCGGTGCTTGCGGCGAAAGTCGTGGACGAAGAGGTCATACATCGCATCGAGTTGCTCGCGCGGCAGGTCATCGATGGCTTGAAGGAGGGCGATTGCATTCGATGTCGCCGTCGGATCGAAGTCGGCCCATTCCACCGAGCCCGGGATGTAGTCCAGCTTGCGCTCCCGGATCACCGCGACAATGGAGGCACGCAGTGATTCGCGAAACGAACCGGCGAGCACCGTGAAGTCCGTCGCGTCCTTGCGCTTGCCGAGCAGGTTGGCGATCGCCGCCGCATCGACCAGGCCGCGTAGGGCCCAGAAGTCGTCCCAATATGAATGCACGGGATGTGCCAGGTAACCTTCGTGGCTTGCAGACTCCGGTAACAGGCCGTAGCGGTCTCGCTTGTCTGGTGCCTGATATTCCGGCGTCGTCCGCCGGGCACGCAGGCGTTCGATGAAACGCGCCGCCTTTCGCACGTGCGGCCACATCTCCCGGAGGAAGGTCATGTCGCGAGTGAAGCGGAAGCACTCCCGCACCCCATAGACGAGCTGGCCGTGGCTATCGTGCTCCACCAGCCAATCGGGGCCGTTCCGGTCGACGCAACAGGGAACGAATCCGGATGGTCGCTGGAAGGGGGAATACCACTTCAAGAATTCTGTTAGCGCGGCGGTTTCGCCGGTGCGTAGCAATGCCGCGCCCATGATCACGCCGTCGCGGATCCACGAGCGGGTGTAGCGGCGCGGACCGGGTTGGAATGCGGGGCCGTCGCGATTGATGAGGATCTGCCCGGCCGCCGTCTTGAAGGTCTCCGCGGCGTCGCGGGCATTTCCGCCCGGCATCCGGAACTCCACGGAATCGAGCCGGCTGCGCAGCGCGTGTAGCGCTTCGGCGAATTGCACCGCGCCATTGAGAGCCGCAATTTGCCGGACCTTGTCCGCACTGGTCGCGCGGCCGAAGGGAACGGCGACGAAAACCTCGTGCGATATGCCGGCGGCGAGCTTCATTTCGAAGCCCATGGCAGCGGAGGCAAAGCCGAAGTCATCCTGTATCTCCTGCTGGTCGGGCAGCGTCCCCGCCGCCAAGTGCTCGCTAACCGAGCCCTGCTCGTAGGATGCGCAGCCGAAGGAGGTGGGCGCGGACAGTGGGATCACCGGCTTGTCTCCATTCACCCAAACCGCATCCGTCGTACGCTTGACGTGGGTAATCTTGCTGACGCCGCCGAGTTGATTCCACTCCTGCCATGGCGGATTCACTTGGAAGGGACGCATGGCGACGAATAACTTCAGCCGTCGCGTCTTCGCCGACGAATTGGTGATCCGGTAGCGCACGAATAGAACGCAGTCCGCCCCCTTGCCGGTGGCGAAGGCCGTGGTTTGGAATTTCAAGCTCGGCAACGACCAGAAGGCGGAGGGTATTGGCAAACCATCCGGCTCCATGTCGACGGAGCGTCGGGCGTCGGCCCAGGTGACAAGTTCGTCGTCTACACGGAGGAAGGGCTCGAGTGAGAAGCTACCCTTGTCCGGTTCGACCATGCCTTCCTCATTGATCAGTCCGCAGGTCAGGCCTTCCGGACTACCGGCACAGGTCCAGTAGCTTTGCTCGCGTGTCAGATACCGGGGATAGTAACCGCGCGGACTGTGTTCGGCAATCGAGTGAAAGGTATCGATCAACGTCTTCGAGAATGTGAACGATTGGACCGCGATGCGTTTCAGACCCGGTGGCGGCACCACGAAACAGAGACGCAGGAAGCGCGAGCGTGTCACCGGCAGGTGGACGAAGCTGCGGACGCCACGGGCGTCACTCACCCGATGGATGACGTTCCACGTTTTGCCGTCATCCGAGACCTCCACGTTGAAGGCCCGCTGGGCGGGGCGAGGGAGCCAATCGATGATCAAGCCGCCGACCTCGCGCGGCTCATGGAAATCGATGGCCAGCCATGGATGCTGGTCGGCTGGTTCACTGCGCCATTCGGACCTCGGCCGTGCGGACAACAGGGCCGAAGCATTTGAGCCCGCGGCCGAACTTGAGGTGGTTACCAGCGGCTTGCGGCGGTTCGTGCGATCCTGAAAGCGGAAGTGATCGATCCACACCGTCCCTTTGCCTCCGGGGCCCGCGCTGAGGACGAATTCGATCGCGCCGAGCTTTTCAATCCGCCCTCCGCCGGCCGGCCCCCATGCGAAGTCGATGCGGCTGCCGTGCAAATGCAGCTCGCGTGGCGCTTCGGGGAAATCAAACTCATCCTCCTGCCAGCGCCACACGTTGTGGTTGGACGGGTCCGCAAGCTTGAACTCGAGCTTGTTCCTCGGCGCTCGACCGCGCACCCGGAAGGCGAACGAGTAGTCGATCGGCATGGTCATTTCAAATTCCTTCCGAGCGACGACGAAGCCTCCTCCCCCGTGAAAGTCGAAATCCAGCCTCAGCGCGCCGTTTTCCACTGTGATCTTCATCTCCGCCTCTCCCGAGGCGAAGGCCTGCCAGCCTGCCGTGCTGGCGAAGTCATCGATCACAAGCTCTTTCATGGATGTTAGAACCTGTCATTCATCCTGGATTCCGTCAATGAACCCTTCCTCGCCATTTCCGAGGTTCGCGGCATTTGCCTCGTCCGTGTCAATGTGCATCGCCAGTGCAAACTTCGGGTCGACACGGATGCGAACGTCGCCGAAAATCATCTCCCGGTCGCCGCCGACGCGGATGCGGACGGTGGCCTTGTCGCGCACTCCGTAGCGCAGGGCATCGGCAGGCGTCATGTGGATGTGGCGCATTGCACAAATCACGCCGCGCTCGATGGTGATGCTGCCGGCCGGGCCTTCGAGCGTGCAGCCCGGTGAGCCCTCGATGTCCCCTGACTCGCGAATCGGAGGGTGGATGCCGAGCCTGAATTGCTCAGTCATCGCGATCTCCACCTGCGTTGCCTTGCGGGCAGGGCCTAACACCCGGACGCGATCGATGCGGCCTTTCGGTCCCACGATGGTGAGTTGCTCTTTGCACGCATACTGGCCCGGCTGGGAGAGGTCGGCGTGCCAGGTGAGCTGATGGCCGGCACCGAACAGGGCCTCGACATGATCCTGTGAGAGATGGATGTGGTGGGCGGAGACCTCGATCGGCACCGGCTGTGTGCGGCACGCTTCGCTGACGCGCACCAAGTGATCGCGTTCGAGCGTGCGCAGGGTTTCGCGCGCGATCATCCGCTCTTCATCGGTGGGCAAGACCAAGACCGCGACTGGCGCGCCCGCCGGCGAGATGCGGGATGTCTCCTTGCCATTCACGACACGATTGAGGTTTTCATCGAGCTGGATGCCCATGCACCGCAATCCCTGCACCGCCGCGCCGCGGACTCCGGCGCTGCCTTGACCAATGCCGGCGGTGAAGACGAGCGCATCGATGCCGCCGAGCGCTGCAACCGTCGCGCCGATCGCCTTGCGAACCCGGTAGCAAAAGGCCTTGAAGGCGATCAATGCACGGACATCTCCGGCCTCCGCGGCGGCCTCGATTTCACGCATGTCGCTGGAAATGCCAGAAAGCCCGAGCAGGCCGCTTTTGTGATTCAGCACTTCATCGAGCTGCTCAGTGGTGATGCCCTCGTTGCGTTCAAGGTAAGCGAAAACGCCGGGATCGAGGTCGCCGCAGCGCGTCCCCATGAGGAGACCTTCGCAAGGAGTGAAGCCCATCGTGGTGTCAATCGAGCGACCGTGGTCGATGGCGCAAAGCGACGCCCCATTGCCGAGGTGGCAGCTCACGATTTTCAGCTCGCGCGGATGCCGTTTCAAATACTGTGCCGCGGCCAACGCGACGTGACCGTGCGAGGAACCGTGAAAGCCAAAGCGGCGGATGCCCTTGCTCTCGTAGAAGTCATAGGGCAGGCCGTAGAGATAGGCATGCGGCGGTAGCGTCGCGTGATAGGCGGTATCGAAAACGGCGACCTGCGGTGAGGTGGGGAAGACGCGCAGCGCTTCGCGGATGCAGGCGGTATTGCGTGGATTGTGGAGCGGCGCGAGCGGCGCGAGGGAATCCAGCACTGACAACACGTTTTCATCGATCACCACCGCGCCGGTGAACTTCTCACCGCCATGGACCACGCGATGGCCGATCACGTCGATGGCGGATGCTTCCGAGATCACACCCGTGCCCCGGTCGAGCAAGGCTTCCATCATGCCGGCGAAGGCTTCGACATGGCCGCCCTTTGGCAGCTTGCGGGTCACTTCGCATCGCGGCGCGTGTTGGACGAGCCGTGTGCCGCCATCGCCAATGCGCTCGATGTGGCCGTGGACGTCATTGCCGGGTTGGCCGGTGTCGAAGAGGCTCCACTTCAAGGACGACGACCCGCAGTTGAGCACCAGGATGCGCTGGGGCCGCTCGCCCTTGAGCGCGAGAAGGCCATTGATGTCATCCTTGCGCATCACCGCCGCGACGTTAGCCGGATCCGACATCACGTGACGGAATCGCTCGCCGATGGTCCGGGAAATGTGCTGCACCGCGCGCGGCTCCGCCATCACGTGCGACTGGAACAGTCCGAGGGGCACCAGCATCACCTTCGTAGGTTTAATTGCGGTTAGATCGGCGAGGGCCGCCGCACCGCTCATCAATGCCATCTCACCGAAGGTCTCGCCCGCAGCGAGATGACCGAGGATGCGTGGCGAGCCATCGTCGTCGGCGACGGAAGCCGAAAGTTCCCCCTCGAGAACGACGCCCAGCGCGTGCACCGCCTCCCCGGCATAGGTCACCGCTTCACCGGGCGTGAAGGTCTCAACCCGTGATCCGGCGGCAATTTCGTTCAGGGGCGCTTCGTCGAACCCTTCAAAAAGCGGGACATGGGCGCGGAGGAAGTCGCCGTTCATTTTTTCAGCTTCTTGAGGTTCACGTTCCAGACCCGTTGACAGTAATCACGGATCGATCGGTCTGAGGAAAAGCGCCCCATGCGGGCGGTATTGAGAATCGAAACACGGGTCCATGCCTCGGGATTCATCCACAGTTCGCTGACGTGCTGCTGGGCATTCAGGTAGCCGCGGTAATCGGCGAAGAGCAGGTAAGGGTCATGGTGGAGGAGATTGTCGACCAGCGGCCGGAAGAGATCCGGATCGCCGCCGAGCGCGCCGCTGGCGATGTAGTCGATGACCTCCCGCAGCAAGGGATCCGACTCGTAATGATCCCTCGGCCGGTAGCGGCCCTGCTTCAGCGCGGAAGCCTCGGCGGCATTGAGGCCGAAGAGGAAGAAGTTATCCGCGCCGACGGCCTCGCGAATTTCGACATTGGCGCCGTCGAGCGTGCCGATGGTCAGCGCGCCATTCAGCGACATCTTCATGTTGCCGGTGCCGGATGCTTCCATGCCGGCCAGCGAGATCTGTTCCGAAAGATCCACCGCGGGATAGATCGATTGGCCGTTGCGGACATTGAAGTCGGGGAAGAAGACCACCTTGATGCGGCCGGCAATGGCGGGATCGTTGTTGATGACCTCGCTGGCGGCGGTGGCGAGCCGGATGATTCGCTTGGCCAAGAAGTAGCCCGGGGCCGATTTGCCGCCGAAGATGAAGGTGCGGGCCGGGATCTCCGCCTGCGGATCCTTCTTGAGTCGCAGATAGAGGGTCAGCACGTGGAGCAGGTTCAGGTGCTGGCGCTTGTATTCGTGGATGCGCTTCACCTGGACATCGAAGAGCGAGGAGGGGTCCACTTCGACGCCGGTTCGTTCGGCAATAAGGGCAGCGAGTTGGCGTTTGTTAGAGAGTTTTACCTCCCGCCATGCGTTGCGGAATTCGGAATCCCCGGCGTGGGGTTCCAGCTTGCGCAGCTTCTCAAGATCGCCTGGCCACTGCTTGCCGGCCACTTTGGTGAGGAGGTCACCAAGTCTTGGATTGGCCAAGGCGACGAAGCGACGCGGCGTGACGCCATTGGTGACGTTGGTGAACTTGTCCGGCCACATCGCGGCGAAGTCGGCGAGCACCGTTTGTTTCAAGAGCTCCGAATGCAGCTCGGCCACACCATTCACCGTCTGGCTGCCCACGCAGGCCAGGTTCGCCATGCGGACGTAGCGCGGGCCGCTTTCATCGATCAGTGAAAGGCGCGCGAGCCGCTCGTCGTCGCCGGGGAAGGCGGCGCGCACTTCATCAAGGAAGCGGGCATTGATGTCATAGATGATCTCCAGGTGGCGCGGCAGCAGGCCGCCGAGCAACTCCACTGGCCATCGCTCCAATGCTTCCGGGAGCAGCGTATGATTCGTGTAGGAGAAGGTGCTGCGCGTGACGCCCCATGCGACGTCCCATTCGAGCCCGTGCACGTCGACTAACAGCCTCATCAGCTCCGCCACGGCGATGGCCGGGTGGGTGTCATTGAGTTGGACCGCCCAATTGCGGTGGAAGCTTTCAGGCGTGGCCCCGCGTAGCGACTGAATGCGCAGCATGTCCTGAAGTGCGCAGCACGTGAAAAAGTACTGCTGCTTCAGTCGCAATTCTTTCCCGCGGTGGAGCTCATCATTCGGATAAAGCACCTTACTGAGATTCTCCGAGGCCACCTTCTGCTCGACAGCGCGGTCGTAGTCTCCGTGGTTGAACGCTTCGAAGTCAAAGGACTCGACGGCCTCGGCCTTCCACAGGCGCATCAGCGCGCAAGTGTCGGAGTCGTAGCCGGAGATCGGTGTGTCGTAGGCCTCGCCGCGGATGACGATGGATGGAACCCACTGAACCCTCGTTCGACCGCTTTCGTCTTTGCTCTTCTCGATGTGGCCGCCGAACATGACCTCCTGCACCGCTCCCGGCCGGTGAACTTCCCATGGGTTGCCGCCATGCAACCATTTGTCGGTTCCTTCGATCTGCCAGCCGTCGCGGATCGTTTGATCGAAGATCCCGAATTCATAGCGGATGCCATAGCCCACCGACTGGATGCCCACGGTGGCGAGTGAGTCGAGGTAGCACGACGCCAGACGGCCAAGCCCGCCATTGCCAAGCCCGGGCTCTTCCTCCTCGGCGAACAAGCCGTCGAGATCAACTCCCAGGCCCTCGAGCATTTTGCGGACGGTATCGGTCAATCCGAGGTTGAGCAGGTGATTGCCGAGGTGGGGACCGGGCAAGAATTCCGCGGAAAAATAGGCCACCCGTCGCACCAAGAGATTGTCGCCCTTTTCAAAGCTGCGCACACCGCGGCGCATGACGTGGTCGCGGACGGTCAGGGCCAATGCGAGGTAGTGGTCATGCCTCGTCGAATGGGCAGGCAAGCGTCCCAAGGCA
>Ga0307406_10000277_pt1 | contig 30213 bp, 23 predicted proteins | sample 322Cmetagenome_3_FD_203706 | JGI IMG/M metagenome (GOLD analysis project Ga0307406, IMG submission 203706) | Maize rhizosphere microbial communities from greenhouse at UC Davis, California, United States - 322HYB-C-2 | ecosystem: Host-associated > Plants > Roots > Rhizosphere > Soil | place...
GCGGGCTCGGCCGCGCGGCTCTACCGAGCGGGCTCTGCCGAGCGGGCTCTGCCGAGCGGGCTCTGCCGGGCGGGCTCTGCCGGGCGGGCTCGGCCGGGCGGGGGGCGGCGGCCCCGGACCGGCCGGGTCGGCCCGCGTCGGGGGTCAGCCGGGCGGCCAGTTGAGGCTGCGTCCGCCCAGCACGTGCGCGTGCACGTGGAAGACGGTCTGACCGGCCGCGGGGCCGGTGTTGAAGACCAGACGGAAGTCGCCGTCGGCGTGCTCAGCGGCGACGGTGTTCGCCAGGCCGATCAGCTCCGACAGCAGATCCGGGTCGCCGGCGGCGAGTTCGACGACGTTCCGGTAGTCCTGAGACTTGGGGATCACCAGCAGGTGGACCGGTGCCTGCGGGGCGATGTCACGGATCGCGAAGGCGTTCTCGGTCTCTGCGACGATCTCCGTGGGGATCTCGCCCTGCAGGATGCGCGTGAAGATCGAGGGTTCGCTCATGTCCTCGAGTCTATCGGCGGGGGCAGCAGGTGAGGGGGGTCACCAGCGTCCCACCCGTGTGCTCAGCACGGCGAGGGCGGCGGGTCCGGCGGTGGAGGTCCGCAGCACGGTCGCCCCCAGCCGCACGCGAATCGCGCCGCCGTCGGTCAGCGCGGTGAGCTCTTCGGGCGTGATACCGCCCTCCGGGCCCACGACGAGGAGGATGCGAGCGGCGTCGCCCAGCGCGACACCCGACAGCGGCTCCGCCGCGGTGGGGTCGAGGACCAGCACGAGGGCGTCCTCGGCCGCCACATCCGCGGTGGACACGGGCCGGCCCACCTGCGGGACCCAGGCGCGGTGAGCCTGCTTCGAGGCCTCGCGCACGATGCTCTGCCACCGCGCGACGCCCTTCACGGCTTTGGCTGCGTCCCACCGAGACACGCTGCGCGAGGACTGCCACGGGAGGATCGCGTCGGCGCCGAGCTCGGTCGCCGCCTGGACGGCGAGCTCATCGCGATCGCCCTTGGCGAGCGCCTGGACCAGCACCAGCTCCCGATCCGGCGCGGGGACATCGTGTCGCTCGTCGATACGCACCGAGACGAGCGCAGGCGCCACGGACTCCACGGTCCCTCGCAGCCAGGCCCCTCTCCCATCGCCGAGGGTGACGGTCTCGCCGGCCCGCACCCGCCGCACGACGGCGGCATGATGGGCCTCGGCTCCGCCGAGATCGACGAGGTCGCCCGCGTCCGCCGTGAGCGGCTCGTCATCGAGCAGGAAGTGGAGCGCCACCGGCTCAGCCGTTCCGGAAGCGGTCGCGCAGCTTCGAGAACAGTCCCTGATGGAACTCGGCGAGCCGCGGTGCAGGCGCCTTCGTCTTCTTCGCGAAGTCCTCGATGAGCGCGCGCTGCTTCGCGTCCAGACGCGTGGGGGTCACGACGTGGACGCCGACGCGGAGGTCCCCCCGCTGTCCACCGCGCAGGGGGGTGATGCCCCGGCCCTTGATCGTCAGCACGTCGCCGGCCTGCACGCCCGGGCGGATCTCGAGGTCGACCGGACCGTCGAGCGCCTCGATCGTCGTCTCGGTCCCGAGGATGGCATCGGGCATCGACACCTCGAGAGTCGCGAGCACGTCGTCGCCGTCGCGGCTGAACACCTCGTGCGGTGTCACCGTGACCTCGAGGTAGAGGTCGCCGTTGGGGCCGCCGGCGGGGCCGACCTCTCCCGAGCCGGGCAGCTGGAGCCGCAGCCCCGTCTCGACGCCGGCCGGGATGTCCACCGACACCGTCCTGCGGGCGCGTACGCGGCCCTGGCCCGCGCATGTGCCGCACGGATAGGGGATCGTCGTGCCGTAGCCCTGGCAGGTGGTGCACGGCTGCGACGTCACGACGTTGCCGAGAAGGCTCCTCACGGTGCGCTGGACATTCCCCGACCCGTGGCAGATGTCGCACGTCACCGGCTGCGTCCCCGGCTGACAGCACGAGCCCTCGCAGGTCTCGCAGAGGACGGCGGTGTCGACCTCGACATCGCGATGCGCACCGAACACGACGTCGCCGAGGTCGAGCGTGACCCGCACCAGCGCGTCCTGGCCGCGCTCGCGACGCGACCGCGGCCGACCGCCGCGGGTGCCGCCGCCACCGAAGAAGGCCTCGAAGACGTCCCCGAATCCTCCGAACCCGCCGCCGGCGCCGCCGAAGGGGCTGCCGTCTCCGCCCAGGTCGTAACGCTGGCGCTGCTCCGGATCGCTCAGCACGTCGTAGGCGTGCGTGACGAGCTTGAAGCGCTCCGACGCGTCCTCCCCCGGGTTCACGTCGGGGTGGAGCTCGCGCGCCAGCCGGCGGTACGCCTTCTTGATCTCGTCGGGCGTCGCCTCTCGCGACACCCCGAGCACCTCGTAGTGGTCAGCCACATTCGCCTTCCTGCCCCTGCGGGCGCGGTCGTCCAGGATCCGTCAGCGGGACGTCTCGTCCTCGTCCAGCAGCCGGCTCAGATAGTGCGCGACGGCCCGTACCGCCGCGAGATTGGTGGGATAGTCCATGCGCGTGGGGCCCAGCACGCCGACGCGCGCGCGGGTGCCGGTGGCGTCGTAGTCGCCGGCGATGACGGAGGCCTCCGGAAGACCGAACGGCTCGTTCTCGCGGCCGATGCTCGCCGCGAGTCCATGCTCGTCGGCGACCATCTCGCCCATGAGCCGCAGGAGCGTCACCTGCTCCTCGATGGCCTCCAGCAGCGGATAGATGCTGCCGCGGAAGTCCGACTCGCGTCGGGCCAGGGTCGCGCTTCCTGCCATCACCAGCTTGTCCTGGCGGAACTCCTCGAGCTCCTCCGCGACGATGAGGGCCACGGTGCGCAGGGCCTGGTCGAGGCGGTCGCCCGCGGCGGGCGTCGCCAGGAGCTCCGCCACGGCCTGCGCGCCGTCGCGGACGCTCTTGCCGGTGACGAGCGCGGCGATGTCGGACTTCACGCGCGCCACGTCGGACTCGTCGAGCTCCTCGCGCAGGAAGGCGAGACGCTGCGATACCCGGCCGGTGTCGGTGACGACGATGACGACCACCCGTGACGCCCCGAGGTGGACGAACTCCACGTGCGACACGTTCGCACGGGCGAAGGAAGGGTACTGGACGATGGCGACCTGGCCGGTCAGCCGGGTGAGCGAGCGCACCGTCCGCACCAGGAGATCGTCCAGATCGACCGGACCGTCCAGGAACGACGCGATCGCCGAGCGCTGCGCGCCGGTCAGGGGGCGCAGCTCGGCGAGATGGTCGACGAAGACGCGGTACCCCTTGTCGGTCGGCACGCGCCCCGAGGACGTGTGGGGGGCGGTGATGAGCTCCTCATCCTCGAGCAGCGCCATGTCGTTGCGGATCGTGGCCGCCGAGACGCCGAACTGATGCCGATCGACGATGGACTTGCTGCCGACGGGCTCGTTCGTGTCGACGTAGTCCTGCACGATCGCGCGGAGGACCTGAAGTCCGCGTTCCGAGACCATCGTCCCTCCTCTTGCTCGTCCGGCTGTCTGGCACTCGCCGTTGTTGAGTGCCAATTCTACTGCTCAGACGGTCAGAGCGCGCACGACGGCGTCGGCGAGCAGTCGCCCGCGGAGCGTGAGCACGATGCGACCGTGCACGGCGGCGGTGCCGTCGACCAGCCCGTCCGCGATCAGCGAGGCGACGGCGCGTCTGCCCTCTCCGCTCACCTCCGAGACCGGCAGCCCGTCCGAGATCCGCGAGCGCAGCAGGACGCTCTCGAGCCGTCGCGCCGCGTCATCAGGACGTTCCCGGCCCGCCGCCGGTGAGGTGCGGGCCGCGAGTCGCTGGGCATAGGCCGCCGGATGCTTGACGTTCCACCATCGCAGTCCGCCGATGTGGCTGTGGGCGCCCGGACCGTAGCCCCACCAGTCCGTGCCCTGCCAGTACGCGAGATTGTGGCGCGAGCGCTGCGACGGGTCGCGCGTCCAGTTCGACACCTCGTACCACTCGTAGCCGGCGTCCGCGAGGAGCGTGTCGGCGAGCTCGTACATGTCGGCCTGCAGGTCGTCGTCGGGCGCTGTCACCTCCCCGCGGCGGATCTGGCGCTCGAGCTTGGTCCCCTCCTCGATGATCAGCGCGTACGCGGACACGTGGTCGGGCGAGAGCGAGATCGCCGTCTCCAGTGAGCGGCGCCAGTCGTCGACGCTCTCCCCCGGGGCCCCGTAGATGAGGTCGAGACTGACGGCGAGCCCGGCGCCCCGCGCCGCCGCGACAGCGGTCTCGACGTTGGCAGGGTCGTGCGTGCGGTCGAGGGCGGCGAGGACGTGCGGGACGGACGACTGCATGCCGATCGACAGACGGGTCACGCCCGCCTCGCGCAGCTGCGCCGCCAGTTCCGGGGTGACCGTGTCGGGATTCGCCTCGACGGTGACCTCGGCATCCGCGGCGACGCCGAAGCGGGATCGCACCCCGCCGAGCATGCGGGCGAGATCACCGCCGGGGAGAAGGGTCGGCGTTCCCCCGCCGAAGAAGACCGTCGACGCCGGGCGCAGCGGACCACGTGCGGCCAGGACTCCGGCCGACAGGTCGATCTCGCGGAGGACCTCATCGGCATAGGCGTCCTGACGGGCACCCCGCAGCTCGGTCGCGGTGTAGGTGTTGAAGTCGCAGTAGCCGCAGCGCACGCGACAGAACGGGACGTGGAGGTAGACGCCGAAGTGCGTGTCCGGGGACACGGTGATGTCGGCGGGCAAGGCGCCGTCGAGGGGTGCGGGCTCGCCGAGCGGAAGGGCCGATCCCATCAGGCGGGGGTGGTGAACAGAGGCGACAGCGCGCGGAGATAGCCCTGGAACAGCTCGCGGCGTCGGCGCTTCACGAGCGCCGGCACCAGACGGTAGAGCGCGGCGACAGGGCGATCGAACGCCCGCACCGTGAACCAGACCTCGTCGTTGTCGGTCCATTCGAGCAGGAACGACTCCTCGCCGCTGACGACGGAGCCGTCGACGGTGCCGAGCCCGAACCCCACGCGCCGCGGCTCCTCGATGACGTAGATCACGCGCAGCTGGGCGTCCGCGCGGAGGCCCTTCACGCGGCCGTGCACCCGGATCGTCGTGCCCGCGCCGACGTACGGCGTGCCGTCGGCGTCGAATCGCTGGTCGGCCTCGAGGCGGCTGGGCGCGAGCGGAGTGCCTTCGGCGTCGAAGCTGACGCCGGAGTACATCGGGCCCGATGCCGGCCGCACATCCGTGATGTCGAGGCCCGCGCCCCGCAGCGCCGCCCACGACAGCAGCGCGTCGGCGGACGAGGCGAAGCGGGCCTCGCCGCTGCCGATCCGCCAGCTCGACTCGGCCGGGACGCTCTTCTCGGGCGGATAGCCCATGAGGTCGGCGGCCTGCGTTGCGCCGACGGCCGCATAATCGACGGTCCCGTCCTGGAAGCTCCCGCGGCGCATGCCGACCAGCCTACTTCTTGTCCTTGCCCTCGACGTCTCCGGACAGGGCGGCGATGAACGCCTCCTGCGGGACCTCGACGCGGCCGACCATCTTCATGCGCTTCTTGCCCTCCTTCTGCTTCTCCAGCAGCTTGCGCTTGCGCGTGATGTCGCCGCCGTAGCACTTGGCGAGCACGTCCTTGCGGATGGCGCGGATGTTCTCGCGCGCGATGATCCGGGCGCCGATCGCGGCCTGGATGGGCACTTCGAACTGCTGGCGCGGGATGAGCTTGCGCAGCCTCTCGGTCATCATCGTCCCGTAGGCGTAGGCCTTCTCGCGGTGGACGATGGAGCTGAACGCGTCGACCTTCTCGCCCTGGAGCAGGATGTCGACCTTCACGAGGTCGGCGGTCTGCGAGCCCGCCGGCTCGTAGTCCAGGCTCGCGTAGCCCTGGGTGCGCGACTTCAGGTGGTCGAAGAAGTCGAAGACGATCTCGCCGAGCGGCATGTTGTAGCGCAGCTCGACGCGGTCCTCGCTCAGGTAGTCCATCCCCAGCAGCGTTCCCCGTCGGGACTGGCACAGCTCCATGACCGTGCCGACGTAGTCCTTGGGGGCGAGGATCCCGACCTTCACGACGGGCTCGGAGACCTCCGCGACCCGTCCGTCCGGGTACTCGCTCGGGTTCGTCACGGTGACCGTCTCGCCTGTGTCGGTCATCACCTCGTAGGTCACCGACGGGGCCGTCGTGATGAGGTCGAGGTCGAACTCGCGGGAGAGCCGCTCGGTGATGATCTCCAGGTGCAGGAGGCCGAGGAACCCGCAGCGGAAGCCGAAGCCGAGTGCCACGGAGGTCTCGGGCTCGTACTGGAGCGAGGCGTCCGAGAGCTTGAGCTTGTCGAGGGCCTCGCGCAGGTCGGCGTAGTCGCTGCCGTCGATCGGATAGATGCCGCTGAAGACCATGGGCTTCGGGTCCGTGTAGCCGGGCAGAGCCTCGGTCGCGGGCTTGCGGTGGTGGGTGATGGTGTCGCCCACCTTCGACTGGCGGACGTCCTTCACGCCGGTGATGAGGTAGCCGACCTCGCCGACCCCGAGTCCCTTGGTCGGGACGGGTTCGGGGCTGGACACCCCGATCTCGAGGAGGTCGTGCGTCGCGCGGGTGGACATCATCTGAATGCGCTCGCGCGGCTCGAGCTTGCCGTCGACCATGCGGACGTACGTGACCACGCCGCGATACGAGTCGTAGACGGAGTCGAAGATCATCGCACGCGCCGGCGCCGAGGCGTCTCCGGTCGGTGCGGGGATCCCTTCGACGATCCGGTCGAGGAGCTCCTCGACCCCGAGCCCGGTCTTGCCGCTGACCCGCAGGACGTCCTCCGGGCGACCTCCGATGAGGTTCGCGAGCTCGGCCGCGTACTTCTCGGGATCGGCCGCGGGAAGGTCGATCTTGTTGAGGACGGGGATGATCTGAAGGTCGTTCTCCAGCGCCAGGTAGAGGTTCGCGAGCGTCTGGGCCTCGATGCCCTGCGCGGCGTCGACCAGGAGGACGGCGCCCTCGCACGCGGCGAGCGAGCGCGAGACCTCGTATGTGAAGTCCACGTGCCCGGGCGTGTCGATCATGTTCAGCGCGAACGTCTGATCCGGTCCCTGAGCCTGTCGAAGGGACCACGGCATGCGGACGGCCTGCGACTTGATCGTGATCCCGCGCTCGCGCTCGATGTCCATGCGGTCGAGGTACTGCGCGCGCATGTCGCGATCGGCGACCACGCCGGTGATCTGCAGCATGCGATCGGCCAGGGTGGACTTGCCGTGGTCGATGTGGGCGATGATGCAGAAGTTGCGGATGAGCTCGGGCGGCGTGGCAGCTGGCTCGAGGGGCTTGAGGGCGCGCGGTGACATGTCCCGTGAAGTCTACCGGCGACGCGACCGCGCTCTGCCTCGGTGCGCTCCGCCCTCGCGGCTCGGCGAACCGTACCCGACCCGTCGCCGAACACGCCAGCACGGCGGCCCATGAGAAAGAGTTAACCGATCTGACACTTGTCGCGACACGTGCGGGCACAGGATGCTCAATGCGGCGGCCGAAGCCTGCGCGATCCTCCCTGCCGCGCGCGGACCGCCTCGGAGACGACGACATGCACGCAGCAGAGTTCCGTTCGCCCTCGCGCGCCTCACGCCCCCCGCGCTCCCCGCGGCGCTGGCTGGCCGCCTCGACAGCCGCGACCCTCGCGGTCACGGGCCTGGCGGTCGCACCGAGTGCCGCCTCGGCAGCGGTGTCGGCCGAGGCGCCCGTCGTGATCGCGGAGGTGTACGGCGGCGGCGGCAACGCGGGCGGTGCCTTCAACCGCGACTTCATCGAGCTCGCCAACGTGTCCGACGCCGCGGTCGACCTCGACGGCTGGAGCGTGCAGTACGCGTCCGCCACGGGTTCGAGCTGGCAGGTGACCACCTTGGGCGACATCTCGCTCCCCGCGGGCGAGCGCCTGCTCGTCGGTCAGGCGTTCGGCAGCGATCGCACCCTCCCCGCATTCGAGGCGGATGTGGAGGGCGCCATCGCGCTCAGCGGATCGCAGGGCAAGGTCGCCCTCGTCGACACCACCGCGGCGCTGAGCGGTGCGACCGGTCTCGTGACGCTCGACCCGGTGATCGACTTCGTCGGATGGGGCGGGGCGACCCACTACGCCGGCACGGCGGCCGCGCCCGGCACGTCGAACGCCACGAGCGTCTCGCGCGACGCCGACGCGGCGAACACGGCGGACAACGGGGCGGACTTCACGGCCGGAGCGCCGTCGCCCGTCGGTCTCCCGGACGACGGCCCCACCCCCACCCCGACTCCGACGCCCACCCCGACACCGACCGAGGACCCCGAGCCCGAGGTCGTGTCGATCGCCGACATCCAGGGAACCGGCGACGCCTCGCCGCTGGCGGGTCGCACGGTGACGACGACGGGCGTCGTGACAGCGCACTACCCGACCGGCGGATTCGACGGCTACGTCGTCCAGACGCCGGGCACCGGAGGTGCGATCGACATCGAGACCCACACGGCCTCGGACGCGGTCTTCGTCTACGCGCCCGGCGCGGTGTCCGAGGTCGCCCTCGGCGACACGGTCGAGGTGACCGGCGTCGTCTCCGAGTGGAACGGCCTCACCGAGCTCACCGTGCGCACGGGCGGCGCGATCGTCGTGGCCGATGCCGAGGCTCCCTCCCCGGCGACCGTGGAATGGCCGGCGACAGCATCGCAGCGCGAGTCGCTCGAGTCGATGCTCGTCGAGCCGCGGGGCGCGTTCACCGTCACGAACACCTACGCGACCAACCAGTACGGCGAGGTCGGTCTCGCGGCCGGCACATCACCCCTGCGTCAGCCGACCGATGTCGCCCGGCCCGGCAGTGACGAGGCGGCTGCCGTCTCCGCTGACAACGCGGCGCGCGCCGTCGCGCTCGACGACGGCGCCAGCACGAACTTCCTGTCGGCGGCCAACAGCGGCCTGACGCCGGCGTACGTCTCGCTCGACGAGCCGATCGTCGTCGGCGCATCGGTGACGTTCACGGCGCCGCTCGTCGTCGACTATCGCAACAACACCTGGAAGCTGAACCCGACCGAGCCGCTCGTGGCCGACGGCTCCGGCGCCGACGACGTCGTCTTCGCCGACCCGCGCACCGCGGCGCCCGAGGAGGTCGGCGGCGATCTCGCACTCGCATCGTTCAACGTCCTGAACTACTTCACGACGCTCGGCACGGACTCCGCCTCGTGCGTCGCCTACACCGACCGCTTCGGCGACGGCGTCACGGTCCGCGAGGGCTGCGATCAGCGCGGCGCCTGGGACGCCGCCGACCTTGCGCGCCAGCAGGCCAAGCTCGTCGCCGCGATCAACACGCTCGACGCCGGTGTCGTCGGGCTCATGGAGATCGAGAACTCCGCCGCGCTCGGCGAGGAGACCGATGAGGCGACCGCCACTCTCGTGGCGGCCCTCAACGCCGCGGCCGGCGAGGAGCGGTGGGCCTTCGTGCCCTCGTCCGACGAGCTCCCGCCGGCATCCGAGCTGGATGTCATCACCAACGCGATCATCTATCAGCCGTCGGTCGTGACCCCGTCGGGTGCCGCGAGGGCGCTCGGCGACCAGAGCGGGGACGGACAGGCCTTCGGCAACGCGCGCGAGCCCATCGGTCAGGTCTTCGCACCCGTCGACGGCGGAGCCGAGTTCCTGTTCGTCGTGAACCACTTCAAGTCGAAGGGCTCCGCCGGCCCGTGGCCGGGCGACGCCGACGCGGGCGACGGTCAGGGCTCATCGAACGAGTCCCGCGTCCGGCAGGCTACCGCCCTGCGCGACTGGGTCGACGAGATCCGGGGCGATGTGGCCGCCGTGGCGCTCGTCGGCGACTTCAACTCCTACGGTCAGGAGGACCCGCTTCAGGTGCTCTTCGACGCCGGCTACACCGATGTCGAGCAGCACTTCGACGTCGAGACGCAGTCCTACAGCTTCTCGGGGCTGTCGGGTTCGCTCGACCATGTGCTCCTGAACGACGCGGCGCTCGGACGTGCCTCCGGCGCCGACGTCTGGAACATCAACTCCGGGGAATCGGTGGCGCTCGAGTACAGCCGCTTCCGCTCCCACGGCACCGAGTTCTACGCCGACGACGTGTTCCGATCGAGCGACCACGACCCCGTCCTCGTGGGCCTGGACGCCGAGGCGGCGCCGGTCGAGCTGACCCTGCTCGGGATCAACGACTTCCACGGCCGGATCGACGCCAACACCGTCGCGTTCGCCGGAACCGTGGAGCAGCTGCGCGACGCGGCATCCGGCCCGACCCTCTTCCTGTCGGCGGGCGACAACATCGGCGCCTCGCTGTTCGCGTCGTCGGTCGCGCAGGATGCGCCCACCATCGACGTGCTGAACGCGCTCGACCTGCAGGCGACGGCCGTCGGCAATCACGAGTTCGACCGGGGCTGGGCAGACCTCTCCGGTCGCGTCACCGACGCGTCCGACTATCCGCAGCTCGGTGCGAACGTGTACCTGGCGGGCACCGAGACCCCGGCGCTGCCGGAGTACGAGCTGCTCGACGCGGACGGCGTGACCGTCGGCGTGATCGGCGCCGTGACGGAGGAGACGCCGTCGCTGGTGTCGCCCGCCGGCATCGTGGACCTGGAGTTCGGCGACCCCGTCGAGGCGGTCAACCGCGTCGCCGCGCAGCTGAGCGACGGCGACGCCGGCAACGGCGAGGCCGACGTGCTCGTCGCCCTCTACCACGAGGGCGCCGGAGCGGGCACGCCCGATGGCGCGACCCTCGAGGAGGAGCTCGCCGCCGGCGGCCCCTTCGCGGCACTCGTCAACGACACCGCCGCAGAGGTCGACGCGATCTTCACCGGGCACACCCACAAGGAGTACTCGTGGTCCGCGCCGATCCCCGGCACCGACCGCACCCGTCCGGTGGTCCAGACGGGCTCCTACGGCGGGAACATCGGTGAGATCGTCCTGTCGATCGGTGCTGACGGCGCCGTCACCTCGCACACCGAGCGTCTGGTCCCCCGCACGTCGACGCCGGCTGGCGAACTGATCGCGACCTACCCGCGGGTGGCCGAGGTCGACAGCATCGTGAAGGCCGCTCTCGCTGCGGCCGCGGAGATCGGGAACACCGCGATCGGCGAGGTGTCGGCCGACATCACGACGGCCTTCGCCGGCGGCTCCTTCGTCGATGGCGTGTGGACCGGGGGAACCCGCGACGATCGCGCCTCGGAGTCGGCGCTCGGCAACACCGTCGCCACGATGCTCCGCGACACCCTGTCCGCCCTCCCCCAGGGCGCGCAGATCGGCGTCACCAACCCCGGTGGCCTCCGTGCGGAGCTCTGGGACACGCAGGCGGAGTTCGGGGCCACGGCGGTGGCGGGCCTGCCCGACGGGACGATCTCGTTCTCGCAGGCGAACGCGGTGCTGCCGTTCAACAACACGCTCGCACTCGTGACGCTGACCGGCGAGCAGTTCACCACCATGCTCGAGCAGCAGTGGCAGACCAACGCCGACGGCACGGTGCCGCAGCGGCCGTACCTCCAGCTCGGTCTGTCCGACAACGTCTCCTACACCTACGACGCCGCGGCGCCGGCGGGCTCGCGGATCTCGTCGGTCACGGTCGACGGGCAGCCGCTGGACCCCGAGGCCGAGTATCGGGTCGGGACGTTCTCGTTCCTCGCGACCGGTGGCGACAACTTCCGCGTGTTCACCGAGGGGTCCGATTACGTCGACACGGGTCTGCTCGACTACGAGGCATGGATGGACTACATCGCGGACGGCTCGCCGCTGTCGCCGAGCTTCGCCAAGCAGGCGGTGCAGGTGACGGGCGTGCCCGAGACCGCGACCGCCGGCGAGACGGTGTCCTTCCCGGTCAGCGGCCTGAACATGACGAGCCGTGGCGCACCGGAGAACACGTCCCTCGAGATCGCACTGGGCGACACCGCCCTGGGCGAGGCGGCCGTGGCCGCCGGTGCGGCAACCGTGTCGGCGGAGCTCCCGGCCGACCTGCCGTCCGGTCCGGTGGTGCTCACGCTGACCGCCCCGGCATCAGGCACGGTGGTCGAGGTGACGATCGACGTCGAGGCGGCCAGCCAGCCGCAGGCGACGACCACCCAGCTGGTGGCGGTCCTCCCGGTCCACCTCAACCGGCTGCTGCCCTCCACGCTGATCGCGCTCGTCGACCAGGCGGAGGGGACGCCGGAGGGCGTGGTGGAGTTCCGCGAGGGCTCGACGGTGGTCGCGACGGTTCCGGTGCGACGGGGCCTCGCAGCCTTCACACTCGGCAAGCTCTCGCGCGGGACGCACCACTACACCGCGGTGTTCGTGCCGGAGGACCCGGACGTCTCGAGCGGATCGACCAGCAACGCGGTGCGTGTGCGGGTCGTGTTCTGAGACTGCTCCGAGTGTCCCGAGCAGAGGGGTCCGCGACCGAGCGTCGCGGGCCCCTTCTCATAGGCTGATCACATGGCGACCCAGGTGGTGATGGTCCACGGCATCCGGACGTCGGCGACCATGTGGCGCTCGCAGGTCGCCCATCTCGAGGCACGCGGTGTGCCGGCGGAGGCGGTCGACCTTCCGGGTCACGGCACGCGCATGTCCGAGGTGTTCACCCTCGACGGGGCGTTCGCGACGATAGACCGCGCCGTGCGCGATGCCGCTGCGCGCGGTCCGGTCCTGCTCGTGGGCCACTCGATGGGGGGCCTCCTGTCGATCGCGTACGCCGGCGGCGTTGAGCGCCCGCCGATCGACGCCTTCATCGCCGCCTCCTGCACCGCCGTGCCGCGCGGCGTGGGCCTCGCGACCTATCGTGCGCTGGCACGGGGCTTCGACCGGCTTCCGCGGCGTGGGCAGGGCATCGCCGACTGGGTGCTCGACCGCACGCTCCCGCTCGAGACCCGCCAGGACTTCGGGGCGGGCGGGTACGCCTACGATGCGCAGGACGTCGCGCTGCGCAGCCTCTCCGTGCTCGATCTGCTCGCCGCGCTCCGGCGGATCGCTGTTCCCACCTGGTTCATCAACGGACAGTACGATCAGCTCCGCGCCAACGAGAGGCTGTTCTCGTCGCAGGTGCCGGACGCGGAGCTCATCGTCGTGCCGCGGACGAGCCACCTCGTCACCGCGATGCGACCGGCCGTCTTCAACGCGCTCCTCGACCTGGCCGTGGCCACGATCGAGCAGTCAGAGCACTGACGGCGTCCTTCGGCGGATCGCGAGGGTCGCCAGTCCCCCGGCGGCCGACAGCACCCCGCCCGCGGCGAACAGGAGCCAGAAGTCTCCGGCCACGGCCACGAGGCCCGCGCCGATGAGTGGGCCGAGCAGCTGCCCGAGACTTGCTGACACGTTCACGAATCCCAGGTCGCGAGCGTGGTCGTCGGGGAATGGCAGCAGGTCGGTCGACAGCGCCAGGCCGACGGACATGTAGGCGCCGTAGCCGATCCCGAGCAGCGCTGCCGAGACGAGCGCGGTCTCCAGCGAGGGCAGCACGGCCAGGAGCAGCGACGCGGCCGCCTGGACGAACGCCGCGGCCACGATCAGGCCGATGCGACGTCCGCTTCGATCCGAGAGTCGTCCGGCGAGGATGGAGGCCGTCACGACGAACACGGTGTACACCACGATGAGCAGCAGCAGTTCATCCTCGGCGGTCGTGGCGTCGCGGTCCAGTCCGTACATCAGGAAGAAGAGCAGCAATCCGGTGCCGAGCGCGTTGCCGACGTTGACCACCAGACGTCCCGCCAGCAGCCACGCGAAGTCAGGATCCCGCAGCGCTGCCGTGCGATCTGCGAGAGTGCGCGGGGCGCGAGCTGCCGTCGACGCTTCGGGAGCGGGCGGGTCGGGAAGGAGCAGCGCGGCGGCGGCGCCGCCCACCGTCAGGAAGCCGGCCAGCACCAGATAGCCGCCGAGTGTGCCGAGGCCCAGCAGCACGACGGCGCCGACACCCAGCACGATGCCCACCGCCTGGGAGGAGGCGACGGCGGCGGAGGCGGCGCCGCGCTGGGTCGTCAGCTGGTCCGCGATGAGAGCAGTGAAGGCGGATGCGGCGACGGCGGTGCCCACCGACACGCCGATCCAGGCGGCGCCCACGGACCAGGGGTCGCTCGCCGCGGAGAGCGCCACCAGCGACACCGCCGCCAGGGCGATCCCCGCCAGCGCCCAGGGCCTCCGCCTGCCGCGCACGCCGCGCGTCCGGTCGGACAGTCCGCCCGCGACCGGGCCCGCGATCACACCGGCGACGCCGCCGAGCGCGAGGACCAATCCCGACCAGACGACGCCGGAGATCCATCCGTCGGCATCGTCCGGCGTGTTGAGCTGGAGCGGTATGAGCAGTTGCAGCGGTGTCAGCTGCACCGTCCACAGCGCCAGCCAGGCCAGGGTGAACAGCAGGAACCACGGGGCGCCGACGCGGCGCTGCGGCGCGCTCATGCGCGGGCCTGCGCGATCAGGTCCCGGTACCACGCGAAGGAGGCTTTCGGCGTGCGTCTGGACGTTCGGTGGTCCACATGGACGAGGCCGAAGCGCTGTGTGAAACCCTCCGCCCACTCGAAGTTGTCCAGCAGCGACCACACCGTATACTCCCGCACGTCCGCACCGCCGCGCACCGCGTCGGCGACCGCGGAGATGTGCGCGGCGAGGTAGTCGATCCGCTCACCATCCGTCACGGTGTCCGTGACGGACTCCGGCTCGGGGAAGGAGGCGCCGTTCTCGCCCACCACGAGCGGAGGCAGCGCCTCGCCATAGCGCTCGGTGAGGTCGAGCAGGAGCGACGTGAGGGACGTGGGGACGATCGGCCAGCCGAACCCCGTGACCCGCGCGCCCTCGACGGGCAGGAGGTCGAACGGGATGGGCGACGCCGCGGCGGCGGCGCCGACGCGCGTGGGGTTGTAGTAGTTCACCCCGTAGAAGTCGCTGGGCGCGCTGATCACCGCGAGGTCGCCGTCCTTCACCGGCTGATCGGGCAGTCCGAAAGGCGAGCCGTCCGGGTAGCGGCCGGCCAGCAGCGGATCGGCGAACAGCCGATTGTGGAGCAGGTCGTACGCCGAGGCCGCCGCCCGATCCTCAGCGCTGTCGGAGGCGGGAATGACCGTCGTGTGATTGTTGACGATGCCGACCTCGCCCGCCCCGGCCGCCCGGATGGCCGCCTGGGCGAGACCGTGGGCGAGGAGCTGGTGGTGCACCGTCGGAAGCGCGTCGAGGAGCAGCTGTCTGCCGGGGGCCAGCTCGCCGATCGCGTAGCCCTGCAGCGTCGTGGAGACCGGCTCGTTGATCGTGTACCAGTGGCGCACGCCGTCGCCGAGGGCGTCGACCACGAGCCCGACGTAGTCGGCGAACCGAAGGGCGGTGTCCCGGGAGAGCCATCCCCCGGCGCGCTCGAGCGCCGACGGCAGCTCCCAGTGATACAGAGTGAGGAAAGGCTCGACACCGACGTCATGGAGGTCGTCGGCGAGGCGGCGGTACCTGTCGAGGGCCTTCGCGTTGGCGCGCCCGCGCCCGTCCGGCTGGACGCGCGCCCACGACACGGAGAAGCGATAGCGGTCGACACCGAGTTCGCTGAGCAGGGCGACATCCTCGCGCCACCGGTGCCAACTGTCCGGACCCGGCTCCGCCGTGCTGTCGTCGAGCACTCTGCCCGGCGCTTCCACGAAGTCGTCCCAGATGCTGCGACCGCCGCCGTCGGCGAGCCGGGCCCCCTCGACCTGGAACGCGGCCGTCGCGGCGGACCACCGGAACGATCGACCGAGGACGGCGAGGTCCGGTGCCGAGGCGACGCGCGGCGATGAGGGGGGCGTGCGAGGATCGGAGGCCACGGCATCTCCTTCGGGGGCGCGTCATCGAGCGGACGGGGTCCGGTAGCACGATCATGCCGTACGGCCGGGCAGATGAGGCGACACGGCGCGTGCCGTCGACATGGGCGCAGGGCCGAAACCTGGTAGACTCGGCTTTTGGCTTGCGTGTGGGCTTCTCCCTCACACGACCGCCGTGCGACAGCCCTCTCTTGTCACCCGGCAGATCCAACGAAAACTCCGAAACGAAAGAGCCTCGAACGTGGCGAACATCAAGTCGCAGATCAAGCGCAACAAGACCAACGAGAAGGCGCGCGAGCGCAACAAGGCCGTCAAGAGCCAGCTCAAGACCGAGGTGCGTCGCACCCGCGAGGCCATCGCCGCCGGCGACAAGGCTGCTGCCGAGAAGGCTCTCGCGACGGCGACCAAGAAGCTCGACAAGGCCGTGAGCAAGGGCGTCATCCACGAGAACCAGGCGGCGAACCGCAAGTCGGCCATCGCGAAGCAGGTCGCCGCTCTCTGAGCACTCCGATCGCTGAAGGCCCGTCCCCTCGTGGGGCGGGCCTTCGTCGTTCCGGGCGCTTCAGCCGCCGTACGGCGCTCGTGTGGCAATGACGGTGACGAGCCGCTCGACGGCGAACACGGGGTCGCGGGAGGCGCCCTTGACCTCGGCATCGGCGCGGGCCGCCGCCTGGATCGCGGTGCCCAGCGACGCTTCGTTCCAGCCGGTCAGATCGCGGCGGGCGCGGTCGACCTGCCAGTCCTTCATTCCCAGTCGGGAGGCAAGGGCGGAGGCGGGCTCCCTCGACCCCGCCACTCGCGCCATCGTGCGCAGCTTGGAGGCGATGGCGGCGACGAGGGGCACCGGATCGGCGCCGCTGGCGAGCGCGTGGCGCAGCGCGACGAGGGCGTCGCCGTAGCGTCCGGCGATCGCGGTGTCGGCCACGGCGAAGGCGGAGGTCTCCACCCGGCCGCCGTAGTAGCGCTCGACCGTCTCCACGCCGATGTCGCCCGGAACGTCGGCGATGAGCTGCTGGCAGGCCGCCGCGAGTTCGGTGAGGTCGTCGGCGAACGCGCTGACGAGCGCGCGAAGCGCCGGCGGCGCGATCCGCTTGCGGGCTGCCTGGAACTCGCCCGCCGCGAAGTCGAATCGGTCCGCGTCCCGCTTCACTGCCGCGCACGCGATCTCGACCCCTCCCCCGGTTCCCGCCCGGACGGCGTCGAGCAGCTTCTTGCCCCGGACGCTGGCGCCGGTGTGGCGCAGGATGACGGTCGCCCCTTCCTGGGGTGCCTCCAGGTAGGCGAGCGCCTCGGTGAGGAAGGTGTCGGAGCACTTCTCGACGCCTGCCACGCGCACCAGGCGGGGCTCTCCGAACAGCGATGGGGAGGTCAGGCCGAGCAGGCTGCCCGAGGCGTAGTCGTCGGCGCGGAGGTCTGACACCTCGAGGCTGGGGTCTTCGGCCCGGAGGAAGTCGCGGACTCCGGCGATGGCGCGTTCGGCACAGACCTCTTCGGGGCCGGAGACGAGGACGATCGGAGCGGGCTGCGGGGAGCGCCACGACAGCTGAGGGATGGCCGACGCGGCACGGGTGGGCTTGCGCGTGGTCGCCATGACCCCAGCCTACCGAGGGGTGCCGACGTCGCGCTCCCGCCAAACGCGGAGCCCGGACGCGTCGCGCCAGACCGCGATCGCGCCCGAGCGGTCGGTGCGGGCGATGAGAGCGCCGGTGCGGGTGAGGAGATCGAGCGTCTCGGCCCGCGGATGCCCGTAGGAGTTCACGCCGACGGTGAGCAGCGCCAGCGGTGCGCGGATGCGCTCGTACAGCGCGGGGTGCTGGTCGGCGCTGACGTGATGGGCGACTTTCACGATGTCGTAGGGGCCGCTGATGCGGGCGGACACGGCGGCCTGGGGCTCGGCGGAGAGGTCGCCGAGGAGGATCGTCGGCGGCAGCTCTCCCCCGGCCACCTCCACGACGATGCTCGCGTCGTTGCCGGCGGCGACGTGAGCATGAGCCGCCGGCCAGAGGACGCGCCAGGTCGCGTCGCCGAGTCGGCCGCCCACTCCTTCGACGGCGGGCTCGGCGCGCGCTCCCCCGTCCACCAGAGCCGCGACGGTGTCCAGGCTCTCGTCGTCCAGGGCGGGGCCGTGGAGCACGACGTCGACTCGCCCGATGATCCCCGCCACGCCTCCGCGATGGTCGAGATCGAAGTGCGTCAGTATGAGCAGGTCGATGCGTGCGACACCGAACCGGTCGAGACAGCGGGTGAGCGCCCCCGCATCCGGTCCGGTGTCCACGAGGGCGGTGCGGCCCGCGGAGCGCAGGAGGATCGCATCGCCCTGGCCGACGTCACACGCGGCGATCGACCACTCCGAGGGCGTCTGCAGGCGCTGCAGCCACGTAGAGAGCGGGCCGACGGCCACGAGCGCGGCGACCGTGAGCGCGAGAGTCAGGGCCGCCGACGCCCTCGCGGCCGTCCGGAGGGCGGCGCGGGGTGCGGCGCGAGGCGCGGCGTCGGCGGCCGCAGGTGAGGCGGTGGTGAGCAGGAGGATCGCGATCGCGCCACCGACGGCGGCGAGGGCGACCAGTCCCGGGAAGCCTTCCAGCCACGGGAGGGCACCTGCGGGCAGCCCGGCTACGGTGGTGGCCGTTCCCGCGATCCAGGCGGCCGGCAGCCAGGCGAGGCCCGCGAGCCCGTGGGCGATCACAGGGAGACCGCCGAAGAGGCAGGCGAGCAGTCCGATCAGCGTCGCCGCCGGTGCGGCCGGTGCCGCGAGGACGTTCGCGAGCACCCCGTACAGCGGCACCGTCGGCTCGATGAGCACCAGAAGGGGGCCGCAGGCGAGCTGCGCCGACAGGGGGACCGCGATCATGAGCGCCGCCGGTTCGGGCATCCATCTCGTCAGGGCCTCCGTCAGCGGTCCCGCGAGCAGGAGGAGCGCGCCCGTCGCGGCCGCGGACAAGGCGAAGGCCAACGAGAGCGAGAGCCACGGGTCGAGGATGATGAGCACGACGACCGAGACGCAGAGCACCGACACGCCGGCCCCGACACGCCCGAGGAGGAGGGCGGTCATCGCGACGATCGCCATCGCAGCCGCGCGCACCACGCTCGGCTCGGGCGACACCAAGAGGACGAAGCCGACGAGCGCGGCAGCGCCCGCACCGACGCGCACACCGCGGGGTGCGCCGACCAGGGCGCACAGACCGAAGGCGGCACCGACCACCAGAGCGCAGTTCGCCCCCGACACCGCGGTGAGGTGCGAGAGCGACGAGGCCGTCATCGCCTCGTCGAGCGCGGGGTCCACGGCAGAGGTGTCACCGACAGACAGCCCTGCGATCAACCCCGCTCCCGGTGACGGCAGGCCCTCGACGGTGCGCTGCAGGCCGCGCCGGAGGGCGGACGCCGTGGCGAACGGTCCCGTGGGCGGCGCGCGAACGATGAGGTCCCCGGCCTGCACGACCAGGACCGCGCGATCACCCGGGTCGGCGCCGAAGGCGGTGCCGCGCACGGTGACCTGCGAGCCGAGGTCGAGGTGGGGCACCGCCGCCGTCTCGTCGATCCGAATGCTCACCGGAGCCGACAGGGGGTGCTCCGCGGTGCCGATGAGGGCCCGGCGCGCGATGGCGTCGAAGCTCCAGCCCCTCATCCCGCGCTCGATCTTGCCGACGACGAGGGCATCGATCGTGACAGAGCGGCCCCCGTCCACCGGAAGGGACTGCAGCGCGCTGCGCGCCGGCTCGGCGAGGGCGACGTGTCCCGCCGCCGCCCCGCCGAAGGCGGCTGCCACGGCGAGCACGCCGATCAGTGCGATGCCGCGCGACCGCGCGGCCAGCGCGAGGAGGATCAGCGACGCCGCCGTCAGACACGTGGCTGTGGCCCAGGCCGCCGTCGGGTGGATCACGGTGAGTGCCGCCGCCGGCCAGACGCAGGCCACGACCGGCACGAGGCGGAGATCGCGAGGTCGTGCGCGCCTCGTGCTCATACCGTCACCAGATCGCGCAGGGCGGCGAGCATCTTCTCGCCGATGCCGGGGACGGCCAGCAGATCCTCGACCGAGGTGAAGGAGCCGTTCCGCGCGCGCCACGCGATGATGCGCGCGGCCAGGGCCGGACCGATCCGGGGAAGCGTGTCGAGTGCGGCTTCGTCGGCCGTGTTGAGGTTCACCGCACCTCCCGCGGCGCTCGCTCCCCCGGCATCGTCGGACACGGCCGGAGCTTCGCCGACGCGGGTGACCTGGAGCTGCTCGCCATCGGCGACCACACGGGCGAGATTGACACCTGCGGGGTCGGCGTCGTCGGTGAAGCCCCCTGCCACCGCGATCGCGTCGACCACGCGGGCGCCCGCGCCGAGCCGATACAGCCCGGGGCGGGCGACGGCGCCGTGCACGTGCACGTACACCTCCGGCGCGGGGGCCGGCGCCGGCGATGTCATGGTCGCTGCGGTCGGGCGCGGCACCTCGGTGACGGAGGACGTCGCTGTGCGCACCATGCCGATGATGACGGTGAGGGCGACCGCGCCCACGACCAGCACGATCGCCGCCGTCACGGCCAGGCGGGGACGGCGGGCGGGTTCCGGGTTCACCCCCTCAGCGTGTGAGACGGTGCCGAGCCGGCGCGCGCGACGCCGGTGATCGGTGGAGACGTCGCCGCCGGCCGCCGCCGGGGAGGAGCCGGCGGTCGCAGGTCAGCGTCGGCGGCCGAGCCCCGCGTCGTGCACGGCGATCACGATCCCGTGACCGAGGAGGGCCGGGATGTAGGCGCCGATCGCCGCGCCGACCAGAGGCGCGAAGGTGGCGAACGGGAACGCACCCGTGGCCAGGACGACCAGGACGGACGCTCCCAGCGCGAGCACGGTCACCAGGATCGCGATGACATAGAGCCACACGATCGGCTGCGGCAGCGGCGGACGGCTCTCGGCGGCGAATGCGGACACGGCTGCCTCCAGGGGGCGACGAGATTGCCCCACCGTACCGTCCTCACCGCACGGACGGCTGCGCCTACGCCGTGGTGAAGCTCACGACCTTCGGTGCGCGCACGACGGCGCGCGCGATCTCGCGGCCGGCCAGCGACCGCAGCACCTTCTCGTCGGCACGGGCGAGCGCCTCCAGCTCGTCAGCGGAGATGCGCGCGGGCACTGTGAGCGTGCCGCGGACCTTGCCGTCGATCTGCACGACGGCGGTCACCGAGTCCACCACGAGCAGCGTGGGGTCGGCCTGGCGCCACGGCACGAGACCCACGAAGGGCTCGTAGCCGAGAATCTCCCACATCTCCTCCGCGGTGTGCGGCGCGAAGAGGTCGAGGATCATCGCCGTCGCCTCGGCCGCCTCGCGGACGGCCGGGTCGCCGGCTCCCGCGCCGGTGTCGATGGTCTTGCGGGTCGCGTTGACGAGCTCCATGAGCCGCGCGACCACGACATTGAACTTCGTCTGCTCGACCAGTCCGGGGGCGTCCGCCAGCAGGCGGTGGGTGACGCGCCGCAGCGCGACGTCGCCCTCGGCCCACACCACGTCCGGGCTGCTCGTGACGTCCTTGGCCACACGCCAGGCGCGGGCGAGGAACTTCTGGGCGCCCGTGGTCGACACGTCCTCCCAGTTGATGTCGTCCTCGACCGGGCCTGCGAAGGCGATCGCTACGCGGACGGCGTCGGCGCCCGGGTCGACCATGCTGGAGGCGAACTCGACGAGATTGCCCTTGCTCTTGGACATCTTCGAACCGTCGAGCAGCACCATCCCCTGGTTGATGAGCGAGGTGAACGGCTCGGTGAACTCGATCAGCCCCATGTCGAAGAGGACCTTCGTGATGAAGCGCGCGTACAGCAGGTGGAGGATCGCGTGCTCGACGCCGCCGATGTACGAGTCGACCGGCGCCCACTTGTTCGCCTCGCGCGAGGAGAAGGCCTGAGTGGCGTCTCCCGGCGCCAGGAAGCGCAGGAAGTACCACGAGCTGTCGACGAAGGTGTCCATGGTGTCGGCGTCGCGCAGAGCGGGCTCGCCGGTCTCCGGATCCACGGTCTCGATCCACTCCGTCGCACCGCCCAGCGGGGAGGTGCCCTTGGGCGCCAGGTCGAGGCCGTGCGCGTCGGGCAGTGTCAGCGGCAGCTCATCGGCCGGCACCGGGACGATGCGGCCGTCCGCCGTGTGGATCATCGGGATCGGCGTGCCCCAGAAGCGCTGGCGCGAGATCAGCCAGTCCCGCAGGCGGTAGGACTTCGATGCGCGCCCCGCGCCCCGCGCCTCGAGCTCCTCGATCATCCGGGCGATCGCGTTGCGCTTGCTCAGCCCGTTGAGCGACCCGGAGTTGATCATGCGCCCGTCGCCGGTGAGCGCGGTGCCGGTGACGGCGGGGTCCAGCTCGGAGAGCACGTCGCCCTCGGGGTCGATCGGCACGCCGTCCTCGTCGACCTCGATCACCGTGATCGCACCGGTCACCGGTGCGGTGGTGTCGACGACCACCTTGACGGGCAGATCGAACGCGCGGGCGAAGTCCAGGTCGCGCTGATCGTGGGCGGGCACGGCCATGACCGCGCCGTGACCGTAGTCGGCCAGCACGTAGTCGGCGGCCCAGATGGGCAGCCGTTCCCCGTTGATGGGGTTGATCGCGAAGCGGTCGAGGAACACGCCCGTCTTCGGCCGGTCGGTGGACTGCCGCTCGATCTCGCTCGACTTGCCCACCTGCTCCAGGTAGTCCTGGAACCGCATCCGCACCTCGGCCGAGGCGCCGGCGGCGAGCTCGGCAGCCAGGTCGCTCTCGGGTGCGACGACGAAGAAGGTCGCGCCGTGGAGCGTGTCGGGGCGCGTCGAGAACACCGTCACCTTCTCGGCGCGCCCCTCGATCTCGAACTCGATGTCGGCCCCCACGGAGCGGCCGATCCAGTTGCGCTGCATGCGGATGACCTTGGACGGCCAGAACCCCTCAAGCTGGTTGAGGTCGTCGAGCAGGCGGTCGGCGTACTCGGTGATCTTGAAGTACCACTGCGTGAGCTTCTTCTTGACGACCTCGTGGCCGCAGCGCTCGCAGCGTCCGTCGACGACCTGCTCGTTGGCGAGGACGGTCTGGTCGTTCGGGCACCAGTTGACCGGGCTCTCCTTGCGGTACGCGAGTCCCCGTTCGAACATCTGCTGGAACAGCCACTGGTTCCAGCCGTAGTACTCCGGGTCGCTGGTGTGCAGGACCCGGCTCCAGTCGTACGACGTTCCGAACTGCTGCAGGCTCGCCTTCTGCTGCGCGATGTTCGAATAGGTCCACTCCCGCGGGTCCGCGCCGCGCTGGATGGCGGCGTTCTCGGCGGGAAGGCCGAACGAGTCCCATCCGATGGGGTTGAGCACGTTGTAGCCGCGGTGGCGCCAGAAGCGCGCGACAGAGTCGACGTAGGCGTAGTTCTCAGCGTGCCCCATGTGCATGTCGCCCGACGGGTACGGGAACATCCCGAGCACGTACTTGCGCGGGCGCGTGTCGTCGTCGCCGCCGGCACGGAACGGGTCGGCTTCCTGCCAGCGGCGCTGCCACTTGGTCTGGATCTCGTACGGGTCGAAGCCGATGCCCTCCGTGGGGGCGTGGGCAGCGGAGGAGGACGTCGAGGACACGGAGCACCAATCGTGGAAGTTCGGGAACGCGCGAACGCGTCCTTCCAGATTAGCGGACGGGCCCGGTCACCAGCCGGGCGGGAGCGCTCCCCCGACGGCAGCGAGCGGTCCCCGCGCCTTCACACCGACCTCCGCGACCTCCGCCTCCGCATCCGAGCGCCAGGTGATGCCGCCGCCCGCCCCGACGAACGCGCCGCCGGGGTGGAAGACGATCGAGCGGATGACCATGGCGAGGTCGGCCCGACCGTCCGCGCCGATCCATCCGAAGCAGCCGGCGAACGCGCCACGCGGCCCGCCCTCGAGTCCGTGCAGGAGCGTCATCGCGGACAGCTTCGGGGCGCCCGTCATGCTTCCGGCCGGGAAGGCGGCCTCGAGGACGTCATCGATCCGCGTGCCGGGGCGAAGGCGTCCGGCGATCGTGCTGACGAGTTGATGCACTGCGGCGTAGGACTCCACCTCGAGGAGCTGCTCGACCGCGACCGATCCGGGGACGCAGACGCGCTGAAGGTCGTTGCGCATCAAGTCGACGATCATCACGTTCTCGGCGCGCTCCTTGATGCTCTCCGCAAGCTCGCGGGCGAGAGCGCGGTCGATCGGGTCGTCGGCCCCGCGCGGTCGGGTCCCCTTGATCGGCCGGGTGCGCACGATGCCGTCCGCGATCTCCAGGAACCGCTCGGGGCTCGCGCTGGCGAGGGCGTGGTCGCCGACGCGGATGAGCGCCCCGTGGTGGGTCGGCGTCGCGTGCCGCAGGCGCAGGAAGGCGGCGATCGGATCGATGCGCGTCCCGACGTCGAACCGGGTCGTCAGGCACAGCTGGTAGGCGTCGCCATCGCGGATGGCGTCGCGGCAGCGCTCGACGAGTTCGGCGTACTCCCCGGCGGTGTGTCGGGCGGAGACCCCCACCGGCGGAGCGGGCTGCGCCGCGGCGCGCGTCCCGCGCCATGCGGCGACCTCGCGCGCGAAGGCGTCGAGGTCGTCCGCCGGGGCCCAGGCCCACGCGCGACGGGTGCCGTGGTCGAGGGCGACGAAGCGGTCGACCAGGATGCCTCGGCCCGCGCCGGCGCCGGGATCGAGGGCAGCGGGGGCGCCGGCCCGCCGCGCAGCGGCGTCGTAGTCCAGCCATCCGATCCACCCGCCGGCGAACGGCCCGGCGGTGTCGTCGAGCGGGGAGGTCGCGCATTCCCGCTCGCGGGGCGCGTCGCCCACCGGCGTGCCCGAGCCGAGCCAGCTCCATCCCGTGGTGGCCTCGGGGCCGGCGTCGAGCCAGAAGCTGTACTCCGCGGACGCCGGACCCGACAGGTAGAGCTCGGCGGGATCCACCCATTCGGGGAGCTCGCGAGCGCGCATATCGGTCGGCACGTTCTCAGGCTAGACGCCGGTCGGCCGTAGGCTGGGACGGTGAACGAGTTCCTCACGTGGCTGCTCGACGCCGTGCAGAGCGTCGACCCGGTCCTGAGGACGATCCTGGCCGGCCTGGCGATCATGCTGGAGACCAGCGTCCTGGTCGGCCTTGTGGTGCCCGGCGACACCATCGTCATCGTCGCGGGCACCGCGGTCGCCTCGCCCTGGGAGGCCGGCGCGCTCATCCTCGCGGTGATCGTCGGCGCACTGATCGGCGAGAGCATCGGGTTCTGGCTCGGGCGCTGGCTCGGTCCGCGCATCCGGTTCTCACGCCTGGGCATGCGGCTCGGCGAGGACAACTGGACGCGCGCGGAGCTCTATCTGCGGCGCCGCGGCGGCCCCGCCATCTTCATCTCCCGCTTCCTTCCGGTCCTCCATTCGCTCGTGCCCTTGACGGTCGGGATGAGCGGCTTCGCCTATCGCCGTTTCCTGGCGTGGACCGCCCCCGCGTGCGCACTGTGGTCGGTCCTCTACGTGTCGGTGGCGGCGGCGGCAGCCGGGACCTACCGGGAGCTGGCCGACCAGCTGCACTACGCGGGCTATCTCTTCGTCGGCGTCATCGTGCTCTTCATCGCGCTCGTCTACGTCGCCAAGCGCGTCATCGTCGCGCGGGAGTCCCGGCATCTCCGGCTGGACGAGGACCACGGGCCCGACTCCGGTGGCGACGGCGTGAAAGACTGAAGCGATGTCTGCCGCTCCGTCCCCCCGGCCGAAGGTGCTCTGGCTCGCCCGGCTCGAGTACCGCTTCCACTCGTGGCGCGAGCGCCGCGCCCGCGCGCGCGGCCAGAAGCCGACGGTCGCGGCCTATCCGGGATACGGCGGAGCGGAGTGGGTCCGGGTGCTCGGAAGGGTGCTCATCGTCCCGCCGCTGAAGCCTCGGCGCGGCGGCGAGTACGCGAGCGTGCGCGGGTGGCGGAGCTTCGCGTCGGTGCCGGTCGGATACGCGCAGGTCACGGTGACCATCGACGGCGTCTCCCACGAGGTCGTCGCCGACCGCGGCGGTGTCGTGGACACCGTGCTGCCCGCGCGACTGGCGTCGGGCTGGCAGACGTTCACCATGTCGGTCGAGGGCGGCGAGCCCATCGAGACCCGTGCCTTCGTCGTGGGCGCGGAGGTCGACTTCGGCATCGTGTGCGACGTCGACGACACCGTGATGGTCACCGCGCTCCCGCGGCCCTTCGTGGCCGCGTGGAACTCGTTCGTGCTCGACGAGCACGCGCGCCAGCCCGTCCCCGGCATGGCCGTGCTCCTCGAGCGGCTCGTCCGCGACAACGCCGGTGCGCCGGTCATCTACCTGTCCACGGGCGCCTGGAACGTGGCGCCGACCCTGGTGCGCTTCATGCGCCGGCACCTGTTCCCCCCCGGTGCCCTCCTCCTCACGGACTGGGGACCCACCCACGACCGCTGGTTCCGCAGCGGTCAGGCCCACAAGAGCGAGAACCTGCGGCGGCTGGCGGGCGAGTTCCCGCACGTGCGCTGGATGCTCATCGGCGACGACGGCCAGCACGATGACGCGCTGTACACCGCGTTCGCCAGCGACTTCCCCGACAGGGTGCGCGCGGTCGCGATCCGCCAGCTGTCGACCGCCGAGGCGGTGCTGGCCGGTGGGCGCACCGCCGTGGACGATCATTCCGCGGCGACGGTGCCCTGGGTGACGGGGCCGGACGGCGCCGAGCTGCTCGAACGGCTCGCGGCCGTGGGGGTGGTCGACGACGGGTGAGCGCCGTTGACGTCCATCCCGCTGTCGGAGGTGCGGCCTAGGCTGGGCGCATGTGCGGTCGGTTCGTGGTGGCTAACGTCGGTTCCGAGCTCGTGGGCGTCCTGCGCGTCGACGTGGTGGGTGACGATCTTCCTGCGCCGTCGTACAACATCGCCCCCACGGACAAGGCCGCCATCGTGCTCGACTCGGCGAAGACCGAGCCGCCGACGCGACGTCTCGAAGCCGCGCGGTGGGGTCTGGTCCCGGCCTGGGCGAAGGATCCGTCGATCGGTCCGAAGGCGTTCAACGCGCGGGCGGAGGAGGTCGAGGAGAAACCGATGTTCCGGCAGGCTCTCATCAAGCGCCGGGCGGTGATCCCGGCCTCGGGATACTACGAGTGGCACACCGTCGACGGTGTGAAGACGCCGCACTTCATCCATCCGGCCGGCGACGAGCCGATGCTGTTCGCCGGGCTGTACGAGTGGTGGAAGGACCCGTCGAAGGCTGACGACGACCCCGCGCGCTGGTTGCTGAGTTTCACCATCATGACGCGGGACGCCGTGGGCGATCTGGGGTCGATCCACGACCGGATGCCCCTGTTCCTCGACGCCGATCACGCCGATGCCTGGCTCGACCCGACGACCGAGAACGTCGGGGACGTGCTCGACGCCGCGATCGATGCGGCGCCGCTGCTCGCAGAGACGATGGCCCACCACCCCGTCGGTCCCGCGGTCGGGAACGTCCGCAACAACGACCCCTCGCTCATCGAGCCGGTCGCCCGCACGGATTGAGAAGCGGAGCGGAAGCGCCGCAGCACTCCCGCCCCGCTTCCGGTCGCCGGGGGCGCGTCAGATCAGTTCGATCGACGCGTTCTCGTTGTTGAGCACGATGATGGGCGTCACCGCCGACAGGCCCGCGGCGCGGATGCCCGCTGCGTCGAACCGCAGCAGCGGTGTACCCGCCGTGACGCGGTCGCCGGCCGCCACGAGAGTGGTGAAGCCCTCGCCCTTGAGCGACACCGTGTCGATGCCGACGTGGATCAGCAGCTCGGTGCCGTCGTCCAGCGCCAGACCGATCGCATGCCCGGTCGGGAAGATCGAGGCGACGGTGCCGTCGGCGGGCGCCACGATCGTGTCTCCGGTGGGATCAATCGCGATGCCGGGGCCCATCGTGCCTGCCGCGAACATCTCGTCGGGCACCTCCGACAACGGCCGCACGGTCCCGGCGACGGGCTGGCGGAGTCGCAGGGTCGTGGCGGCGGGAGCTGCGGTGGTCGTCGTGCCGCCCCCACCCGGGGCGTCCGCGGGCGGCGCGTCGACCAGGGCGATGTGCCGGTCGTTGATGATGTCCTCCATCGCGTCCTTCACGAACTGCACGTTCAGCCCGTAGACGACCTGGACCGAGTGCCCGCCGGCCTTCATGGTGCCTGCGGCGCCGGCGCGCTTGAGCGCGTGCTCGTCGACCTTGGACACATCCGCGATCTCCATCCGCAGGCGTGTGGCGCAGTTGTCGAGCTCGACGATGTTGTCCTTGCCCCCGAGGCCCGCGATGAACTTCTCGGCGGTCCCGTGGTAGCCGGTGAGACTCGTGCCCACGTTGTCCGCGTCCTGCGCGTCGGCGTCGTCCTCGCGGCCGGGGGTCTTCAGGTTGAAGCGCTTGATCACGAAGTAGAACGTGAAGAAGTAGATGAAGAACCACCCGATGCCCATCACGATCAGCACCCACGGGTTCTGCGCGAGCGGGTTCGTCCACTGGAGGACCATGTCGATGAAGCCGCCCGAGAAGCCGAAGCCCAGCCGGGTCGGCAGCAGGGCCGCGAGCCCGACCGAAATGCCGGTGAACACCGCGTGGATGAGGTACAGCCACGGGGCCACGAACATGAAGGCGAACTCCAGCGGCTCGGTGACGCCGACGAAGAACGAAGCGATCGCGGCGGAGAGCATGATGCCGTAGGTGACCTTGCGGCGGGTCGTCTTGGCGGTGAGGTACATCGCCAGGGCGGCACCGGGGAGGCCGAACATCATGATCGGGAAGAAGCCCGCCATGTACTGCCCGGTGACGCCGTACTCCGCCTCGGGGGTGTTCTGCAGGAAGTTGACGAGGTCGTTGATGCCGGCCACATCGAACCAGAAGACCGAGTTCAGTGCGTGGTGGAGTCCTGTGGGGATGAGCAGGCGATTCATGAAGCCGTAGATGCCGGCGCCCAAGGGCCCGAGTGTCGCGATCCACTCGCCGAAGGCGACCAGGCCGCCGTAGACGACCGGCCAGATGAACAGCAGCAGGAGCGCGACCACCAGCGAGACGCCGGCCGTGACGATCGCCACCGAGCGGCGCCCGGAGAAGAACGAGAGGGCGTCGGGCAGCTTGGTGTCCTTGAAGCGGTTGTAGCACCACGCCCCGATGAGACCCGCGATGATGCCCACGAAGACGTTCTGCACCCGTCCGAAAGCGGGGTCGACGTCGGCCTCATCGGCGATGCTCAGGAGTCCTGCGACCTTCGCGGGACTGAGCAGGGTGACGATGGTGAGCCAGGACACGAGGCCTGCCAGGGCCGACGTGCCGTCGGTCTTGTTCGCCATGCCGATCGAGATGCCGACGGCGAACAGGAGCGGCATGTTGTCCAGCAGCGCGCCACCGGCGGCGCCGAGGAAGGTCGAGACGACGTTGGCGCCGGCAGCCGAGGCGATCCAGTACGAGATACCGGACAGGATCGCGGCGACCGGGAGGACAGCGACCGGCAGCATGATCGACCTGCCGAGCCGTTGGAAGAACTTCATCCGAGAACTCCTACCGTGGGGAAACGTGCCCGCCCGTGTCGGCGGGCACTGCTCAGACGCTACTCCCGAAGCCGACCGACGCACAGCATCTGTTCAGGAATGTCCGTACGAGGCTGCAGCGACCTCAGTATCCCTGCCCCGGAAAACACAAAATCCCCGGATCACCGGGGATTGTTGTGGACCTGAGGGGACTCGAACCCCTGACCCCCTGCATGCCATGCAGGTGCGCTACCAGCTGCGCCACAGGCCCTTGGTCGCCGCTCGCGGCAACTCGACCAGCTTACTACATCCGGAGAGGTGCCACGAACGCGGGTCACTCCGTGGGGGCTGCGGTCGGCAACTGGATGGGCACGATCGGGCAGTCCTTCCAGAGCCGCTCCAGACCGTAGAACGTCCGCTCCTCCTCGTGGAAGACGTGCACGACGAGGTCCCCGAAGTCCAGCAGGATCCATCGCGCCTCGCTCCGGCCCTCGCGGCGGAGCCGCTTCACGCCGGCCTCGAGCAGCCGCTCCTCCACTTCGTCCGCGATCGCGGCCACGTTGCGCTCGCTCGATCCCGTGACGAGGAGGAAGGCGTCCACCAGCGGCAGCGGCTCGGACACGTCGAACGCGACGAGGTCCTCCCCGCCCTTGGCGTCGGCCGCCGCGGCGGCCAGCTGTACGAGCTCCACGGAGCTGTCGGCGAGCGTCATCAGAAGACCCCTGTCGTGATGGCGAGGATGAGCACGCCGGCCAGCGCGACGGCGAGGACGCCCGCGGTGATCGCGAGCACCACCATCAGGCGGCTCCCCTTCTCGGGCGCCGGCGGCTTGATGATCTCATCCGCGCTCTTGATGGTGCTGATGGCCGCGCTCGCGGCGATCGGCGTCGGTGAGGAGGCGGCCGGGAGCTCGCCGTCGATGAGGACGGCGTCCACGTCGGAGCCCTCGGAGCGGCCGGGAACGGTCCCGGTCGAACCGTAGTGGTCGGGCAGGGCGAAGGTGCCGGTGATGAGCACCTCGCCGGTGGCCGTGACCGGCGAGGTGAAACCCCCGCCGTCGGGCGTCTGGGAGAGGATCAGCGCGTTCGGCATCGACAGTGCGCCGGTCGCCGTGCTTCCGCGGGTGAGCAGCTG
>Ga0307406_10000280_pt1 | contig 29979 bp, 32 predicted proteins | sample 322Cmetagenome_3_FD_203706 | JGI IMG/M metagenome (GOLD analysis project Ga0307406, IMG submission 203706) | Maize rhizosphere microbial communities from greenhouse at UC Davis, California, United States - 322HYB-C-2 | ecosystem: Host-associated > Plants > Roots > Rhizosphere > Soil | place...
GAACCCGCTGACGTGGGCCGCCTTGGCGGGTGCTATCGGGCTGGAAGTGGCGGGGACGACGATGCTGCAGATGTCGCAGCAGTTCACCCGGCCGTGGCCGACGCTGGGGATGGGCCTCTGCTACCTGATCGCCTTCTACCTGCTGTCGATTGCGCTGAAACAGATCCCCGTCGGGCTGGCCTACGCGATCTGGAGCGGGCTGGGCGTGGTGATGATCGCGACAATCGGTGCGGTACTGTTCAAACAGAAGCTGGACCTGCCGGCTATCGCCGGGCTGGCGATGATCGTTGGCGGGGTGCTGGTGATCAACCTGTTTTCCAGGTCGGTCAGTCACTGACGATCAGGCCAGGGCGCCGGGTTTGCGCTTCTTGCGGCCAGGCTGGGGCAGGAAGGCGGCGGCGCCGGTGATGACGCCCGCGATCACCAGCCAGACGGCGAAGGCCGCCGGAGCGGTCTTCGTCATTGCTTCCCCGAAGCCCGAGACGAACAGGGCGCCGAACCAACCCGTCGTGAGCCAGATGCGCCGGAACTGGAATGCGGGGCCGAAGCGATCGGTCGCCAGGGCGCGATCCATGAAGGCGAAGCCGCAGACCAGCCCGATGGCCAGTCCGGGCGCGCCGGTCCGGGCGGTCAGGACGGCGAGGCCGCCGACAACGACGGCGCCTCCGATCAGGACCAGGGAAACCAGGCGCTGGCGATCCGGGCTTTGGTAGAGCCATTCCTGTACGATGGCGTGGCCGCCGAAGCGGAAGACCAGGGTCGCGCTGACCATGGTGGCGATCAGTGTCGGCTGCGAGGCGGAGGCGGGCAGGGAGAGAACGTAGAGGATGATCGGGACGATGCCGATGAACTCGGAGATCCGGTAGCGGGACACGGGCGGAGGCGGGATGTGGGCGGTGACGATCCGCGCCCAGGCGACGATGCCCAGCCCGGCCAGGAGGATGCCCGGCCATAGCCAGTCCATGTTGGTGAAGAGGGGGGCGACGGTCAGCAGGGCTGCGGCGGCCGGGGCCCAGCCCAGGCGCTTCCACAGTGGGGCGTCCCACGGATAGCGATCCGCCCATTCATGGGCCGGCTTGAGCACGCCGTTGACCCAGGCCGCGCCGATCCCGGTCAGGGCGGCCAGGGAGACCACCCAGACGGCGAGAATGTTGAGCAGGGTCGTCGGACCGAACGCGCCCGTGCTGACCGCGATCAGTGCGAGGATGGGCGGGACGATCAGCAGGCTGAGCAGGAAGAGAGCGCTAAACCGGGGATGGGCCAGACGCGCCCGCCAGGTCGCCACGGCATCGGGGTCGAGATGGCTGTACAGGTCCGGCAGATCGTGGGCGGCGCGGGCGAGCAGGTCGGTCACCTGCCGCGACAGGAAGGGATCAAGCCGGTCGGCGATGCGGCGGAACAGGGTCTGCTTCGTTCGCAGGGCCTTCCAGGCGTCGTGACCGACGGTCATGGGCCGGGCCAGTTGCTGGATGATCCGGGCCGTCTCGCGGCGCTGCAGGACGGGCTGGGCGTGGGACATGTCCACGCCGATCCGGCCGCTATCCCAGCCGAAGAATTTGACCGCGGGCTCGATCAGGCTGTCGGCCGCCGGGCCGCCGCGGGCGATGGCGTGGGCCAGCCAGTATTCGGTGTTCGCGTGAACCCGCAGCGAGTCCATCGCGGGCGAGCGGAAGATGCGCAGCATGATGCCGAGCGCGTCGCCGGAGGGGACGGTGGTCTGGCGAAGCAGGCCTTCCAGTTGGTCGCATAGGGCGGCGTGCGTCGCCTGCCGGACCTTTTCGGCCTCCAGCTCGGCGGCGACCTCAGGCGACAGTTGCGGTTCAGGTGTGGACGGCGGAGGAGCGGCGTTCCAACGGTCGGTCCCAGAGTCGTTCCAGCCTTCGCCGGAGTCGCCCTCAGGCTCCGGCCAGCGGTCCGCATCGTCGTCCGCCCAGCCGTCGTCGGAGGCCGGCGCATCGATGACCGCTTCGACCTTTTTCTTGCGCGGCGTGCGCGCAGGGGGGACGGCCCAGCCCCGGCGGGTCATGTCGAGGGCGCGTTCATAGGCCTCGCGCAAGGCTTGGAAGCCCTCGGCGTCGTCTTCGGGATGGACCTCTTTCAGACGACGGGCGTAGGCGCGGCGAACCTCGCGCTCGTCATTGGTCGGTTCGAGACCGAGGATGGACCAGATGGATCCGCCTAGAGCCACGTCTGGCCCTCGAACTGGTCGAGGACGGTGGTGAGCTGGCCGATGGCGTGCTCGATCTCGCGCGGATCCTGGCCTTCGACCACCAGTTCGAAACGGGTGATCTGATCGCCGAGGAACTGACGGGTTTCGCCCAGCGCGTCCTCGTAGCAGCGGTGGCCGCGGGCGAGGACGGTCTTCACCGCATCGGAATCCCGCGGATGCTGCTTGAGCGCGGCCAGAGCGGCACGGCGCTTCTCGAAGTCCGGCGCGGCGGCGACATCGTCATCGACGATCATCAGCTGACGGGTTTCGCCGGTCTTCATCACCGTGACGTCGACCTCAAGCAGGCCGTTGATGTCGTAGGTGAAGCGGACATCGGTGGCGCCGTCCTCGGCGCGGCCGCCAGCGAGGGGGACCTTGATCTCACCGAGGTGGACGTTGTCGACGACGTGGCGCGACTCGCCCTGATAGATGCGCAGGATCAGCTCGCGCTGGTGATCACGCATCGGGGCGTAGTTCTGCGTCCGACTGGCCGGAATGACGGTATTGCGCTCGATAATCGGCGAGAAGATGCCGTCGATGATGCGTCCGCCCGGGCCGCGCTCGGCGACCTCGACCCCCAGGCTGTAGGGGCAGACGTCGGTCATGACGACTTCCTTCAGCGCCACGTCGCGGGACTTGAGCCCGGCCTGGACAGCGGCGCCGAGGGCGACGGCCTCGTCCGGATTGACGGCATTGGCGGGGAAGCGGCCGAACATGCGGGTGATAGCCTTGCGGACCACGGGCATGCGGGTCGAGCCGCCGACCAGAATGATTTCGGACAGATCCTCGGAGCGGATGCCGGCGTCGCGCAGCGAGCGCAGGACCGGATCGCGCAGGCGGTTGAGCAGGCCGGTGCAGAGGGTTTCGAACTCGTCGGTGCTGATCTGCCGCTCGATCGCCTCGTCCTTCCAGACGATGGACATGGTGGCCGAGGAACCTTCGGTCAGGGCGCGGCGGGCCCGTTCGGCGGCGACGCGGATGCGTTCACGCAAGGTGGGATCAGCGCGGTCCTTTTCGCTGATGTCCTTGCCTGCGGTGCGACGGAATTCCTCGATGAGGACATCATTGAAGTCCTCGCCGCCCAGGCGGTTGTCGCCGGTGGAGGCGCGGACCTCGATCACCCCCTCGAAGATTTCGAGCACGGAGACATCGAACGTGCCGCCGCCGAGGTCGAAGACGAGAAAACGACTCTCATTGCCGAGTTCGTAGATGCCGTAAGCCAACGCGGCCGCGGTGGGCTCGTTGAGCAGGCGTTCGACGCGCAGGCCGGCCAGTTCGCCGGCGCGGCGGGTGGCCTTGCGCTGCTTGTCGTTGAAATAGGCGGGGACGGTGATGACCGCCTCGGTCACCGGCTCGCCCAGATAGGCCTCGGCGTCGGCCTTGAGGCGGCCCAGAACGAGGGCCGACAGTTCCTCGGCCGTGAAGTCGCGTTTGCCCAGGGGCGTCGCGCGGTTGGCGCCCATGTAGCGCTTGAAGGCCGTGGCGGTGTGGCGGGGATGGGTGGATTGGCGCTCCCGCGCGGCCAGGCCGACCAGGACCTCGCCCGAGGTTTCGTCGAAGCTGACGGCCGAAGGCGTCAGGACGTGGCCGAGGCTGTTCGGAATCAGCTCCGCCTTGCCGTTGCGAAAGACACCGACCGCGCTGTTGGTCGTGCCCAGATCGATGCCGATGATCACGCGTATCCCCCGAACGCCACTCGATTTTCCCTACCTTGACGGCGGCTTTCGGGGAAGTGCCCCGGCGACACAGGGCCCTGATCGGCGTATGGAGCCGCCGATGACCGCCTTCTGGGAAACCAAGACACTCGACCAGATGACCCGCGAACAGTGGGAAAGCCTGTGCGACGGCTGCGGTCTGTGCTGCCTGGTGCGGTTCGAGGATGAGGACACCGGCGAGGTGATCCCGACGCGGGTGCATTGCAAGCTGTTCGATCCGGTGCGCTGCACCTGCTCCGACTACGCCAACCGCAAGGAGCATGTGCCGGACTGCATCAAGCTGACTCCCTGGAACATCGAGGCGCTGGAGTGGATGCCGAAGTCGTGCGCCTATCGCCGTATCCACGAGGGTCGGACCCTGGCGCCGTGGCATCACCTGGTCTCAGGCAGCCGCGAGACGGTGCATGAGGCGGGTGTTTCTGTGCGCGGGCAGACGGTGTCGGAATTGGCGCTGAAAGAGGCTGAAGACGCGCTGGACTTCGAGGCCCCCGAGTGGCGGGAAGAGCGCGGCGTCTGAGGCTGTCGCAAACCTTCGTCCGAACTGGCGCTGAGAAGCGTGGGAAGATCAGTCGCTTGTAAGAAAGAGTCCGCGATCTTCCAACGGTCGGACGCTGGCGCCTCATACTATTGGCAAGACGGAAAAGACCGGCAGGCGGCGTCCCCCGGTCCCGGGCCAACGGAGATCATCATGCTGAACTGGCGACGGCCCTTCGGGGATCGGCGGCGCGTCGCCGCGCCCGAGATCAAGGACAGCCGGGTCGGCGCCCTGATCGCGTTGGCGGGCGGCGGTCGGGCGCGGTGGACGCCCCGGGACTACGCCAGCCTGGCGACGGAAGGCTTCACCAGGAACCCGGTGGCCTACCGGTGCGTGCGGATGATCTCGGAGGCGGCTGCGGCGACGCCGTTGGCGGTGTTCGCGGGCGGAGTTCGGGCCGACGACCATCCCCTGGTGGACCTTCTGGCGCGGCCCAATCCGGAGCAGTCCGGAGTGGAATGGCTGGAAGGGGTCTACGGCGCGCTGCAGACGGCGGGGAACGCCTATGTCGAGGCGGCGGGCGATGCGACGCCGGACGAGCTGTGGTCGCTGCGGCCCGATCGGATGAAGGTCGTGCCGGGGCGAAGCGGCTGGCCCGAGGCCTATGAGTATTCGGTGCACGGACGGTCGGTGACCCTGGCGCGGGCGACGGACGGTTGGATGCCGGTCCTGCACCTGAAGCTCTTCCATCCGGTCGATGATCACTACGGTTTCTCGCCGCTGGAGGCGGCGGCCTTCGCCATCGACGTGCACAATGCGTCCGGGCAGTGGAACAAGGCGCTGCTGGACAATTCCGCGCGACCGTCGGGGGCTCTGGTCTTTTCGGCGCGGGACGGTGAGCGGCTGACCGACGAGCAGTTCGTTTCCCTGAAGACCCAGATCGACGACCTGCACAGCGGCACGGCGAACGCGGGGCGGCCGCTGGTGCTGGAGGGCGGACTGGACTGGAAACCGCTGAGCTGGACGCCGGCGGAGATGGATTTCATCGCCGGGAAACACGCGGCGGCGCGGGAGATCGCGCTGGCCTTCGGAGTCCCGCCGCAGCTGCTGGGTATTCCGGGGGATGCGACCTACGCCAACTATCGCGAGGCCAATGTGGCTTTCTGGCGCGGGACCGTGGCGCCTCTGGTGCGCAAGACCGCGGCGGCGCTGACCGGCTGGCTGGGCGGCCGCTTTCCGGACGTGCGGATCGAGCCGGACATGGATGCGGTTCCGGCGCTGCAGCCCGAACGGGAGGCGCTGTGGGCGCGACTGGAGGCGGCGAGCTTCCTGACCGACGAGGAGCGTCGGCGCATGGCGGGCGTGGGAGCGTGAGCATGGACGGCGCGAGAAAAATTCCCGTGGCCCTGATCACGGCGCTGGCGGTGCAGACGATCGGCGGCCTGGTCTGGGCGGGCGGCGCGGCGGCGCGGATCGGAACCCTGGAGGACCAGGTCGCCGAACAGAGGCTGGTCGCGGAACGGTTGGCGCGGCTGGAGGCACAGGGCGAGGCCACACGGGCGGCGACGGACCGGATCGAGCGACGGCTGGAGACGCAACGATGAGCCGGTTGGCGGAACGGGCGACGTTCAGCCTGCCGGAGACCGTGATCGTCGAAGGTTACGCCTCGCTGTGGGGCGTGGCGGATCTGAACCGGGACATGGTGGCGAAGGGGGCGTTCGAGGCCAGCCTGGCCAGGACCGGCGCCGGCGGGGTGCGAATGCTGCACCAGCATGAGGGACGGGCGGTGGTCGGCCTATGGGACCGGATGGTCGAAGACGATCGAGGCCTGTTCGTCAGTGGGCGGATCGCGGACTGGTCAGCCGAGGCGCGGTTCGCCGGGGCGTTGGCGAAGGCCGGAGCGATGGACGGGCTGTCCATCGGCTTTCGCGCGATCCGGGCCCGGCGCGACGGGGCGTTGCGGGTGCTGACGGAAGTCGATCTGTGGGAGGTGTCGCTGGTGACCTTCCCCATGCTGCCGGGAGCGCGGTTCAGTCCGATCCGATAACCCGGGAGGTCTGCCATCCATCGACCACCTTGCGGACGGCCGTGAGGACCGTCTGCTGCTTCACGGCGCGGCCCGCGACAATGGCGAAGAAGACGCCCAGGGCGAAGGGCAGGCGGAAGACGAAGACGAGCAGGAGGGCGATCACGCCGATCAGCGCCCAGAGCCCGATCAGCAACGACATCTGGTCCGTGGGAACCCGGGGTTCGGGCGTAGACCCGGGCGTCAGGAGCGAGGGCGGAAGGTGGCGCGGGGGCGTATCGACCTCCTGAACCCGCTGGAGGGCGCCGACATTGACGAGAGGGGGCGGCTCGACCGGCCCGGTGGCGGGGTCGTGGTCGTTATGACGATGCAGGTCGAGCAGAGGGCTAGGCGGCATCTGCCGCGTCGGCTCGAAAGGAACGGACTGCCCCTGGGCGTTGACGGTGAAGACCTGGTCGAAGGCCACGGTGGCGAAATCGATGGCGCGGGTGTCCTGCCCGTAGCTGTCGCCGATGAGGCCGAGCAGGACGCCGTGGCGGACGCGGACCTTGAAGGCGATCGGATCGGGGAGGTGGCCGACCATGACGTGGACGGTGCCGAGGTCGCCGGTCGGGCCCGTTGCGGGGGCCGGACGGCTGCGATCGACGATCATTTCGGTGAATAGGCCGAAGCCGGAGTTGCGGCGCTGGCTGGGCCGGCTTTCCTCGAACTGGCCCGCCAGATCGGGAATCTCCGCGCGGAGGTCGTGGATCAGGGCGTCCATGACGGCCCGTTCGAGCCGGGTGTAGCGGCTCATCGGGCGGCTCCCAAGAGCGTGGCCGTGAGGCGGGCCAGACGAAGAGTTCCGGGGCGGTTCACGCCCCGACCCTAACCGCGATCGGCGGTTCTTCAACACTGGAGACAGAATGAAAGAGACCAAACAGGCCCCGGCCACGCCGGAGGCGCGCGCCGCCATGCACGAAATGATGGCGGCGTTCGAGGCGTTCAAAGGCGCCAACGACACGCGGCTGGATGAAATCGAGCGCAAGGCGTCGGCCGATACGCTGCTGGAAGAGAAGGTGGCGCGTATCGACCAGGCGGTGGCCAGCGCGCAGGCGCGGCTGGACCGGGTGGTCAGCGAGGGGCGTCGACCGCCGCTCGGGGCTGAACCGAAGGTGATCGAGGCTCCCGAGGCCAAGGCGGCCTTCGACGGCTATCTGCGCGCGGGCGCATCATTCGGGCTGGAGCTGAAGGCGGGGCTGTCGTCAGCATCGAACTCGGCCGGCTATGTGGTGCCTGAGCAGACTGAACGCGCCATCGAGCGACGACTGATGGCCGGATCGCCGATGCGCGAGATTTCTACGGTGCGCACGGTGCAGGCGGGTGTCTTCCGCAAGCCGGTGTCCATCGCCGGCGTCGGCTCGGGCTGGGTGGCGGAGACGGCGGCGCGACCCGAGACCGATCCGGCGACGCTGGCGCTGCTGGAGTTCCCATCGGCCGATCTATACGCCTGCCCGGCGGCGACCCAGTCGCTGCTGGACGACGCTCTGGTCGATCTGGACGAATGGCTGGCCGCCGAGGTCGAGGACGCCTTCGCCGCGCAGGAGACCCAGGCCTTCGTCAACGGCGACGGGAGCAACAAGCCGCGCGGTTTCCTGAATTACACGATCGTCGCGGACGCCGATCAGGACTGGGGCGAGATCGGCTACGTCGCCTCCGGCGCGGCCGGCGCCTTCGCCCCGACCAGTCCGGCGGACCGCCTTATCGATCTGATCTACGCGCCGAAGGCCCAGTATCGGCCCAACGCCCGGTTCGTGATGAACCGGCGCACGGTCTCGGCGGTGCGCAAGTTCAAGGACGCGGACGGCAACTACATCTGGCAGCCGGCGCAGCGGGCAGGTGAGACGGCCTCGCTGCTGGGCTATCCGGTCACCGAGATCGAGACGATGCCGAACATTGCGGCCAACGCGCCAGCGATCGCGTTCGGCGATTTCCGGCGCGGCTATCTGATCGTCGATCGGGCGGGCGTTCGGGTGCTGAGAGACCCGTATTCGGCCAAGCCCTATGTGCTGTTCTACACCACCCGGCGCGTCGGCGGCGGGGTGCAGGACTTCGACGCGATCAAGGTGATGAAGTTCAGCGCGACCTAGCCCGCTGAGGGAGTGAGTTGGCGGCGGGTGGCGAGAGAGTCGCTACTCGCCGCCCGGCGTTCGCCACCATCAATCAAAGCGAGGTCGATATGACCGCACCGGTGTCCCTTACCGAGGCGAAGCTGTTCCTGCGCGTCGAGCACGGCGCCGAGGACGGGCTGATCCAGACATTGATCGACGCCGCCCGGGCGCGGGTCGAGGGCGACGTGGGCCTGATCCTCACGTCCACCTCGCCCGCCCCGCTGCGTCTGGCGATCCTGATGCTGACGCTGCGCGCCTATGAGCGGTGCGAGACCGAGGTGCCGATCCAGCCGGTCGAGGCCTGGCTGGCGCCGTACCGCGTGGTGCGGTTGTGATCGCCGCGCGCCTGCCGCTGCTGGCCCAGCTGTTCGAAGTTGTCGAAGCAGAGACGCCCTATGGCGGACGCAGCCGTACCTATGAGCCGATCGGTTCGGCCTGGCTCAGGGCGGGGCTGACGCGACGGCGGGAACGGAGCGAGGCCGGGACCTCGACGACAGTTGAGACCCTGACGGCCGAGAGCCGGTTGGATCCCCGACTGACCGCGGGGCGTGTGCTGCGCTTCGGCGGCGGAGATTGGCGGATCGTCTCGGGCGAGCTGGTCAACAGCCGGAGCATCCTCAATCTGGAGCGGACGCGATGAGCCATGAACTGGCCCTGCAGAAGGCGCTAGTTGCGCACCTGAAGAGTGATCCGGCGACCTCGGCCTTGCTCGGCGGCCGTATGTGGGACGCGCCGCCGCCGGAGCCGAGCTATCCGCATCTGCTGATCGGCCGCAACGAGAGCCGGCCGGTCGCCGCGGACGGCGGCGGGATCGAGCATCTGCTGATCTTGACCATCGTGTCCCGCTTTCAGGGCGCGGAGGAAGCCAAGGCCGCTCTGGCGGCAGTCCGCACATGCCTGACCGATGCGGTGCTGGAGGCGGACGGGGTGCGGACCGTCAGCCTGGGCGTGCGCTTCAGCGATGTCTGGCGGTCGCCCACCGGTCCCCGGACCTATGCGGTCCTGCGTGTGCGGGCCGTGACCGAAAAAACCTGAACCGGACGGAGATTCACATGAGCGCTCAACGCGGCAAGGACATCCTGCTGAAGATCGAAAGCGAGGGCGGCGGCTTCACGACTGTGGCCGGGTTGAGGGCGCGGACCATCGCGCTAAACGCCCGGACGGTCGACGCGACCGATGGCGACAGCGCCGGGCGTTGGCGTGAGCTGCTGTCCGGCGCCGGGGTGCGGTCGGCGGCGGTGAACGGCCAGGGCGTGTTCCGGGATGCAGCCTCGGACGCCCTGATCCGCGAGGCATTCTTCAGCCAGGCGGCGAGGATCTGGCGGCTGATCGTACCGGATTTCGGCCAGCTGGAGGGACCGTTCCTGGTGGCGGCGCTGGAGTACGCCGGGGAGCATGAGGGGGAGGCGACTTTCGCGATCAGCCTGGCCAGCGCCGGCGAGATCGCCTTCGAGGCTCTGTGATGAACGGCGCGCGGGGCGAGGCGAGGGTTCGATTGGCCGGCGAGGAACGCACGCTCTGCCTGACGCTGGGCGCGCTGGCGGAGATCGAGACGGCGTTGAACGTGGAGGGGGTGGGCGGACTGGCGGACCGGATGCGCGGGTTGTCCGCGCGCGACCTGATGGTGGTGCTGGCGGCCCTGCTCAGAGGCGGGGGCGAGACTGCGCTGGCCGGCGACCTGGCCGCCGCGGCGGTCGATCCGCGCGAGGCCGCCGAAGCGGTGGCGCTGGCGTTCACGGCGGCGGCGGCGGAATGAGCACCCGCTGGGGTGAGATGCTGCGGACCGCAGCGAACCTGGGGATCCGGCCCGCGGTCTTCTGGCGCCTTTCGCTGAGGGAATGGCGGATGCTGACGGCGCGGCCTTCCGGGCCGGAGCCCATGGGACGCGATGCGTTCGAACGACTAGCGGAGGCATGGCCCGATGAGTGAGACGTTCAGGCCCGATGGGCTGGAAGAGACGCCCCGACGGGTCGCGGAAGCGGCCGCGGCCCTGGAGAGCCTGCGGGAACCCGCAGAGCGGGCGGCGGCGGCGGTTGAGGACGCCTTCGGGAAGGCGGCCGACGGCCTGGCGCGATCACTGGCGAGGGCGGCGGCGGATGGAGAGATCACGCTCGCTGAACTGGCGCGCGCCGTGTTGTCGGTCGTCAACGGCGCGGGCGGTGGAGCGGCGTCGGGGTTGTCGAGCACCATCGTCAATGCGGTGTCGGGACTGTTCTCGGGCAGCCGGGCGGACGGCGGACCCGTCGTCGGTGGGGGAGCTTATCTGGTCGGCGAACGTGGACCGGAAGTCTTTCGCCCGATGGGTTCGGGAACGATCGAAGCGGCGACGGGAGGCGCGGTGACGGTGAATGTCACCGTTGGCGGCGGCGCCCCGAGCTTGCTGCGCTCCGAGGCCCAGATCGCGCAGATGCTGGCCCGGGCGGTGGCCTTGGGCGCGAGGAGGCTTTGATGTCTTTCCATGAGGTGAGGCTGCCTGCCCGTCTGGCGTTCGGATCGACGGGCGGGGTCGAGCGGCGGACCGAGGTGGTGACGCTGGGGTCGGGCCACGAGCGGCGATCGACGCCATGGGCCGCCGGGCGAAGGCGTTATCTGATCGGGGCCAATCTGCGGTCGTTGGACGACATGGCGACGCTGACAGCCTTCTTCGAGGCGCGGCGGGGGCGATTGTACGGCTTCCGGTTTCGGGACTTCGCGGACTTCAAATCCTGTGCGCCGGGCGCGAGCGTCGGAGCAGGGGATCAGAGGCTGGGTCAAGGCGACGGGGCGCAAACGATGTTCACCCTGCGCAAGACCTATGGCGAGGGTCCGGACGCTTGGAGTCGCCTGATCGCCAAACCGATCGACGGATCGGTGCGGGTGGCCGTCAATGGAGTGGAGACCTCGGCCTTCACGGTCGATGCGGCGACGGGTCGGGTGACGCTGGCGGCGGCCCCTGCAATCGGAGCGGCGGTCACCGCGGGGTTCGAGTTCGACACGCCCGTGCGCTTCGACTCCGATCGGATCGAGGTGACGCTGGAGAGTTTCGACGCCGGCCGGATGGCCGCCTTGCCGCTGATCGAGATCAGGATCTAAGCCATGCGCGACATTCCGAGCGAGATGGCCGCCCGCATCGAAAGCGGGGCGGCGACGCTGTGCCATGTCTGGCTGCTGATGCGGCAGGACGGTGAGCGATTGGGCTTCACGGACCACGATCGCGACCTGGACCTCGACGGCGTGATCTGCCGTGCCGCCAGCGGTTGGACGGCGGGAGTTATGGAAAGCGCGGTGGATCGCGTTGGGACGGTCTCGGTGGCGGGCGGTCTGGATGACGCGATGATCCGCGCGGAGGATCTGGACGTCGGCCTGTACGATCGTGCGAGCATCGAGCTGTGGCGGGTGGATTGGGCCAGGTCGGACCTCAGGGTGCGGCTTTGGTGCGGACGGCTGGCCCGGGTGCGGCGGGAGGGCGAGGCCTTTACGGGAGAACTCGAAGGGCCGATCGCGGCGCTGGACCGGGTGGTCGGCCGGACCTTCGGCCGCGGCTGCGAGGCTGAACTGGGCGACAGTCGGTGCGGCGTGGTGCGCGCCGCCTTTCCGGGCATGACCTGCGACCGGCGCTGGGCGACCTGTGTTGGAACGTTCGGAAACGGCGCCAATTTCCGGGGCTTTCCCGATATCCCGGGTGACGATTTCCTTGCGGCGTCGCCCATGGAAGGCGGTCGGAACGATGGCGGGAGCCGTCGGTGAGGGCGCGGGTGCTGGCGGTCGCCCGGAGTTGGCTGGGCACGCCCTATCGGCATCAGGCCAGTATGAAAGCGCAGGGGGCGGACTGCCTGGGACTGGTGCGCGGGGTTTGGCGCGAGGTCGTGGGCGCGGAGCCGGAGGCGGCTCCCGCCTATGGACCCGACTGGGCGGAAGCGGGCGGCGAGGAGCTGCTGTGGGCGGCGGCGCGGCGATGGCTGGTCGAGATTCCGGTGACGCGAGCGCGGGCTGGAGATGTGCTGCTGTTTCGCATGGCGGCGGGCGTGCCGGCCAAACACTGCGCCATTCTGAGCGACGTGGCGGGTGAGGGGCGGATGATCCACGCCTACTGGGGCCGGGCAGTGGTGGAGAGCTGGATGGGGCGATGGTGGCGCCGGCGGCTGGTCGCGGCTTTCGCCTGGCCCGCGCTCCGCGTCCTGGAAACAGACGGAGAATAGAGAAGATGGCGCAGGTGGTGCTGGGCGGCATTGGGCAGGCCCTGGGCGGCGCGCCGGGCGCGATGCTGGGCAATTTGATCGGACGCGGCATCGATCAGGCGGTCGTCGCGGGCCTGCAGCCGGCCCGTCAACGCGGGCCGAGGCTGGAAGGCCTGAAGCTGCAGAGCACTTCGGAAGGCGCCCCGATGGCCTGCATTCTGGGGCGTGCGCGCGTGGCCGGACAGGTCATATGGGCCGCGCGCTTCTTGGAGGACCGCCACACATCGTCGGCCGGAAAGGGCGGTCCGCGTGCGGTGGAGTACGGCTACTCCCTGAGCTTCGCGGTGGCGCTGTGCGAAGGCGAGATCGACGGGGTTGGACGGATCTGGGCCGATGGCCAGCCGATGGATATGTCCGCGGTCACTTTCAGGGTGCATCGGGGCGGCGAGACCCAGGCGCCGGATCCCCTGATCGAGGTGGTCGAAGGCGCGGCGCCCGCCTATCGCGGGACAGCCTATGTGGTGTTCGAGGACCTGCCTCTGGGACCGTTCGGCAACCGGGTTCCGCAGTTGGCCTTCGAGGTCTTCAGGCGGCCGCGGGGCGCGGAGGCGCGACTGGAGGATCGGCTCGAGGGCGTCTGCTTGATCCCCGGCGCCGGGGAGTTCGTACTGGCGACCGAGGCGGTTCTGCGGCGCGAAGGGCTGACGCGAACGACGCCGGAAAACGTCCATGGCGATGGGCGCGCCGATCTGGCGGCTTCGCTGGATCAGCTCCAGGCGCAACTGCCGAACCTGAAGCGAGTGAGCCTGGTGCTCGGCTGGTTCGGTGACGACCTGCGCGCGGAGCATTGCCGGATCCGGCCCGGCGTCGAACGCGTCGGGAAGGCGACCGAGCCCCTGTCCTGGTCAGTGGCCGGGCTGGAGCGGCAGGACGCCCACCTGATCTCGGTATCGAGCGGCGGCCCGGCCTATGGCGGCACGCCTTCCGATGACTGCGTGCGACAGGCCGTGGCGGAACTGAAGGCCCGGGGGCTAGAAGTGACGCTGTACCCCTTTGTTTTCATGGATATTCCGGCGGACAACGCCCTGCCCGATCCCTATGGCGGATCGGCGCAGGCGGCCTATCCGTGGCGAGGGCGTCTAAAGGGGCGTGACGGCGCGGCTGCGGCGGATGACGTGGCTGAAGTGTTCGGCGCCGAAGACGGTTGGGGGCTCAGGCGTCTGGCGCTGCACTATGCGGCTCTGGCCGTGGAGACCGGCGCCGACGGATTGCTGATCGGCTCGGAGATGCGCGGGTTGACGACGACGCGCGACGTCGCCGGCGGCTTTCCGGCGGTCGGCGCATTCCGCGATCTGGCGGCCGAATGCAGGGCGGTGGTGGGCGCGGACGTCAAGCTGTCCTACGCCGCCGACTGGTCGGAGTACGCCGGCCCGCGCGACGGCGGAGACGTGCGGTTTCACCTTGATCCGCTGTGGGCCGATCCGAACATCGATTACGTCGGCATCGACTGGTACCCGCCACTGGGCGATTGGCGGGACGGGGATGGCGGGCTGGACGCGGCGAACCACGAGGGTCCGGACGATCCGGCCTATCTGGCGGACCAGGTCGCGGGCGGCGAGGGGTTCGACTGGTTCTATCGCAACGACGCTGACCGCGCCGCGCAGGTGCGGACTCCGATCGCCGATGGTCTGGCGGGCGAGGACTGGGTGTTCCGGGCCAAGGACCTCGCGGGCTGGTGGAGTCATCCGCACCATGAGCAGACCGGCGGGGTGCGCAGTGCGTCTCCGACCGCCTGGTTGCCCGGCATGAAGCCGGTGCGGCTGGCGGAGTTCGGCTGTGCGGCGGTGGATCGGGGCGGCAATGCGCCGAACCTGTTCCAGGACCCGAAGAGCGCAGAAAGCGCCCTGCCGCCATTCTCGACCGGAGCGCGGGATGACCAGATGCAGCGGCGGGCGTTGGAGGCGGTGCTCGGTCATTTCGCGCAGAGCAATCCACTGTCTCCCGTCTATGGCGGGCCGATGCTGGAGGCTGCCGACGCCTGGTGCTGGGACGCCCGGCCTTGGCCGGCCTTTCCCGGTCGAGACGACATCTGGGCCGATGCGTCGGGCTGGCGCTGTGGCCATTGGCTGAATGGCCGGCTGCATGGCGAGACGCGGGACCTGATCCACGCGCTGTTGGAAAGAGGCGGGCTGGACACGTTCGAGATCGGCGCCGTGACCGGGCGGATGGATGGATACGTCGTCGACCGGCCGACGCGGGTGCGCGACGCGCTCGAACCCCTACTGGCGGGGCTCGGGATGCGGACGGTCGAACGGGGCGGGCGCATAGCCGTGATCGGCGATGAACCGGTGACGGCGACCCTTCAGGTCGAGGCCTTCGCCCTGCCGGACGAGGGCAGCGCGATCAGCGTGGAACGGAGCCTAGAGCCGCGTCCGGCGATCGCGCGGGTGCGGTTCATCGACGGCGCGCGGGACTATCAGATCGGTTCGGTTCTGGCGCGCACGGCCGGGGACGGCGGGGATGTCGATCTGGACTTGCCCGCGGTGTGCGGGCCGGCGTTGGCGCAAGCGGCGGCGGAACGCGCTCTGATCGACGGCGAGGGAGGGCGCTTGAAGGTGGCGCTCGGCCCGGTCGAGGCTCTACGGCTGGAGCCTGGCGATGTCGTCGCCATCGACGGATGGAGCGGGCTCTGGCGCGTGAGCGGCCTCGATATCGCCGAGGCCGCGTCGGCGACGCTGGAACCGGTTCGATCGGTTCTCCCCGGCGAAGACATGACCGTCCCGGATCGTCCCGATGACGGCGCTGTGGTCGGCGCGCCCTTCTTCCGCATGCTTGATCTGCCGCCGCTGCCGGGTGCGGAAGACGCCGCGGGGCCGTTCGCGGTGGTAGCCGCGGAGCCCTGGCGGCCGATGCAGGTTCGGGCGGGGGCGTCGACCGACGCCCTGACCTTGCGTGCGGATATCGACCGGCCCGCGACGGTGGGCGTCCTGACCGCGCCCCTGTCGTCCGGCCTGCGGTATCGCTGGGACGAGACCTCCGTCCTGATGGTTCGGGTCGAGGGACGGGCGCCCGAAAGCCGGAGCGAAGCCGCTGTGCTGGCCGGGGCCAATGCGGTCGCAATCGAGACAACCGCGGGATGGGAGTTGCTCCAGTTCCGGCGGGCGGATCTGCTCGGCGACGACGTGTGGCGGCTTTCGGGGTTACTGAGGGGACAGCAGGGCACTGAGGCGGCGATGCGCGCGGGCGCTGGAGCCGGAGCTATTGCGGCGCTGCTGGACGCCGTTCCGCCGAAAGTGTTGTCGCCCCGGTCGGAGCGCGGTCTGCCGTTGATCTGGCGCGCGGGCCCGACCGGCCTGCCGGGCGGGCGGGGCGTCAGTGAACTTCATTGGACGCCCACGGGGGCGCATGACCGGCCGTGGAGCCCCGCGCACCTGCGATGTCGGGCGCGATCGGACGATGGCTATGACCTTAGCTGGGCGCCTCGCGCCCGTCTCGACGGGGACCGGTGGGACGGCGAAGTCGCCGCGAGCGATCCTTCGCGGTTCCGGGTTCAAGTCATCCTTGAGGGCGCGCCCGTCCGGACCGTCGAGGTCGAGGCGGCGGCGTTCGTCTATGCGGGGCCGGACGTCGTGGCCGATTTCCCGGCAGGACCACCCGAAGGCGTCACGATCTCGGTGGCGCAGTGGGGCGAGGGCTATGGTTGGGGCGAGACCGCGACCACGACGCTCTGAATTCGTCCCTGAACGACGGAAGTGGTTTGCGGAATCCGCCGGATGACCTAACTGAAACGCTCGGCATCCAGCGCAGGAGCGGACTCGAACGTGGCGGGCGATCCCTACAAGGAACTGGGCGTGGCCCGGGGCGCGAGCCAGGACGAGATCAAGAAGGCGTTCCGCAAGCTCGCCAAGGAACTCCATCCGGACAAGAACCCCGGCAACAAGGACACCGACGAGCGCTTCAAGCGCGTGACGGCGGCCTTCGACATCCTGGGCGACAAAGATAAGCGGGTGAAGTTCGACCGGGGCGAGATCGACGCCGACGGGCGCGAGCAGTTCCGCGGCTACGGCGGCGGTGCGGCGGGCGGCGGGCGTGGCTCCGGCCAGAGCCCGTTTGGCCAGGGCGGCCAGCGCGGTGGTTTCGAGAACATCGACCTGGATGAAATCTTCGGCGGCATGTTCAGCGGCGGAGCCCGTCCCGGCGCGCGCGGCGGCGGGTTCGCGGCCAAGGGCCAGGATGTGCGGGCGACGCTGGAGATCGGCCTTGAGGATTCCATCTCCGGCGCGACCCGGCGGATCCAGTTCTCTGATGGCCGCACGTTGGATGTGGCCATTCCCAAGGGGGCGGGCGACGGCCAGACGATCCGGTTGAAAGGGCAGGGTATGCCCGGTCGCGGCGCCGAGAACGGCGACGCCCTGATCGAGCTGAAGCTGATGCCGCACCCGATCTTCACGCGTGACGGCGCTGACCTGACCATGGATCAGCCGGTGCCGCTGTACGATGCGGTGCTGGGGGGCAAGGTTCCGGTCCGGACGCCGGAGGGCACGGTCAGCATGACCATCCCGGCCGGCTCGAGTTCGGGCAAGGTGCTGCGCCTGAAGGGGCGGGGCGCCTACGCCAACGGCAAGCGCGGCGACCTGCTGGCCAAGCTGATGATCGTCCTGCCTGAAGGCGACACGGCGCTGACCAAGCTGGCGCAGAAGGCGCGGGATGAGGGGCCGATCCGGCCGTTCCGGGACTAGGGCGGCGATGGTCAGCAAACCCAATATGAAACCGGCCCGTCCGTGGTTCTCGTCCGGGCCGACGGCGAAACGGCCCGGATGGTCGTCGCAGGCCCTGCCGCATGACCTGCTAGGCCGCGGCATTCGCGCGCCCGAGGTCGTGGCGCGGTTCGCCCACGGGCTGAAGCTGACCCGGGACCTGCTGCAGGTCCCGGCGGATTGGGTGTTGGTCTATGTGCCCGGCTCCGACACGGGCGCCGTCGAGGCGGCCATGTGGTCGATGCTGGGCGAGCGCCCCGTGCAGGTCTTGGCGTTCGAGAATTTCGGCAAGGTCTGGGCGACGGACGCGAAGACCCACCTGAAGCTGGAGCCCGAGGTGCTGTCGGCGCCGTGGGGCCGGTTCCCCGACGTGTCGAGGGTCGATCCGAAGAAAGACCTCATCTTCCCCTGGAACGGCACGACCTCGGGCGTGAAGGCGCCGGGGGCCGATTGGATCGCGGCGGATCGCGAGGGGATCGTGATCTGCGACGCCACCTCGGCCGCCTTCGCCATGCCCCTGCCGTGGGACAAGCTGGATGTGGTGACCTTCAGCTTCCAGAAGGCGCTGGGCGGCGAGGCGGGGCTGGGCGTGGCCGCGCTGTCGCCGCGGGCGGTGGGGCGGCTGGACCGCTACGAGCCGCCGCGGCCGGTGCCCAAGGTGCTGCGCTTGCGCGACGATAAGGGCTTCGACCGGTTGCTGGCGACCGGCTCGATGCTGAACACCTTTTCGGTCTGGACCCTGGAAGACTGGATCGATGGGGTCGAATGGGGGCTGTCGGTCGGCGGTCTGGACGCACTGATCGCCCGGACGGACGCCAATGCGGCGGCGCTGGACCGGTGGGTGTCGCGCACGCCGTGGGTCGAATACCTGGCCGAGTCCGCTGACATCCGCTCGACCACCTCGGTCTGTCTGAACATCGTCGATCCACGCGTTACGGCCATGGACGATGAAGCGCGTCGCGATCTGGTCACCCGCATGAAGGCGCTGGTCGAGGATGACGGCGCGGCGTTCGACATCGAGGGCCACCGCAACGCGCCCGCCGGACTGCGCGTGTGGTGCGGCTGCACGGTCGACGCCGACGACATCGAGGCCCTGACGCCCTGGCTGGATTGGGCGTTCGCGACGGCGATGGCGGATTATTCCGCCGACTGACGGGACACCCGGCGATTCCCCGGTTATAGGCTGCGCCCGCATTCCGGATACCGGACAAGCGGAGAGTGAACCTTGGCGAACGTCGCAGTGGTCGGCGCCCAGTGGGGCGACGAGGGCAAGGGCAAGATCGTCGACTGGCTGTCGAACCGGGCCGACATGGTCGTGCGGTTCCAGGGCGGTCATAACGCGGGCCACACGCTTGTCGTCGACGGCAAGGTCTACAAGCTGGCGCTGCTGCCGTCGGGCGTGGTGCAGGGCAAGCCCTCGATCATCGGCAACGGCGTGGTCGTCGATCCTTGGCATCTGGTCGGCGAGATCGAGAAGATCCAGGCCCAGGGCGTCGCCATCACCCCCGACATTCTGACCATCGCGGACAACGCTTGCCTGATCCTGCCGATCCATCCGGCGCTGGACGTGGCGCGCGAGGCCGCCGCCAGCGCGCCGGGCGCCAAGATCGGCACGACCGGTCGCGGCATCGGCCCCGCCTATGAGGACAAGGTCGGTCGTCGCGCGATCCGCGTCTGCGACCTAGCCAATGAAGAAGACCTGAAGGTCAAGATCGACCGCCTGCGCTCGCACCACGATCCGCTGCGCGCGGGCCTGGGGCTGGAGCCGATCGATCCGGCGGCCCTGCTGGCGCAACTGCTCGAGATCGCACCGAAGATTCTGCCCTATGTGAAGCCGGCCTGGCGGGTGCTGGATCAGGCCAAGAAGGACGGCAAACGCGTGCTGTTCGAGGGGGCGCAGGGCGCCTTCCTGGATGTGGACCACGGGACCTATCCTTACGTCACCAGCTCCAACACCGTGGCCGGACAGGCGGCGGCGGGGGCGGGCATCGGGCCGCGCGGCGTCGGCTATGTGCTGGGCATCGTGAAGGCTTATACGACCCGCGTCGGCGAAGGCCCGTTTGCCTGTGAGCTGAACGACGAAGTGGGCGAGCATCTGGCGGTCGTGGGCCGCGAGGTCGGCGTGAACACGGGCCGGGCGCGTCGGTGCGGCTGGTTCGACGCGGTTCTGGTGCGCCAGTCGGTGGCGATCAACGGCATCGACGGCATCGCGCTGACGAAACTCGATGTGCTGGACGGTCTGAAGACGCTGAAGATTTGCGTCGGCTACCGCATCAACGGCGAGGTGCTGGATTACCTGCCTTCGAGCCTGAAGGATCAGGCCTCGGCCGAGCCGGTGTTCGAGGAGCTGGAAGGCTGGACCGAGAGCACGGGCGGGGTGAGGACGTTCAAGGACCTGAACGCCCACGCGTTGAAATACGTGCGCCGGATCGAGGAGCTGATCGGGGCGCCCGTGGCCCTGCTGTCGACCAGTCCCGAGCGGGACGACACCATCATGATGCGCGATCCCTTCCTCGGCTAAGCCGGAACGTCAGCGTTCAAGGCAATTTAACCCAGCGCGGTCATAGGGTGGCGGACCTGAGGGAGGTTCGTGCGTGTTCGCAATTGATCGTCGTATCCTGGCCCGGATCGAACCGGTGACGAAGCGGGTCCTGATCGTGGATCCGAACCCCCACGCCGCGCGCCTGCTCAACGACATCGTCAAGGCGCTGGGCGCCCGCGACATCATCATCGAGGTCGACGAAGAGCGGGCGATGAAGGCCGCCGCGGCGCTGGAGCCCGGGATCGTCTTCACCGAACGCACCGGCCCGGGCCTGGCCGGTGAAAGCCTGTCTCGCCGTATCCGCCGCTCCGACATGGACTGCCGACGCGCGCCCATCATCATGGTGACGGCGGAGGCCACGGCCACGACCATCCTGGGCGCCCGCGACGCCGGCGTGCACGAATTCCTGCGCAAGCCCTTCACCAGCGGCGATCTGTTCAAGCGGGTCGAGAACGTGGCCCTGAAGCCGCGCGACTGGATCGAGGCCGTCGGCTACGTCGGTCCCGACCGTCGCCGTTTCAACTCGGGCGAATATACGGGGCCGGCCAAGCGCCGGGGGGACCGCGCCGCCAGCGGCGCCGCCGCCGTCGAGGCCGCCAAGGACCAAGCCATGCGCATCCTGGCCTCGGCCCTGGACCAGTTCGATCAGGATCCCATGCAGGCCGTTCGCGCGATCCGCGAGCAGGCCGCGACGCTCAAGACCATCGCGATGAAGGTTTCGGACACGCGGCTGGTGGTCGCCGTCGGCGCGCTGGAGGTCAGCCTGGCCTCGGGGCCGGGCACGAAGGAGACGCTGTCGGCGCCCATCGGCGCCCTGCTGGCCATGCATCAGGCCCAGCCCATGAAAAAAGCGGGCTGAAACAGCCCGCCTTCGTCACTCCTTGGCGCTATCATTCGCCGCGCGGCGGCTCATTGCTTGAGCGCAAGCCTGCTCAGGCGTTGACCAGGTTCCGCTCTTCGGCGGCGGCGCGCATGGCCTTCTGCAGCTTCTCGAACGCCCGCACCTCGATCTGGCGCACGCGCTCGCGGCTGACGCCGTACTGGCCGGCGAGTTCTTCCAGCGTGACCGGATCGTCCTTCAGGCGACGCTCGGTCAGGATGTGCTTCTCGCGGTCGGTCAGCTCCTGCATGGCTTCCTGCAGCAGGCCCATGCGGAGCGACTTCTCCTCGCTCTCGGCCAGCGCCGTCTCCTGCGAAACGGCGGTGTCGTCGGCCAGCCAGTCCTGCCATTCGCTTTCGCCGTCCGCGCGGAGCGGCGCGTTCAGCGAGGCATCGCCGCCGAGGCGGCGGTTCATGCTGATGACGTCTTCGTTGGTCACGCCCAGCTTGGTGGCGATGGCCTCGACGTGCTCGGGACGCAGGTCGCCTTCCTCGAAGGCCGAGATCTGGCTCTTGGCCTTGCGCAGGTTGAAGAACAGCTTCTTCTGCGCTGCGGTGGTGCCCATCTTCACGAGCGACCAGCTGCGCAGGATGTATTCCTGGATCGAGGCGCGGATCCACCACATCGCGTAGGTCGCCAGGCGGAAGCCCTTGTCCGGATCGAATTTCTTGACGGCCTGCATCAGGCCGACGTTGCCCTCGGAAATCACTTCGCCGATCGGCAGGCCGTAGCCGCGATACCCCATGGCGATCTTGGCCACGAGACGAAGGTGCGAGGTAACGAGGCGGTGGGCGGCTTCAGGGTCCTGATGCTCGGTCCAGCGCTTGGCCAGCATGAACTCTTCGTCCTTGGCCAGCATCGGAAACTTACGGATTTCCGTGAGATAGCGCGACAGCCCCTGTTCAGGCGACATTACCGCGAGAGATTTAGCGACAGCCATGTGGTCCCTCCGACCGAAACTATGAGCGGGTCCATCGGAAACGGCCACCGAATGTGCGCCGTCGCCTCACCCCTCAACTGATGAAGTAGGGACGGGTTTCCGTCTTTGTCAGAGGCGGATCGTCACACGAAAGCGTGACCGTTGCCCGGGCGCCACTACGCCAGTCGAGGAGGCTTATAACCGATAGTCCGTCCTCAATCAAGACTGACTATTTAGAGGCCCAGAATCTGGCGGTAGGTCGGGTGCACGACGTCCGCATGCTCCGGGTGCTTCTGGAAATAGGCCGAGAAGAAGGGGCAGACGGGCAGGATCAGAAGGCCCCGCGCGCGGGCGTCCTCGATCACGTGCTTGGCCAGGCGGCTGGCGATGCCGCGGCCCTCCAGCTTCACGGGCACCAGGGTCTCGGTGATCATCAGATTGGGAGGCGACAGGTTGTAGGTCACCACGGCGATCTCGCCCTCGACCGGCAGTTCGTAGCGTTTGGCGTCGGTGTTATCGCGGATGTCAGGGTCTGCCATGGGGCGCTCCGTTCAATAGAAGTCGATGTGGATGTGGTCGTCATGCCGCGCGGCCTGACATCCTGCAAAGCGTAGCTTGGGGTGGCCCCACAGGCCCAGACGCCGCTCAAGATGGGGTTCGATCAGGACTCGGCGAACCCGGCGGTCGGCGATCAGGGTCTCGAGCAGCGCCTTGGTCCGGGCCTCGTCGAGCCGCCAGGGACGGTCGGCGGGCGGGTCCGGCTTTTCGGCGCGACGTAGGCGGCCGTTCGGGCAGGCGACCTGCTCGCCGGCGCGGGGCGGCTCCGCGGGCCAGTAGCCGCCATATCGATCCGTCGATGGAAAGGCGTCCAGCGGCCGCCCCCGGACATCGGTATAGTAGAGGCCCAGGTCGATCTGACGCCCGTCTCCATGACTGAGGTGCGGCGGAAAGGGCTTGATCCCCTTCGGTCCCGAGGCGTCCATGAAGCGCAGAACCTCGCCCGGATAGCGCTCACGCATGGCTGATGCGGCGGCGACGAGGGCGTTACGGGCGATGGGCGTCACATAGTGCCGGTCGCGACGGCAGTAGTAGGGTCGTGTCGGCTCCAGGGGCGTAGAGCCGTCGCAAGGCAGGGTGACAAGGCCCGCTTCATTGGGCGTGGTCGACCCCGGCTGTCCGGTCCATGGCAGCCGCTCACAGGCCGCGAAGGTGATCAACAGCAGGAGTGCGAAGCCCCTCACAGGGCGGCGAGCCCGTCTTCCAGCGCCCGCATGTCAGCTGGAGGGGGGGTCTCGAACCGCAAAGCCTCTCCGGTCACCGGATGCACGAAGCCCAGCACGGCGGCGTGCAGCGCTTGCCGGGTCAGGCCGGCCTCCGCGATGGCCGCGCGAACGGGCGCCGCCGGGCTGCCGGAGCCATAGGTCGTATCACCGAGGATCGGCGCGCCCTTCGAGGCCAAGTGGACGCGGATCTGATGGGTGCGGCCGGTATGCAGGGTGCAGGCGACCCGGGCGGCCAGGGGGGCGCCGCCCGCGCGGGCGGGTTCGCCGAAGGTACGCTGGACCACATAGTCGGTGATGGCGTTGCGTCCGCCGGAGCGCAGCACGGCCATCTTTTTGCGGTCAGACGATGAGCGGCCGATCAGGGTCTCGATCCGGCCCCTTTCCGGACTGGGCGCACCGCGCGTCAGGGCGATGTAGGTGCGTTCGATATCGTGCGTCGAGAACAGGGCCGAAAGGCCCGCATGCGCCCGGTCCGTCTTGGCTGCGACCATCACCCCCGAGGTGTCCTTGTCCAGGCGGTGGACAATGCCGGGCCGAGCCACGCCGCCGATCCCGGACAGGCTGTCGCCGCAGTGGGCCAGCAGGGCGTTGACCAGGGTGCCGGTCTCGCTGCCCGGCGCCGGATGGGCGGCCATGCCCGCCGGCTTGTCGATGACTATGAGGTCCGCGTCCTCGTAGAGCACGGTCAGCGGAATGGCCTCCGGCTGCGGCGTGGCCGGCGCTACGGGCGGCAGGGTGACGACGTACAGACCTGCGCGCGCCTTGGCCGAGCCGCTGGTGACGGGGTCGCCGTCGAAGCTGACCGCGCCCTCGGCCAGAAGCGCCTGCAAACGGGCGCGCGAAAGGGTGGGAAAGACATCCGCCAGCGCCTTGTCCAGGCGCACGCCCGGCGTCTCGATGCGGGCTTCCAGCACCGTCGTCTCGTCGTCTTCCGTCAGCAGGGGTTCGTCGGACACCAGGCGCTCCGCCGCCGGACGGCGGTTCCGTCCGTCTAGCATGCTCCGGACCGTCGGCGTCAAACGGGGGCTTGGTCAAAGCTTAACCATAAGTTACCCTCCGGTTGTCTTCCGGGGAGGGGTCCCATGCGTACCGTTCTGTTGAGCATCGGCTTGATTGTCGCCACCACGCTGCTGGGCAGCTGCGCGACGATGAGCGCCGAAGAATGCGTGGCCGGCGACTGGAGCGGCAAGGGTTTCTCGGACGGCGCGGCGGGCTACGCCCAGAGCCGTCTGGGCGAGCACGCCGCAGCCTGCACCAAGCACGGGATCACGCCCGACGACGACGCCTACCGCGCCGGTTGGGCCGAGGGCGTGCTGCGCTACTGCACCCCGCCGAACGGCTTCGCGCAGGGCCGAAACGGCTCCGCCTACAACGGGGTCTGCCCGGCCAATCTCGAGGATGACTTCCTGCCCGCCTATCAGGACGGCCAGCTCGTCTACGCGTCGGAGCAAGCCATCTCCAACGCGCGCAGCAGCGTCGACAGCCTGGGCGGGCGGCTGGAAGAGCTGGACGACAAGCTCGCATCCAAACAGCGGGAGCTGCGCGGCGAAGGGCTGACGGACGAGCAGCGCGATCAGCTTCGCAACCGCATCCAGGAAATCCGCCGCGAGCGCGAGGATACCGAACGCAACTGGCGCCGCGCGCAGCGCGACCTCGACGATGCGGAGCGCAATGCGCGCGACATCCGCTATCGTCTACAGCGCCACTACGGCGCCTGGTGAAACCGGCGGGCGGGCGTCACGCGCCCGCCCTGCCGACAGGCGGTCAGGCCGCCTTCTTTTCCAGCTTGGCGTCCCACTGACCCAGCGAGGCCAGGCCGTTCATGCGGGCGCGGTGGTGGAAGGCCGCCTGGGCCTTGGCGACGTTCTCGGCCTTGCCCGACCAGGCGCGCTGCGGCGCGGCCTGCAGGGCGCGGCCGTACGAGAAGGTCATCTTCCACGGGAAGCCGCCGATGCGGTTCATGGCGTCCAGGTGGGCCGTGGCCTGTTCGTCCGTCTGGCCGCCCGACAGATAGGCGATGCCCGGCACGGCCGACGGCACGGTGGCCTTCAGGGCGGCGATGGTGCGCTCGGCGACTTCCTCGACCGTCGCCTGACGCAGGCTGCCCTTGCCCGAGATGACCATGTTCGGCTTCAGGATGATGCCTTCCAGCGCCACGCGCTGCTCGGCCAGTTCGTTGAAGACGGTCTGCAGCACCTGACGGGTGACCTCGTCGCAGCGCGCGATGTCGTGCGAACCGTCCATCAGCACTTCCGGCTCGACGATCGGCACGATCTGCTCCTGCTGGCAGATACGGGCGTAGCGGGCCAGGGCGTGGGCGTTGGTCTTGATCGCGCCCCAGGTCGGGATGCCGTCGGCGATGTCGATGACGCCGCGCCACTTGGCGAAGCGGGCGCCGCGCTCGTAGTGGGCGCGCAGGCGCTTGGACAGGCCGTCCAGGCCCTTGGTCGCCGTCTCGCCGGGGAAGCCGGCCATCTTGGAGGCGCCCTTGTCGACCTTGATGCCCGGGATTGAGCCGGCGGCCGAGATCAGATCGACCAGCGGCGTGCCGTCCTTGGCGTCCTGGTACAGGGTTTCCTCGAACAGGATCACGCCCGAGATGTGCTCGCGCATCGTCTGCTCGGAACGGAACATCAGCTCGCGATAGTCGCGGCGATTCTCTTCGGTGTTCTCGACGCCGATCGCGTCGAAGCGCTTCTTGATCGTGCCCGTGGATTCGTCAGCCGCCAGAATGCCCTTGCCGGGCGCGACCATGGCTTCGGCCACGAGGTTGAGAGCCGCCAGATCCATCGGATTTCCCCTGAGTTGATGATTTGCGTGGCGGTCTAGCGCCGAACGCGGACGAAGTCATCACGCCTTGTTACAGGCGCGAGGCTCAGCGGCTCCCGATGGTGACGGCAGCCGGCATCGCCTGTGTCTTTGCTACTGGGCCTGCAGCGCCTCGACGCCGGGCAGTGGCTTGCCTTCCATCCATTCCAGGAAGGCGCCGCCGGCGGTGGAGACGAAGGTCATGTCGTCGGCTGTGCCCGCATGGTGCAGAGCCGCGACGGTGTCGCCGCCCCCGGCCACGGCGACCAGCGCACCGGTCTTGGCCAGTTCCGCCGCATGCTTCGCCGCGGCCACCGTGGCGGCGTCGAACGGCGGCACTTCGAACACGCCCAGCGGGCCGTTCCAGATCAAGGTCTTGGAGGCGTCCATGGCGGCGATCAGGCGCGCCACGGTCTCGGGCCCGGCGTCCAGGATCTTGTCGTCGGCGGACAGGGCCTCGCCCGCCTTGACGGTCCGCGTCGCGGCGCCCGGCTTGACCTCGGTCGCCACCACCACGTCGACGGGCAGCAGCAGCTCACAGCCCTGCGCCTTCGCGGTCTCCATGATGGCGCGGGCGGTGTCGGCCATGTCCTTCTCGGCCAGCGAGCCGCCGATATCGACGCCCTGCGCATACAGGAAGGTGTTGGCCATGCCGCCGCCGATGGCCAGGCGGTCCAGCTTGGCGACCAGGTTCTGCAGCAGGTCCAGCTTGGTCGAGACCTTGGCCCCGCCCACGATGCCGATCACCGGCTTGACCGGATTGCCCAGCGCCTTGTCCAGCGCGTCCAGCTCGCGGCGCATCGACTCGCCCGCATAGGCGGGCAGCAGGCGCGCCAGTCCCTCGGTCGAGGCGTGGGCGCGGTGCGCGGCGGAGAAGGCGTCGTTGACGTAGACGTCGCCCAGCTCGGCCAGCTGCTTGGCGAAGGTCGGATCGTTCTTTTCCTCGCCTGCATGGAAGCGGACGTTTTCCAGCAGCACCACGCCGCCCGCATCCAGGTCGGCGATGGCGGCCTTGGCCTCGTCGCCGACGCAGTCATTGGCGAAGCGGACGGGCGCGCCCAGCAGCTGCTCCAGATCGTCGACGACCGGCTGCAGGCTCATCGACGGCACGCGTTGGCCCTTGGGCCGGTCGAAGTGGGCCAGCAGGGCCACCTTGGCGCCCGCGTCGCGCAGCTTGTTGATCGTCGGCAGGGCCACGCGCAGGCGGGTGTCCTCGGTGACCTTCCCGGCCTCCATCGGCACGTTGAAGTCCACGCGAACCAGCGCGGTCTTGCCGGCGAGGGAGCCTGCGTCGTCGAGGGTGCGAAAGGTCATGGCAGGCATCCGGTTACATCTGGCTCCACGCCCAGATGACGTAGACGAAAAAGACGGTGACGAAGGTGAGCATCAGTAGCAGGCCGCCGACAAGAATGCTCAGCAGAGGCCTTGGAGGACGAACCGATCCGCCCCGCCGCCAGAGGATGATCACCCAACCGGCGGAAAGCAGCCAGAAGATCGGGATGAGGCGGAGGAAGAGGTTCCACAGGCCGCCGGAGGTCAGCAGGTTTCCCTGCGACCACCCTCGGCCAATGTAGTGGGGCAGGTCGAACGCAGTCGGGCCACAGTACAGAGCCAGCGGCGCTGACAGAACCAGAAGGACCGTCAGCGCCCACTTCATTCTAGAGGAATTTCGCCATCACCAGCGCGGTGTCGGACATCCGCGTCGCGAAGCCCCACTCGTTGTCGTACCAGCTGAGGACACGAGCCAGCTTGCCGTCGACGACCTGCGTTTGCGGCAGGGCGGCGGTCGAGGAGGCGGCGATGTGGTTCAGGTCCGACGAGACCAGCGGGTCGGTCGTCGTGAACAGCACGCCCTTCATCGGACCATCGGCGGCGGCCTGCAGGGCGGCGTTGATTTCGGCCACGGTCACTTCACGACCGGCGACGACCTTCAGGTCGACGACCGAGACGTTCGGGGTCGGGACGCGGATCGACGAGCCGTCCAGCTTGCCCTTCAGTTCCGGCAGGACCAGGCCAAGCGCCTTGGCGGCGCCGGTCGAGGTCGGGATCATCGACAGGGCGGCGGCGCGGCCCCGGTACAGATCCTTGTGCATCGTATCCAGCGTCGGCTGGTCGCCGGTGTAGGCGTGGATGGTGGTCATATAGCCACGCTCAATGCCGAACAGGTCGTTCAGCACCTTGGCCACTGGGGCCAGGGCGTTGGTGGTGCACGAGCCGTTCGAGACGATGATGTCGTCGGCGGTCAGGGTCTCGTGGTTGACCTTGTAGACGATGGTCTTGTCGGCGTTCTCGCCGGGGGCCGAGATCAGCACGCGCTTCGCGCCGGCCTTCAGGTGGGCCTCGGCCTTGTCACGGGCGGTGAAGATGCCGGTGCACTCGAACGCAATGTCGACGTTCAGTTCCTTGTGCGGCAGGTTCGCGGGATCGCGCTCGGCGGTCACCTTGATCTTGCCCAGGCCCACGTCGATCCAGTCGTCGCCGTGCTCGACCGTGCCGGGGAAGCGGCCGTGGACCGAGTCGTACTTCAGCAGGTGGGCGTTGGTGGACACCGGGCCCAGGTCGTTGATCGCCACCACCTCGATGTCGCGACGGCCGTGCTCGACGATCGAACGCAGGACGAGGCGGCCGATGCGGCCGAAACCATTGATGGCGACGCGGACGGTCATGGGCAGGGCTCCTTTGGAAGCGCGATGTTCAGGGTCGGCGCTTCAATGGAACCCTCGGGCCGTGGATTCAACCCCGCGACCGTAACAAGGCGTGATCAACTGTAACGCCGCCCCTCAATCGGTGCGGCGCGTCCGGGGCCCCGGACCGTGGGGGCTCAGGCCGTCGAAGGCTGTCACCCGGACCGTTTGAGAGACCCAGCCGCTGCCGAGTCAGGCGGACTCCGCAGGGTTCAAGGGCAGGTGCAGTCGGGCGGTCAGGCCGCCGCCCGTTCGGTTGGACAGGACCACATCCCCGCCCGAGGCGCGCGCCGCCTGCCGGGCGACGGTCAGGCCCAGGCCCGCGCCTCCGGTCTCGCGGCTGCGTGACCGCTCGCCGCGATGGAAGGGCTCAAACGCGGTCTCCAGTTCCTCGTCCGGCAGGCCGGGTCCGTCGTCCTCGACGGTGACGACCGCGGCCCCGTTGGCGGCGAAGGCCTTCACTCGTGCGCCGCCGCCGTATTTCACGGCGTTGCCGATCAGATTGTCCAGCGCCCGACGCACGGCGGCCGGGTCGGCCAGCACGGGCAGGGCCCCGCCGCCGTCGAACGCCGCCGCCGCCCCGGTCTCGGCGAAGCCCGCCACGCAGTCGGCGGCCAGGGCGTCGAGGTCCAGCGCCTCGCGGCGCTCCGGCTGCGTCTCGCCGCGCACGAAGGCCATGGCCTGGGCGATCAGGGCGTCCATCTCCTCGATGTCGGCGGCCATGCGGTCGCGCACCGCGTCCGGCGCCTGCTCGGCCCGGAAGCGCAGCCGGGTCAGCGGGGTGCGCAGGTCGTGGGCGATGGCCGCCACCGTCTGGGTCCGCTGGCGCATGTGATTACGCAAGGACGCCTGCATGTCGTTGAACGCGTGGATGGCGGTGCGCACCTCGCTGGGGCCCGAGGGCGTCAGCGGTTCGGCGTCGGGATCGGCGCCCAGCCGCTCGGCGGCGTCGGCGAAGACCCGGATCGGCCGGGTCAGCCGCCGCGCCATCCACCACACCAGCGGCGCCAGCAGAAGCATGGAGATAACCAGCCCCAGCAACACCCTTTGCTGCCATGGCGACAGCAGACCGTGCGGCGGCTCGACCGTGGCCCAGCGCCCGTCGGCCTGCTGCACCGAGGCGCTGAAGGGGGCGAAGGCCAGCCGATCGGTCCTGACGGAGAACTGCTGCGCCGTCGAGTTGACGATGATCGGGCCATCGCCTTCGGGGCGCCGCATCGTGAACCGGGTGATCTGGCCCTGACCGGGAGGGAGCGCCGGGCGACCCTCGGTCCCGGCCTCGGCCGGGATCCTCGATGTCAGCACCACATCAGGACGCACGAAGACGAAATTCGTGTCGTTGCGCGGACGCCTGTCGTCTCTCCGGCCGTCCGG
>Ga0307406_10000281_pt1 | contig 29975 bp, 35 predicted proteins | sample 322Cmetagenome_3_FD_203706 | JGI IMG/M metagenome (GOLD analysis project Ga0307406, IMG submission 203706) | Maize rhizosphere microbial communities from greenhouse at UC Davis, California, United States - 322HYB-C-2 | ecosystem: Host-associated > Plants > Roots > Rhizosphere > Soil | place...
ACCCTGGTTGGAACCTCTACGAGTTGGCCACCACCAGTATACGTAAACCGATATAGATCAGAGCCTTCAGTGTCTCTCTTGAGGTAACTCGTAAAATCTTTCACAAATACATGCCCAAACCAAAGTGGGGAAACCCGTTTTTGCATAATCAGTGTGTCATGAAGTGAGCTATAGGCACATTCACCCATATCCTCGCACAGCCCTTGCACAGGAGTAAATGTGCCTTCAGATCGAAACGCAACTGCATAAAGAGTGGATCCGATTGATGATTGGTATCGAGCTAATCGAACCATCCCATCACCCCCAAAGACACAAGCGTCACGAACTGTACCAATCCCCTTCACCGCAATCACGAGCCGATCGGCAGAGCACCGACCACCCCGCGCTAATTGACCCTCGAATGGAACACTGGATGCCTTCCGTATCGGTGTCTCTATCCAACTATCATTTAAACCAGACGCCTCAGGTGAATCGACAAGACCTATCACGGTCATACATACCAACAAGAACAGCGCATACTTAATAATCCCCACCACAGAGCCCTCCGACCTGAAAACTAACTTAGTATCTACTGATAATTCTAAGTAGTTTCTCAGCAAACATCAAGCTAGGATGTCTAAAGCACAACGCCGTGGTACAATATAACAGATGAGAATACTTGGAATTGAGAGTAGTTGTGACGAAACTGCAGCGGCCGTTGTTGAAGACGGACACCGCCTTCTTTCTAATGTGGTGCGAACGCAAATCGATATCCACAAAGTATACGGAGGTGTTGTACCTGAAGTAGCGGCTCGAAGTCACATAGAGGTAATCAACCCTGTCATTGAGCAGGCTCTTAGCGATGCCGATCTTTCCTGGAGCGATATTGATGGTATTGCTGTCACCTATGCACCAGGGTTATCCGGATCGCTTCTGGTAGGAACTCTTGCAGCTCGCACACTTGCCCTTCAAAAAAGTATTCCACTCTACCCAATTCACCACGTTGAAGCCCACGTGTACGCTAATTTTATTACTGATCAAGCCGACTCGCTTTCCCTTGCCCTTCCGTCGAAACAGCCTGATTTTCCTATGCTTGCCCTTATCGTCAGTGGTGGTCACTCTCAATTAGTGCTTTTTAAAGATCATGGTGATTTTGAGCTTCTTGGCCAAACCCAAGACGATGCTGTTGGTGAAGCCTTCGATAAGGTAGCAAAAATCATTGGACTCCCCTATCCTGGCGGGCCGTCAGTCGCTGAAGCCGCATTAAGCGGGGACCCTAAAAAATACAAACTACCAAAAGCACGACTCCAAGGTGCTTATGATTTCAGCTTCTCGGGCCTTAAGACGGCCGTCCTGCGCGCCGTACAGCACGAAGTGGGTGTCGACACGACTTTCCCATCTTTCAAGCTCCCAGAGCTTCTGAACGACGAGCAACGTTCCGACTTCGCTGCAAGTTTTCAGCATATCGCTATTGAAACACTTGTCGATAAGGCGGAAAAGGCATTCAATGACTACTCCCCTGCCTCTGTTGTTATCGCTGGTGGTGTAGCGGCAAACTCAGAACTGCGGCGTCAACTACAAGAACGCCTTCCCCTGGCAATTGAATATGCACCGATGTCACTTTGTACCGATAATGGCGCCATGATCGCTACCTTGGGTTGCTTCTATGCAGAGCGGAGCCAACCCGCCTCACCTCTTACTCTAGAGATTCAGCCTAGTCTTTCCATGAAAAAGACCGCCTGGGCGCCTACTTCTTAAGCTTATTCTAAGATTTCTTACGACGAACAGATTGAATCGTCTTTTTCGCAAACGGTAACCCCTTACTCCAAAGGGTATAAAGAGGGGAGAGGGGTTTATCGAACGTACCAACATAGGTAGTTACTTCATCTGACCACCCCTGCTTGAAGTTCGAAACACCACCAGCGACTAGGCCACCGAAGTCATAGCGTGAAATGCCCCATTCCTTTACCTTCTTAATTGCGTGCCACTTAAGGGCATAGTTTGCCCGAAGTTCCTGGCCTCGATCGTCCATACCGCCGTATAGTTCATAGGCAGTTGTTTCACTAATGGCAAGCCATAGGAATGAAACCGGTACGTCGTCTTCGTAGGCTACAAAAATAGGGGAGTAGTCTTGCATTTGAATAAAGACATCAAAATAATATTGGTTTGCGTGAAGGTTAAATCCGGCGCGGGCAGCGGTTTTTCGGTAAATATCAAGGCATGCTTCAATATCTTCGCGCTTTTTGACCTGCTTAATCTTTACGTCAGCCCCAGACTTACGAATATATTGCCTGGTTTTTTTCGCCATATCTGCAAGTAAGTCGCTTTCAGACTTTGTCACATCAAGAAGAATTGTCTCTGCTGCAAGAATTTTGTTGGTTGAGTGCACCCAGCCTTCAGGTTTCACAAACTCAAAAAGATCCGGCTCAATAGAGAGCGCAACGGCGTGGTGATCGCGCTTTGCGAGAACGGCTACTTTATCAAGGAACTCATCTTTAAATGCTTCGTCTACAAGAGGTCCACGTGGAACATAGGCAAAGGCACGAAAGGGTAGGGGAAGTCGTCGAATTAATACTTGCGCTGCGCCCACAATTTTATCGTCATCATAAGCAAAAAGTCGCTCGGCTACCCAGCCATGTCCAGCCTTTACCTGGCCCCATGCCCATAATTGGAGCGGATGACCGCCATGTTCGAGTACGTATTCATCCCATTGTTCTTTGTCGCTACACCGTTGGAGTTCAATCATACCCCCATTATACAGCGGTCTCATGTGGTATACTACGAACTAGAGAAAAGGGGAGTGCGCAGCACTTTCTAGGTTGAATTCTTAAAATTTAACGAAGATTTAATAATCGCATTTCACGTGAAAAAATATTCCTTTCACATGAAATGAAACTATGAAATAAATGTGAACTAAGACAGGAATCCAAGCGTGAACTTAGCAAAAGCTTACGAGCCAAATCAGTACGAGCCAAACATCTACGCCCTCTGGGAAACAAGTGGTGCTTTTAACCCTTCTGGAAAAGGTACGCCCTTTAGTACTGTGATGCCACCGCCAAATGCTAACGGTAACCTTCACCTTGGTCACGCTCTCGATATGGGGCTTAAAGATATTACGGTTCGCTACAAGCGTATGACCGGTCACGACACAATCTATATTCCAGGCGCCGATCACGCGGGCTTCGAAACATGGGTGGTCTATGAAAAAGAACTCCAAAAGACAGGCCAGAGCCGTTTCGACTTTTCACGCGAGCAACTCTACACTCAAGTATGGAACTTCGTAGAGCAACAACGCGGAAACATGGAGCTTCAAGTCCGAGCACTTGGAACAAGCGCTTCTTGGGATAACCTCGTCTTTACGCTTGATAGCAAGGTTATTAAAACCGTCTACCAAACCTTCAAGAAACTATGGGACGAAGGCCTCATTTACAGAGGTGAGCGTATTGTTAATTACAGCACAAAGTATCAAACAAGCTACGCTGATATTGAAGTTGATCACAAAACAGAAAAGGGGACCCTTTGGCACATTGCATACCCAATGGTAGACAAGATTGGTGAAATCATCATCGCTACAAGCCGTCCTGAAACGCTGTTTGGTGATGTTGCGGTTGCTGTTCACCCAGACGATCCACGTTACAAAGAATTTATTGGCACGAAAGTTATGCTGCCACTAACCGAACGTGAAATTACCATCATTGCCGACGAGTACGTTGACCCTAACTTTGGTACCGGTGCCGTTAAAATTACTCCTGCCCATGACCCGAACGACTTTGAAGTAGGGAAGCGCCACAACCTTCCACGCCTTCAAGTTATCGACTTCGACGGAACAATGATGAATGTTCCGCAGCAGTTCCATGGTCTCGAAGTAGACCAGGCACGTAAGCGAACCCTTGCAGCCCTTCAAGCCGAAGAACTTATTCGTAAAGAAGAAACCATCGAGCACACCGTTGGGTATGACTACAAGAGTGGCCTGCCAATTCAGCCCCTTATTAAAGAGCAGTGGTTCCTTAGTATGGAACCGCTTGCTAAGCGTGCGCTTGAGGTGCTTGAAACCGATGCAATTACTTTCCATCCAGCGGGCCGAAAGAACATCCTTCTTCAATACCTAAAGGGTATTCGCGACTGGAACCTTTCGCGCCAAATTCCTTGGGGGATTCCTATTCCTGCCTTTGTAAACGTTGCCGACGACACCGACTGGATTTTCAATGAAAACGTTGACGAAAAAACAATAGTCGTTGATGGCAAAACCTATAAGCGCGAAGAAGACACCTTTGATACCTGGTTTAGTAGTGGACAGTGGCCATTCATCACTACCGATTACCTCGAGAACGGCGATCTATCCCGCTTCTTCCCAACCGATCTCATGGAAACCGGTACCGACCTACTCGACCGCTGGATTGCTCGTATGATCATGCTTAGCCTCTACATCACCGACAAGGTGCCGTTTAAAGACGTGTACCTCCACGGTATGGTGCTTGATGAAAACAGCCAGAAGATGAGTAAGAGTAAGGGCAACGTTATTAACCCGATGGAACTCGTTTCAGAATATGGCTCCGACGCCCTTCGCCTTGGCCTTATTGCCAGCCGTAGCCCTGGTCAAAACCAAGCCTTTAGCGTTGATCGTGTCGTTGCTGGACGAAACTTCTGTAACAAGCTTTGGAATATTGCACGATTTATCGAAAATAAGCTCGGTGAAAACTATCAACCTGGCGAGCCGGTAGCCGTTTCTCTTGCAGATCACTGGATAGTTAAAGAACTTGAAACCGCTAAAGAGGCCATTTCACGCGGACTCGACTCGTACCGTTATGCCGAGGCAGGTGAAGCTATGTACCACGCTATCTGGGACAGTGTTGCCGACTGGTATATTGAAGCGTCGAAAGATCAAGACAACCCAGACCTTCTTGCCTGGGTACTCGACACATCATTGAAGCTTGCACACCCATTCGCGCCGTTCGTAACCGAAACTATCTGGCAAACCCTTCCGTGGCACAATTCACTCCTTATTAGTGAAACCTGGCCAGAAATTCTTCCTTACGGAGAAATTTCTGCTGCTGAATTCGGACAACTCCAGCAAATCGTTATCGAGGCTCGCTTTGTCGCTACATCGCTACCAGGCAACGAACGCTACGAGCTGCTCTACTTAAACGACTCGCTCATCGAAGCGAACAAAGAGCTCTTAAAGCGCCTTGCGAAGCTTAAAGATGTACTTACAACCGATCAACCAAAGGGTCTGCGTCTTGCGCTAAGCAGCCACGACGCTTGGCTTAACGTGTCCCAAGAAACACTTGAAGAACACAAGACAAATCTTGAAATGCGCCTCGGCACTACCCATCAAGAAATTAAAACCCTTGAAGGTCGTCTTTCTAACGAAAGTTACGTTGCCAAAGCACCAGCTAAGCTCGTTGAAGAAAGCAAGAAACAGCTCGAAGAAAAACAGGCGCTCGTAGAACGCCTGCTACATGAACTTGAAATTCTTGCCTAAGTACTAGATTGAAGGCCACAGACTGGTTGCTTCACCACCACCCATAAAGAGTAGTTTCTTATTCTGAACATAGCGACGATCGTCATCGCGTGGTGGCTGGATGTTTGGAAGCGTCGAACGAAAGGCTGAAGTGGTAAAACGGGGAAGCGATACACGCTCCACGTGGGTATGGTATGAAGGACTAATTGCTTTTTCAAGTGCACCAGTCGACGCCACTACAGCTGGGAGGGCAATCGCAACGGTTGTTGCTTTGTCGATGTGCATATCGTGCATCAGAATTCCGATACCGGTGATAAGCGTGAGGATGATTGGTGCGGGTTTTATAAATTTCGACATTGGTTTTTTTGTTTTAGGTACTGTCTAAAACCAATACTAGCATAACCTTGATGAATTGTCAACTATCTATCCCTAGACTACTTATTCGTGATGGTAGGAACCGCCCAGCTCAATCTGTTGCGCTCTATAGAGCTGCTCTGTAAGTACAAGACGAACAAGCTGATGAGGCAACACAAGAGGCGAAAGAGACCATACGAAGTGAGCCTTGGCATGAACAGACTCGTCTACCCCGTAAGCACCCCCAATAATCAGCACAATAGTGCGCGAAGTATGGAGCTGATTAGTAAGAAGAGAGGACAAGCCAGGGGAATCAAGTAATTTTCCGCGCTCATCCAAAAGCACGACATAGTCATCGTCATTCAGGCGCGAAAGTATACGCTCAGACTCTTCCTGACGTGCTCTATCGCCCTCTAAGCTAGAATGCGGTAAAAGGACCCATTCTATAGAAAATGGTGCACGCAGGCGCTTCTGGTATCGTTCGATTCCTTCTGCTACCCATGACTCGTGCTTTTTACCGACAGAGAGAATTTTTAATGGCATAGAGACATTTTAACATCATTTTATCCCTAGAGCTGTGGTGACGCTTATGGTAGTATGACGGTACTATGAATGCTCATTCAGGCCACCTCCATATCGCGCCGAGGTTCGACGTCCCGAATCGATATGAAGAATTCTCTCAAATTAGCGTGGATGTAGTGCATCAGCTACAAGCAGGCGCACTTAAACATACTGCAACCAACGTAAGAAGCGACTCAGATCACATCTATCTCGATAACCGCCCAGAAAAGGATCCGGCAGATCGAACACCGCATATGAATTTCGACAGTATTGCCATCTATATGGGTGGTGGTGCGCTGAGTGTTTGTATGGAACACCGTCACGAAAGCGCCGGACATGACCATGAAGCTACGATTGGTCCGGAGCGCACAACACTCTCGTTCCAGCGCGTAACTCGACATGAAAATTGGCAAGACGTTACAAGGGAACACGCGATCTTGCTTCGCACGAATGCATCTCGAGTATTCCCCGAAGAACTTGTAACTGACGACAAAGAGCGAAGCAGGGCGCTCACATTACAGCTTCAGCACGTACTCGCTGCAGTCGGCATAAAGATCGCGCTAAGCGAAAAGACAGAGCCGAGTGAAATCCCGGCCCTTCAAGGTGAATCGCTGCAAATTGCTAGCTAAAAACTAATTTTTTCAGCAACCTTCTCTAGTGCAGAGTGGTCTGGCTCGTCGCCAGCAGGAGTTTTACGGTGGAGATCATTTGCTGTAGTAAATGGCACAACGTGTACGTGTGCGTGCGGAACATCGACACCGATCACCTCAACACCAACAAATGGTGCTTCGAGTTTTTCTCGAAGCTGCTTTCCGACTTTCTGCACAGTGCCCATTAACGCTTGGTAGTCTTCTGAGTCAAGATCCCAAATAAATTCTGTTTGGGTCTTTGGAACAACAAGAACATGCCCTTCGGTAAGAGGGTGAATGTCGAGAAAAGCGAACGTCTTCTCGTCTTCATAAATTTTGTATGAAGGAATTTCACCTTTAATGATTTTCGTAAAAATAGAATCTTCCATACGTTTTATTGTAAACAATAAACAGTCATAAGGTCTACCGTAGAACGCTAGATAGCCACGCAGCGAACGGCAAACGCATACGTCTTTACCGCGCCATTGGCTGCATACACACTACCAGCATCGAAATACATTGAGTAGGCACTTGAGTTCGCGATTTGGGTATACGACCAGTAGTCACCGAACCCTGAAGCAAAACCACTAGACCAATAGCCGCCCCTTTGTCCGAGCCATGTATTTCGGAATCCCGTGTCATTACTAGCACCACCGTTAATGACAGTATGGAGCGTCATAAGTTCGCTACTATTTCCGCCGCTAGGCAGACGCCACCCTGCTGGACAAGCAGAAACGGCAGTATTTACGGCAACTGAGCTTGCACTGCTGCAGGCACCATTACCGGCTTGACCACCGTTAGCGCCGCAGAAATTGTAGAGGTAACCAAACTGCCCCGTACCGGTAGTTGAGGTGCTTGGAATGCCTCCCGGCTCAGTGGTGAAACTGGTGGTAGAGGGGACAACGTAGTAGCTTGCAACGGTGTAGGTATCAGACCCACCCGTTCCGTTCGTAAGTGTCCTCGTATCACTATGCGTATTTGTACCGCCACCCGCATAGGCAAGGTTTGTCAGCATCCAACATTTACCGTCGGCGAGCTTCTGCACCCAATAGGTGTGGTTGTCGCGAACATCGTACGCACGCGTGCGTGTTGTTGAACAGCTCGTAGCGGTAATGAGCTGCATAGGGACAGCCGGGCACGGACCTTCCTGAATACCTGAGCCGTCAGTGATGTAGAAGTATTTACCTGCCAACTGGCTGTTTGAAGCTTCGAGGCAGAACGTGTTCGCCGTAGTTGTGTAGGCACTAAAGGTAGTGGAGTCTGATTTCTTCAATCCACTTGTGTCAGTTGGATACGTACTGTTGGTTTCCTTTGCTATTAATAGCTGCGTCGCTCCGTTCTGGAGATCGTTCTTGAGAGCAGCCTCCTTAGCGCGATTAGCAATACCGTTATAGCTGACGATAGTAATTGCCGCCAATATTGCAATCACAACGATGACAATAAGAAGTTCTACAATGGTGAACCCATTAGATCGAGTAGTAAGACGTGGGAATGCCCGGTTTCCAGTCATGGTTAGAATTAGTATACACCAAAGTTAAGTAAGCATGCGACCCAAACATCATCGTAAATGAATACTATTTAGGGGTTTGTCACCTGCACCGGTATATTTGAGCTACTGCCCACATTGTTTCCAAGCCTTCCATAGCCCCCGTTCCCCCAGCAGTACGCTTGGCCACTTGCGAGTGCACAGGTGTGGCCATAGTAATCAGTCGATATCTTCGTCACTGTTTTGCCAGCAAGTACCCCAGCGGTGCTTACCGCCACCGGAACAGGGGAGTCGGTATTTGTGCCGTTGCCGAGGCTACCGTTCGTATTTGACCCCCAACAATAGGCGGCACCGCTAGCTACCACACAGCCTTGGCCACCAATGGAAGCATCGGTCACGGTTTTACCTGCGAGTACACCCGAAACGTCGACTGCGACAGGAATTGTCGAACCACTGTACGAGTTATTGCCAAGGGCACCATTTCCCCAACAGTAGGCGGCACCACTTGCTACCGCGCAGCCGTTAAATTCTCCGCCGCCCGTTGCGGTCACGGTTTTACCTGCGAGTACGCCGTTCACACCAATTTGCACCGGTGATGCTGCACCGGCTGCGGGATCATTTCCTACGGCACCATAACTTGAAGTACCCCAACAATATGCTTTGCCGTCAGTCGCTATCGCGCAAGCGCTCCTCCATCCTGCATGAATGGATGTTATCGTTTTACCCGATAAAACACCGCTTGTATCGACAGCTACCGGAGTCGTGGACGATCCACCCGCACCGTTTCCAAGGCCAGCATAGCCATCTGATCCCCAACAGTACACCGCACCGTTTGCAAGTGCGCAGGCATAATTAGCACCAACGTCCACTCGGGTAACCGTCTTACCTCCAAGTACGCCCGCAGTGCTCACTGCGGTAGGGGTTGATCTATTTGTAGTTGTCCCGTCGCCGACCTCTCCATCAGAGTTATCACCCCAACAGTAGGCGGCTCCGTCTGCAACAGCACACGACTGAGTTGGGCCAGCATCGATATCTGTAACGGTTTTGCCTGCAAGTACCCCAGCGGTACTGACTGCTGTCGGCAGTAAACGATGGCCAGCAGTTCCCGTTCCAAGCGCACCGTTATAATCTCTTCCCCAACAATAGGCGAGTCCCTGGTAAATACCACAGGAATGCTCTGAACCCGCAGCAATATCGGTCCACGGACCTACTGGTCCGCCGCCAAGGTGCCCTGGGCACACACCTGCGACAGGATTCGGGCTTGCATTAGAGATGTAATACGACACACTCTGGAAGGTCGCAGTAATGCAGTATGTTTTTGCCGTGTTGTTGTATGCGTATTCATACGTTGTATTCGTATCATTTGATACACCCGCGGCTGGAAGGGTAGTAGGGAATACTTCCGCATTCAATGTTGCAAAATTAAGTACAGCTTTCGCGGCTTGTTCTGCCGCAGAAGCCGCAGCTGATTGCTTGGCGCGCTGCGATATGCCGTTATACGAAATGATAACGATGGAGGCTAGTATTGCGATCACAACAACGACAATAAGAAGTTCTACGATCGTAAAAGCTCGTGAATAAGGAGAAGAGGATTTGAGAGGTGCCCACTGCTTTTGCATAATTACGTTAAGTATACATGAGTGGAATGGAAATCAGGAAAACGAGTTTACACCGCTATGCAGCGTACGCCGTAGCCTCTGTCTTTATTAGCAGAGTAGTCCGGAGTAACGCCGCCACTTTGTGACCAGAAATTATATGCCGAAGTAGCTCCCGACTGAGTCGAAGACCAGGTAAGGCTATAGGTACCTACGAATGAAAAGCCGCCGTTCCAAGAGCCGCTCCACTGCATAAGAGCGTTTGTACGGAGGCCAGCATCGGTATTAGTTAAGCCACCATTTACTGCGGTATTAAATGTTGTCCACTCACCCGAGTTACCTGTCGGTAACCTCCATCCAGCTGGACAGACCGAAGTTGTTGTAACTGGGGCTGGAGTTGTCGCATTTGCACACGCGGCAGTTGCTTGACCACCCATGGCTCCACACCAGTTATATAGATACCCGTATTGAGGGTTTGTTGCACCACCATCGGTGGAAGTTGATGGCGCGGTAGGTTCGGTCGTAACATTCGAACCCGTTGTTGGAACATAATAGCTTGCCACTGTGTACGAGGCCGAACCACCAGTACCATTAGTGAGCGTTTTGGTGTCACTGTAGGTGTTCGTACCGCCGCCCGCATACGCTAGATTTGTGAGCATCCAGCATTTGTTGTCAGCCAGCTTCTGTATCCAGTACGTTCGGTTGTCACGAGCATCGAGGGCGCGCGTACGTGTAGCTGGACAGTTTGCTGTTGTGACGGTTTGCATAGCAACACCGTCTGCGATAGGAGTACCCCCGGCCACACCGGTCGTACCGCTACAGGTCCCAGACACGGGAGTAAGACTTCCGTTTGTTACAAAGTACGAAGAGCTGCCTGATCGTGACACTTGTAGGCAAAATACTGTATACGTACCATCGACATTATACGAGACAGAATTACCTCCACTTGAAACGAGTCCTTTACCCCCGTTTGCGGCAGCAGCCGTGGCAGGATAGGTACCCGCGACAGTTTTTTCGTTCTCTAGAACTTTTGCAAAGCTTGTTATATCGGCTTTAACCGAAGAATCTCGAGCCCTTCCGGTTATTCCGTTAAAGACAATGATAGTAATGGCTGCGAGAATGGCAATAATAACGACAACGATAAGAAGCTCAACAATAGTAAAGCCTTGAAACTGTCGATTTTTTGATGTAACCATAAGCATTATTACATCAAGTATAGACTCGACTGAACGAAAAGCAAATGATAGCTCTAATGTAAGAAAATATTCAACCTGGCGGAGAGAGAGGGATTCGAACCCTCGAAGGCTTTCACCTTACCGCTTTTCGAGAGCGGCCAGTTCAACCACTCCTGCATCTCTCCGGGCTTATTTATTGTAAAACTAGCCAGGTAAATACAAAAGTGCTATAACGGAAGCATAAATGTGAGTTAGGAGGACCGCCTATGTAGCATGTCGGACAAGTAAACCGTTTTTCGTTACGAAAGGAGTGTTTATGGCAAAAATAGAAACGCCGACAGCATGGGTAGGATGGGTCGTATTCGCGGCCGCAATGCTAGTTCTCGTTGGTGCAATGCAGATTATTCAGGGATTAGGAGCCATCTTTAACCCTGATTATTTTATTGTCACAGAAAATCGAGTCTTCTTATTTGATATCGCAACTTGGGGGTGGATTCACCTTCTCATTGGTATTGTTGCGCTATCTGCGGGTATTGGAACATTGACCGGCGCAACCTGGGCGCGTATCGTTGCGGTCGTCATTACCGTACTTGCAATTCTTGCAAACATTGCATATATTACAACATTTCCAATTTGGGCGATCTTCACGATCGTTGTTGGAAGCTTCGTCATCTATGCGCTTACCGTGCACGGTGCAGAGATGAACGACGTATAACTGAAAGGACATTGGTATGGCAGTAAATAATTCAAATGGTGTTACCGGATGGGTGGGATGGGTGTACTTCGCAGCATTTATGCTGATTGCACTCGGTTTTTTCCAAACAATTCTAGGATTCACCGCGCTACTTAACGACGAATTTCTCGTTAGTGTAAATGGTACATTGCTTCTCCTCGATTACACCACCTGGGGATGGATTCACCTGATCCTTGGTATTGTATCGATGGTTGTTGGTACTGGCCTCTTTAACGGCAGTACGTGGGCCCGCGTTATCGCCATCATTTTGGTGATGCTCAACTTCTTCGCGCAGTTTGCGTTCGTAAGTGTGTACCCAATTTGGTCAATCATTATTATGGTTGTCGACATCTTGGTACTCTACGCGCTTACCGTGCATGGCCGAGAAGCAGCGATCGACGAATAAACAGTGCAGTGAAAGAGAGCTCAAACAAAGCTCTCTTTTCTATTGTCGTAAACATGTGAGAAATCTAACAGACCTTATAAACCGTTGAATCTATACTTATACCCACACTAGTAATAAAGGAGTAGTATATGGCAGAACGTGAACGTGAAACAGTGGTAGTAGACAACGGTGACCGCCGTTCATCATACGGATGGGTAATTGCACTTGTTGCGGTTGTACTACTGGTCATTCTATTCTTCGCTTTCGGTGGCATGAACCTCTTTAACGGTGGTGCTGACACAGTCAACGTAGATACACCCGATACTATCCAGGTAGAGAATACGACAACTCAGCCATAAGTAGAGTTATCATAAAAAAGAGCCGGTCCGCCGGCTCTTTTGGGTGCGTTGTAAATAGGTATTAGAGCTTTCTGACCGCCCAGTTTGCCAGGAGTGCACCACCGATAGTAATAAGAGACGATATGATGACTTGAACGGTCGTACTCACCGGAAGCCAAAAGAAAATGCTTTGATTTTGGCTGTCGAGGAATAACCGTATGATATCTTGTGCGCCGAGAACAAATAGCGCCAGTCCAACTATCAGTGCGATTTTATAGTTCATACCTTATATTTTACCAGCATCGCTATAAAGCAAAAACTTACTAGAGGTGGCGACTTATTTTTTGTCGTCTTTTTTCTTCAGAAGCGTTTCGATATCAATACCCGTAAATTTTGCGAGGCCGGAAACGAGATATACCAATAGTGCGGTCATGCCGATAAGCAGCGGCCCCGAGACGAAAGGAATACCAACAAGGCGAAGCTGCGCATATTCAGCGTTGAACTCACTTGACCCAGTTGGTGCGGTAATAATAATGATCGTTAGCAGGTAACTCCATATGCCGATTACGGCTAGAAATACCGCGAAGGTATAGCCAACTCTGGTAATGTGGCGAGCGAGCTGCGCTTCTGTGTGGTTTTTCTTCGCTGCTTTTCGAACAGTTGGCATGTCGAGAAGTTTCCCGAGACCCTTGTCGATCCAGTTGCGTTTGAAAAGCAGCACGAAAACGATAAATAACGCTGCAACAATGTAAATGCCAGCTCGGCGCACACCAAGCCACTCTTCGCTGAGCCCGAAGAGGCTAATAACACCAATGAGAAGGATTCCAATAATAGCAAAGAGTGAGAGAATGCTAGCCTTACGGCCAGTGAAAAAACTATACACCTCAAGCAGTACCGGCGGAAGGAGCGCGAGGATCATTGCCACGAAGGGGCCAAGGCGTGATTCACTACTGAGCGTCATCAACACAATGGTTGGAATAATAAAGCCCACGACGAGCTGAATCGTTAGTGAGAGGGGCGGGCGAGTGTTCTTAGGCATATCTGCATGATATCAGATATCAAAAACTCTGTATTGTCTGGAGGGCCTTAGTAACCATTTCTTTCCCGTACACTTTGTCGGCAAAATATAATTTCTCAAATCCTAAAGTATCGAGGATGAGTCTTTCGCTTACTTCGTTGTTCCTAACAAAATCGAGCATTTCCGTTACCTTAGCTGCATAGATCAGCATATAGGGTCGCTCTTTTAAGCCTAGCTTGTCATCGTTACTTTTCACCTCTAGTACATCAATTAAAATAGGGGTACCAACTTTAACGAGAGCCTCTTCGTACACTTCTCGAGCCATCGCTTCTAAAGCACTCTCGCCGGGATCAATATGCCCACCGGGGATGTCTACGCCGCGTCCAATAATATCTACGGCAATTATTTTGTCGTCACTTATTACAGGGACACAGCATGCTGTAATAACCTGAGTATCGTCCGGTATAGAGTTCGGGCCTAAAGACTGCGCAGTAATAACTGATCCAAAGTAATTAAATGAGAAAGAGGCATTCATTTCTTAATCATAGCAAACAAAAAGACCCACATGCGTGAGTCTTTAATTGTAGAGCTAGTTATTGAGCCCGCTCAGCCGCTTCCAGTGCTCGATTTGCAGTACTTGCAGCTTCTCCTGCTTTATCGAGTGCAAAGATAGCGATACCTAACGCAACGACCGTGCCAATGAGGGCGATGATTGATAGTACCTTCGCTACTTGTGAACTAGTGTGGGCGTCATGAACATCACGACGCATGTGGTGTAGGCTGTTATTGTTGTCATTATAATCGTCTGTTGCCATGATGTTAGACCTCCAAAGATTAATTGTTTTACTTACTAAATGTCTGGACAGGGCCTTAAAGGCCGTTTGTCACTAGACATTTTTATTATCAATCTTGGTTCAAATTTATTATGTGAAAGATTTCACATAATAAAAAAATCACCCCATTTAACAGAAGTGATTTTTATAAATAATGTTGGTACACGCTATTGGACGATATCAAAACCTCAGTACTGTTATGATTTACGTGTTCTGAGGTAAAGATACGCCCCAAACACAACCAGCCCGACTACGTAAGCAGTGATACCCGCAATAGGGTACGGTAACTGCAAAAAAGCTATGAACGAATCGGAGACCCAAACTGCTATCCAGCCAATAGTCATAGCAATAAAAGCATCTGAAAGCCGAGCCAGCCTTCTTATCTTTTGTTTCCTTAGTACGACGTACGCTACTCCAGTAACCACCGCAGGAATAAGTAGGTTACCAATACCAGTAAAAGTAACGTAAGGGCTCTCGCTTATATACGGAGCTATAAAAGTTCCAGCTACGCCGACGAAAAGGGTCAGTTGATACGGTAAGAACTGAAGTACCGATGTGTTTTGATTTCGTTTTTTAGCAAATGCGATAGCAAGAATAATCATGGCGATGATCGTAAGGACAACAGGTGCTACATTAGTAGCGATGAGCGGCGCGGGATAGGGTTGATCGCTTACTCCAAACATTGTGCTAAATCCTATCCAACTCATGAGCATAGCAACCCAGTAAGCGGCGAAGCCAAACAGCACTCCGTTGTAATGATGGAGCGATTCTTTCTTAGAGCGGGTTGATTTATCACCAATAAAATATGCAGTTAGAGCAGGAAGAATCACTGCAGCTGCGAAAGCAACAATCAAAACAATGATATTAAAGTGGCGGGCTGTTGGATATTGGAGTGCGAATATCATAGGTACTACGGTCGTTAGCAGAAACGAAAGGGTCATTATACCGAAGAGACTGTACCCAAAAATGGTTGTGATTCTATGTCTTTGCGTTGGGATGTTTTTTGTTTTTTTCATGGTTATGGTTATCATATCACGGAATGATAGGAGAAATGGTGTACTATATTTGGATATAAAAACTACCCCTATTAGAGAGGTAGTTTTAATAATTACATTTGGTACACCCGACAGGATTCGAACCTATGGCCTTCGGCTCCGCAAGCCGACGCTCTATCCAGCTGAGCTACGGGTGCATATGATAGAACCCGTTGTCTTAAGAACAACGGGTACTATCTTGTAACTAGAAGGTGCTTTCGGTCTGAAAAATCAGACGAACAGAGGTTATAGTAGCATACTTTTCAGTATAAATCTACAGTGCGGAGGTCATAAATAGGGCAATTCCTACACAAACAGCAACAATTGCTACAAGTGATATTGCAACAATTTTTCCCGGGTGACGCTCGACGTATGTTCCGTACTTAGGAAATTGTTGAGTAATTGCCGTATAGGTTACCGCGTCTTCGTAGTATTCAGCGGTAATATTCTTCTCTCGAAGCGTCGCCAAAATGGCGTCGAGTTCTTCAACAGGCCAAAACATACCAATTAAGGTAATGCCTTCTTCTTTTGATTTCGAAGCAATACTCAAACGGGGCATAATACCGAAACCAGTATCGTAGTAATTTACAAAGACTTTCGCACCTTCAATGTCAGAATAAAGCAGTGTTTTACCACGACCAAGAGCGTTCTTAAACTCAATTCCTTCAGCAGTAAGGGTTAGGCTCCGCTTTCCTAGGAACCAAAGAATAATTCCAAGAATAAGAACAAGGGCGATTACACTAAAGACCCACACAACCCAACCAAACCTCACGAGGAAGATAAAGGTAAGAGCGAATGCAAGGAGTACACGCCATACGCCAAGACGGCGACGGTATTCTTTTAAGTTAGCATGAATTGCGTGAGGCAGAGCCGGCGCTTTAATAGGCTCCTGTGGTACCTCAGGGGTGGTTTGTACTGTATCTGTCATACCTTTAGTATATCAGCTAGAGTCGAAGCTTACGGACGATCACATCGACCACATCAAGCTTCAAAGTTTCCATTGGAAGCTGTTGTCCAAGGATATCAACAATGCGCTCACCGGCGTCATCTGGAAAGTACACCGATACACCCGCTGAAAATCGTTTACGAGGGATGAGCATAATTGAATAATGCTCGTCGTCCTTAATAAGACCAAAAGCCTTGAACTCACTAAAGTGGTACAGGCGCTCGCCAACATATAGCCCCTGAGCAGGGCTCAGTGCGTAGGTAAGTGTGCGCGGTGGACGACGAATGTAAATCATGAGGGCAATCGCCATAACAATAACCAGGGCAGAGAAGGTCCATGACTTCAAGAAGAAAACGTCGATAGCGATAAGTGCGAGGACAACAAAGATAAAGGCAACGAACCATAGAGGGCTACGATCAAGGTGAATATACTCCTGAGCGGTCCAGGTAATTGGCGGATTATCCGGCGTATCTGCTGGCTGCGTTGCTTCGTCGGGCGCTTCTTCCGCATCTTGCTCCACTACGGGCACTTCAGTAAGTGATGGTTGCTCATCTTCAGGGGTCTGCCAGTAGTTTGGTTGGTCGTCGTTTGCCATAACTAGGCTTAGTATAGCATGAGCGTTACCCCTGACAATGCGAATGAAAAACAAAAACGCCTTCGTTACGAAAGCGTTTTAATTGCAATTTGGCGGAGGGTTGCTAACGACGTTAGAAATGAGCTATCAAGAACTTCATACCTCAGAAAAATATTCTAAAACCCCTGCTGTATAGTGCTCGGTGGTAGTAACGAGCTTAGTCCTTTGGTCTTGATCGATTTTATCGGTTGGCTTACCAACATACACAAATGTCGACTGTTCACCGTGATCGGCGAAATACCTTGCCATTTCATAATCACTCACACTATCGCCAATACTAATATATGCGGTGTAGGAAGGGTAGTATGTCTGCATCCATTGAAATATAAGAGAGGCACCTGCATGTTTTCCGGCTGCCGGAAGCTCTACGTCTGTAGCAATTGTTGTTGCGTCAATACGTACTCCATATCCAGCAAGGTTATCTGTGAGTACGTCAACCAATAGTTGCTGCTCCTCGTGGAATATATCGAGATTCGCAGCTGGCTTTTTTTCGACAGTAGCCATTGTTCGCTTTGTTTCATCCCAAAACATTGTTTGCAGCTTTGACTCATTTTTCTCAAAACATTCTCGTGCGCGCTCATAGAGACTATTCGACAACGCAAACTCACTCGGAGTAATTAATGGCTCGCTACCTTGCCATGCAATTGTTTCGCCACCTTTTTCACACGCCACAATAAATCGCTGAAAAATCTCTTCATTCTGGCGAGCCTTAAGTCTACTAACAAGATTCTTTTCAACCCAGTCAAATGAACGGCCAGTGTTAATCGCTAGTGGATCACCACTTTCAAGCACCTGATACATCTTGTCGATAACAGCTTCATTAACCTGGCTATCCTTTGGGTCCGTAATGACTCCGTCTAGGTCAAATACGAATACTGATTTCGGTTGATTAATCATTTACTAAAGTACTTATTTAAGTAGAAACTATACATCGCGCCGATTTGTTGTGGAATCTCATCTACGCTCTTAATAACTTGATATTTTGAGAAGTGATTTTCGTTGAGTCTTATCTCGTCACCTAAAGCTTTTACTATGTACCCACTTGATAGGTCTTGGCGATTAAACTCAGTGCTAAACTTTCCAACATACTGACCAATGAAGCGCTTGTTTGCAAAATCGATTTGAATCCCTAACTCCTGATCTGCGATACGCTTTATGGTGTCGTCGATAGTTTCGTTCTTGTACATACGAAGTCCGGGTAGAGCCCACTTGTTTTGGTAGGGTGCAATGCTGCGATATACCACAACAATACCACCGCTAGGTAATTCAATTATCAGGTCAAAAGTTGGAATAACCGCGTACTGTAATATTTGTTCAAAAATTTCTCGAGGAGCAAAAATTGGTTCAGACATACCCTTATGATATCAAAAGGACGACCGATTAGGTCGTCTTTTTAACTTGGCGGAGGAGGGGAGATTCGAACTCCCGCTCCAGATCTCTCCAGACTAATGATTTAGCAAACCATCCCCTTCAGCCACTTGGGTACTCCTCCGTATGTGCATGTCGCCAGGCTGATTCAGTAGCGAACAACGTGATTGATTGTAGCATAAAACAGGGACGGAGACTAGCGCTTACCCCTAAAATTTGCTACAATAGCCATATAGTTTTATAATAGGTATATATGAAGAAGATTTCAGCACTCATTATCGGATCAACTCTCGCCCTTGCGGCGTTTCTTACCGTTGGACTTCCAGCAACATCATCAGCGCAAAGTGCCGCTCAAGCCGGTGCACAAGCAGCGCAGGGGAATGGCACGCCATCAACACTCTTTGGTGACGCAGGTATTATCACCTCAATTACCAACACACTTCTATTCGTTGTTGGTGCCCTAGCAGTGATCATGATCATTTGGGGTGGCCTACGCTACGCAACTTCAGGTGGTAACGCCGCTTCTGTTACCGCAGCAAAGAACACAATTCTTTACGCTATTGTTGGTCTAATTATTGCCTTCCTCGCATTCGCTGCCGTTAACTGGGTGCTTGGCGCACTTACCGGCGGTGCCGGTGGTGGCACTGGCTTTACAGACGTTTAACATACCGTCTCCAACTATGGATTTGTAACTTTTACAGGAATAGGTGAGTTAGCGGTAGTATTATTACCGAGCTGGCCATACGTTCCTCCGCCCCAACAATATACCTCGCCATGTGCAAGTGCACATGTTTGGTACCACCCTTGTGAAATTTTACTCACGGTTTTTCCACTCAGCACACCAGTTGTATCAACCGCTACAGGTGCGAATGCGGTGGAAGCTGAATTATTACCCACCTGACCATAGGCATTGCTTCCCCAGCAAACAGGCTGTCCGGATGCAACTACACAAACCCCTTCATAGCCCGCCGCTATATCAGTGATGATTTTACCTGAAAGCACACCCGTCGTGAGCGCAGCAGTTGGGTTTACATACGCAGCATTTGCCGTATCATTGACGCCCATTGCACCGTATGTGCCATTCATACCCCAACAAATCGCTTGCCCGGATGCAACGGAACAGGAGTGTGAGCCATGTGCCGAAACAGCCGTTACCGATTTTCCTCCCATGACACCTCCAGTCGTCACGGCAATAGGAGTATAGTACGTCGTTGTCGTTCCATCACCAAGACGACCATACAGGCCTCGGCCCCAACAAAAGGCGAGCCCATCGGCTGCCGCACATGCGTGACTTCCGGCCCCGGCAGCTACAGCTGTAACCGTCCGACCCGCCAATACCCCAGAGGTGTCGACAGCTACAGGTACGGTAGAAGAAGTGGTTGAGTTATTTCCAAGACGTCCATAGGTATTTTCACCCCAACAATACGCTTGGCCGCTCGCCACCGCACAGGTGAAATATGTTCCTGCAGAAATACTCGTAACCGTCTTTCCGGCTAACACCCCAGAGGTATCGACAGCTACAGGAACCAGTGAGTTGCTTGATGTGCTATTTCCTAGTTGACCAGAGTTATTACGTCCCCAGCAATATGCTTGGCCACTGGCAATAACACAAGTGTGTCCGAGTCCACTGGAAATGGCCGTAAGCGTTTTGCCTGCAAGCACCCCGGTTGAAGTTACTTGTGTAGGTATATTCGAGTTGGCAGTGCTTCCATTGCCCAGGCGCCCCTCGCTTCCATATCCCCAACAATAGGCTTTCCCGCTATTAATTCCGCACGTTTGCTCACTTCCTGCTGCAATTCCCGTCCATGGACCATTTACACCGCCGGAGTGCCCACTACATACTCCAGGTGTCGGGTTGGCTGCCGTATTTGAAACGTAGTACGAAACCCCTTGGAATGTGGCCGTTATACAATACGATTTACTTCCATTATCAAACGTGTATTCAAACGTGGTGTTTGCGTCATTTTTCACACCAGCTAGAGGAAGGTCAGCGGGGAACTGCTCTGCGTTATCTGTTGAGTAATTAAGAACCTTCTTAGCCGCTTGCTGTGCAGCCGAAGCTGCAGCAGATTGCTTAGCACGGTTAGATATGCCGTTATAGGAAATGATTGTGATTGCAGCAAGAATGGCGATGACAACAATAACAATAAGGAGTTCGACAATAGTAAAGCCTGGGGTACGATACTGGTCTCTTTTAAGCATATGCATATTAGGCCTAGTATATCGTTGCGATTAGAGAAAACAAAATACCCAGCAAACACTGGGTATTGTTGAATGCATCTTGGCGGAGAGGGAGGGATTCGAACCCTCGGTGAGTCTCCCCACGACGGTTTTCAAGACCGTTACCATCAACCACTCGGTCACCTCTCCAAGAAGAGCACTTGGGCTATTTTAACAGATTGAAGACGATCAGTCGAGAGGTTGGTAGGCGAGAGTTGCCACCCACACGGTTACACCGGCTTGTGAAAGCTGGGTAGCCGCCGCCATGAGTGTTGATCCTGTTGTCACGATATCATCAAGCAGAAGCACTGGGCCACGCGGAACAGGAACAGAAGGGTCGAGCGCAAATGCACGTGCAGCTTGAACATTGCGCTGCTTTCGATCTACAAGGTGCTGCGTAGTGGTAGTTTGCCTAGTGAGTGCACTTGTAATTGACACACCCCGAAGCCGCGACAGGTGCTTCGCAAGTAATTCGACCTGATCATAGCCGCGTTGTCGAATATGTGATCGTACTGTAGGAACGGGAATGATAACTGTGCCTTCGGGCAGGATAGGGAGTCGGGCATCAAGCAGTTCCGCTAAATCAATTGCAGCAGCCTTGGTATTTTGAAATTTTAACCTGTTAATTGCGCTCTCTAATGCACCCGTACGTGCGCCTACAGTGAATGCTCTTTCTATAGGACTGCTGTGTTCTTCGCAAATTCCGTTCATTTGGGGTCTTCCGCACAAAATGCAGCCCAAAAACGGTTCGTAAACGATGTCGTATTTACAATAGAGGCACAAAATTGCACCCACTTTCCCACAACCAGAACAGGGGTGTGGAGCAACAATTTGCAACACACGCTCAACCATTGTATTTTTTACGTTTACACCACCCATTTAGTTGATTATAGCGCACAACGTCGGTATAATACGAAGGACTATTTGTCAAATGAGCCTAGAGAAAAGTGGAGGATATCATGGCCCGTAAACCAAACGAAGATTTGCTCATTGAAGACGAGCTGGCAGCAGCTTTCTTAAGTGACGACGATCTGACACCAACCGACCCGACCACGCCTGCGAGCGATGACACATGGGACGATAGCCAAGAAGAATTCTTGGGTCAACTTGCAGTTGACGTGTATGAAACAGAAGAGAAGCTCGTTGTTAAGGCTCGTACTGCGGGTGTTAACAAAGAAGACCTTGATGTAAGCATTAGCGACGGCATCCTAACAATCAGCGGTACACTTAGTAGCGGTGATGACCAAGATGCGACTAACTGGCACATCCAAGAATGTTACTGGGGCGAATTCAGTCGTACACTTGCACTTCCTGTAAGTGTAAAAGAAGACGAAGTCGACGCAGTACTTAAGGACGGCGTGCTTACAATCGGTTTCAGCAAGATCAAGCAAGAACAAGCAAAGCGAATTCAGATTCAATAATCTCGTATTCAAAAGCGATAATACTCCCCGAAAGGGGAGTATTTATTTTGCCAGATACCCTCACTATTACTAAGCCGTGCCTACTAGCTCAGCCCTTAGAATATTCATGCCATATAAAAACCCCGCCTGAAACAAGCGGGGTTTTATAAAAGAAAGGTTTCTTATGCACCTGGGGTAATTGCAACGAGCACCCAGTTCACAATTGCAAATGCGAGGAAGGCAATGACGAGACCAATGATCGCGTACATAATAGTGTTCTTCGCAGCAGTAACCGATGCAGCGTTACCAGCAGATGTGGTGTAACGAATACCACCCCAAATCAGCATAATCACACAGATTGCACCGATGATGAAGAGGAGGATGTTTACTACAGTGGTAAAGATTGAGTCTGGACCACCGAAGAGTTCAACCGGAGTACCGTTACCGTGTGCACAGTTAATACCGTTTTGTGTAGCGTTCTCGTTAGAACCAATGTTTGTTGTGTCACAGTCCTGCGCGCTTACTGATGCAACTGGCACGAAAAGTGCTGTAATCGCAAGCATAAAAGCACCAAGAACTACTGTGAGCTTTTTCTTAATTGTTATGTTCATTATATTTAATTTCCTTTCTTTGAAATCTAGGTTAGTTATAGCAGATTTTTAAGCGTTTGTTAACCCCTTATCCTTATCTCTGTTAGAAGATGTCGAGGACCCAGTTGACGACTGCGAACGCAATAAACGCAATCACCAAACCAATAACAGAGTACATAAGAGTGTTCTTTGCACGTGTTACTTTACCAGCATCACCCGTTGAAGTAACGTACCAAATACCCGATACGATAATCATGATGACCGAAAGTGTTCCAACGAGGAAGAGGAGGACGTTCACGAGCACTGAAATAAGGTTGCCGGCGTCTTCATCTTGGTGCTGACATACTTCTGCACCCGGGTCGTTTTGACAAGCGTCAGCAAGTGGGTCAAGTGCGAGCGCAGTACCCGCAGGCACAAGTGCGAAAGCACCAAAGAACGCCACAATTCCCGCAGCAATTAGTAATTTAAATTGTTTCATTATCCAAACCTCCAAATAACAAAGTTAGTAATAGCAAAGGCACTGAGCACAATGACGAGTCCTACAATAGAGTAGGTAAGTAGATTCTTTGCCCTCGTAATGCGCGCCGCATCGCCTGATGACGTCGTGTACATGATACCGGCAATAATAATAACGATCACCGCGACGGTTCCAGCAAGGAAGTAGGTGAGGTTAAGGCCGTTACGAAGTAGTTCGTCGCCTGACATAGTTGGAATACCGACTGTGCCGGCATCTACTTTTTGTGCAAATTGAAGTAATAGGTGTTTCATATAGGTTCTACGTAATCATACTAAATATTAAGTTAACAATAGCAATCGCTCCTAAACAGATGACAAGGCCAATGACAGCATTGAAAATCGTCTTACGGGCCCTCTCTGTTTGCGCGGGCACCGCACCCCCGGTCAAGTATAGGAAGCCACCGAACATAATGAAGAAGATGGCTGCGTATACCGCAAGAACAAGCGCCATATCAATACCGTTCAGTACGATCATCCAAATAAATGCACTGAGCCCACCAACGTCGTCAGGGGTTTTCATACTACATTCTGGTGGATTTTCGTTCGTGAGCCCGCGGTACCACGGTGGAACTCCAAGGACGCGCCCTTCACAACCAGCTGCCGAAACAGTCTGAGGAGAGGTGACAGCCATAACGGGTGAGGCCACCATAAAGATGAACATGCCACCGAGTAGTAGTGTTTTGAAAAATGCTTTCATTAGTTAAATACTCCTCCTGGAACAAGGAAGTTAAGGAGTGCAAACATGCCACCGAAGGCGACTACCCCAATAACAACGTTTGTAAACACGGTATATGCCTTCTTAACTTGTTCTGGCTTACCACCTGAAGTTGTGTATAGAATACCTCCGTACACGATACCCGCAAGCGCCAGCACACCAACCCCTACAGTAAGAATATTAATAGCTTGAAGAAGAAGGCTCCAAAGCCCGGTATTTTCAACACCGTCCTCTTCAACGTTTACGTTGTCACACTTAATAATAGCGGTGTCGGTCTCGCACCCTTGGTTTCCTGCGTCGGTTGCTAGAGCAGACCCACTAGGGGTAAGTGCAATGGCAGCGATCGGAACAAGCAACAGACCGCCCAACACCAAAGTTCGCATTGTTTGTTTTATGTTCATAGTTATATATAGCCTACAAGGTTTTTATAGAGATTGCAATCAAAAAGCCATTGACGTTTACGCTTTAAATCAGCATAAGCTCTTTACTTTTTAACACTTTTGTGGTATATATAGTACAAACAGTCCTATACATAATATTAATGTGACTGAATTTATTATTTGAACTAGAAGGAAACATCACCACAATGGATCGCCGTGAACCACAAGTGAAACAATATACTAGTGAAACAACTATCCGTAGTAACGGTAACATTCTCCGTAAGCAGGGGGTTCGCATCGCCGGAACTGCTGCAGCTGCGGTACTTGCCCTCGCACTCGTAGGTTGCGGTGCCACAGCAAATGCTGAAGGTCCTGAAAAACCTACAACCTCTGCATCTGAAGCTCCTACCCCTACCGAAACCGAAGCTCCTGTTGAAGCAGGGAACAACATGGGTGCATATGAAAATGACCCAGCTGTTACCCCTGAAAATGAAGCAGCGCTTCTTGCTGAACTTCAATTCACCGCTGATATGGCCCCTGACCAGCTCGCTGAACACTACAACGAGGTTACAAGCCGTTGGGTTATGGCCGGCGCCACTCCTGAAACATGGGAGACCTGGTTTAACGACTCAACCGGTTTAACAGTTGAAGCCATTGCGCAGCAAGTTGCTGAACAAAACGCTCCAGTCTACGCAACTGCACTCTACGGCGAGAACTACACGAACTTTATTACTCCATCTCAACTTGAAGATGACATTAAAAAGAACGCGATTAACATTACTCGCTTTATTAGTACCTTCGGTACCGATGAGTTCCCTAATGCTAGTGCAGAGAACACCGAAGCATGGCACTCAACCACAAACGTAGTGAGCGTTGAGCCTATTCAAGAATCTGAATCGCAAACTGCAATCGTAGTTGTTCGCGAGCTTCAGTCAAACGCTGAAAAGACCATGTTTGCTGATGAAGCAGATGGTTATAACGGATACCAAGTTGAATCTGCGCTTACCTTTAGCCCAGCAGCTGATAACCCAGCGGTTCGCGTTATTACATCGCAAAACGTTGCTCCAGTTCAGTAACACACACGTACCCTTGTAAAACAGAGCCGTTTATCATTTAATTATGGTAAGCGGTTATGTTTATTTTAAACAGAAATATACAACAAATTCTAAAACCTCAATTTATGGTGCTAGCAGGGGTGGCTCTTTTCATTTCCCTTCTTACAAGCATTGTATTTGCAGCTCCAACGCACGCAGCAATGACAACCGACACACCTCCAAGTGAGCGTGCACAGTCATATAGTTATTGGAAAGCAACGAGTAAGTGTGTCCGTGATCACATGCGCTCAATTATTCACACTGTTGCTGGAACAAACGGTGCGACTACCCCAAGCCAAGGTGGTGGGGGTGGTCTTGAAAGTACACAGGACGGCGAGTGGTTCGACGACCTCACCGCCTACGTTGCAGTCTATCCAGATGGCAAACTCGACTGTGACGATGTAATGAAAAAGGCCCTCGCACTTTGGGGCTGGTCGGACTATAAAACATTCCTTCAGGACATGGGCTATAAGTTTAATAGCGATAAACCAGCCTGGGAACGAACAAATGACACTGGCGACAAACGATTCGAGGCGTTCAAAAGTGCAGTTCTTAAGAAAGTCGGGAACGTCGTCGACCTCTTCGACGGCGCGGCGAAATACCAACTATACCTAGGTTCATTCACGACAACGAAAACCGCACTCAGTACTTGTGGTGGTAAGAAAATTGGCGCCCTTGCAAGCGTCGACGAAACAATTCGTAACGCTGCGAACAATAACCAGTACCGAGACGGCGTTAACTATACAGTCATTAAACTGGCTGAAGGTAGTTCAGTCACAGACTTTGTCTTTACATATAAGAAAAACCAAAGCAGCGATGGATCAACGGGAATAACGCTTGCGAACCACGGCTCAACCTGGAATTACCGTGGAACACCGAACGATACGAGCGGACAGGGCGAACGATACACCTGTGAAGAACTCGTCAAAATGATTAATGCAAATGCACCTGCCTATAAAGCTTGGGCAGGGCTTCACGTTTCTGCTCCCGACCCAGTAGACCCAGCAACCGGTGTTGCCGGTGATGAAACCGACTGTACCGGTGAAGAATGTGAAGCAGTTTCTACCTGTGCAATTGATGGTATTGGTTGGCTTGTTTGCCCAGTTGTAAACTTCCTTGCAGGTATGGCCGATGGTGCCTTTCAGTTTATTGCCGATAACCTTCTCAGAACCGACGTAAATATTCTTGAGCAGGGTGGTGCGACGTATGGCGCTTGGGCGGTTATGCGTAACCTTGCAAACGTTGCCTTCGTTATCGTGTTCTTAATCATTATCTTCTCGCAGATGACCGGTTCGGGTGTGTCGAACTACGGCGTGAAGAAAATGCTCCCGCGTTTAATTATTGCGGCTATTCTTGTGAACGTATCATTCCTTATATGTCAGCTAGCGGTAGATATCTCAAATATTCTTGGCTACTCAATTGGCGATGCGCTGACGGGAGTAGGGAATAGTATTATTGATAATTCCCAGTCGGGTGATGGCGTAAGTCCGTTTGCTTCGGGTACTACCTTTACTGATATTGGTGTAGCGATTCTTGCTGGTGGTTTTGCGGTCGTTGCATTATATGCACTGCTGTCTTCGTTCATTCCAATTATCCTTGCTGCAATTGTTGCGCTTGTGATGATTCTCTTCATCCTGCTTGCTCGCCAGGCGCTGATCGTTATTCTTATCGTGCTCGCACCACTCGCATTTGTGGCGTTCCTACTTCCGAACACACAAAAGTTGTTCACTCAGTGGCGTAAAATGTTCACGGCGCTTCTTTTGCTATTCCCAATCATTGCATTAGTATTTGGACTATCGAAACTAGCCTCTGGAATCGTCACGACAACATTCTCAGGCGACCTTGGCGATACCGAAGCGAATAGTTGGTATGTACAAATTATTGGTGCAGCGATCCTTATTCTGCCACTCTTCGTTGTTCCGACGCTCCTTAAGAAATCGCTTGATAGTATCCCAGTACTCGGACAACTTACCAGCAGGTGGAGTAGTAAAGCGAACTCTCGTGTTGGCTCTAAGCTCAAAGAAGGCTACCAAAAGAGTACCGTTGGGCGTGGTATGGCAATTCGTAAGCGTGCGCGTGAAAACTACAAAGCGACAAAGTTTGCCCAGCGTATTTCTAAGGGTGGAATCATGGGTACGGCCAACCAGGTCATGGCAAGTGGTATTCCGGTACTTCCATCTGAAATTCACGCAAACCGTGAACTAAAGAAAGCCGCGAATGCAGAAATGGCCGCAGCTATCGACCAAGAACACAAGGATGCAGTCAGTATGATTAAATTCGACAACCTTGATGGCAAGTCTCGACAAGAGCTGGCAACAACTGGTGAAACGACCTACAAGGGTAAGAAGTACAAGGGCGAAACCTTACAGCGTGCTGCGCTTGAAATGCAGGTTTCTGGTGCGGGAAGTATGGGCGAGATTCAACAGATTCTTCGACTTAGTAGCGCCGAGGGTGAGGTTAAAAACCCTGTAACAGGTAAAACGGAGTATGGACTTAAGAACTTTAGTCAGACGATTGGTAACGCCGCAATTAGTGGCGGTGTAAGTGGAAAAGACCCAGCCATTTCAGGAAAGACGCTCAATGCAATTACACAGGGTACTTTCAATTATGCCGATGCCGTACTGGGTGAAGTCGACGCAACGACCGGTCAACGATCAGGTGGTGCTATTCGAGAAGGTAAGTTTAACGCAGCTGCATTTGCAGGTATGCACGACGCCGCTCGAGCAGAAGTAATTCAGCTCGCGACCCAAGAAGCCCTTAATGGAAATCACACCTATGTCGAGGCGCTCCAGGCGGCAGCAGTTGGTATTGAGGAAACCCCAGAGCTTAAGTCAAAGCTTACGGGTAACAAGGTTGCCGATGCACAGTTCACGAAGCTAATGGGGGTTCAAGACTCAACCGGCGTACCAGCGGGCATCGCGAGATCTTTCGCAACAGTAACAGCAGGCGCAGGCGCACCGGCCGGTGGAGCAGCCCAAGCAACCGTTGCAGCACAAACCGCCACAGCACCTCAAACAACACCAACCGCTCCAACACAAGTTATTCCGGGGCAACCAGCACCGGCACAGGCTCAGCAGCAACCACAAGCACAAGCACAGCCACAGCAGCCTCAATATCAAAACCCTGCTGCAACTCAACCACAGACACCAGCACCAGCAGCGCAACCACAAACCGCTACACAGCCTACTCAAGTTATTTCACAGCCTATCGCCGGCGCACCAGTAGGGCGGCCTCCTGCACAATCTCCTGATGGTGATTTGCAAATTCAACGAGACAACGACACAACACCTGACAGCCCGTCAACTAACCCTGATCAGGATACGCGCTAGTTCGCTAGGGTATACTTGAATTATGGCAACGTACAAAGTTCCACAAGACGTTGAAGCTGATGACAAACTCATTGGTCCGTTTAGTTTCCGTCAGTTTATCTACCTTATTGCCGTCGCTATGTGTGGCGCACTTGCATGGGGACTCGCACAGCTCTTTATTGGGCTCGCGATCATTCCACTCCCTGTCATGATATTCTTCGGTGCATTAGCACTCCCGCTCCGTAAAGACCAGCCGATGGAAATTTATATGGCGGCAATGGTGTCGTTCTACCTTAAGCCTCGTCAACGCCTCTGGGATCCAGAGGGTATTGAAAGCCTTATTGAAATCTCTGCACCTAAAACTGTGGAAGTGCAGCGAACAAAAGATTTATCACAAACTGAAGCTGCGCAGCGCCTTAGTTACCTCGCAAATATTGTCGACTCTCAGGGATGGGCGATTCGTGGCGTTTCAGGTTCCTCGGGAACTGTTATGAACAACGATGTGTACCTTGAGGCGCAGGGTGCTGAAGATGTTCTTGATACGAACACATCTATTGCTCATACCTTCGATCAAATGATGCAGCAAAGTACTGAACGCATGCACGAAGAGGCGAGGACACGTATGTTCCAAGCAACGACACCGCCAGCACCGGTTGCTACGCAGCCGCAAACCGCCCCAGGGCAGTCCTCAGCAACTGCTGACCCGCTCCTCTCGCAAATGTCACAACAGCTTGGTGTTACACCAGGTGCCGCCAGCCCTAACGCAGGGCAACCTCACTACAATCCGTACCCAACCTTCCACCAATCTGTTATTCAGCCACTTAATGACACTGCTCACCGAGCAGAAAGTGATATTGTACCACCAGCGCCTGCGCCAGCTCCGGTAGCTGTTGCACCAACGCCTGAAGAAAAGAAAGTAAGCACTAGCGATGCGACCCTTACTGCTGGTATAATGAACCTTGCAAACAACCCCGATTTATCTATCGAGACACTTGCTCATGAAGCCCACCGTTTAGAAAAAAGGGCAGTGGAAGAGTCCGAAGAAGTGATTATTTCACTTCGATAATCCGCGTGTAGCGAGTTTATTAGATACATCAACTAAAGGAGTGGGATTAAAAGAGGGTATGCAGCCTAATAATTCTCCGTATAGTCAGCCTCCTATGAATGGAGCCCCTCAACCTGTGCCACCGCAGGGTTCTCCTATGATGCAGCAAACTATGCAA
>Ga0307406_10000282_pt1 | contig 29904 bp, 27 predicted proteins | sample 322Cmetagenome_3_FD_203706 | JGI IMG/M metagenome (GOLD analysis project Ga0307406, IMG submission 203706) | Maize rhizosphere microbial communities from greenhouse at UC Davis, California, United States - 322HYB-C-2 | ecosystem: Host-associated > Plants > Roots > Rhizosphere > Soil | place...
CGGCATCCTTGTCGACCTCGTCCTCCGGGCGCGGACGGAGGGCCTTCCACACGAGCTGGACCTCGGGGGCGCCGGTCGGCACGCCGTCGAGGTCGAGCACGGCCCGATCCCACGGCAGGGACAGCCGCGGATCTCGCTTGTAAACCCAGGCGCGGGGGGAGCCGTCCTCGACATTGACCTGCAGCACCCAGACTCCGCGTTCCTCGTCCTGGAGCAGCACGGGGTGCGGATCGGCGTCGGCAGGCGCCGTGTCGAGCGGGACGACGCACCCCTCGACGTCGGAGAGCGTCCACGCGGTGACTCGCGCAGGCAGGGCATCGACGAGCGCGGACAGGTCGACGGCGGCGACGCTCACATCGGTGTTCGGGCGCGTCCGGATCTCACGCCCCAGCCAGCGATCGAGCGCGGCTCCACCGGAGAGCCACCAGCGTACGGGCACCCCGCCGAGCAGGCCCGCGATCGAGTCGACGTCCGCTGGCATCCAGGGCGTCGAAGACGCGAGCACGGGAGCGGTCATGCACCGAGGCTACCGCTCACAGGTCGCCGAGCGACACGGGAGGCGTGCAAGACTGCCGGAATGGCGAACTCCCCCTCCGGCGACTCGATGACGGATCGCATCGTGCGGGTCCTCGACACGTTCGCGGCCGACCGGACGACGCAGACGGCGACGCAGATCGCGCGTCGTGCGAATCTGCCGCCGGCGACCGCGCACCGCATCGTGGGAGATCTCATCGCGGCCGGGCTGCTCGAGCGCGATGAGGAGATGCGGGTGCGGCTGGGCATGAGGCTGTGGGAGCTCGCGCTGCGCGGATCGCACGCGCTCCGGCTGCGTCAGGTCGCACTGCCGCACATGGAGCGCCTGCAGGACATGATCCGCGAGCACACCCAGCTCGCCGTGCTGGAGCAGGAGGAGGCGCTGTTCCTCGAACGGCTGTCTCATCCGGACGCCGGCGCCAACATCACCCGGATCGCGGGACGCCTCCCCCTGCACGCATCGTCTTCGGGACTCGTCCTCCTCGCCTTCGCTGCCCCTGAGCTCCGTGAGCGTGTGCTCCGGGGCCCCCTGCGCGCCGTGTCACGTGAGACGATCACCGATCCGTCGGTGCTGCGCGGCGTGCTCGCGACGGTCCGCCGCCAGGGGGTCGTGATCGCGGTGGGATCAATCGAGGCCGTGTCGACCGGCGTCGCGGTGCCAGTGCGGGAGCGCGGTCAAGTGGTGGCCGCCCTTTCCGTCGTGCTGCCCCGCGATTCCCGGAGCGACCCCGCCGTGGCGGTCCTGAAAAACGCAGCGGCAGCCATCGAGAAAGACCTGCACCCCGGCTAGATCTCATTCAATGGGATTCTTCGGTGCGCGCGGCAGGTGGTCGCGCACACTGATCGGCAGAGCGGACGCACCGGCGCCGCCGTCGAAGGAGACACCATGATCACCTCGATCCGAACCCGCGTCGCGATCGTCGGAGCCGGGCCGGCCGGCCTCATCCTGTCCCATCTCCTCGCCGAGGGCGGGATCGACTCGGTCGTGATCGACCAGCGCTCACGCGAGGAGATCGAGTCGACCATCCGGGCCGGCATCCTCGAGCAGGGCACCGTCGACCTGCTGACCCGCATCGACCCCGGCACCCGTGTGCACACCGTGGGTCATCGCCACGACGGGATCGAGCTGCGCTTCCAGGGCGAGGGGCATCGCATCGACTTCCCCGGCCTTGTCGGTCGCAGCGTCTGGCTCTACCCGCAGCACGAGGTTCTCAAGGATCTGCTCGAACTGCGCGTGCACGCAGGTCAGGATCTTCGACTAGGCGTCACGGCGACGCGCATCGAGGGAGCTGGGACCGACGCACCACGCCTCATCGCGACCGATGCGGACGGGTCCGCGGTCGAGATCGACGCCGACTTCGTGGTCGGGGCCGACGGCTCCCGCTCGGTCGTGCGCCCGGCGGTCACGGGCGGGACGACAAACGGCTACTTCCGCGAGTACCCCTTCGCGTGGTTCGGCATCCTCTGCGAGGCGCCGCCGAGCGCAGACGAGCTGATCTACAGCAACTCCGACAATGGTTTCGCGCTGATCAGCCAGCGCAGCCCGCTCGTGCAGCGCATGTACTTCCAATGCGCTCCGGACGCCGACGCCCAGGCTCTCAGTGATGCCGAGATCTGGAGCACGCTGCAGTCCCGCGTCCCCGGCACCACCCTGCAGGAGGGGCGCATCTTCCAGCGAGACGTGCTGCGTTTCCGGAGCTTCGTCGCGAGCGAGCTGCGGCGCGGACGTGTGGCCCTCGTCGGCGACGCTGCGCACACCGTGCCTCCCACCGGAGCGAAGGGCATGAACCTCGCCGTCGCCGACGTGGTGCTCCTTGCCGAGGCTCTGACGTCGTTCCTCGGGCGGCGCGACGAGAGCCTCATCGACGGCTACGCGGAGCGGGCGCTCCAGCGCATCTGGAAGGCGCAGCATTTCTCATGGTGGATGACGAGCATGCTCCACACCGCGACGGATGCCGACGGATTCGATCGCCGCCGCCAACTCGGCGAGCTCCGCTCAGTCGTCGACTCCGAGGCGGGGCGCGCCTACCTCGCCGAGGCGTACACAGGATGGCCGGCGTCCTGATCGCGGCCCCGACGGCGATCATGCGCGCCGCAAAACGTGCCGGACATCCGCTCACACCGGTTATGACGGGCCCGCGAGCGCGTACGGCGATGCTGAGCTCCGGCTCGACTTGGCGACCATATGCGGGCGGGTGCGGACTCCGACGCTCTGGAACCCACCGATCGGAGGTCAGCATCGCCGAGCACGGTGCAACACCTGTCGCGCTTGTCGAGCGCGAGCAGAGTCCGGCCCTCCACGACCTTCTGAGCGGTGCTCTGGTCGCTTCGGGCCAGGGCTTGATCCACGGTATCCCCTTCACCGGGGTGGAGTCGACGTTCGCCGAGATGGCGACGCATCCGATCCCGATGTGGCCCCCGATCTTCGGCTACGAGGCAGAACATGCGTACGACGACATCCGCGTTCTGGCGATCGAGCCTGCCCTCACCATCCCGGTTCATGTCGTGGCAGGGCCCATGTCGGCGAGGAGATCACGGAGACGATGCTCCGCTCATGCCAAGGCTCGGATATCTAGTGGTGCAGCCCTCGAGGCAGGACTTCAGACGGATCCGCTGAGCATCTGTGCGTACCCTTCCCGGAACGATGGGTAGCGGAGTGCACCGACGAAGTCGTGCATCAGATTGCCGTGGAGCACCGTTCCACCACCGCTCTCGCCCTCGGCGTGCGGCGGGGGCTCTATGCCGAGGCTTTCAGCGATGAAGGTCACGACTTCGCCCATCGCGATGGGCTCTCGATCGACCGCATGGACAAGCGGGGGGCGCGTTCTCGGCTCGGAGCATCGTGTACAAGAGCCCGACGAGATCGTCCTCGTGGATGCGATTCGTGCGTCTGGAGTAGTCGACCGGGGCGTGCGCGCGGACGCGACGGATCACGGAGTCCCGGCCCGGCCCATAGATGCCCGCTGGGCGGACGATGCATGCTCCGAACAGCCGAGACGCAAGCTGCTCTCCCTCCAAGAGAGCTCGTGACCGACTGCCGGCTAGGACTGGCGCGTCCGATTCGGTGAGCGGGCGAGGCCCTGCCACCCTTCGAGTACCCGAGTCGAAGAGACGAAGATCACGCGTGACGGGCGCGACGACAGCCCTCCGGCAAGGTTGGCGAGCGCCGCTGCGTAGACGTCACCGTCGGCTCTGTCCTCCGAGTCCGGAGGCAGGCTGACGACGACCGACTCACAACTGGGAAGGTCGCGCGGCGGGGCGGCACGCAGATCTTGAGTGATCGATCGGAAACCGGAAGGAAGCGGCCCCGCCGTTCGACGGAGCGCGAGCACCTCGTGTCCGTCTGCGACCAGCCGCTCACCGAGTCGCAATCCGAGCTTCCCGCAACCCGCAAGCAGGGTGCGCCCCGGCGACCGCCGGCCGTGCCCCCATGCATGCTCTCACGTCTCCATGCGCTTCCTTCTCTGCTGACCCGCAACCGACCCTGCCACACATCCACGCTGCGAATGCGTGCGTTACGGAGACGCCAGCCGGTCGTGTGCGACGCGCACTGGTCGCTACCCCGGGCGGAAAGCGCATCCTGAGAATGCCGACACCGACAACGGCGAAGGATCGCGGTAAAACTGTGGCTATGAACCCATCTTGGCGCGTTATACGCTGACCCACCTGTGAGTTATTGAGAGGCGCACTACGAGGTTGCGCTATGCGTAGTGCAACGAGGTTGCGAGCCGTTGCGAGTCTAAATTTCTCCGATCTCCTGCCCGAGTCGGAGATACATCTCGGTGACGGCTTCGTCGTTGACGCGGTAGACGACCCACTCGCCCCGCTTGCGCTCCCCGCGCGGGGGGTCTGCGAACAGGAGACCTACGCTTTCGAGTTCGCCGAGGTACGGGATGATCGTCGATGCCGGCAGCTGCAGCGCCTCGACGAGGTCCTTGCGCCCCACGTCCGGGGTCTTGCGTAGCTGCCGGATGATGCTGGTCTTGGCCCGGTTGCCGAGGATCGCGAGGAGGCTCTCGGCAGCTTCGCCATCGGCAGGTCGGGCGTACTTGGGCATGGCTCCATTGTCGTCCCTATAATCCACGCGATCCAGATGCAGACCGAACTATTTACCCATTTACTTCCGAAGTGAGTGGGTGTACCGTTCACTTCATGATTAAGGCATCGCAGCTATACAGCCCCGCGAACCAGCGGGAAGCCGTGGCGCGTTTCCCCCAAAAGGCCTATAGACGGGGCGATCTGACCGGAGTATTGTCCACTGGGTCACTGCGGCGTATGCCGGACCAGTGCAGCCCGCGCATCGTCGCCGTCCTGGAGCTTCGGGAGGGCTGACCATCGTGGCCAGGGAGCGGAACGGCAAGCGCGGTATCGCGTGGGCATGGATCGGCGCGGTCATCCTAGCCGCGGGTATCATCGCCATCATCTTCGGCGCGCTCCTGAACCAGCAGACCCCGATTCCTAGTCCGTCCGCATCCCCCGAGCCTCCCGACTCCCCTTCGGCCCTACCGACGGTGGTTCCCGGTGCCGTGGTGGATCCCAGCGTCACCGACAAGGGCTGGGTGCCCGAGCCGATCACGACGGACGCCAACTTCTACATCCAGCGGGCCCTCGAGGCGGCATCGACGTTCGACACACAACTGAGCTCGCGGGAAGAATGGCTTGCGTATCTCGAAACCTGGTTCACACCAGATACCCGGTACACGTCCGAGCCTGACCGTGACTCAGCATTGGATGCTGCGCTGCTCGAACTCCGGCAATCTGTGGTGCTCACGGAAGCGGACTGGGATTCCCTCGCCTCTGCGAAGGGGCGGGTGGTTGCGGCGCTCACCGGCGCGATTGAGGATGTTGCGGTGTCCGAGGATCCGTCAGGCGACATGCGGATCGGCACGGCCGACGTGGCCCTCTCCTACACCCGTGTCGATGGCGATGGGGCCGAGTACGGCTACGAGGACCGGGTGCGGGTCAGCGTGCAGGTGCTCTGCGGTGAGGGGTCCGTCCCGGCGCCCGGAAGCGCGCAGCAGTCGGGGGATTGCAAGGTCGTCCGGTTCTTTGCGGAGCCGATGGAGCCCTGACATGGGCATCCCGGTCCTGGCCGCTGCGGCCCTCGCGAAGTCGAGGACCGCGAGCCGGATCGTGACCGCGGTTCTCGCGGCCGGCGTGTTGCTCATGTTGCTCGTGCTTGCGCCACTCGCAGTGATCCCGTTCGCCGCGTCGGGGTCGCTCGTTGTGACGGGGACGTCGACTGGGACGACGGACGGTCCGGCGGTCAACGGTCAGTGGGGGTACCCGCTGAAGGGTGCGTACAGCACCGGGCGGGGGTTCGGATACAACCCGGTATCGGGCTGCAGTTACTGCTCCACGAATCACAAAGGCTATGACATGTCGCAGGCGTGCAAGAGCACCGTCTACGCGGCCGGTCCCGGGACGGTCGTCGTCGCCGGCTCCTACTTTGGGTGGGGGAACGCCGTGATGATCGACCACGGCGACGGCATCCAGACCCTGTACGGCCACATGCTGTGGGATTCGCTCCGGGTCGAGATCGGCGACGACGTGGCCGCCGGAACCCCGTTGGGCGCGGAGGGAGACACCGGGCAATCGTTCGGATGCCATCTGCATTTCGAGGTCCGTAGGGCCGGTGTCGCGATCGACCCGGAACCTTTCATGGCCGCTCTTGGCCTGCCGCTCAGATGAGAACAAGGAGTTCATCGTGATACTGCCGTTCGACGTCGACGTCCCCCCGATCAATCCGGACTTCTCCGCCCCGTTCTTCGGTGGACTGCAAGTCCTCGCCTCCTATGTGCTGGCCGGCGCGATGCTGGCCGTGTTCATCATGTTGGTCATCGCCGGCGCCGCCCTCGCCTTCCCCAACATGGCCACCCACAAGGTGCAGTCCTGGGCGGGCGACAACATCACCCGCATCTTCATCGCCGCCGCCATTCTGGGAGCGGCGAACGGACTGTTCGGCTGGTTCGTGAACTTCGACTTCGGCTTCTGATGTCCACTGCGCGCACCGTCCTGATCGGAGCTCTTCTCGGACTCCTCTCAATGCTTTGCGCGCTCGCACCCGCATCGGCCACGACCGAATCGACTCCGCGGTCGATGTCGGTAGAGGCAGGGCCGGGCGAACCTCTGATCGTCGTGGAGGGCGAGAGCTGGTCATCGCCGGCGTATCCCGTGTTCTGCCGGTACTCCTCCGGACAGGTCGCCTGCACACCGACGACCGCGAGCGAGGTGAAGCCTCAGCAGTGCTTTGTCGACGTGTTAATGAACGGCGCGTCCACAACGGTGTGTACGACATATGAAGGCCACGCCGCCGCGCTGCAGCAAGCGGGAGGGAAGAACTTGATCGTGAAATACGGCTGCAGCGTCGGCGATGTCGTGTGTACGACGTTCGAGAACGCCGGCCGCGGGATGGCGATCGCCTCCACAACCGCGATGCTGCTCGTCGCGTCGAGCCTGCGCTTCGACACCAGTACGGTGCTGTGGACCGCTGCGGCGACCGAGTGGTCGTTCTGGCAGTGGGCGGTCCTCGTGATCACGTTTGCCGCCATGGCCTGGTCCGTCGCCGCCGCGGTCATCTCCGGCGAACGCGACGAGCTGGTCAGCGCCGTGGTGCGCACGTTCCTCGCGATTCCCGCGGTGCCGCTGACGCTGTGGATGACCGGTCACCTTCTGAACGCTGTCGATGACCTCACCTGGTACATCCTGAACCGGGACGGGCCGGCGACGTTGTTCACGACTCTGCAGAAGGTAACCTGGGCGGGCGGGGAGGCGAACTACTTCTTCGCGTTCCTCATCCACGGGCTCCTGCTGTTGTCGATGCTGCTGCTCGTCCTCGTGTTCACGTTCCGCAACATCGCCCTGGCCGCATTGGTCACCGCGGGACCCGTCGCCTGGATGCTGTTTCCGCTGCGCACGATCGGCCCGCAATGGGTGGTCCGGTATGTGTCCGCTGTCGTGTCGCTGCTGCTCGCCGGGCCGCTGACGATCGGGTTCCTCACCCTCATCGTCAACGGGCTCGCCGAGGTGGAGACGATCTGGGACCCGCAGGCCTGGCCGCTCCTCATCGGGCTCGTGCTCGCGGCGTTCGCGCCGTTCGCGGTGTTCGGGCTGTTCACGTTCCTCGGCGGCGTCGCCGCGGACCGCATCGGATCGAGGATAGGCGGCCACGCCGCCCGCGCCGGATCGAACGCCGCCCGCTCCGCCGCCCGCATGCCTTCCCGGCTCGGTGCGCACCCCGCCGGCGTCCCCCGCGGCCCCGCACGCTCGACACCGACCACGCCCCGCACCGGGACGGGCGGACCGGGGGGTCCGCGGAAGCCCGCCTCCACACCGCCACCCAGATCCACGTCGGGCTCGACACCGCCACGCAGCCAAGCCACCTCGGCACCGCCTCCCCCACCATCCTCAACATCACCGGCATCTCCGCCGCGACCGGAAAGGAGCAGGCAATGACCGCTGAAGCTTCCCCAGACCGGCCGGTACGGCTACCTGGGCGGTCCCGTCAGGGAATCGTGCTGGGCATGGACCCCTGGCAGCTCGGATTCGTCACAGCCGCTGCCCTCGTGATCCTCGTGTTCATCAACCGCTTCGGACCCTTCGGGCTGCTGTACGCCGCACCTGTATATGTGCCCTTGGCGCTGACGGCGGTGGTGACCGTGCACGGCCTGTCCGCGCCGAAGATGGCCGGCTTGTGGCTGATGAAGCAGGTCCGGCACGTCGCCGGTGCGACGACGCAGACATTCCGTCCTGAGCGGATCCAGCTCGCCGGCACCCTCAATCTCCCCGGCACCCGAGCATCCGTGCAACTGTGGGACGTCGACGGGGTCGCCTGTGTGTATGACCCGCGCCGCCGCACGGTATCGGTCACCGCCGAGCTCGAGGTGCAGGGGTTCCTCATGCACGACATCCCGGAACGGCTGGACCTGGCCGAGCAGTGGTCACGGGTGCTCGCCTCCTTCACCCAACGGCCGGGGATGAAACGCGTCACGCTGCAGGAGCGCACCCTGCCGACCACGATCCGCGCCGCCCGCACGCACTACGACGCGGTCGTCGAGCACCGCGGGCAGGATCGAAGTTCACCTGTGGCCGTCAACTACGAGCAAGTCATGGACGACTCGGAGCGGTTCGCCGTAGCCCACCGCAACTACCTCACCTTCAGCCTCGATCTTTTCGCCCTCGGCGCCCAAGTCAAAGCGCTCGGCGGAGGGAAGACCGGAGCGCAGACCCTCGCGTTCATGGAAACCCGGACCCTCGCTGATGCGCTCACCGCGGCGAGCATCAAAGTCCGCGCCTGGCTCTCGCCGCGGCAGATCGCGGCGCTCGCGAGGGTCGCATTCGACCCGGAGTCCGCATCCCACATCCAGAATCGCGACGACGACCACGCCGGGGTCGATCCGGCCGCGATCGGCCCGATGTATTTGGAAGAACCCCGCGGATCCAACCACCTCGTCCGCACCGACTCCGGCGTGCACACCACCCTGTGGATTCACGAATGGCCGCGCTCAGACGCCTACGTCGGTTTCGTGTCGCCGATCGTGTTCGCCCGCCACCCGCACACCGGGGAAGCCGTCACACACATCTTCTCGATCGTCCTCACCCCGGTGCCGTTGAAGCGGGCGTTGAAGCGGGTCCGCGATGACAAGAAGATCTGGCGCGGTAACGAGCGCATGCGCGCCCGACGCGGCGCGGACGGATCCGCCGCCGACAAGGCCGACTGGGACGCGCTCGAGAAAGAGGAAGAAGAGCTCGTCGCCGGGAACGGCGAGTTCCGGTACGGCGCCTACCTGACCATCAGCGCCCGCGACGAAGAACAACTCGATCAAGCCGTCGCCGGGATGCGCAACGCGCTCGTGCAGGCAGAGATGGAAGCGCAGGTCCTCTACTGTCAGCAGGCCGAAGCGCTCCTGGTCAACGCCTTGCCCCTCGGATTGGGGATGAGCTGATGACCCGCCACCGCATCCTCTTCGAACCCTCCGAATTGTCGCGCCGGGAACGGCGCACACTGCGCCGCACCACCGCCGCCCCACCCGACCGGCCGCCTGCACGGTCGCGGCGCGAGCTCGCGTTGCCGGAGGCCGCGGTGCCGGGCCCGTTCGGCCCGGGGCTCACCCAGTCCGGGTACTGGAACCTCGCGGCGGCGACGATCCCGCCGCACCAGGCGACATCGCAGCACCTCGCCGGGATCTACCCGTTCGTCGCCGACGCCGGCCTCGGCCACAAGGGACCGATACTCGGCGTCGACCTCAACGCGGACGCACTCTGGCACTTCTCCCCCTGGGAGACCTACGCAGACAGCACCGACCGGGGCACGTTCTCCACCAACATCCTCGTCCTCGGCGCATACCGCGCCGGCAAGAGCGCCATCATCAAGACCCTCGTCACCCGCTCGTTGCCCTTCGGGCACCAGGCCGTGGTCCCCTCCGACCCCAAAGGCGAATGGGTCACAATGGCCGAGGCGATCCCGGGCGGGAACGTGATCCGACTCGGCGGGGCGCTCGACACGCGCCTGAACCCGCTGGATCGGGGTCCTCGGCGCACCGGGGTCAGCGACAGCCAGCACGAGCTCATGGTGAAACAGCGCCGCGTCACCGTCCTCACCTCCCTCGTCGAAGCCGCCCTCCCCGGTACCCGCCTCACCGCCGTCGAACACGCAGCCCTCCACGAAGCCCTCACCCGCTGCATCCGCCGCACCGACGACACTCCGACACTGCGCGGCGTCTACGCCGACCTCACCGCCCTCGCCGGAGACACCACCGCCGACCGGCACCTCGCCGACGGTGCCGTGCAGCCCAGCTACGTGCTGCGCCGCTTCGTCGACGGCGACCTCTCCGGTCTGTTCGAAGACGAGTCCACCGTCGTGTTCGACCAGGACGCGCCGATCGTCGTCGTCGACACCTCCGAACTGTTCGCCCGCGGCGACCTCGTCGCACAGATGTCGCAGATCTGCACCACCGCCTGGATCCAGGCCGTGATCTCCGACCGCACCGCCCGCCGCACCCGATACGTCATCCGCGAAGAAGGCTGGCGAGACATGACCTCCATCTCATCCCTGTTTATGTACCAGCAATGGTTGAAGCTATCCCGCCACTACGGCATCAGCAACATCGTCATCCTGCACAAGATAGGCGACGTCGATGCCGTCGGCGACGCCGACTCCCAAGAACGCAACCTCGCCTACTCGATCATCGGAGACATCGAGAACAAATTCATCTTCCGCGTCAACCAGCAAGAAGGCGACGCCCTCCAGCGACGCCTCAGCATCCCGACCGCGCACGTCGCCATGGCCCGCCAGCTCCGCAAAGGCGTCTTTCTCGCCTATGTCGGCCAGTACCCGTATCTCGTCGACGCGTTCAGCACCTCCACCGACTGGGAATACGACCTGTTCCAGACCGACGACGCCCTCGAACTCGACGACCCCTATACCAGGCCCTTCGCGGACCTGGATCTCCGCGATATCGACGTCGCCTGGCCGACCGACACCGCCGACGATGGGTGGCTCACCACGGACAAGGAGCTGACATGAGCATCGGCACCACACCCCGCGCCTATGCGACCGTCACCGGCGCCACGGCGACATTCACCTCAACTGACGGGCACCGCGAGCCGATCACCGCTGCCCCTGGTGAGGACATCCGCCACCTCGTCGTGCAGCGTGCCGCCGCCGAAGCGATCCGCAGCGGGATGACGCTCGAGCTCGTCACCTGCGGAGACCGCGGCGATCACCGCCTCCTCGTCACCGCTGCGGGCGACATCTCGCCCGCCCCATCCAGGGAAGCACCCGAAGAGCACGCCGCTTCCGCAGCCTCCGCGACCGGTGATCCTGCTGAACCCGCCACCGCACGCCGCTCATTCATCGACACCACGCGGACGGACACCCCGTCGACCGGATGGCGAGCAGTCGCCGCCCGCGCAGGCATTCGCGTGTCCGAGTCACCGATGCAGAAGCTGAAGCGGGACGCGGTGGCGTGCGTCTCCCGGCACTGGGCGGGTTCCCGTCTGCTCGCGGTCGTGAACGGGAAAGGTGGAATCGGGAAGACCATGTCGACCGCGATGATCTCCGCCGTGTTCGCCCGCTACGGTGGCGGTAGCGTGCTCGCCTGGGACAACAACGACACCCGCGGCACACTCGGCTGGCGCACCGAACACGGCCTCTACGACACCACCATCCGCGACCTGCTACCCGCGGCCCCCGAGCTCCTCGATCCCGCGGCATCGGTGTCAGACATCGCCCGGTTCGTGCACCACCAGCCCGCCGACCGGTACGACGTCCTTCGCTCCAACCCCGAACTGCTCGCCGCCGACCAGCGCATAGCGACTGCCGAGTTCGACCTACTGACCCGCGTCGCGACGCACTACTACCGTCTCGTGATCTTCGATTCCGGCAATGACGAATCCGCCGACCGGTGGCTGCGGATGATCGACTACTCCCACCAGCTGATCATCCCCACTCTCCCGTCCGCCGACTCTGCCGAATCCGCCGCGCTCCTCCTCGAAGCCCTGAAGAACCGCGATGAGCACTCTGCCGACCTCGCCGCGAACGCGGTCGTCGTCGTCACCCAACCCGAACCCGGCTCCCGGCGAGAATCAGTACGGATCGCCCACGCGTTCGCCGGGCAAGTGCGGGTAGTAGGAGTCATCCCCTTCGACCCCGCCCTCAAAAGCGGCGCCCTGCGCTTCGATGCCCTCCGCACCCGCACCCGCGACGCGTGGATCCTCGTCGCCGCCAACGCCGCCATCGGACTCGACTGAGCAGAACGGGAGCCGATCATGAACAACCGGTGGGCCGGAAAGGGTGTCGCGGGGGTCCTCGCCGCGATCTTCCTGCTCAGCCTCCTGTTCGCGATCGTCGCCGAGGCGGTGACGCACACCGTCTGCGGCGCCCGCCCTGCGCCGGCCAGCATATTCGCCGGCATCGCCCTCGCTGTCACCGGCGACCCCGGTGGGTATGCGGCACTGGCCGGCTGCGCGATACCTGTCACCGCCATCCGGGTTCTGGATCTCGTCGCCGTGCTCCTGGTGCTTGCGGTCATCGCGGGTGGGGTGATCGGGTACCGGTGGTACCGGGAATCGGATCGGGCGTTCATCGCCGACCTGCGCTCCCGTCCCGGGTTCGCCCCTGCCTCCGAGATCCGCCAGCACCTATCCTCGGCGGCCGTCCTGCGACGCGCCGCGCAGCTGCGCCCGGACCTCGAGCACCCGCAGCCGGCGGACGTGGGGTGGCGGGTCGGGCGCTCCCGCGGCCGCGACGTGTACGTGTCGATCGAAGACTCCGTCGCCCTCGAAGGCCCACCTCGCTCCGGCAAGGGGTACCGGGTGCTGATCTCCGCGATCCTCGATTGGTCCGGGCCCCTCATCACTACCTCCACGACGAACGACAACCTCACCGCGACCATGCGACCCCGCACCCGCCGCGGCGCCGTGCACGTCTTCGACCCGCAAGGCCTCTCCGGCATCCGCCACCCGCTAAAAGTCAGCCCACTCCCCGGCTGCGAAGACCCCCTGGTTGCGATGCAACGCGGCACAGCGATCATCACCGGCACCGCGCTGGGCGCGTCGACAACGAACGGGGAATGGGCGCACGCCTCCGGAGTCGTCCTCGGCCGGCTCTTGCACGCAGCCGCTGTCGGCGAGCGGACCATCGAAGACGTCTATGACTGGGGTTCCAGCCCCGCCCTTGCCCGTACCGCGGTCGACATCCTCCGCTCCGATGGCGCCCCCGGGTGGGGCGACAACTTGGAGGCGACGATCAGCGGGGACGAGAAACTCGTCTCCTCCATCTGGTTCGGTGTCCAAGGTGCCGTCGCGCCCCTCGCCGTCCCTCAGATCCGCGACGCACTCATGCCTCGTCCCGGCGACAACATCTTCGACGCCCGCGCGTTCCTCGACGACGCGAACACTCTCTACCTCCTTGGCTCTTCCTCCGGCGCCGCCGCGATGGGAGGATTCCTCGGCTCGCTCCTCGACGACATCGTCGAAGTCGCCCGTGCCCGCGCTCTCTCATCCCCCGGCTCCAGGCTCACCCGGCCGCTCGGGTTGATCCTCGACGAGATCGTGAACATGTTCCGCTGGGGCGGGCTCCCCCGGGTGATGGCGGACGGCGGCGGACGCGGAATCTGCACCTTCGTCGTCCTGCAAGCCCTCTCCCAGGCCGAGACGGCCTGGTCGCGCGCCGAAGCGGACACGATCTGGGCCGCCGCAACCGCGAAAGTCCTCCTCGGCGGCGCCAGTCATGTCGCCCACCTCCGCGACATCGAGACGCTCCTCGGCACGAGAGATGCCCGCCGCACAGAGCGATCCTGGGACACGAACCAAGCTGGGCACCACACCGCCGAACGGCAGGATCGGCTGCCGTTGATGTCCGCTGACGAGATCCGCCGGATGCCGGAGACCCTGGGGCTGCTCGCCTACCGCAACCGCCGCGGCGTGCTCCTGGACCTCGCTGGCTGGGACGAGCGCCGCGACGCCGCCGACGTCACCCGCGGGAAGCAGCAGACCGAAGCCGAACAACGCAGCGTCTTCCACGACATCCACCACCGCGACGCGGTGAACGGCCCGGAGGAACCCGTCGCGGCGGAGGATGTCTCGGAGGCGGTGAGAGACGAATGAGCAACCAGCGCCGCACCGGCCTGAAGAACCTCTACCGGCAGGAGTTCCTCCGCTCCCCCGCCTGGCACGCCCGCCGCGACCGCTGGTTCCGCCAGCACACCCGCGCCGGCCGCGTCCCGTGTGCCGCGTGCGGCATCGCCGACACCGCCGACCACCTCGAACTGCATCACCGCGACTACGCAGGCGTCGGCATCGTGCACGGCGTCTGGCAGGCCTGGGAAGACGACGTCGACCTCATGCCCCTGCACCCGTACTGTCACGAACTGTTGCACCGGCTCATCGACCGCGACATCATCCTCGCCCACCACCGCACCCGCCGGCAAGCATCCGACCACGCCCTCACCGCCCTCCAGCAGCGGCTCCCGCAACTGCAGGAGGAGGCATCATGAACAGTCGCGACCGTGAGGACGTCGAGGCACTGCTCGCACAAGAACTCGCAGGCCTCGACCCTCTCAACCGCTACGGCACGTCCGCACCCATCGGCGGGATCGTGACGAACTGGCATGAGCTCGCCGACGACGATGCGTCCGAACGGTGGGAAGCATTGCGGGACTGGGTGGAATGGATGACCGTTCGCTACAACGTCCCAGTCAGCGTAATCCCCGCCTGCTGGTGGAAACACGACAGGCTCGTCGAAGAACTTTCCGCTCTCCACACCGCCCACCTCGCCGCCTTCGATCCCAGCGACGCCGGCTTCGGCCCCATCGGTTGGCACGAACGCCTCGCCATCGCCTGGCCCCGCCTCAGCCACGCCTACGGCGGCGGATGCTCCACCGGACACCGCCCCACCAAACCCCGCACCTGGGACGGCGCTACCGATGAGGAGGATTGGACCGCGTGGGCCAGCCAGGCCCGCGCCCACCCGGGGACGACCCCGTCCCCTGACGAAAGGAAAGAAGAATGACCACCAAGATCCCGGTGACGTTGGAAGGCAACCTCACCGCCGACCCCGAACACGGTTCCGGAGAATCCGGCACCGAATACACGCGGTTCTCCCTCGCCGTCAACGATCGGCGCCTCAACGAGGACACTGGCCGGTGGGAAGACGCAGGCACCGTGTTCCACCGCGTCGTCGTGTTCAACCAGCAGGCCCGACACGTCACCAACTCGCTCCACAAGGGCGACACGGCGATCGTCGTCGGCGACCTCCGCTTCGGCTCCTACACCGACAAGGAGACCGGGCAGGTCCGAGAGACCCGCGACATCCTCGCCGACACCATCGGCGCCTCACTCAAGTTCGCAGACGCCACCATCAGCCGCGCCCCAAAAGCTAACGGCCCCGCAGCAGACGCTTCGGGGCCGGTAGCAGCACCGGCCTCGTACGCCGGCGCAGACGTCGCGCGCTGAACCACCAGAACGGACGGGAGTGATGTTACTCCCGTCCGCTCTTCCACGACAGAGGAACCCTGAGCGCTGAGCGTCGCAGCGCTGCGTGGCGCTGCGAGGATAGGATGATGCCCGATACCCTGGACCGCCTGATCTACGTCGACGACTCCGGGCACCCGCAGTCCGGGCTCGTCGTCTACGGATGGGTCGAGTTCGCCCCGCACCAATGGGCCGGCATCCTGCGAACCTGGCTCGACATGCGCAAGCGGCTCTGGCGCGAATTAGGCATTCCCGTAACGCAGGAGCTGCACACGACCGACTACGTTAACGGCCGCGGACGGATCTCACAGCGCTTCCCCGATCGGCACCGCCACAACGGCGTCGAATACTGGAAAGACGTCGGCCGAGAGATCGCCACCGCGTGCCTCGAGACGCTGCGAAGCACCGAAGGCCTTACTGTCGGTTCGGTCTTCCGGCATGGTGCACCGCAAGACCTCGCCCGAACCCGCCAAGAAGCGTACTCAGCCCTCGTCGCGCACATCGAGCAGGAGCTCTCACGCTCCAGATCGCTGGCGATGGTGTTCATGGACGGCGACGGCACGGATCCGACCTACCGCTCCACCCATCGTGCCCTCAGGCTCGACCTGCGGCGAGTCATCGAGGACGCCATCCATCTCGACTCTCGGCACTCACAGCTCGAGCAGATGGCGGATCTCGTCGCCTGGAGCGCCTGCGCCTCCCTCGATCGCCACCCTGGCAACGAGTTCGCCTGGAACTGGTACCGCGACCACCTCGCCGAACGGGATCTCCGCCGGAGCCCGCAGCAGATCTGACGGCACGGAGATACAGCGAGACCCCCTTGATCCGCATGTACGGAGGGGGTCTGCGAGAACCATCATACGCCAGTTTGTCCGCGCATGATGGATTCAATTAAGTAGCTGCGCGGCGTCCTAGTCACTCCATGACCGGAGTCCCTTGTCGCAGAGACGCCCATCTCAGCGGCGACAGGAAGCCACGCCAACATCGTCCCCTCGCTTGACACGCTGGATTACTCCCCGGGGTCTTCAGGGGGCGAAGTCCTCATGCCCCAGAGCAACGCCGGACGGCGCTCGATGATTGCGCCGGGATTCGTCACGTAGGCCACATCCGCCGCTCCGAAGTGAATTGCAACATTGTGGCTCGAGAACCGTCGTAACGCCCTCAGAGTTCGCCGCACATCCAGGTAGGCGGACGTCGAACCAGGTCCGCTTTCGTGCTCGACTCGGAGATGAAGGCTCCCCGCTCTAGCACTGCTTGAGTCGTCCAACGACGAAATGTGCAGAGTCTCATCAGCAAACACGAAACGCACTCTCCAGTCGTTCGTTCCTACCTTTCCTGACCCTGCCAACCGATCGGCCTCGGTGAGAAACCGGTGCAGGTTTCTTCGGGCAACGACGACACTCGTGCGATCGGTGTCGACTAGCGGAGTGAATCGCTTCCGCCAGCTGCCAACACCCGTGGTCCAGGCCGTCCAGGTGCCGTTTGCGAGCATCAGGACATCGGTACCGTTCTCCTGGGTCACTCCGATCCGTGCCGGCCCCGGCCGGAAGAGGTTCCCCACTCGCTTGAGCCAGGAAGAATCGACGAACACATCGAAGCTCTGCGATTCGTGCGTCGCGGGAATAGTCGCCTCAGCCGCCGCATACCGGTCCGTTCCATCGAGAGTGAGAAACCCGTCCGACGCGCGGAATCCGATTCGATCGGTTCGAAGGACGTCGGCGCTGCCTTTCTCGTCCGCCGCCGCCGCGACGTGAAGAATTGCGCGCCCGAGCGCCGGGCCGTCGGCCACCAACACTTCGATTTCCGCCGTCGGCGGCACCGTTGGAGCATCGGAAGACCTGCGGAACGTAGCGACGCGGTGGGAACGGCCATGAGCGGAAAGTCGGAGGTGCGAATCTTCGGTCGTGACGGTGAGCGTTGCGTTCCTCCGTACCGATGCCGGCATCCCCTTCCGAAGCGCTTCCGTGAGGAGACGGACGTCTCGGGCGTCGACCAGAGTACGCCCGTATCCGAAGACCTCGGCGTCGATCACCGCCCTATGGGCGTCTTTATTGTTCGAGGTGATGACTTGAAGCTGAGATTCTCTGACTTCGATCCAGATACCGCCATACCAGTGGCCTGGAACCTCACATGGAGAAATCTGCGCGAGCGCGATGGCTGACTCCCAGTCCGCAAACGAGACGCAGAACGATACCGGGTCACTATCGAGTTCGGTCGGATCTGATCGCAAGGCTCGGTCGCGCCAACCGGGGATATCCACATCGGCTGCTGCGACTACGGTGATTAGGTCTTCGTACTGCTCCCGAGTGAGGTTGTCGACAAGTCGAGCGAACTCGGCTTTCGAAGGGATAGACACGTTACAGCTCTTTCGGGGTTGACGACTCCGTTCCGCCGACGGAAATCTATTCTTCATCGGACGCGAGAAGTGGTCGCGTCGCCACCGCTAGCCGACCCCGCTCGGTGGCAGTGATGGTCCGCCTGCGGCCGTCGGTCTCGTCTGCCGCATAGTCGACAAGGCCGAGCTGCGAGAGCGCCTGAACGTGAGGTTGAAGCGACCCCAGGGACTTGTATCCGAAATCGCTGAAGTTCGCAGAGGTGGAGAAGCCATCAAGGCTCTTCACGAGAGTGGTGAGGACTTTCCAACGAGCCTCCGTGAGCTTACTTGAGACTTGCTCGATCACCTTCTCACCCTCGCGAACTTGCCAATCCCAGAACCTCGCGTCACGCGCCTCCGGAGACATCCAAGCCATGTCCCCGGGTTCGGTCCTCATCGAGAATCGCTCCGCTAGGCCAAGCGTCATTCTCAAATTCCGACCGGTCGCTATGTATGCATCCTCGAAGGCCGTCGCTGACACGGGCAGCTTCGCATCGCTTCGCGTCCGGAAAGCTTCCTCTCGACGCAAGATCACCTGAGATACAAGATCGTGTGGCAGAGGGGTGATCTCGATCGGCTCGGGGAAGACGCCGCTCATCTTCGGCGTGCTGAGGGCTGCACGCACGGTACCTTCGGCTCCACTGATGATCCATCGAAGTCCCTGCCGCTTGAACAGACGGTCGCGCAGGGACTCAAAGACTTGCACCCCCTTAGGGAAGTTGCCAAGGACTTCGAGATTGTCAAGCATCAGAATCACACCGCCGCCGGCGGGAGAGGTCGAGATCTCCGACAGCCAGGAATCGATCAGAGTTACAACGCCGATCTCATTGAAGCCAGGGCTCGTGTTCGGGCTCTTGTTCCTTCCTCCGGAGAGATTGGCACCGATGACATTCGGGAAGCTGACGCCGATGCCTGCTGACCACCCGCCACCGGATGACGTCGTAAGCCATCGGCGAAACTCGCCGATCTGCGGGAGCCTGAGCCCCTCTCTGACGAGCCGGTTTTCGTTCGCGAGGATTGACCCTGCTACTTGGTAATAGGCCCGCTTTCGAGCGATGCGGCTGTATCGCTCTCGTCTAGTTCAAGGGGCCGGCCAGGCGCCAGAAAGAGAGGTGCGATGCTTCGCGTATCCTGGCGCCACCTGGATGCCATCGAAGCAGCTACCGCTGCGAGACTCGATTTTCCCACCCCGTAATCGCCTTCTAGGGCGACCATCTGAGTGCCGCTCATCAGGTCGCGGAGAACGAGCCCAAGTTCATCGTCCCGGCCGACAAGCAGACTCTCATCGGCATCGTCGACTCGCAACGCTGACGTCGAGTACGGAGATGACCGGAACCCGTAGTGTCCACAAACGCCCACCGGAAAATCCATGCGCACATGCTATCGGTCGCGCTCGGCACAGGCAGTGATACCCCTGGTCTCCCGACGCTCCGATCAATTTCATTCGCGGTCGTCGCCCCTGACAGCGCTGCCCCACACCCAGTACCGGTAGGTGTTCCCTCCTGCCCGGAACTCGATCCCGGGTGCCGCCGGCGTCGACGGTGACACCGCCGCGCACGCGGAGGCGTGGGCGTGGGCTCGGGCTTCGCGTTGCCAGTACGCCTTCCTCCGACCACTATAAGTGGTAGCAAGTATCGAACATTCGTTCTACACTCTTAACTCATGAGCGCCGCAACTGTAGAACAGCACGCGACGCTATGGTTGGCAAACGACATCCCCGCCCGCATGGTCTACGCCGGCCAGCGGTGGCGCGTCTCGGACATCCCGACCCGGTTGCGGCATTCGAACTGGACGGTGCCGCTCAGCGAACCGCATACCGGCCTGTGCGGGTGGAGGTTCCAAGGCACGAACGACGATGGCCTCTCACTTGTCTTCGATGTGTACAAGGCCGAGGACGGCTGGCACGTCCACCGCACTTACTACTGATCGGACACCGGACGCTACCTGGCAATGGACGGCCCTGACCCACTGCCCCTCACGCCGGGGCTGGTGCCGTGAGGCGCGGCTCGGTCGTACTTGTCGAGAACCCCATCGACTCTCCTCAGGGTGCGATCACGAACCTCACCGAGCCGTGTGCGCAGAGTCTCCGCGACTTCCGCGTCCAATCGTTCTTGTGTTTCCCGGTCGAGGTCGTAGGGTGGCAGTCCTCGTTGCGCTCGCGCGATCGAGTCCATGCGCACTTCTTCGCGAACCTTCGCCTGACGTCGCCGGCGGTGTCCTTCGTAGATCGCGGGTCGGGAGTCCAGGATCTTCTGGCGAGCGGCCTCGTGTGATTCCCTGACGCGCTGCAGGTCGCGGGCACGGCGTGCTCTGAGCGTCTCCGCGCGACGCACGTCTTGCCAGTCTTGGAGTCGCTGCCGGTACTCTGGTTCACGGACCGTCCGTCGAACTCGTTCGATGGCAGGAATCGACGGCGATCCTCGGAGGAGTTGCCGGCGACGTGTGTCGACCCGGTCGGGTACGGCGAGGGCATCCGGGTGGGATGCTTCCAGGGTGATCGCGGAGCGGATGTCAAGCGATCGTTGCCGTCGGAAGAACTCGTCCGCGTCGGCGGTGTGCGCGCGCTTGTCCGCCGCGTAGGTGCGGTGAACGTGCCGGGGCGGCAAGTCGAGCGCCTTCAGGCGGGCTCGTCGTCGTGACGCGTTGCGACCGCGTTCACGTTGCTTCTCGATGTTGCGCGCGTACTGCTCCTTGTATGCGTCGGGGTTGGCCCGTCGGCGCTCTGCGGCTGCGAGGCGTTGCCGTTCGCGGATCTCGTCCGCGTGTGCGTCGCGGTATCGTTGCGCGGTTGCGGCGGCGTTCGCGCGATGCCGCTCCGGGTGTCGTTCCTTGTAGCGGCGCTGGTACTCACACACCTTGTCCGGATGCTCCCGCCGAAAACGTCGTCCGCGTTCGATCTGCTGGTCGCGGATCTCAGGGTACCGTTCACGTGCACGGGCGTTGCGGGCCTGCTGCTGCCGGAGCCGCGCTGATCGTCGGCGTTCGGAGTCGCGGTTGTGTTGCCGTGCGCGCTCAAGATTCGCCTCGCGCCAGGCACGGGCCCGCTCCGCGAGATATTCGGAGTTCTTCTCCCTGTAGCGGCGCCGATAGTCGCGGAGGTGCTCGGCGTTCGCTTCCCGCCAACGACGGTCTACCTCACGCCGGTGCTCTGCATAGTCTTTCTCATCGGCGGACATGATCTCATCCGTCGGCCTCAGCGCCCTCGGGAACCAGTCCGTAGACCAGCTCGGTGAGAGCTTCCCGGTGCCCTGTCGGGTCGACGATGGTCCGTCCGACCAGCTCCCGCAGCTCCGCCGTCGTGACGTGTCCGTCGATGCCCTCGAGGCACCAGTCGATGTCGTCGTTCAGACGGTACTCGGGTGAATCTGCCGGCATGTCCGGGTAGTACATGATCGCGATCGTTCCCACCTTCTGCAGGAGCAGATCCGCATCCTCCAGTTTCATGTGATTCCTCTTTCTCTTCCTTCCGGCGCTCTGACGCCGGCCGTCATAAGTTCTCGGTCGCCGCGATCAGCAACGGGCGGGCTGTCCGCGGTGCGGATGTACCGTTCGAACGCGCCAGCTTCCGCCACTTCCGCAGCACGGATCCGCGAACGCAATGTCCCACGGGCTTCCTCCGACAGCTCGTCGCGCAGCGGTCGCGCATCGGGATGGCGGGTTCGCGCGTGGCCGCGGGCGTTGGTGTTCGCGAAGAGGGCGTCTGCCCGCCGCAGAACATTGCGGGCCGTAGTCAGCCACGCACCGACTGCGCTCGCGAGCTGCGTCGTGGCGGCACGCTCTTCGTCGGCGGGGTCTCGGGCCGCACGGGCGAGATCATGGGCGGCGCCGTGGATGGCGTCGTCATGTTCTGTTTCGGGCAGTCCTCGCATCATCTCTTCCGCGAGGCGTTGGCGGGCGTCGCTGTCGGTGCGGGCGATCACGACCGCTTCGTTGAGGTGGCGCCCGCGGGTGAGTCCGACGTAGCGGCCGGCCGCGGTGACGTCCGGACCGACCAGTGCGACATCGGTGGTCTCGCCCTGGATGCCGTGGACGGTGGTCGCGTACGCGAGTTGCACGTACTCCGCCGCGTAGTCGCTGGTAATCGTCCGGCGGTCGGTGGCGTCGTCGTGACGTTGCAGGTCGATCGAGGACGGGCCGACGCGAGCGACCGTCCACAGGGCGCGATTCTCGATCCCTGTCGCACGTTCGTTACGACGGGTCTGCACTATGTCGCCTTCCAACAGCCGCTGCTCCCCCGCTCCGACGCCGACCCGCTCCAGGGTCAGCTCACCGCGCGCGAGCCGTTCATCTTGGATGGCCTCGTTGATCTCCCGCGCTTCCTCGTTGCTGCCCGTCACGATCGCCACGCTCCGCGACTTCCCATGGTGGTGAAAGTATCCGGAGACGAGCACCTGACGCGCATCGAGACGGTCGTGAGCTCGGCGGACGTGACCACCGTCCTGCAGGTCCGCTGCAACGGCGAGCGCCTGTTCGAGCGTGCCAGGGGCGCGCAGCCGCAGCGTGAGGGTGGCGTAGTCCGGGTCAGCGAACCGATGCACCTCAGCGAGTTCCACCGCCCGTCCGGCCCGGTGCGCAGCGAGTTCCATCGCACCGGCATGGCCCACGGGACTCGCCTGCAACGGATCCCCGATCATCGCAATCCCGGCGCCCGTCTCAAGCGCGAGCTGGATCAGCGCGTCCGCCGCGTCCAGATTCAGCATCCCCGCCTCATCGACCACGATCCGCGTCGAGCCATCCACCTGCAACAGGCGCGGGCCAAGGTAACGGACGTGGGTGACCGGGTCGACAGCTCCCGGTCGCAGTTGCCACCACATCTCCGCTCCCGCGTCGTCGGTCCGCCACCGCCATCCGTAGTCAGCCAGCAGCGCGTGGATACTCGTGCTCGGCACTCCCACCTCTCGACCTGCGACCGCAGCCGCCTTACGGGTGGGCGCGACCACCACCAGATCCCGATGCTGCACGGCCAGGACGGCGCGAGCGAGACGCAGAAGCGTCGTCTTCCCGGTACCCGCCGGACCCGTGACAGTCACCAAGCTCTCGCCACTCGCGATCGCGTCCGCTGCCGCCCGCTGCGTCCCGTCCAGCATCCACTCCCCCGCGGCGAACTCACCGACCCCCACCTTGGAAGTCTCGGGCCCAGAGTGCGGACGCTCCGCGAGCGCGAGGAGGTGCGCGGCGAGCTCCGTCTTACGGTGCGCGAATGCCCGCGTGACGAGAGCCTTCACATGCTGCGGCCTGTCCGGGTTCTCAGGGAGGAGGTCTCTCGTGTAGGTCAAGGCCCGGGCAGTGACATCGTCGAGCAGCGACTGCAGCGCGTCGCGATCAGCGACCAGCTCCGCGGAGGCAACCGCGCGCGCCGCCCCCGCGCGCAGATCCAGAACGCTGAAGCGGCCATTGCTGGATCTCGACCGTTCATCCGCATCCCGGACCGCGCACCGTGCCAGGAAGTCCCGATCAACGATCGTCACTCCGGGCGCAGGGGCCCGTGGAGGCCGTCGCCTCTCGAGGAGGCGCGGATCCAGATGCTCGAGTTCGCTCAAGATCAGCGTTGTCCACTCCTGCTCATCGATCACGTCGGGTTTGTCGGGGCGATGCTGCGCCCACGCGTAACGGTCGATCTGCCGCCGCACATCGAAGTCCGGATGATGCCCAGGATGCCCTTCCTGCCAGTTCGCGAGCAGTACCGCCCGGTTCGCCTCGATCTGATTCGACCGCCGCGACAGAGGCCGCACCACATGCTTCAGCTCCGCGATCTCCCCATCCGCATCCAACGTGTACCCGTGCGCCGCAAGCGCGCGCAGCCACTGCGGATCCGTGCGCGCGGCAAGCTCCCCCTCCGCATTCACGAGAGTCTGCATCCGCATCGCCACCCGAGAATCGACGTTCGACCACTTCCCGTCCCCGCCCTGCACCTTGACGCTCAACCACAGATGCCGATGCACATGCGGATCCAACGCCCGGGATCGCCGATGCTGCAACTCGACCACCTCGATCCGTGCCAGTGATTCGCGCACTCGACCGCCGGCGCCGCGCCGGGCGTTCAACTCCGACTGCCAAAGAACAAGGACGCGATCACGCAACCGGTCCTGCAGCGCCTCGTACTCGGTCGCAAGATCAGGATGCAGCAACGCGGCGATGCTGAACGACTTCGCCGCATTCAGGATGCTGTCCAGAACCAGGTCCGCATCCGGTGACGACAACAGCCGGCCACGTCGCTCCTCCGTCAACGGATCACACCCGTCAACCCACAAGGCCAACTGCTCCGCGTCCAGCTCATCACGGTCGATCGCCCCGGCAGCGACGGTGAACCGTGCGACCGTCGCGTCGCCGATCTCGCTGTACCGGGCAAGCGCATCCCCGCCGGATGCTCGCAGGTGCGAATCACACGTCCCACGGAACGCATAGCTCATCGCCTGGCGAACCCCCTGGGAGCCCGCGCCACGCTTCCAGCGCTCGAGACCGCCTCGCACGTCGCCAGGCTACTCCCTTTTTGCCTATCACGCCAGAGTATTCACAGAAAGTGCCTGCGTGCATCTCAACTGGGTGATGTGGGACGGGTCAGATCAGCAGGTCCGCACGCGCATGTTGTCCGCTGGCATGGTCGTGAACCTCGATAGTCTGGGGCGCGAGAGGGAGAGAAGAGAATAGACATGCCTGGGGACATCGCTGAAGAAACCTCCGCGACGAACGGAGACGAACTCCTTGCCGGCGGATACGCATTCGTTGGCGCCGTACACAGCCTCGTACGCGCGGACCGATCGCCCACAAAGTTCGACCTGATCCTCGCTGCGGCTTGCCATTCCCTTCGAGACGGCGACAAGTCGGTCGAGGAACTTCACGGCCTCGTCAGCCGGGTCTGGCCAGGAGCACGAGTGGACGCCAAGGATGTCGAATCGGCGCTTGTGATGGGAGAAGAACTCGGCCTTGCGCACCCCGTCATCACCGCTGATGAAGCGCGTCTCTGGCAGCTGACTCCGCGGGGTGTCGATGATGTTCAGCGGCAAGCCGACTGGGTGAGCAAGGTACGCAAGCGAACCGGAACCGCTCTTGAGGGCAGGGCTCTTAAGGACCTCGGGCTGACGATCACGCCTCATCAGGCGGAACTCTGGTTGGAGCGAATCGTCAGTGCTCTGGTCACCGGGATCACCGCCTCCCAGGATGCCTATTTGGGCAAGGTCGATCACCTCGTCGGGCGCCGTCTCTCTCCACGCAAGGTAGATCGAAGACTGGTTCTATCCCATCTTGACGAGATCGAATCCGACCCAAGCATCGTAGAATTCTTGAAAGCATGCACGTTGGCCGCACTCGATCCGCTGGATCCTTTCGGCGATGAGTTGGTGTCGCACATCACCACCGGCTGTGTTCTACACTCCTATGTCGCTGGACGGGAGTCGGCGCCCGTCCTCGACGCACTCGGCACTCCCGCCGGGCAGCGCGCACTTATCGACACGCCGGTTCTCCTCGATCTGATCGGCCCTACTCGTGTAAGCAGAACAGTTGCGTTGACGATCAAGGCCGCTGTCTCCGCCGGCTGGGACGTGATCGTGTGCGAGCATTCGATCGACGAACTCATCCGGGTGGTGGATGTCGAGCTGCCTCAGATCCGCCAGCAGTTCCAACAAGCGCACGCACGCGGCATAAAGGAGGAGTGGTACGCGAGCCTTTCCGCGGACCAGCTTGCCTCCTACGCGATCGAAGTCCTCCGCGATGGCACATACAGGTCTCTAGATCAGATGCTCGGCGCCGCGCGGGCGGTCTCGTCGCGACTCGAGGAGCTCGGCGTGACCGTTCGCGACCACTTCAACGACAACGATCGGGCTAACGTCGACCGCTGCAGGGCGGCGCTCGACATTGAGCTCGCAGGATCGCATCGCTCCACCAACGCCATCCAGCGTGATGCGGAATCTATGGCAATCATCTGGCGCCGACGACGCCGTCAAGGATCAGCAAATCGGTGGCCTGGCGGATGGATCATTACGCCGGACCGCCACTTGTCCGCACCATACGCGTCGCTCGAGCGCTCCGACAAAGTAGCCATCAGTCTGAGTTTGGCGCAATGGAGCACCTTGCTATCGGTAACCGTTCCCCCTGCAGACGTAGTTTCGCTCGCCGAAGCGGCAGCGACGCAACTCGTCGAGGAAGCGATGTGGCTTCTCCCCTCACGATTCCCAAGCGAAGTTGCTCTCGAGCTCGCAGAACGTCTCTCTCCCCAACGTGGTGGTTCCGAGACCGACATCCGCTACGCGCAGATGACGCTAGACCTCGCGCTGGATGCCGACAAGAACGAACGAAGCGCGAACGCGATCGCTGCGGACGTGCTCGAGGCTCGCACCAAACGACAAGAACGCATCACGCGACTTGAACTCGAGACCACAAACGCCGCCCTGGCAACAGCAGAAGCATCCCGAGTCACCGCACAATCGCTTGCGAGCGCCCGGGAGAACGAAGCACGCTCGGCGCGGGCTGAAGTGGAGTCGTCGAACCTAGAGATTTCAGCGCTGAAAGACAGGGTCAATTGGCAGCGCGATCAACTGAAGCGCGTCCTCTGGTCGGTTGCCATGGGATTGACCGGGCTAACAGCGATTGCGATTGCTATCGCGATCGACGCCTGGACTTGGATCGTTGTGGGTATGGCAATAGCGTTCTTCGGCGGGGTATGGGTCCTCTACCGTTGGTGCTCATCTCCTGAGGCGAAGCTCTCGAAGCTTGTGTGGGCGGCGACAGCTCAAGCCATCGGTCTCGCATCCGCATGTGTCGGTCTGATCGTTGACCTTTCCGGGGCATAACCCCTGCGCCGAATCCGCGTGAGCATGTCCGACGAGCGGCGGACAGTACAGGTCGCCTCGCTTTACAGCACCGTGAAGTATGCGGTCTGCTCCGGCCCAGGTGTCCCAGCGCCACCTATGTGGCCGGTCGTTGTGTGGTGATGTCGGACATTGTTCTGTCTGCGTCTGGATTCGGTGAACCAGGCGAGGAACCGGAGCCGTGTGGTCGCGTCCCTCGCTCGAGTGCCTTTCGGCCCTTGCTGAATCACGGGGGGAGGGGGAATCGTCAAGGCCGGCGAGCGAAAGGTTCTCGGCCGAAATAAGCGCAGCGCGGCCGAGAAGCTTTCGCGTGCCTTGACGAGGAGGAATGCGCCCGTACACTCTGCAGCCGAAAGTCAATCCCGCAGGGATTGCCCCCTCCGCGATGTGCCCTCGTTTTCAACGAGCGGCTCGCACAGGCGTGAGCCCGTACGCAGCAGACGCGACACCGCCCGACTCCGCTTCGCTGTCGTGTTCGTCCATAACCTAGAAACTAAACTTCGCAGTGAAGGAGTCATCGTGTCGAAGCAGTCCTCACCGTGGCGAGCAGGTCCGGTCTCGACGTTCAACGCGCAACGCGAGGCCGAGCTCCGGTTGCGCGCCGAAGCGATGAAGGCATCGCTGGCGGGACTCACAGGCGACGCGTTAGACACGGCGATCATGCAGACGCTCTTCGCCGGCCAGGCGGAGCAACCGGAGCCGTCGTTCATCCTGCTCGCCGGACAGGTCGGTTCCGGTGCAGGGCGTTGGATCCCCCGGCTCTTGCAGGCGCATGATGTCGGTGCGGTGCAGCTCTCGGCGGAAGAGCTGCAGGCGTTCCATCCGCGCTTTCTCGACGCCTCGTTCCGGTCATCCCCGGACGGGCAGCGCGAGCTCCCAGAGTCCGCAGCCCGCTGGCTGCAGGCCGCGCTGCGGCACGGTCGCGAGCATCGGTACTCGATGTTGCTCGAAGGTGCTTTCGCGTCACCGGATGCCGCGTTGGCTGTGTCGCACCGATTCGCGCAGTCGGGCTACACCGTGCACGTCGCAGCCGTCGCCGCTCGCGCTGACGAGAGCCTACTCGCCAGCACCTCCACTGCACTGAGGCAGATGCGGGAACTTCAGGCCCCGCGCATCGTCTCTCCCCGCGAGCACGCAGCCACCCTCGAGGGAACCCGCGCCTTGATCGCAGCGTCCGAGATCGACCCGGCGGTGCATCGCGTGTCGGTGCTGGGACGCGATGGAGGCTTTGCGTTCAACGAGCAGCGCTCACCGAACGGTCAAGCGCTCGCGGGAGCGACTCGAGCATGGGAACTCGCCCAAGCTGAACGGATGACCACTCTGGAGTCCGCCCAGTGGCTGGGAGAGCTGCGCCGGATTACCGAATTCGCGCAGGCGCTGCGCCATCTGCCGACGCCCATCCGCGAGGCACTGATCGACCTGCACGAGATGGCGCTGCGCCGGGTAGTTCCCGAACTTCCTGTGCCGACGGGGTCGGAGGTTCAACGGCTCCAGGCGGGGCGGCACCGTGAAGCTCTTGCCGAGCTGACCCGCGGGTTCAATCGGCAACCGGGCCCGGACTCCGCGGCGCCGTCGATGCAGCCGACACCATCGACAGGGACTCTCGAACGCTGAGTACCCACCGCCCACCGGAGATGAAATCAATCCCGACAGCACGCTTCTACAATCCCAGTCGTCGTCCGAGAGCATCGATGAGGTCCGCCCTGAACCCCGCCCATCGGATCTGCCCGTTCTCCGCCTCGACGATAGGGGCTTCGCAGTAACCGAGCTCGTCGACGAGGAACGCACGCACGACCGCGTTGTGCGCCTCATGCAACTCCACAAGGTCGTAGCGGATGCCAAGCTCATCGAGCCGTTGACAGGTGAGTCGGCACCGTTGGCACGACGGCCATGTCGAGTAGACCGTCACGATCATGATCCATCTTCCAATCTGCGCATCAGGAACAGTTATTGACATATGTAGATGTCTTAGACGTACACTTGTCTCAGTGGTTCTGCGAATCTCCAGTGCGGTAAGGCAAACTGAGGGGGTGAAGGTCGACGTGAAGAATCTCGATGGCACGATGATGACGTGGCGATCCGCTACGCAGCCGGTCGGGTCCGCACTGCGCATCGCTCCGAAGTTCGTCGCATCCACCCGCGACGAGGCCACAGGGGTGCAGACCACGATCGAGGCACATTACAGCCATGACGAGGGACGCTACATCGTCGCCGCGATCACCAACCGCGCGTTCCGCGACGACTTCGATCAGCAGGCTCTGCGCCGCACAGCATCCGTGGCAATCCTGCAAGCAGCAGTCCCCCAGTGCATCGCCGTCCGCCTCACTGACGAGGACGAGACGGGCTGGACCTCGATCGCAGATCTCACCTCGAGCGAGGGCAGGATCATCCCTCCATGGATGGCCGCAGCGGCGGTGAAGCGCGGCGGGAAGGACGAGCGCATGGAGGTCATCGAGATCATCTACGGCGCATCTGCCCTCGCCGGCATCCCGCCTGTGCGCGCGGTGCAGCTCGAGCTCGACATCCCGCACCGCACTGCCTCGGACTGGATCAAGAAGGCTCGCGACAACGGGCGCCTGGACGGGATGACATACAACGTCGGCCGCCAGGCAGATGGTCAATAGGCAGCGCACATCCCTCGTTGACATAGCGGATACCGACACCCTCGGGCAGGCTGGATCAGAACGCCGTTCTGCATTGCCTCCCCTCTTCTATTCCGAAGAGGAAGCGGCACAACTTCTAGGCATCCATCGGACCACGCTCCGAACTCTCGCGGTCCATGGTTGCTCCCCGGTTCCCCCGGTTCAGATCACAGAGCATAAGCGGATCTACCGCCGCATTGACGTCGAGCGCCTCGCAGGAGTCGCGCCATGAGCATCGAGACGCGGCGAACGAAAGCAGGCAAGCCACGGTATCTAGCACGCGTCAAAGTCGGCGAAGTTCAGGTCGCCACGAAGACCTTCAGGCGAAAGAGCGATGCTGAGGCCTGGGAACGCGAGCAGAAGCACCTTCTGGCCACCGGGCGTCCCCTGCCGTCCACTAAGACGGTGACACTCAGCGAGCTCGTCGCCATGTTCAAGAAGGCGCGTGCGTAGGGCAACCCACACACCATCGATACCGACAACAACAACCTTGCGGCGCTGCCGAAGCGTCTGCTCGTGCGCCCCGTCTCGTCGATCCAGCCTGATGAGATCCGTGAGCACCTCATCTCCGAGCTTC
>Ga0307406_10000283_pt1 | contig 29780 bp, 25 predicted proteins | sample 322Cmetagenome_3_FD_203706 | JGI IMG/M metagenome (GOLD analysis project Ga0307406, IMG submission 203706) | Maize rhizosphere microbial communities from greenhouse at UC Davis, California, United States - 322HYB-C-2 | ecosystem: Host-associated > Plants > Roots > Rhizosphere > Soil | place...
TGAGCTTCTTGTCGGCCAGAAACTCCGCGTTTCCGCCCAGGATGATGTCAGTACCGCGGCCAGCCATGTTGGTGGCGACCGTGACTGCGCTCTTGGCGCCAGCCATGGCGATGATCGCCGCCTCACGCTCATGCTGCTTGGCGTTGAGCACCTCGTGCTTGACCCCGGCCCGCTTCAGCAGCCCTGACAAAATCTCGGACTTGGCCACCGACGCAGTGCCGATAAGCACCGGCTGCCCTTTCTCGTACCGCTCCGCCACATCCTTGACGATTGCATCGAACTTCGCCTCTTCGGTGCGGTAGATCAGGTCGCGCTGATCTCCGCGGATCATCGGCATGTTGGTGGGAATCGGCACTACGCCCAGGCCATAGATCTTCTGAAACTCGCTGGCCTCGGTGAGCGCGGTGCCGGTCATGCCGGAAAGCTTTTCGTACATTCGGAAGTAGTTCTGCAGGCTGATCGTGGCAAGGGTCTGGTACTCGTCGCGGATCTGAACGCCTTCCTTGGCCTCGATGGCCTGGTGCAAGCCCTCGTTGTAGCGGCGTCCGATCAAGGTGCGCCCGGTGTGTTCGTCGACGATCAAGACTTCGCCGTTGATCACGACATAGTCGCGGTCGAGCTTGAACAACTCCTTGGCCTTGAGAGCGTTGTTGAGGTAGGAGATCAGCGGCGTATTCGCCGACTCGTACAGGTTGTCAATGCCGAGCCAGTCCTCAACCGCATCGATGCCGGTCTCATTGATCGCGACGGTCTTCTTCTTCTCATCGACCTCGTAGTGCTCGTCGCGCCGCAGCCTGTTCACCAGCTTCGCGAACTCCGGATACCACCTGCCACTGTCCTCGGCAGGGCCAGAAATGATCAACGGCGTACGCGCCTCATCGATCAAGATCGAGTCGACCTCGTCAACGATGGCGTAGTGATGACCGCGTTGGACGCAGTCCTCGAGGCTCAGCGCCATGTTGTCGCGTAGATAGTCGAAGCCGAACTCGTTATTGGTGCCGTAGGTGATGTCGGCCGCGTAGGCTCTGCGGCGTTCGGAGGGATCCATTTGGGAGAGGATCGCGCCGACTTCCAGACCCAGGAAGTGGTGGATTCGGCCCATCCATTCTGAGTCGCGTTTGGCCAGGTAGTCGTTGACCGTGACGATGTGGACACCCTGTCCGGTGAGCGCGTTCAGATACGAGGGCATGGTCGCAACCAACGTCTTGCCCTCACCTGTCTTCATCTCAGCGATATTGCCCATGTGCAGCGCTGCGCCGCCCATCACTTGGACGTCGAAGTGCCGCTTATCCAAGACTCGGCGGCTGGCCTCGCGTACCGTCGCGAAGGTCTCCGGGAGCAGCGACTCGAGGGTCTCTCCCCTGTCGTAGCGCGCTCGGAAGTCGGCGGTCTGGCCGCGCAGCTCTTCGTCGCTCATCGCGACGAAGTCCTCTTCGATCGCTTTTACCTGTTTGGCGATATTGCCGAGCTGCTTGAGAAGTTTGCCTTCGCCTAAGCGCAGCAGCCTATCCATCAAAGCCACTTGAAACGGGCTCCCTTACGTTGTTTCACTTACCTGCACGGTCTCCGGCGCCGAGATGTTCCCTTACGCCGCTGGGCTCAGCGCCAGGATTCTTCCATCGTAGAAGGGCCGCAGCGCGTCCCCTATCGTAAGCCTGCACGGGCGTCCAAGCCCCCGTCACGAGATCGGTGGGAATCCTCAAGCCGCACCCAGTGCGGGCGCCAGATCGCCGCGCGGCACGATCTCGACGGTTTCTAGACTTAGCCACTCGGCCATGATCTTCAACTCCGACGCAAGTTCGGTGGCGACGTCAAAGGCATCATGGCCGGGTTCAAGCCAGGCGGCATTGACCCGGAGCACTCCCCGCGTACGGTCCGCCTTGAGATCAACCCGCGCGACAAACTTCTCGTTGAGGAGGAATGGATAGACGTAGTAGCCATGGACGCGCTTCGGCGCAGGAACGTAGATCTCGATGCGATAGCTAAAGTCGAACAGCCGCTCCAGGCGCGCCCTCTCGAAGATCATCGAATCGAACGGGCTGAGCAGCGCCCGAGCACTGATGCGGCGTGGCACGCGTACTTGGTGCCACAGATACCACTGTTGGCTCCCGGCTCCTTCGACTGTCACCGAGATCAACTCGCCGGCCTCGACAAGTGTCGCGATGGCTTGCCGCGTCATGTCCACACGCGTTCGGAAGTAGTCACGTAGCGAGGGCTCATTTGCTATGCCGAGGGCTCGTGCGGCTCGTCGGACGAGACCTGTAACCGAGTCTTGCGGTGTCGGCGTAAGAAGGTCTAGGACCGAGGGAGAAATGACCCGCTCTGGGAGGTCGTAGACGCGCTCGAACTGGGCGTTTCGGTACGCCGATGTGACTTCGCCGACGTAGAAGAGCCACTCCAAGATCGTTTTCACCCGTGACCAGTTCCAGCCCCAATTGCTGCGGTCTCGCTGCTCAGCAATTTCCAGGTCTCTGGCGCTGATGGGGCCTCGCGCAGCGACCTCATCGCGGATGAAGGGAATCAGATCGGCGTTCTCTTGCGCGACCCGCTCTACTCCTGCCCAGACGTCACGGAATCCGGGCTGCATGCGAAACCGCAGCAGGGGCTGCAGAGAGACGTCGAGGAGGCTGGCCGCGTGGCCCCAGTACTCGAAGAGGCGTCGCGGTGGTTGATACGCGGCGCGCTCGAGCAGCGTTGGATCGTAGGGTCCCAGCCTGGAGAACAGCGGCATGAACTGCGCCCGCGTGACGACATTGATGGAGTCGATCTGGAACTGCGCAAGGCGATTTGTCACCGCCTGGATATCACGCATGGTGACGGCTCGCTCGAGTTTCGGGACACCAAAGCCCTGCGCAGCGAGCGCAATCCGCCTCGCCTCAGCCTTGCGGAGCGTCTCCCGTCGCACCTAGCCGACGCTACCGGCACTCACTGACACTGAGGAGGCGGACGGCACTGCTTTCCGGACGTGGATAGGCCTGGCCCCTGGCCGTAGCTTGCGAAGGCCGGGCGGTTGTCCGGAAAGCAGTGCCGTCCGCCTCCTCAGTGTCAGTTCTGGGGCCCGAAAGTGTCGGCAACGGGTGCGATCAGGAGACCATCTCATAGGTCATGTCGAGGCGGATGACGCCGTAGTCGTACGCGCGACGCCGGTACACCACACTCGGCACCATCTGCTCGGAGTCGATGTAGAGATAGAAGTCGTGACCGACGAGTTCCATCTCGAGCAGTGCCTGGTCAAGGCTCATTGGCACCGCGGGATGTACTTTCTCGCGTACGACCATCGGTCCTTCGCCGCGGACTTCCATCCCAGCAACGGTACGCACGGATGAGCCGTTCGTATCCGGTGCTCGGCTCTCGATCAATGGCAGTTCGGCTGCCGCCTCATGCAGCGAACGAGGTGAGCGGTGACCCCGATGCACCCGCTTGCGGTCGGCGGCCTTCCGTAGTTGTGCCATCAACTTGTCCAGCGCCATGTCGAACGCGGCCATCTTGTCCTCGGCCGCAGCCTCGGCCCGAACCACAGGGCCCTTCGTGCGAAGCGTGATCTCGACGCGGCTTGCCTGGTCGTGTTGTCGTTTGTTGCGCTCCGCAGACACCTCTACCTCGACGCGAATAGCCCGGTCGTTGAGCTTCTCGAGCCGAGTGATCTTCTCTTCCACGTAGGAGCGGAACTCATCCGACATATTGCAATGTCGGGACTTGACGACAACATCCATGTCTACCTCCATCGAGGAGTGGGAGTCCGAACGACGCGATCAGGCGGGCATGTGCCCGGCGTTCGGTACCGACGGCTGAGAACGCTGCAGCGCCGGTTCAGAAATAATGAAGGCGCCCACCGCACCCTGATTTCGGCCTGACCTGAAATCCCCCTGGTGCGCAAGCGCCATATATAGACGCTAATCCCTGCTATCGGGTATTTCTACCGGTTCCCGATGATCCTCACTGAGTTCTCAGTCCGCGAACACCGCACCACCGCTCTGATTGATCTGCGGTCGATCTAGACGTTGCAGGCGGACTGTCGCCGCGACGGTCGCTGCGCCCAGCAGCGGAATCCTGGCCTCGCGGAGCACTCGCGCCGCCTCCGTCAGGCTGCTACCGGTTGTCACCAGGTCGTCGACGAGAACGACCGCCGAGCCGGTGCTCAGCGGATGCAATAACCGGAATGCCCCTGCCAAATTCTGCTTGCGCGCCCGGGCACCCAACCCGGCTTGATCCGCGACCGGCCTCGCCTGAGCCAGCGCCGACCGAACACTAATCGGATAACGCACTCGGAGACGCCGCGCAGCAACGCGGGCCATCGCACCGGTGGCGTCGAAGCCACGCTGTCGGACGGTCCTCGCTGCGGAGGGTATCGGCATCAAGATGATCTTGCTGACATGCCGCGGGTACGCCTGCCGGGCCAGCAATGCGTGCACGCTCAGCGCCAGCCGCTCGGCGAGGAAGCGGGTAAGGATAAGCGCCTGCCGCTCCTTGTGCGCATTGATCACGCGGCGCAGCAGCTGATCGTAGGGCGACGAGGTAAGCGTGAGAGGAAATCCGTCGGGACAGGGCAGCGGAGTCGTGACAAACGGCCTTCTGGTGGATAGCTCCTCGCGGCACCCGGGGCAGAGACCCCACCATGGCCTTCCGCAGCCGTGGCAGCTAGCGCCAAGCAGCAGGTCGCCCGCTGCGGCTAGCCAACGCTCATAGTCCACCGACCGAGTCTGCCGCCTCCCGTGGCAGGAATGCGCCCGCGCTAGACAATCTGTGGACAGTACTCGTACTCAGCTGGGGTCGCTGACCGTCTGAACCTGGTCCTTTATGAAGGGCAACCAGAGGCTGCCATCGTATTTCCACGTGTGGCCACTACCGTCGACGATGACTGCGGTTTGCCTCCAAGGAGAGACAGCAAGCTCGGCTGGATCCCAGTTCTCGCGGTTCCCCTGGGCCGTGATTCGAGATGCATCATCGACCACACGGAACGGCGCGAACGCGACTGTTGAGTCCGCTGCTCCCAACACGAGCAGCTCCGTGGCATCGAGCCATGCGATATCGGCAATCCTGTGAATCTGCGTCATGTTGGTTTGTGTGGTGTTGAGAACCCGCCAGCCGTCAACCGTGATCTTGTCGGAGCGCATGATTGTTCCCAGCCAGAGCTTCGATTCGTTCCCAGCGGACCGCACCAGTGCGAATCGAGTGCCGTCGGGTGAAATCCTGAACGCCGTAACTTTCTGGTCCCGGACCACCGGCAAATCGATCTTGTCCACCGTGATCTTCTTACCGTCGTCGGTGAACCTCCAGATCCACTGCCGGTCGCCAGCAAGTCCGATATCCCATATCTCGCCATACCTGCTGAACTGGGGCCGCAAGAGCTCAGTGACGCCGCTAAGTGGCAACGTGCTCAACTCCCCGGACGTGATCAGGCCACGACGAAGCACTGTCCGGCCGTTGGTCGTGACCGCGAAATCGGTGTTGTTAACAGACACTGCCAGCGCATCAACCGGATTTTTCCCAGCCTGAGGTCCGGCCAGATTTTCCAGACTCGGTGAATCAGGCGTCGGGGTCACCCGCTTGACCTTTCCGTGCTGCACCGCGTACAGCTCTTCGCCAGCCACGTATGGAACCGGGTCCATGTCCTGAGGAATGGCATCGACGGATATCACCTGGCTGTTCGGGTCGCTCCACGGCACCCGATATGGCTGCTGGTTGACCTTGATCAAGACACCCTTGACTCCGGTGACTTGCCGTAATGTATAGACGACCTGCGCCGCAAGCAAGCCGCGCTGCTGATCCGGCAGCTGCAGCACGGGGTCGCTGAGCGGTACCTCAGCAATCCCGTTGTTGGTGATGGTCACCGAGTCCACACTGAGACTGGTATTCGGCGGGATGGCGCTGGTGACGGCGGGCTTTAACCAGTCTGAGGGCCCGTTCAGCAGAGCCTTCATCAAGGCGGACGCGGCGTTTGCGGGGTTGCTGAGTGCTGGGAGATAGATGGGATCCGGAACCAGTGAGGTGCCGTTCCCGACGAAGTAGCGATCATAAGACCGGTAGAAGGACTTGAAGGAGTACTCGGCAACCATGAGTTTTTTCGGCGGGTTGTTAATCCGCCACCCGCCTGGCTCTTCGATAAGGCTGAAGTTGATCTCTAGGGACGTATCGTTTGCGGTATAAGCGCGGTCGGCGCCGAGGGTTCCTACCAGCGAACCCTTAAGAGTGACCGTGTTACCACGCTCCACCATGGACTCTTCGCGGTACACCGAGACACCAGCTTCGGGCCTCCATGTTTCCGTAGCCGCGCCAGTCAGGAACTGCCTGGCAACCGAGTAATTCGGCTGATAGTTCGAGGTCGCCCGGAGGTAGCCCTCGACGATCTCCTTCGGTTTGTCGCTTGAACCGGGAGGCCTAACCTCGACGTTCACAGGGTTCTGCCACCCCGGTTGCGGTCCCTCGACCTTTTCGATTGGTCCCGAGCGTGGAACACTGACGCAACCTGCTGCCGTTAAGGCCGTTGCTAGGACCATGATGAGTGCGGCGAGGTGACGTTGCGCCCACCTCATGATGGACCCACCGTCGTCTCAGCGGTGGCCGCTCGTCGGGGAGCCGGTGATGCTGGTGAACTCGGAGCGCGAGGGGCCGTTGCTTCAAGACCATTCAACCTCGCGCCGCTTGGCCCGACCAGATCACGGGGGACCATCGGTAGTGGTGAGGTTTCCAAAATCGCCCCTACCTTCCGAGGAAGCGTCAGTCGGAACTGGGCACCCATGGCGGGCCGACCCCAGGCAGTCAGCCAGCCACCGTGCAGGTTTGCATCCTCCATCGCGATTGCCAAGCCGAGTCCTGTCCCGCCGACGGTTCTTGCACGTGCGGCGTCGCCTCGCCAGAATCGGTGGAACACCTGCCTGGCTTGACTTGCTTCGAAGCCCACCCCATGGTCGCGAACTGCAATTGCCACGGCGGCGTCGTCACTCTCGATCAACATGTCGATGGGATGGCCTTCGCTATGTTCAATCGCGTTGACCAGCAGGTTACGAAGGATTCGCTCGATTCGTCGGACGTCGACCTCGGCTTTCGCCTCGCCGCTCTCGTGCACGTTGATCTCGGTGTTGTTGGTCTCCGCGAGAAGCTCGTTAGCTTCTACTACTCGATATACGACGTCGCGCAGATCGACGTCCTCAACGTTGAGCTTCGCCACACCGGCATCAAAGCGGGAAATCTCCAGCAGGTCGCTGAGCAGCGCTTCAAAGCGATCCAGCTCATTCTGCAGGAGCTCGGCCGAACGTGCCGCCACCGGATCGAATTCATCACGCGCCTCGTACAACACCTCGGCGGCCATCCGGACCGTTGTCAAGGGCGTACGCAGCTCGTGTGAGACATCGGACACAAATCGCTGCTGGACTGCGGACAGTTCTTCGAGCGTGTTGATCTGCTTCTCCAACTCCGACGCCATGTAATTCATCGACGTAGCCAGTCGGGCGAGATCGTCTTGCCCGCGCACCTTCATTCGATCGGTCAGGTTACCCGACGCGAGGCTCTCGGCTGCCCGGCGGGCGGCGCGTACCGGTGTAACGACCTGGCGACTCACCAAGGCCGCAATGAAGGTAAGCAAAATCACCAAAACCGCGCCTGTCGTCACTACGGCATAGCGGAGCACCTCGAGGGTGTCGACTTCCTGGGTGAGGGGGAACAGCAGATAGATCTGATATTGGCCAGTGAGCGGCAGGGTCAGGGTCGCTCCAGCGGCAAGGCCAGGAACCGTCGGCCGCATGTCGCGGTAGTCAATTTGGGTTGGGGCCATCAGGAGGTCAAAACTCTGTTCGACCTGCTTGCGCAGGCCCGGAGGAATGCTACTGGCGACCGCGTTGCCGGCAGTGATCGTCTGGTCGGGGGTGATAATGATCACCTCGTATTGCTCGGCCCGGTTGGCGAAACCTATAGCCAGGTCGAGCAGTAGCTTGTCGACATTGACATTGCCAGTGAGGTCGGCTGCGTTGAGCTGCTGTTGCGCAGTATTGACGGCCTGCCGTGCTTCGGTCTTGGCGGCCTCTTTCTTGCCGTCGATAACCCCCATGGTTGCCTGCTGCATGAGCAGAAAGCCGCCGAGCACAAGCACCAGCACAGACGCAACGAACTCAGTGAGCACGACTCGCAGCGGTAGCGACCGCCACCACCAGTTGATCGGAAATCGCCACCAGCGGGAGTTCAGCATCCTCGGAATCGAGACCATTGGTTGAATGCCCTATGCCGACGTCTACCGAACGACCGTATCTCAGGCCGGCTGTCTATCGCGCCTGAACGGTCTCGCCGGCCTTGTAGCCGATCCCTCTTACTGTCACCACGATCTCCGGGTGCTCGGGATCCCTTTCGATCTTGGAACGGAGCCGTTGCACGTGTACGTTGACCAGCCGCGTGTCGGCTGCGTGACGATAGCCCCACACCTGTTCGAGTAAGACCTCCCTACTAAAGACCTGCCATGGCCTTCTGGCCAGGGCAAGCAAAAGATCGAACTCCAACGGCGTGAGCTGGATTTGGACGCCGTCCCGCTTGACCGAATGTCCATCAACGCTGATCGCGAGATCGCCAATTCGCAGCGTCTCGACATCGACGTCTTCAGAGGCAGGTATCCGCCGCAGTCTGGTTTTGATTCTGGCGACGAGTTCTTTGGCCTTAAAGGGCTTGGCGACATAATCGTCGGCGCCAGCTTCTAGGCCCTCGACGACGTCGATCGTGTCTGTCTTGGCTGTCAGCATGACGATCGGCACGCCGGACTCTGCCCGGATATCGCGACAAACGTCGACACCATCGCGACCTGGAAGCATCAAATCCAGCAGCACCAGATCGGGCTTGGCTTCCTTGAACGCCGAAAAGGCCTTGTCTCCGTGGGCGCACCAAATCGGCTCAAATCCCTCGTTGCGAAGCACGATGGAGAGCATCTCGGCCAGCGCTGCGTCGTCGTCAACCACCAGCACGCGGCTGCGCGCCCCTGGACTTTTGGTTGTTTCAGACACTCGTACCCCTCCGGTCACTGCGATGCGGCCACCGACATGAGCGGTGGGCAGACCCGCGATGACCTTCATGGCTCTGCGACTCTGCGACGCAATCCTATGCATCTTGAAAACCTAGCTTCACAACATTGTCGAGAAGTCGCAGCAACCAATGAAGTGGCTGTGAGTCATCCCCCTGAAAAGCTCGCTCCAGCTCTTCCAAACCGGCCCGACACGCCGGTGTTGGGCGCAACTGGCGTCAACTTTTCAGGGATCCCATCCATTACCGCCCGGGGACTAAATTGAGCCAACTAGGTCAGTTGAGCTCTGGATTCTCCACCCATGTTGAGAAGAAGGCGATCTCGCTCTTCTGCCGGCGCAGCACTGTACGCCACAACCGCAGGGGTTTGCCGCCGAAGACATCGCTGTAATCGGCTGGCGTCAGGTGCCACATGCCTTCAGCGATCTCAGACTGCAACTGGCCCGCCGTCCAGCCAGCGTATCCGGCAAAGATCCGAAGATCTCGGTAGGCGCCGGCGACAATCTCGATGGGCGTGTCCAGGTGCAGCAGGCCGACATTGTCGAACAGCGGCCGCCAGCCGGGAGGTTCCTCACCGACAGCCGCGACGCTGGCCAGACAGATCGCGCCATTAGGTGACACCGGGCCGCCGTGAAAGAGCATTCGTGGCTCCGAAACCGCGCCCACCCAGTCCGGCAGCACAGCATCGAGCGGTGTCTGGGAGATCTCATTCAAGATCACCCCAAGGGCACCATCCTCGTCGGCGTCCAAGATCAATACCACGGTCTGATTAAAGACTCCGTCGGCAAGCATGATGCTCGCCACGAGCAGATCACCGGCAATCGGATCACGTTTCAATGTCGGCTCGATCCTCGGCTCGCTCATCAGGTGGCAATGCTTTCCACAGCGCGAGATCGGCGTACAAAGATCAACCGAAATAGCAGCACACCGAGTGCAATACCAGTCCAATCAGCCAGCACATCAAACAGATCACCGGTTCGGTAGCGGTACCACAGGTGCTGGATGAGCTCGCTCACCACACCGTGCATGGCAAAGATTGCGACAACCAAGACACTGGTGCGCTGGCTTGGCCACTGCCAGCCAAAGCTGCCGCGCAGGGCTATGGTCAGCAAGATCAACAGCACTGGGACCGCGAAGCCGATGGTGTGTTGCACTTTGTCCGGGAACGGAACCCATGGCGTCTGAGCCGGACCCACAACGCGGTAGAGGCCCCACAACTGAAGCAGCACCGCACCGACGGCTGCTACGGCGGCGAAGTACCAACCGCGCAGTGCAGGAGCCTCCGTATGGTCCGGCAATGCTGAGTGCGACATGAGCTATAGGAAAACTTCGGTGTCGGTGGGTAGTTCGGTTGGCCCCCCGGCCGCTTGGCGTACGGCGGTCGCCACCGCGTGATGCACGTCGGCGTGAAAAACGCTCGGCATGATGTATGCGGCGTTGAGCTCGTCGTCGCTGACGACGGCGGCAAGTGCGCGGGCCGCAGCCAGCAGCATACTCGAGGTGACTTTGGCACAGTGAGCATCAAGCAGGCCCCGGAACACACCAGGAAACGCCAGCACGTTGTTGATTTGATTCGGAAAGTCCGATCGGCCGGTGGCAACTACTGCTGCATATCGGGTGGCTTCGGCAGGATCGACCTCCGGATCCGGGTTCGCCAATGCGAATACGATGGAGCGCTCGGCCATGCCCGCTACGTCGGAACCAGACAATACGCCGGGCGCGGATAGTCCAATGAATACATCAGCACCGACGACCGCCTCCTTCAGCGAACCGCTGAAACCGAGTTGGTTAGTGTTCTCGGCCAGCCATTTCAATTCACCTATCAAATCGGCACGACCGCGATAGACCACTCCAGCGATGTCGGCAACGACGATGTCTTTGACACCAGCGGCCAGCAACAGCTTGATCACCGCTGTGCCAGCTGCCCCCGCGCCCGACATCACTATCCGGACTTCGCCGATCTGCTTGCCGACGACCCGCAGCGCGTTGTAGAGCGCAGCCAGCACCACGATCGCGGTGCCGTGCTGATCATCATGAAATACCGGAATATCGAGCTGCTGACGCAGTCGGCGCTCGACCTCGAAGCAGCGTGGCGCCGAAATGTCCTCCAAATTGATCCCGGCGAACCCAGGGGCGATGGCGCGTACGACCGCAATGATCTCGTCGACGTCCTGGGTATCCAGACACAATGGCCAAGCATCGATGTCGCCGAAGCGCTTGAACAATGCCGCTTTACCTTCCATGACGGGAAGGGCGGCGTGCGCTCCAAGGTTGCCCAAGCCAAGCACCGCTGACCCGTCCGTGACGACGGCGATGCTGTTCCGCTTACTGGTCAGCCGGCGAGCATCTTCAGGGTTCTTGGCGATAGCCAACGACACCCGTGCCACACCTGGCGTATACAGCATAGAAAGATCGTCACGGTTACGGATTGGATGTTTGCCGTGCATTGCGATCTTGCCGCCCAGATGCATCAAGAAAGTGCGATCACTGACCTTGTCGATCACTACGCCGGGCACGCTGCGCATAGCCTCAACCAACCGCTCAGCGTGCTCGGTGTCGCGCGCGGCGCATGTCACGTCGATCCGCAGTCGTTCCTGCCCAGAGGCAGTGACATCAAGCGCTGTGACTGCGCCCCCAGACTGCTCGACGGCCGTCGTCAGCTGACTGACCGCAGGTCCCCCCGCCGGAACCTCCAGCCGAACGGTGATGGAGTACGAGACGGAGGGAACCGATGCCACGCAGCCGATCTTCTCACGGACGTGGTGGCTAACGGCCACTCCGCATCTCGGGTTGGGCGGCTGCCGCGGTAGCAACCATTGCGTGCCACTGGCCGATGTCCCCCTTGCTTATCGCAACGGCCAGCAAGTCCGGAAACATATCTGGAGTGCAGGCAAACGCCGGCACGCCCAGCGCTGCCAGCGCCGCCGCGTTCTCATGGTCGTACGCCGGCGCGCCCGAATCGGACAGAGCCAGTAGGGCTATTACGGTGACTCCATCACGCAGCAGGTCGGCTATCCGACGCAGCATTTCCACGGCAAGCCCACCTTCGAAAAGGTCTGAGATCACTATCAAGATCGACTCGGTCGGCCGGGTGATGAGTTGCTGGCAGTAAGCCAATGCCCGGTTGATGTCGGTACCACCGCCCAGCTGGCAGCCGAAGAGCACATCGACCGGATCCGAGAGCTTGTCGGTGAGATCGACGATCTGCGTGTCAAAGGCCACCACCGAGGTCTTTACGGACCGGATGGAAGCCAACGTAGCTCCGAAGACGGCAGCGTACACCACCGACTCTGCCATCGATCCAGACTGGTCGATCGCCACCACGACCTCCTTGACGATGGCGTTCGCGCCACGGCCGTAGCCGACCAGGCGTTCCGGGATGATGGTGCGCTGCTCAGGAAGGTAGTGGTCGAGATTGCGCCGGATGGTGGCATTCCAATCGATGTCTCGCGGTCGCGGTCGCCGCGTCCGACTCGCACGACGGACCGCACCGGTGACCGCAGCACGCGTCTTGTTGGCGATGCGGCGCTCGATCTCTGCGACGACCTGACCCACGACCAGACGCGCCGTTCGCTTGGTCGAATCCGGCATCACGTGGCTGAGACTCACCAACGAGCTGACCAGATGAACATCGGGCTGGACGGAATCCAGCAGCTCCGGCTCCAGCAGCATCGAGGTGAGATGCAGACGTTCGATGGCGTCTCGCTGCATGACCTGGACCACGCTGGTCGGAAAGTACGTCCGGATGTCGCCGAGCCAGCGCGCCACCCGCGGAGCCGAGGAGCCCAGACCGCTCGAGCGTCGTGGCTGGCCAGCGCTGTTCTCCTCGGGTGCGTCGTAAAGCGCGCCCAGAGCCGCGTCCATCCGCTGCTCCTCGCGGCTGAGGGAGGTATCCAGCACTTCACCCGACGCTTCGCCGAGCAGCATCCGCCAGCGCAGGAGCCGCGCGTCGCGCTCGGTTCGTCCCGAAACGTCACTCATTCGTGCCTGTCCAAGATCAGGTCACCCAAGATCAGATCGACCGTAGCCAGGGCTGGAGCTGCCAATTCGAGATCAATGTCTTCCAAACGTTGCTGCTCAAGCTTCCGAGTCCCAACCGCGATGCGTTCGGCAATCGCCTGACGTTCGGCGGCCGCGAAGGTGCCGAATGTGCGTCGCAGGAGCGGCAGCATGTCGATGAACTGAGAGTCGTCCAGCTGGCAGACCCACTGATCCAGCAAGCCACGCAATTCCGCATCGTGAATCAGAAGCAGCGCCCCGTCGGCGAAGAAGCCGTCCACCCAGGCTGCCTTGTCGGCGGCTGGCACTCCAGCGGAGAGGGCACGTTGCAGGCGTACCGGAACGTCGCTCAGCTGCTCCGCATCGAGCAGCAGCCGCACCATACGGCCCAGGAGGAGTCCGTGCACATCGCTTCGGTCGACCATGGCGGCGAGCGTTTGCAGCCAGCGGCCACGCAGATCGGGCTGTGTCACGGGCGGCACCCCAGCCGCACTCCGGGAGGATTCAGTCAGCAAGCCGATGGCGTTGTTGACCGCATCGATCCGGCGTCGCATGGCGGCGGCGCTATCGGCGTCCTGGTTCGCGACGGCTTGCCGTAGTCCAGCGCAGATCCGGATCACCAGCACCTCACTGACCTTGCGCAGCGCGCCGGTGTCGGTTTGGCGTACGTCACCGTAGCGCTGTGCCCTAGCCAGCGCCGGCAAGGCGTCCATCAGATGCACGACGTCCGCATCAAGCGCTGCCTTGTCGGCAAGCGTGGTCAGCAGCTCGTCAAGCGCCTTGGGCAGATCAGCGTGGAGGCAGCGTTCGACGGCCTGGGTCAGGTCGACCAGCGATCCATCATCGATGATCTTACGTACGCGCGCGGTAGCCGCCGATTCGACGGTAGTTCCCCAGACAGATGCCTCCACGATGGCGATCGAATATTCGGGCTCCCATCGGGATTCCCAGGTCTCACGGAAGGTGCCCTGGCTCTGTACCGAGGTCTCGGCTGGCACGATCCATGGCACCCCGAGCAGCTGCAACCGGTGGAACAGCTGGGAGCGGGCCCGATCGATCGGCCTACGCAGATCAAGATCATGAAACCGGATCTGCGCCTCGCGCTTGACCCGCAGTGTCCGACAGGTACGAGTGAGATCTGCCTCCAGCGGAACGGTTGGCACAGCATCATTGACTGAGCCGAGCGCCTGGCCTACGACGAGATGGTCGGTGACGTAGCGGACTGCCAACTCGTCACCATCGCAGAGCACTGCCCGCGTCGCCTCGGTCACCTCGGCCAGCCCAGCCAGGGGTCGCCCGCGCAGGCTGGCCAACGTCTCAGCAAGCCGGACCGCTTCGATGACATGTGCGCTGGACACTGAAAGGTCGCGTTCCCGCAGGGCCTGGGCAACCTTGGCCAGCCAGCGCACGATCGGCTGATCAGGGGCAACCCATAGATGGTGGTACCAGCCGGGCGAAGCGACACCAGCCCCGTAGCCCGATGCGGCCGCCAGCCGTTGATGGGTCCATGGCACCCAAGTCAGCGTGATCTTGCGCCGAGGGATGCCGCGAAGGGTCCGGACATCGGCAGTCGCCGGTGCCAGCGGCCAGCGCAGCACCGGCGCATGCCAGGCGCCGCAGACCATGGCCACACGTTCTCTACCTCGCTTGCGGACCTCGCGGATTTTCTGTCGCATGTACGCCTCCCGGCGGGCCTCCCGGTCGCCGTCGCGACCATGTTGGCCCATGATCATCCGCAGCTCCGCCATGGCATCGATGATCATGGGGAAGGGTGAGGAGGAATCCGGCCGGGACTCCACAAGATCGTCCCACCAGCGTTCCGGATCGTCGTAGCCAGCGGCCTCCGCTAGCAGAGCGAGCGGATCATGCTGCTCGACGACGGCCGCCGGCAGGGTCTGGTCTGATGCCGCGTCTGGTTCCTCAAGATCCTCATGATCATCCGGTGCGGCTTGTCGCCAGCGGGCCAGCACCGCGTACGCCGGAAGATCGCAGAAGGCCACCTCGATGCCACGCTGAAAGGCGAAGATCATCGCCTGCCACTCGGGAGAAAAGACGGCGTACGGCCAAAATGCGGCAAGCTGCGGACGATCAGGGGCGTACGCGAGCAGAGCAACCGGTGGCGTCATTCCCTCCGTGAGAATCCACCGAAGCAACGGATCCGCGTCCGCAGGACCCTCGATGAGCACCGCATCCGGCTGGTACTCCTCCAGCGCGGCAATTAACGAGCGAGCAGAGCCGGGTCCGTGATGGCGGATACCGAAGACCTCGACCGGAGGTCTCTCCGTCGCGGCGCCCTGCGTCACGAGACGTCGCGACAGGCTGTGTAGAACTCAGACCAGCCGTCGCGCTCCCGAGCGACCACTTCGAGGTATTCGCCCCACGCGACGCGGTCGGCGACCGGGTCGTTGACCACTGCGCCGACGATTCCGGCAGCGATGTCGGCCGGTTTGAGATTGCCGTCGCCGAAATGCGCCGACAGCGCGATGCCGCTAGTGATCACCGAGATCGCCTCGGCTGTGGAGAGCGAACCCGAGGGCGACTTGAGCTTGGTGCGACCGTCTGCGGTGACCCCGGATCGCAGTTCTCGGAACACGGTCACCACGCGACGGATCTCATCGAGCGCAGTGGGCACTTCCGGGAGTTCCAGTGAGGACGACAGATCTGCCACTCGAGTGGTGACGATGTTCACCTCGTCCTCTTCGCTGGCCGGCAGTGGCATGACAACGGTATTGAAGCGGCGGCGCAGCGCTGAGGACAGCTCGTTGATTCCCTTGTCGCGGTCGTTCGCGGTTGCGATTACGTTGAATCCGCGTAGGGCTTGGCTCTGGAGACCAAGCTCTGGGATGGGCAGGGTCTTTTCAGACAAGATCATGATCAAGGCGTCCTGCACCTCGGCGGGTATCCGCGTCAGCTCCTCGATGCGAGCGATCGAGCCCCGCTCCATGGCGACCATCACCGGTGAAGGAACCAGTGCCTGAGGGCTGGGCCCTTCTGTCAGCAGCCGTGCATAGTTCCAGCCATATCGGATGGCCTCTTCGGCTGTTCCGGAGGTGCCCTGGATCATCAAGGTCGAGTCGGCAGAGATTGCTGCTGCCAGGTGCTCCGACACCCATGACTTTGCCGTACCAGGAACGCCGAGCAGCAGCAGGGCGCGATCAGTGGCCAAGGTTGCCACGGCCACTTCCATCAGCCGGCGGGAGCCGACGTACTTCGGCGAGATCATCGTGCCGTCGGCCAGTTCACCGCCCATCAGGTACGTCATCACCGCCCAGGGAGACAGCCGCCATCGCGGTGGCCGTGGCCGGTCGTCCACCGCCCGCAGTGCGGCTAGTTCAGCCTGATACGCCTGCTCCGCGTGAGGGCGGAGTGGCTGGCTCGCCGCGTCGAAGGGCTGACTCACTGCATCTCCTTGACGTCGTTGCTGTCGATCGGTCGAGATCACCATGGTGGTATCTCCAGACGTTGAACCATGATCGGCACACCCGAGAAGGCGCTCCGCATCTCGATACGAAGCCAGACAGTGCGCTCCAGAACCAAAACTGCCTCGCGCAGCGATCGCACTGCCGCTGCCGTCAGTGGTAGGTCTCGAGTCGCGATCTGATGAATGGTCGATCGCAGTAATGGGTAGTGCTGCAACGGCAGACGTGCACCAACGGCGGCAGCGAAGCGGGAGCCTCGCTGCTGGAGTCGTCCGCTGGCGACGAAGTCAAGGACGGCGCGGGTGAGTTGTTCGGGCCATGGAGGCGGAAGCCGCAAGATCAGCTCTGGATCGGCGCGTACCGCATCCTCGGTCGCTGAAATCTCAGCGCCGTCGTGCTCCGGCGAAGGCTTCTCACCCGCAGGAGGACGCAAAGCCTTGGCAAGCCTGATCCACTGCGGATTCTGGTCCACAAACCACATCCCGCGCGCGCCGAGAACGCTGGCGAGCGCCGACCGATCGAGCTCCGTGGTGCGGACAGCCAGTATCAGCAGAGGAGTCCAGTAGGCAGCCGACACGCGCTGGCCCGACTCAGCGCCTGCGATCAACCACAAATTGAGGAGATCGATCTGTGGCGGTGACAACAGGCGCACCAAGATCTCATGTGCCGCACGGCTCGCGACGGGCTCCGGGTCCGGTGGTGCCGACGGGCTTGGGAGGCATGACGGTAGCCGACTACCTGCGCGATCGACAGCACGATGCCGGGCGGCCAGAGACAGCACTGCGTGGGCTGGATCAAGGGCCTGATCAACACCAACGCCCCACGTTGGAGGCAGCTCATTGGACACGGGCCGCCGATCAGTGCCGATCAGGCCGGTCGTTACCACGTCCTCCCATACCGCCACGATTCAGGCCGCCCGGGTCAGAACAGAGGTGCTAAACGGCTCCCTCGCATCCACACCGAGCACGCTCAGTGGCCGAAAACCGCGTGGACTCCACTCGCCGAAAACCGGAATTGGCTCGCCACAGGAACGAGCAAGCAGAGGCCACGGCTCCTCCATCAGATCAACGATGTCGCAGCACTCACCGCTCGCCGACCGCATCCGCCATTGGGCATCTCCCCGCGTCGGAACGGCATTGATCACCGCAGGCATCCGAGCCGCCCACGGATCGGCTGCTACGAGCTCGGCGAATCGGGCGCGTACGTCGGCGAAAGACTCAGCCGGCGGCATCGTTAGAACCTCGGTCGCACTCTTTTGCTCTCCCACCAACGCCCGGAATTGCCCGGAACCCGGATAGAAGTGCAAGCGGGCATGGACTAGATAGCCGGCAAGCACTGTGTCGTCGAACGGACCGCCTGGCGGGGCGAAGCTCATGATCACCGCCCAGCGGCCGGTCGCAGCGCCATAAAGCCAAACGCGTCGGGTATCCAGCCGGTATTCAGCGGTGTCCACCATGCCGACCGCGAACCAGTGGTCGAGGACTCCGGGCAACGCGAGGACATCCGACCTGTTGACTGGGTAACCGATACGCGAGCGAACCGTAGCAGCGAGATCAGGCGGCAACTCATCCAGTCGGCGATGCGCCTGGATGAGCAGATGCAGAGCGCCGAACTGTTCCAGCACCCGGCTCGGCCAGCCGATGCCTGAGAACTCAGCCGGGACGGAGCGCAGCATGCCGGCTATTCCGGATGCCTGTGCATCAACCATGCGCGCAGCCATCTTGTCGAAGTGTGCGTAGCCAACTCGTTCTAGACCCGCGATGCCACTGCGTACCTGATCGCAAAGCCACTGATCGAGCTCGTCGAGTCCCGCGGCTACTCGGTCAGCGCGCGCCGCAGCCCTCTTAGCCGCAGCGGCAGGATCGATAAGTTCACCGCGCTGCGGCCTACCACTCGGTGGCTCTTCCCGGGACTTCCGTGCTGCTCGGGCTTCCAACCAGGCTGCGGCAAAAGGCGGCGGCTGGCTGACGGGCACTAAACCGTCGCTCCATTGCAGGAGAAGGGCAAGGGCATGCTTGCACGGGAGCTTCCGGCTCGGGCAGCTGCAGGTGTACCCGACTGGGTTTAGGTCGACGACGGTCTCATAGAGTCGACCGCCGCCGGTACAAGATCCCCACACGCCCTTGGAATCGGCGCCCAGATCAAGCCAGGTCCGGGTTTCCGCGAGCTTGCTGGCCGCGAGGACCGAGGCACGGTCGGGCGCCAGTTTTAGCACCCGCTCTCGCGGCCAGATCTCCATGCCGAACACAGTAGTTCCCGCTGCCGACATCGGGCTTGCGTCTCTTCTCAGCTGATGTTGTGGTGCAAGTAGGCGGGCTGGCGGAAGCCCATCACCGCCTCGATCATGCGAGCCGCTGCCACGGCTGCGGCCGCATCGTGCATCCGCAGGATCCGGGCGCCATTGAGTGCGCACACAGTTGCCGCCGCGATCGAAGGGGCCATCCGATCCGACATCGGTAGCCCAGTCGCCTCGCCCGCGAAGTCCTTATTGGATACTGCCGCGAGCAGCGGCAAACCAAGATCGGCAATCTCGGCCAGCCGCCGAGTCAGCTCCAAGGTGTGCAGGGTGTTCTTGTTCAGGTCATGACCCGGATCGATGACGATCCGACTCTCGGAAACACCATGATCAACGGCCAGTTGTACGCGTTCGGCGAGGAAGGCCTTGATCTCGGTCACGACATCGCTGTACTGCGGCCAATGATGATGTTGATGCGGCGGCGCCAGACTGTGGGTGATCACCACCGTGACCCCATGTTCGGCCACCACATCGGCAAGTTCACGGTCGTGCAGCCCTGTGGTGTCGTTGATCACTACGGCGCCTGCGTCAATGCAGCGGGCAGCAACGGCTGGTCGAAAGGTGTCGACCGAGATCACGATGTCGCTAGCCGCCGCGACCTGTTCGACGACAGGCAGCACACGATCGAGCTCCTCCGCCGCGGTGACCCCTGGCGTATCCGGCGAAAAAGGAACGCCGCCGATGTCGATCCAATCTGCACCCGCCTCATCGGCCGCCAGTGCGGCCGCCACGGCCTCCTCGAGCGTGAATGTCTGGCCCTGGTCAAAGAACGAGTCGGGCGTCCGGTTCACGATGCCCATAACGACGATCTGATGATCGAAGTCGAACCTCCGTCGGCCGATGATCCGGACCGGGTCGCGCAGAGGTGGTAAGTAACTCACGCGCCAAGTCTCAACCCCTCGGACTTCTCTGACCATCTGCCCCAGGACTTGAGCAACCATTTCGGCCTGCGAACCCCGGTACCATATATCGGTACAACTGTGGCAAGGCGATGAGGTGATACGTGATGGCTATGTCAGCAAGCGAAGCACGTAAGCGATTGTTTCCCTTGATAAAGCAGGTCAACGACGACCAAGAGCCCGTCGAGATAGTGTCCAGGGCGGGTACGGCGTATCTAGTCTCAGCCGACCAATGGCGCTCTCTCATGGAGACCGCTTATCTCCTGAGGTCCCGCACTAACGCAGAGCGCCTCATGCGTAGCATTGCCGACGCTGAAGCTGGTCAGACCAGCGTCCGGAAGTTGATTGACCCACAAAACGACGTCGCGTGAAGAGCAGCTTTACGCGTGATGCATGGGATGACTATGTTTCGTGGGCTAGCGAACGCTCCATTCTCAGGCGAATTAATCGCATGATCGAGGAAGCGGCGCGTGATCCTGGGACGGGAATCGGCAAGCCGGAGCGCCTCTCCTATAATCTGTCCGGCTACTGGTCTCGCCGCATCACCGACGAACACCGCCTCATTTATCAACTCCGCGACGACGAACTGGTCATCGTCCAAGCGCGCTACCACTACTGACATGTCAAACCTCAGCACCATATTTGGTGCTGAGGTTCTGACAATTCTCCTGAAATGTGGAGGTGGCGGGAATCGAACCCGCGTCCTCGAGTGACGAACCAGGTCTTCTCCGGGCGCAGCTGGCTAGGCGTTCTCTCGACTCCTGCACTCGCGCCAGCACGTTGCAGACAAGCCCAGTCTCAGTTCGTGTCCCTGCTAAGTCCTGAGACAACTCTCAGCAGGTAAAGCCTCCTGGATGAGGCCAGGGTCCGGGGCGGAGGCGCACCCGGTCTGACCCTTCGATCACTGTTTAAGCAGCGAGAGCGAAGTGTGCTTGAGTTTTATTCTCGGCACTTATTGGTTTCCAAGGGACGTTAACGAGTTGACCTTGGATTCTCGGCCCGCTTCTCCTGGGACTATCGACCCAAGTCGAAACCGATCACCCCCCTGTTGAGTTGTGCTTGGCGATCACCCAGTGCTGCTCGGATGCATCGCAACCACAAGATTCTATCCACCATGCAATGCTGCGGCATCTCAATTGATTCCCACACGGAGCAGGAAAAGCGCCGGATCCTCGCGGATCCGGCGCTCTGTGTACCACTTACTTCTCCGAGAGCACCTCAAGTTTGATCACATTCTTGACGGGGTTCCTCCAGTCCTCGCCCTGAAGGGCCTTCGCGCCGCCGACGATGGTGAGGATCAACCAGCCGAGGCCCATGAACGGGATCAACCAGCCAAAGATGTCGAGGTTGGTGATGCCGCCCAAGATGGCGATCAGAACGAACGCGATCGAAGAGATCAGTTGGAAGTTGAAGGACTTCGCGGCCTCCCTGCGCGCGTACGTCCCGGGGGTGGACAGCGCGTAGACCAGACCTGGGCCGAAGAGCCAGAGGAAGAACACCGAGAAGTGAGCGACGGCAGCCGCTCCGCGCCCCATCTGTTGCCGCGTCTCCGGCCTGACCAACGGTTGGTACGCGGGGTGGACGCCCAATGCTTGGGACGACGTCGGAACTTGCACCAGGCCATAGAAGGCCTCGTTGAGTTCTTTGCGGGTGACTGCCGTCAGGACTTGCCCGATTCGCCGGTCGAATTCGGATTCGCTGATCCGGCCGTCGGCGTAGGCATCCTTGAGCCAGGATTCGGCGCGGTCGCGCTGTTCCGTGGTGACCTGCATCTTGAGACTTGGGTGCTCGTATATCGCGCTCATGCTGACCAGCATCGTTTCGCAAGACGTCATCCACCATCGGGCACTCCCCCGGACCTACCCGGAGTAAAGCCTTCCGGCGCACTACCAACTGCCGCTGCCGCCGCCGCCACCGCCACCGCCGGAGAACCCGCCGCCACCAAACGCGCTGCCCCCACCAAATCCGGTGCCACCGGCACCGGAGGAGGAGGCCACCGGCGTGGCGGCGGAGGTCAGGCTGCTCGTCAGGAACGCGGTATTGAATGCAGCCATCGGATAGTTGCCGACGTACCAGTACGGCGTCTCGTTAGGCAACCTGCCCATGGCGACTAGATCGCCACAGATCTTGGCCCAGCGGTCGGCAAGCTCGAAGATGATCGCCCACGGAAGGTACTTGGAGAAGATGTCCTCGCCCTCTTCGAATTTGAGTTGATCAGCTTCCGCGGTCGCGAGGTAGGTTCTGAAGCCCTCGACCTGATCACATACCGCACGGCCTTCGGCCGTGCGTTGCCCTCGCTTGAGCTTCGCACGGATGACTGCGAGCGTAATCAAGATCGGAAGCAGCGGGATACAGAGCAACAGTAGCCAGAAGCCCACCGCGAAGGATGCGAAGATCGCGATCACGATGAGACCAAATCCCAAGCCGCCGGTGGCCGCCGAAGGCACCTTGCGGAACCAGCCGCGGGAAGTGACCTGGTTGCGAACCGAATCACGCATGCGTTCATGGGCGTCGGCCATGCTGCCGGGCGCCGAAAGATCTTTCAACGCACCTGGCGGCTCGCCTTCGAAGAGGCTGGTCAAAAGCACCATCTCATGCGGCGCGGTCGCCCTGTTGGGATCGACAAGTGTGATTTGGAAGTCGTCCTTGCCATAGCTCCGGACCGTAAGCGCACCGCGTACTGCCAAATCGATGATCGTCGCCGCCGTCTCTCTGGTATCGACCTGCCCGTCAATCAGTAGACCCGCCTCAGCAACGGGAATCCGCGGCGGCGAGAAAGCCACCGGGATCGGGATATCGGGATCATTGGGCACGATCTCGGCTTCCTGACCAGCCAACGGAACCGTGCCGGGCGGCAGACCTGCATAGCGTTGGTCTCGGCCGTTCTTACGCCACCAGAACACACCAACAATGGGCGACAGCACGGCGGACAACAGGGAAACACCAGCGAGTGCGAAGGCACCAACCCGCTCGGCCGGCGAGAGTTTGGCACCGTTTGGTTCCATGTGCGGCTTGTTGTCTGCAACAAGACCGGGCGTGATCTTGACGGCGATGCTGACGCTCGCGCCGGGTTGCACATTGGTCTGGCCGAAGGTTGCCTTGCCACCCTCAGTGAAGTCTTCGGTTTCGCAAGGGGTCGTGCTGCGCGGCGGCCCGTAGAAACAGGTAGCGTCCTGAGCCCCACCCGGCACCGTTGTAGTGATCTTCAAGTCCTTGATCAACGGGTTACCGAAACCTGGGCCGTCCCAGAAGAACTCGTCGTATCCGTTGAAGGAGCGCATCGCGCCGGTGACGTCGTAGGAGAGGACGTAGGTTGCGGTCGGCGTAGCAATGGTCCGATCAGGATCGCCGATTCTTATGTTGAGTTCGGCTTCACGGCCTCCTTGAGACTCGGTGGTCTTGGAACTCCACTGGGTCGCCACGCCCTCGTCCGGGCTTGTCACCTTGATGTTGGTAATCCCATAGACGAAGTCCTGGTCGCTGTTCGGATCAGGTTCGCGGGTGACGAGGTCGCGCTGGATGCCGTGCCGACCGGAATCGCTTCCGAAACGCCAAGTGATGGCTTCTTTCACGCTGAGCACGCCGCTCGGCTGCATGTCGTAGTCGATGACGAAGGAATCGATCTGGTCGTCCGCAGCGTACGCGCGCGTCGGCGAAATCAGCACCCAAGCCAGCGCCGTGACGATCATCAAGCCGAATGCAATGAGAACCCGAGAGACCCGGCTGCCAAGCTGCCAAGCGCGGTCACCGCCCGCGCGGAATTGCACCATTAGTTCATTGTCTCCGATGCCTGGCTGCAAGGGCTCTTTCGGCCTCTCGCTTCGACTCGCGCGCCGCGATGGCTTGGCGCTTGTCGTAGACCCGCTTGCCGGTCGCCAGTGCGATTTCCACCTTGGCGTAGCCATTGGAAAAGTAGAGCGACAACGGCACCAAGGTTGTGCCGGTGCCCTCGAGCTCGCGCTCGATCTTCGCAATCTCGCGGCGAGTCAGAAGGAGCTTCCGGGTACGCCGGGCAGTGTGGTTCGTCCAGGTTCCATGGCTGTATTCGGGAATATGAGCACCTCGCAGCCAAGCTTCGCCTTCCTCCACAGTGGCGTACGCGTCGGCGAGGTTGGCACGCCCTTCGCGCAGCGACTTCACCTCGGTGCCGCTGAGCACTATCCCGGCCTCATAGGTGTCGTGGATGTGGTAGTCGTACCGAGCCTTGCGGTTCTGCGCGACGAGCCGACGACCCTTCTCCTTCATGGTTCTATCTTCGCCCTTTCCGCCTATCAACCGAGCCCAGGATTAGAGCCGCCGTAAATCGGACCGCGCGCCGCCGTGCTGAAGAGGAGTGAGGGCACGTGCTTTTTGTGCCCGAGCGACGACGAAGTAGGCGGCGACCAAGCGCGATCCGCGCGAAGCGAGCGGCAGCGAGCGGAGCAATTAAAATTCAGAACCAGGTCATAGGGTTGCGGAGGCGGCCATTGAGCCACACCATCAGGTGGAGGTGGCAGCCCGTGGAGAATCCAGTCGTACCGACGTAGCCGATGACTTGACCCTTGCGGACGTGCTGCCCAACATGAACGATGTAGCGGCTGGCGTGGTTGTAGCCGGTGGTGATATACCTCCCGCCGATGTAGCCGTGGTCGATCATGAGCCGGTTGCCATAGCCAGCGTTGTAGTACCGCTCGGCGACTCTACCGGCGCGCGGCGCCCTGATCGGCGTACCGCAAGCAGCGCCGAAGTCGGTGCCATCGTGCAGCTTCCAGTAATGCAGTACCGGATGGAAGCGCATACCGAACGGTGAGGTGATGCGAGCCGGCACCGGGAAGGAGAAGCCGTGGCCCGCATCTGACATCGTGGAGCTCCGGTGCTGCGACGAGCGCTGTGACTGCTTGGCGCTGGCCTTATGCGCAGCTCGCTTCCGCTCAGCCGCGGCTCGCTCGGCAGCGCGCTTTCGCTCCGCCGCCGCCTTGGCGATGCGCGCGGAAATGCGGCGCTCTACCGACGCCCGCTCCTTGACCAGCTCTGCGTATCTGGCTTTGTCTTGGGCAACATCATCGGCGGCGGCATCTTCGGCTGTTTTCCGCTGTCGTACCAGCCGGGCGACGTCAGTCTCCTCAGCCGCGGCGCGGTATTCCAGTGCCTTCTGAATCTTGAGGTTGGCCGCTGCGTCGTGCCGAGCGGCTGCGACCTTCGCCTCAAATTCGGCCTGCTGGAGCCGTGCAGCGTTGAGTTGGCGCTGCAGCAGTGTGAGTCGGTCGATTTGAGCCTGCGTCGAGTCAAACAAGGTTGTGGACCACTGGAGGCGAGTTTGCAGATCTTGGGTTGAATTCGGATCGACGAGCACCGCTATTGGCATGAGGTTGGTCTGGTGCTGGTACTGATCGCGGATCATCTGGCCGGCCTTGGCTTGCTCGGCATCCAATCGAGCTTGTCCTGCCGCGACGGCGGTAACGGCTGCGGCTAGGTCGCCGCCTGCTTGCTCTAGCTTTGCCGCCATCTCAACGTCTTTCGCTTTGGCGGCGGCCAGTTCTTGGCGAGTCGTTGCTAGCTTCGCGGTGGCAGCTTTCAACTTGTTCTGTGCCTTGTCTACGGCCACTGCTGCTGCACTGAGCGCCTCGGTCGACTCGTTGAGATCGCTCTTGGTCTTTGCGATCTGCTGCTTGACCCGTGCCCGCTGAGTAGTGAGCTCGTCAGCGGAAGCTTGGGGCCCGAGAAGGGCGAAGGCTACTGCGGACGCGACGGCAACAGCGACTGCGGTGCGCGCCGTCCGCCCACGGGCGCCGAGCAGCAGCGAAAGATATGCAGTTATGCCAATGGACGCAAGCGGCATGGCGAGGGTTTTTCCAGTCCTCGTCAGCCTGGCGAAGCGACCGCAAATCAGAGGTGCTTCGCTGTCGTCCGGAACGTCCTGACGGACGTAGGGAAGGTCCGGAACCACAGCTTTCCCCAATCCAGTGTTTGGTTGTAATGACCCGCACCCGCATGCCGTCGCCCGTTGCGACTGCACGCGGCCTCGGCATGGTAGGCAGGTTCCGATGCGCGCTGGAATCACCAAAACGCGGAAAACCGCATTTCGTCATCGATCAGACATAAAGTCTCACGCGATACTTAAGTGATTGCAGGGAACTTGTGATGTTTTTGTTACCAAAGTGAAGGTGGCCCGGTTGCAAATAGAAGGTCACACCCGGAGATAGCGCCTGGTGGTTACCAGAGTGGGGATGACCGCAAGCACTACACCGACGAGCACGACGCCAAGCATCGCCAGGGCGGTTTGTTGCCAGCCGATCCAGGCGACAAAGCGGATCGAGTTTCGGACTCCATGAATGATTCCGAAGTAGACGCCAGCCGCCATCGTCAGACATGCCAGCGCTACGCCGATCAATGCCGAAATCACCGCTCCCAACAAAAAGGGCACAGTGATATAGAAGTTGCTCGCCCCAACCAGGCGCATGATGCCGATCTCGCGGCGTCGCGCGAAGGTCGCCAGACGAATGGTGTTGCCAATCTGCAACGCCGACGCAAGTAGCAACAGCGCCGATGCGCCAGCGGTCGACCATTGCAGCACGTTCAACGCTCTAAAGAATGGATCGAGGAGTTGGTGCAGATCTTGGACCTTCTGTACCCCCTTGAGGCCGACCACCGAGCTGACGACGCCCTGGTATTCCTCAGGGTTCTTCAGCTTGACCCGGTACGACTCCTGCATTTGATCGACGGTCAGGGAATCCTGGATCGGACTGCCTTCATAGGCCCTCTGGAACTCGGCATAGGCCTCTTGCCGGGTCTCGAAATAGACTCCGCTCGGTGCCACCTCAGGATTGGTCTCGAGCGTTCGCTTGATCTCAGCCTTCTGCGCCTCAGTTGCTTCCAACCCTGGGTCGCACTGGTCGCCTTTGGTGTCCTTAGTGCAAAGGAAGATGGAAATCTCGATCTTGTCGTACCAGCGACCCTTCATCAGCTCAACCTGCTGGCTGGCCAACAGGCCCGCCCCGAAAAGCGAGAGGGAGACCCACATAGTCATGATCACTGCCAGGGTCATGGTCAGGTTCTGTCGAAGACCGGCGCGGGTCTCCGACATCGTGTGGCGGAAACGCATCAGATAGTCCTAATCGCAATCACTGGTAGCCGTAGACGCCTCTGCTCTGGTCACGCACGACTTCACCGTCATCCAGCTCGATCACCCGCTTACGCATCTGGTCCACGATGGTCGAGTCGTGAGTTGCCATCAGGACCGTGGTATCAGCGCGGTTTATCCGATCGAGCAGCTTCATGATGCCGACGCTGGTCGCAGGGTCGAGGTTTCCCGTCGGCTCGTCAGCGATCAAGATCATCGGCCGGTTGACGAAGGCTCGAGCAATTGCGACGCGCTGTTGCTCTCCGCCCGAGAGCTCTTCAGGCAACCGATCACCCTTGCCGCCCAGCCCGACAAGTTCCAGCACCTCAGGCACAACCCGGTTGATGGTGGAGGCTGGCTTGCCGATGACCTGGAGTGCGAAAGCGACGTTTTCGGTGACGGTCTTGTTTGGCAGCAGCCGGAAATCCTGGAAGACGGTGCCAATTTGGCGACGCATCGCAGGGATCTTCCAGCTGCGCAGCTTGTTGAGCTCTCGGCCAGCTACGAACACCTTGCCTTGGCTAGCCCGCTGCTCACGCAAGATGAGTCTGAGAAACGTCGACTTGCCAGAGCCGGAGGCCCCGACGAGGAAGACGAACTCCCCTTTGTCGATATCGACATTAATGTTGTCCAGCGCTGCACGGCGCTGACCGTCGTAGGTTTTGGATACGTTTTCAAACCGAATCACGGTGACGCTTCCCCCGAGATAGACAGGTCCGACGCCGCACGGACGCCAGACGGCCAAAGATGAGTCTAAGTGAAGCTTCGGTAACGGGCCACGATCACCGGCTTGAGCCCGTCATGTGGATCCTCGCTCAATAAGTTTTGTCGCAGAGCGGAGCTTAAGTCGCCGCTGCCTCACGCATGCGTCGCCAGCGGATGCCGGACTCGATAAATCCATCGAGGTCGCCGTCGAAGACTGCATCGGGATTTGAGACCTCGTAGTCAGTCCGCAAATCCTTCACCATTTGGTACGGGTGCAGCACATAAGAGCGCATCTGGGATCCCCAGCTATTCCCGCCATCACCCTTGAGCGCATTGAGCTCGGCCTCGCGTTCCTGCCTCGCTCTCTCCAGCAACCGAGACTGCAACACGCGGAGGGCAGCTGCCTTGTTCTGCAGCTGGGATTTCTCGTTCTGACAGGACACCACGATGCCGGTTGGGAGATGGGTAATGCGTACGGCCGAATCCGTAGTGTTGACACTCTGCCCACCCGGCCCTGATGAGCGGAATACGTCGATGCGCAGATCGGTCTCGGGGACATCGATGTGATCGGCTGCCTCAGTGACCGGCAGCACCTCGACGCCGGCGAAGGAAGTTTGGCGACGCCGCTGGTTGTCGAACGGTGAAATCCGTACTAGTCGATGCGTGCCCTGTTCAGCCGACAAAGTTCCGTACGCGAAGGGGGCCTTGACCTGGAAGGTCGCCGACTTGATGCCGGCCTCCTCGGCATAGGACGTGTCGTATACCTCGGTCGAATAACGATGGCGTTCCGCCCAGCGCAGGTACATGCGGAGAAGCATCTCGGCGAAGTCGGCCGCGTCGACACCACCGGCCTCGGAACGAATGGTGACGAGTGCCTCACGCTCGTCGTACTCACCGGATAGCAGGGTGCGCACTTCCAGAGCCTCGACCGCCCTCTGCAACGAAGCCAGTATGTCGGCCGCCTCCACAAGGCTGGCTTGATCACCCTCTGCCTCCCCCAGTTCCACCAACACACCAAGATCATCTAGCTGGGCGCGCAGCCCAACTACCCGATCCACTTCGGCTTGTAAGGCCGAGAGCCGCGATGTCACGCGTTGGGCATTGTCCGGGTCGTCCCACAGATCGGGAACAGCCACTTGCTGCTCCAGCTCGGCGATCTCTAGACGCTTGCGATCCGGGTCCACGACAGCCTCAATCGAGCTCAACGACTTATCAAGGTCTGCGAGCGCCATTGGAAAGTCCGGTCCGGCCACGATGATCCACTCTACTTGGCAGACCCTCGCAAGGCCTGTGCACGAAGCGTCAAGCGACCGTGACGGGAGTCAGGCGTCATCGGCTCTCCGCAGTTCCTCTATGCGCACGAATCGCTCCTCGCCGGTCGAGCGGCGCGGCGGCCAGTCGCTGATCCAGATGACCGCGAACGCGCCGAGGGAGCAGGCAAGCGCGACTACCGGGCCAAGCACAAATAGCCATACCACGACGCATCCGACAACATTCAGCAGCAGCACCGCCAACGCGCCGCGCCGACCAAGGTGGCCGTGGCGCGCCCGCCACGCCGCGTACCCGATCCACGGCAGCATCGCCAGCAGGATTGCGATCCAGGCGAAGGCGGACATCCGGCCACTGAACGCACCAGACACGAGTCGAATCATCGCGACCAGGCCGACCAAGCCGGTCAGAGCCCCAAGGGCCGCGGCGAGGTTCCTACTGCGCATGAGCACGTCTACTCCAGTGGCCGGTCAAGACGGTGGTCGAGCAGAACCGACACAATAGTCTTATTCGCTGCCTAGATTCCGCACCGACCCGGAGCACCAGCTCAGTTGCTCCAGGGCTGCTAAATCGTCCAGGCGGCTCGGATCGCTAGGTCCGCTCGAACGCTGACACATCTGTAGCGTGTCAGCGTGGAGAACGTGTCGACGAAGTCCGGAACAGGTACCGGCCTCGCGCTTGCGACGCTGGCAGCCGCTCAGTTCCTCATGCTTCTGGACAGTTCCGTCATAAACGTCGCGATAGCGACGGTCGCCAAGGACGTGGGTACCACTGTCACGGGAATCCAAACGGCGATCACCATGTACACGCTCGTCATGGCGATGTTCATGGTGACGGGCGGCAAATTCGGGTCGATGTACGGCCGCAAACGCATTTTCATGATCGGTTGCGTGGTCTACGGCCTGGGATCGCTGACGACCGCCGTGGCTCCCAATCTTCCGATCTTGATCCTCGGCTGGTCGTTTTTTGAGGGTATCGGCGCGGCGATGATCCTTCCGGCAGTTGTCGCCCTGGTGGCGGGCAACGTACCGCCAGAAGGCCGTCCCCGGGCATTCGGGCTGGTAATGGGGGCGGGGGCAATCGCCGTCGCGGTTGGC
>Ga0307406_10000284_pt1 | contig 29676 bp, 19 predicted proteins | sample 322Cmetagenome_3_FD_203706 | JGI IMG/M metagenome (GOLD analysis project Ga0307406, IMG submission 203706) | Maize rhizosphere microbial communities from greenhouse at UC Davis, California, United States - 322HYB-C-2 | ecosystem: Host-associated > Plants > Roots > Rhizosphere > Soil | place...
GGCGAAGGCGGCATGGGCCAGGTCTGGCTGGCCTCGCGCGCCGACGGCCTGTACCAGCGCCGGGTCGCACTGAAGCTGCTGCGTCCGGGCCTGGCCGACACCAATCTGCGCACGCGCTTCACCCGCGAACGCCAGATCCTCGCCCGCCTGGCGCATCCGCACATCGCGCGCCTGCTCGATGCCGGCATCAGCCGCGACGGCCTGCCCTATCTCGCCCTGGAGTACGTCGAAGGCGAGCCGATCACCGACTACTGCCGTAACCAGCGCACGCCGCTCGACAAGCGCCTGCGCATGTTCCAGCAGATCTGCGACGCGGTCAGCCACGCCCACGCCAACCTGATCGTCCACCGCGACCTCAAGCCGTCGAACATCATGGTGACGCCGGCCGGCGACGTGCGCCTGCTCGATTTCGGCATCGCCAAGCTGCTCGACAGCAACGACGTGCCGCTGCCCGAGCAGACCCGCACCGGCGCGCGCGCCTTCACCCTGCACTACGCCGCGCCCGAACAGGTGCGCGGCGAGCCGGTCACCACCATGACCGACGTGTATTCGCTCGGCGTGGTGCTGTACGAGCTGCTCACCGATTCCAAACCCTATCGGTTGAAGCGCCAGACCGACGCCGAGTGGGAAGAAGCGATCCTCGCCGCCGATCCGCTGCGGCCTTCGCAGGCGGTGCTGCGCTACGTCGACGCCGACGACGCCGAGGTCGATCCGAACTCGGTGCGCCGCCTCGCCCGCCAGCTCAGCGGCGATCTCGACAACATCGTCCTCAAGACCCTGTCCAAGCGTCCCGAGCAGCGCTATCCCTCGGTGGAAGCGCTGTCGCTGGACCTGCAGCGTTTCGAAGCCGGCCGGCCGGTGCTGGCGCGGGCGCAGAGCCTGCGCTACCGCTTCAACAAATACGTCGCCCGCCATCGCTGGGCCTTGGCGACCGCGGCCCTGGTCACCCTGGTGCTCAGCGCCGCGCTCGGCATCGTCGCCTGGCAGGCGCGCGAAGCAGTCGGCGAAGCCAGCCGCGCCCAGGCGATGCAGGACTTCATGGTCGGCCTGTTCGAAAGCGCGCGCGGCACCCCCGAAGGCGAAGCGCTGGACCTGCGCGGCCTGCTCGACGCCTCGGTGATCCGCGGCACGCGCGAACTCGCGCGCCAACCGCGCGCGCGCGCCGAGCTGTTCGGGGTGATCGCGCGCATGCGCACCAGCCTGGGCGACTACAACGAAGCGCGCGCGTTGCTCGACCGCCAGGCCAGCATCATCGCCAGCACCGACGACGACATCCCCGAAAGCCTGCGCCTGGAATCGATCACCCAACGCGGCAAGGTGCTGCGCCTGCTCGCTCAGCCGCGCGAATGCGCGGCGCTGATGCAAACCGGGCTCGACCTGGCCCGGCGCGAACAGGCGCAATTGCCGAACCAGGCCAGCGAGTTCTATTCCGAACTCGGCCGGTGCCGGCAGGCCAACGGCGAGCGTCAGGGGGCACGGCAGTTGTTCGAACGTTCGCTGGCGTTGCGCCGCGAAATGCTCGAGAACAGCGACGTCGGCGAAGTCGAGAACCTGATGGACCTCGCCAGCCTGCAAGCCGACGCCGGGCAGAGCCGCCAGGCCCTGCAGGGCTTCGAGCAGGCGCGCCGGCGCCTGCAGCAGAGCGTCGGCGATCGCCACCCGCTGCAGGTCGAGATCAGCCGCAACCTGGCTGCGCTGCGACACGACCTCGGCCAGCTCAACGACGCCGAACGCGACGCCAAGGAAGCGCTCGCGATCGCCCTGGAGGTCAACGGCGGCCAGCATCCGGCCACCCTGGCCGTGCGCCGCCAACTCGCCGCCTTCCACATCGAACAAGGCCAGTACGTGCAGGCGCAGATCGAGCTGGAACAACTGCGCAACGTACTGACCCCGCGCCTGGGCGCCGATCATTCCGACCTGGCCGGCCTGCACGGCAGTCTGGGCCTGATCGCCTGGGAACGCGGCGACGTCGATCGCGCCCTGAGCGAACTCGAATACGCGGTGACGATTTCGCGCAAGCACCTCGACCGCGGCCGCCTTGCCGAGGCCCTGTTCGCGCAGGCCGCAGTGCTGCATGCGACCGGCCGAAACACCATGGCGCGGATTCTGCTCGACGAGATCCGCGCGCTGCGCGTGACCGAGTTCGGCGCCGAGCACGGCCTGGTCGGCGACACCGAGCGCCTGCTCGGCGATGTCGAGATCGCGCTGGACCAACGCGACCGCGGCATCGACCACTTGCAGCGCGCGGTCAGCCTGACCCGCAAGAGTTATGGCGAGCGCCACCCGAACACCCGTCACGCCGAACTCGACCTGGCCCAGGTGCAGGCGCTGTCCGGCGATGCCGCCGCGCTCGCGCACCTGGATTCGCTGTCGGAACTGCCGACCACCGACGAAAAATTGCGCGAACTCGGCTGGCGCGCACAGGCCTATGCCGCACAGGTGCGTTGCCGCGGGCCGCAGCGGGGGCAGGCACGGGCGACGCTCGACGGCCTGCTGCGCGGCATCGGCGACGCGCGACCGGACGGCAGCGAGGTCAAACGCGAAGTGCAGGTCATACGCGACGCCTGCAGCGGATAGGCGGCACTGGCGGGTTCGCTCGCCTGGCCAGCGAACGGCGCGCCGCAGTCGCCGCAACACCTTATGAGGGGGCGAAGTACCGACGCAGGGCGCATGCCCCGCCGCGGTTGCGGACGGGGCAGGGCGCGATCGCGACGATCCGACGCCTGCGGCGTCAGCGCCTGAGCAAGCTGCTGAGCCAGGCGCGCAGATGCAGGTCCGCCGCCGGTTGCGTCGCCGACGCTCCGCTCGCCGGCGACGCGGCCGGGCGCGGCGTGGAGGCGCAACGCGGCTCCGGTGCGGCCTTGAGCGGCACCGCGACGGTCGCCAGCTCGATGCAGGCGGCATCGTTCGCGCCGGCTTCGGTGGCGCGGGCGCTTACCGCCGGCACCTGGCGCGACAGCAACACCGTCGGCGCAGCCGGCAGGCCTTCCCAAGCCTTAGGCGAATCCAGCAGCTCGATCCGCGCGATCGCCTTGTCGGCGGGCACGTTGACGACCCAGGTGCGGAAGCTGTCGCCGTTGTTGGGATCGCCGGCGCTGGCCGGCGGCGCGGTGGTCGGGCCGAACCAGGGACGGAAACCGCCTTGCAGCAGCACATGGCGCACGCCGCCATCGGCATAGGTCACGCGCAAGGTGTAGTCGCAGCCGCCGTTGTGGCAGTACCACGCATAGGTCCCGGTGTTCGGCACGATGCTCGCGCGCTGCACCGCATCGGTGGGATCGATGTAACGCAGCAGGTTGCCGCGGAAACCGATCGGCGGATAGATCTGCGAGACGTTGGCGGTACCGGCACGGCTGTAGGCGACCGCGATCGCCTGCACCGGCACGTCGCGCCGCTCCGGCAAGCCCTGGTTGAAGCCGTACAGGCCGTTGTCGGTCGTCTTGGGCGCAACGTCGATCCAGCGCCGGTCGATCCCGTCCCAACGCTTGTAGCCGCCCGGGAAGGCCGCATCGGCGACGATGCTGCCGCCGGAGTAGACGCGCGCGCCGTTCTTGTCGGTCGAGGTGGTGCCCTCCAGATGGCGCTGCATCATCGCGACGCTGTAATCGGAGAAGGTCGCGAAGCGGTAGCCACGCGCCTCGTCGCCGGAACCGCTCTGCATCGGGTCCTGCTTGATGCAGCGGCCCTGCGCATCGAGTTGGCGCGGCGTGCTGTCGAAGGTATCGCCGGCGCAGTTGCGATAACGCGAAGCGGTGGCCGGCACGAACGGCGCCAGGAACTCCTTGCGCGTGCTGTCGTAGCCCCACACCGATCCGTTCAAGCTGCCGGCGAGATAAGGGTACTTGCCGTCGGTGTAGGCGCCACCCTGATGCGGCAGGCCCATCGCGTGGCCCTGCTCATGGATGAAGATGCCCGAGTAGCCATGATCGCCGACGCCGGTGTCGCCGCCGATCGAGCCGAGGCCGCCGCCGGGATGCTTGAGCTTGCCGGCGGCATCGAACAGGATCAGCGGCGCGTAGTACTGCACCGGCCCGGAGGACTCGCCGTTGGCGGCGAGCAGCCCGCCGAGCAGATTCAAGGCGGCGCCCATGACCTGGTAGCCCGCTTGCTCGTCGTCGGTGCTGCGCGCCAGATAAGCCGGTTTGCCGCCGCTCGGCGCGATCGACAAGGTCGGCCACACCGCGCGCTGCGCCGGATGATTCTGCGCGACCACGCTGGCGACCGGCCATTTGGCGAAGATCTCGGTCACGGTGGCGGCATCGGGCGCGCCGGAGGTCGCCAGCGGCACCGAGTTGCTTTCGTTCGCACCGAACAGATACAGCGGCAGCACGCGCAGGGTCACCGGGCTGTCGGCGCCGATCGTGGGCGAGCGGAAAGCGCCGACGCGGTAATTGTCGGCGCGCACGCGCAACTGCAAACCGGGCACCAACCACGCCGCCGGCAAACTCGCGCTGTAACGCGCGCCCGGATAGGCCGCGCCACCGGCCTCGGTGGCGGGGATCGAAGCGGACAAGGCAACGGTGCCGAGTTGGACACCGTTGGCCCAGCCTTCCAACTGCGGATTGCCGGCGTTGTCGGCCGACAGACGCAGCAGCGCGAGCGCTTCGCGCCCGCCCACCGCGTGCAACCGCTCCTTGGCCTGGCGCAGAGTCCAGCTCAGCCCGGCTTCCGGCAATACGTGGGTCTGGGCGAGTTCGAGTTGAGCGATCTCCAGCGCCGCCGCTCCCGGCGGCGGCGTGGGCGGCGTAGTGGGAGGCGTGCCGGGCGGCGTGCCCGGAGCCGGCGCGGTTTCGCCGCCTTTCTTGTCGCCACCGCCGCCGCCTCCGCAGGCGCTCAAGCTCAGTGCGATCGAAAGCCACAACGCGGTCGTGGTGAAGCGAGGTGTCTGCATGCTGGTTCCCCCTGTGGCACGAACCTCTGCGCCCGCGCCAGTGAATGGCGTATGGATGGAGCGTCCTGCGTATGAGCCGTCGCCGATCGGCGCGATCGTCTCCCCACGATCCGGCGGGCCGCATCATACCCATGCAATCGTGACGCGTCGTCGCCATGCGCGGCTTGCGCACGGCCAAGCGCGACACCCGCGCATGCGCAACCGCAGCACTGCCTACGTTTCGTTAGCACAGCTCGTCGCGAGCACGCGCACGGGATGCGCGAAGTCGCATGCGTGAGCCGTGACTGCGCGCACAATCCGGAGGCAAGGATGCGGCACCACGACGATACGAGCGCGACGCACCGAAGCGCTGCGCTGTCGTATCGGCAACATCGGCCATACCCACGAGGCCGTCGCCCGCATGGCCCGGAATCGTGCACTGCAGGCGGATTTGCGCGAAGCGGGCCGCGTACTCAGGCCGCGTGCGGCAAGTCCGTTGGCGCAGCCAACCTGACGAAACCGCGGCCCTTAGTCCGGTGCGTGCTGCGGCAGCAGCAGCAATAAATCGGTCGCGCCGACGTCCACGCCGGCCTGGGTCAACAAGGTCGTGACTTGGCCGCGGTGGTGGGTTTGGTGGTTGAAGAAATGCATCAACAAGCCGCCGAAGTCGCGATGCGAAACGACGCCTTTGGTGTTCGCATAGGTCAGTACGTGATCGAGGTCCGCATCGGTCAGGCAGCCTGCCCAACCCTCGATCCGCGCATCGAGCTCGCTTCGCTGCGCCTGCAAGGGCGCGAGACGATCGTGCAGTTGCTGATCGATGGCGGTCGGCGGCGCCATGTTGCGAATCGGGTCCAGCGCCTCGAAACGCGTCGGATGATAACTGGCGAAACGATGCAGCCAGATCAGGTCAGCCACCAGCAGATGATTGAGCGTGCGCAAGATCGAACCGAAGAACGCACCGCGGTCTTCGCTTAAGGCCTCATGCGATAGACGCGAAGCCGCTGCGTACACCTTGTCGTTCATCCAGCGGTTGTAGCCGGCCATCAGTACCGCGTGCTCGCACAGCTTCATCGTGGCGAGGACCAAGCCGTCGCCACGATGACGCCATTGCCGCGCATGCGCGCCATCGACCTACTTCTCCTTGCGCCAGTTGATCGACGCGCGGTTCTCGATCGTGCTCGACTCGATCTCGATGTCGAAGCCCTTGCGCAGCAGATACTTCAAGGTCAGCACCTGGCCGGTGCCGAGCAGGGACACGCCGTAACCGACATACAGGCGCGGCGACAGGTATTTGCCGACGCCGAGCACCGAACCGCCGAGGGCGCGGCTTTCCATCACGCCGGCATCGTCGAGGCCGATCTTGGCGCCGAGCTGCGAGGCGAGCATGCCGCCGCCGGCCGAGAGCGCGGCGCTGGCGGCGTTGAGCTGGCGGCCTTCGTCGCCGCTGACCGACGACAGCGGCCGGCCGAGCGCGAGATAGGCCAGCGCTTCGGATTGCGAGCTGGCCGGGTTCGACCAGACATTGACCTGCGGCGAACTGACCCGGCCGCTGATGTCGACGCCGGCGGTGACCGCGCCGACTTCGCGTTCGGCGCGCACGTCGAGGATCGGGTCCGACACCGGGCCGTTGTTCCAGGCCAGGCGGCCGCGGGTGATCTGCAGTTTCTGGCCGTAAGCGGTGTAGCGGCCTTCGACGTTGAGCGCGCCGTTGGCGGTCATCTCGCGGCCGGGGCGCGAACGTACCCGCATCTGGCCGCCGAGCTTGCCGTCGAGGCCGAAGCCGTTGAGCTTGACCTGTTCGCCGACCACCAGGGTCAGGTCGAGGTCGAGCGGCGAAGCGCCGGTGTCTTCCGGATCGACCGGGTCGAGCACCACCACGTCCTCGGACACCGACACGCCCTGGTCGAGGCGTTCCAGGTCGATACGCGCGGTCGGGATGGTCACCGTGCCGGTGACCTGCAGCGGCTGCTTGGCCGCATAGCGCACGGTCAGGTCGGGGTTGGCGATCGCATGCAGGTCGCGGGTGTCGGAGGCGAGCACGTTGGTGCCGCGCAGGTTGAGCACCAGCGGCGTGTCGTCGCCCTGCCAGCCGAGCGTGCCGTCGATGTTCAAAGTGCCTTCGCCGGAGCGCACGCTGCCGGCGATGCGTGCGCTGCCGTCGCTCTGCGCGTCGAGGCGGACATTGCCGTTCTGCAAGACGATGCCGAGCGCCGGCAGTTCGGTGGTGAACTGGCTCAGCTGCGCCTGGCCGCCGAGCAAGGGCTGCGAGCGCGTGCCGGCCAGGCTGATGCGGCCTTCGAGACGGCCCTTGGGCTCGACGATGTCGGGCGAGAACATCTCCAGCCAGGTGAGTTCGTCGGTGTCGACCGAGACATCGCCGGACAGGGGCGCATAGGCGTCCCAACCGGTGGCGATCTTCGCGTCGATGTGGCCGTCGTCGTTGAAGCCGGCCTTGAGTTCGGCATTGAGCTTGTTCGGATCGAAGGTCGCCTTCAGCGACAACGCGTTGTAGCGCAGCAGTTCGCGGCGCGCGCGCTCGCTGAACTTGAGACCGCCGCCGGCCGAGCTGATATCGACCTGGCCGCGCCAGCCGTTGCCGACCGGACGCAGTTGGCCGTCGAGCGCGATTTCGCCGCGCAGCAGCCACGGCCGCTTGTCGCTGCGTTCGGGCAGATAGGCCTGGGCCAACAACAGCGGCAAGCCCTGCCCCTTGATATCGACACCGCGCCGCGGCCAGTCCGCGCTGGCGCACAGCGAACCGCCGCTGCTCGAGGCCAGACAGGCATTCGTCAACGCGCCATTGCGTCCGTCCCAACGGAACTGCGCGGCCTGCTGCAAACGCCAGGACGCGCCCTTGCTCGGCGTCAGTTGTAACGATGCCAGCGCACCTTGCCAAGTCGCGCCGCGCTTATCGGCATGACCGGCCAGTGCGAGCTGGGCGACCTCGCTGTCGGCCTGCGCCTGCAATTGCAGGGACTCGACCGCGCCGCGCGCATCGACGCTCAGCGACGACAGGGCGAGGCCGGCATTGAGATCGCTCGCGCGCAAGGCCAGTTCGCCGCCGCGGCCGCGCCAGGGCAAGCGGCCCTTGGCGCTGAAACTCGCCGCTGTGTAGTCGCCGTACTTGAGGCCGCTGCCGGTCAGGTCGGCGTCGATGTTCGGCGCAACGCGGGCGCCGCTGAGCTTGAGCGTGCCCTTAAGGCTGCCTGCGGTGTTCGGCAACAGATCGTTGAGTTGCAGCGGCGCCAGCTTGGCGTCGAGTTCGATCGCCTGGGCGAGCTTGCCCTTGGCATCGACGCGGCTGCCGCCGAGGGTCAGGGCGACGTCGCCTTCGTAAGCGTCGTCGCTCTTGCCGGGCGCGGCACCGTGCATCGCGAAGCGACCGCGTCCGCCGAGCGGCCGGTCGCGCAGACGGCCGCCGAGGCGTTCGGCGTCGACGCGGATTTCCAGGCCGCCGTCGGCGCGCGTGGCGCCGGTGCTGGCGAGCTGGCCGTCGACCGCGCCCTTCCATTCCGGCGCGAAATAGCCCGGGTCGAAACCCGACAGCGTCGCCTTGAAGTTCCAGCCGAGCGCCGGCGCCCAGGCGACATCGCCGCTGCCGTCGAGCTGGCCGGTCGGCATCTTCGCCTTGAGCGTCTTCAGGCTCATGCGCTCATCGTCGCCGCGGCCGTCGAACTCGACCGTCGCGGCCTGTTTGTCGCGCAGTAAGCGGGCGTTGCCGATCGCGGCCCAGGCCTTGACCGTGCCGGCGAAACCGAGCTGCGCGGTCTCCAGCACGATGGTCGGGGTGGCCGGCGCCTGCGGCGCGCGCGAAGGCTTGGCGATCGCGGCCGCGGTCGCGGTGGTCGCCGCGGGCTGGCCGCCCCAACGCAGATTGTTCGCGTTGACGGCGAACTTGAACTGGCCGTTCTGCGCATCGGTGAAATCGGCATGGCCGCGCAGGGTCGCGGTGCCGTCGAACAACTGCAGCGCCAACGGCTGCACGTCGAGCACCTGGTCCTTGAGCGAAATCTTCGACGGCAGCACCGTCACCGCCAGATCGCCCTGGCGGAATTCGCCGTTGAGGTCGGCATTGCCGCCGACGCCGCCGGCCTCGAAGCGCAACGCCATCGGCGTGTCGCTCGGCTTGGCGTCTGGCGCCAGCAGCAAGCCGACATCGAGCGCATCGGCGCGCGCGCGCAACTGCCAGCGCGGATCGTCCTTGCCGCGCAGGGTCAGGCTCGCACGCACCGGGCCGGGTGCGGCGCCGGCGATGGCGACGTCCATGCGCGACAGGTCGCCGCGCGCGACCAGGCCCAGCCGCGGCGGCGTGCGCCCCGGCGCGCTCGGCAACACCACGGTCGCCACCACGTCGGTCTTGAAGTCGTTGCGCGGTTCGTACTCGCCGTGCACGGTGAAACGGCCGCGGTCGGTCAGCGCCTCGAGTTTCTCGACATGCAGCTTGCCCGACTGGGCATCGAGCCCGGCGCGCAGGCGGCGCACGTCGATCAGCGGCTCGCCTTCCTGGCTGAGCTTGAAGCCGTCGATACGCACGTCGTCGGCCTGCAAGGCCAGCGGCGGCTCGATCTGCGGCAACACCTCGGGCCAACTCGGCAACTCGAACGGCTCGTCGCTCTTGGGCAGGTCGAGGGTCGCGTTCTCGACCTGCAGCGCGTCCAGACGCAGCTTGCGGCCGAGCAGGGGGCTCAAGGCCGGATCGACGAAGATGCGCTCGGCGGTGAACACCGTGCCCTTATAAGCGAAGCGCACGCCGCGCAAGGTCAGCGGCCCCGACACCGGCCCCTCGGCCGCGGTCCAGGTGAAGGTCGAATCGGCCGGCAGGCGCGAGACGATCTGCGCCAGCAACAGGTCGCGGCCGGCGATGGTGCTGATCAGCCAGTACAGGCCGGCCGCGATCAACAGGGTCAAGGCCCCGGCGATGAAACTGCTGCGCCAGGCCCAGCGCTTGGCCGCCGCGCGACGACGCTGGCGACGTTCGAGCAGCAGTTGTTCGGGAGTTTTCGGCGTGTCGCTCATGTCGTTGCAGGGTCGTCCTGGCCGCGTGCCTTAGAGATCGGCGCCGATGTTGAGATACAACTGGAAACCCGAATCCGGGTCGTCCAGGCCGCGCGCGATGTCGATCCGCAAGGGACCGACCGGCGAGCGCCACCGTACGCCCACGCCGACGCCGGTGCGCAGCTTCGGGGTATTGTCGAACGCGCTGCCGCTGTCGACGAACACCGCCGCGCCCCAACTGTCGTTGAAGTACTGCTCGTACTCGACGCTGCCGGTGACCACGTTCTTGGCGCCCAGAGCGAACGCCTTGCGGCCGTCGATCGCGGGGATGCGCGGCCCGACTTCGCGCCATTCGTAGCCGCGGATGCTGCGGTCGCCGCCGGCGTAGAAACGCAAGGTCGGCGGCATGTCGACCAGGGCGTCGGTGAAGGTGTGGCCGAGTTCGCCGCGGGCGATCAGGCGGCTGCGCGGGCCCAGGCCCTTGTACCAGCGCGCGGTCGTGTGCAGCTGCAGGAAATTCGCATCCGAGCCGACGCTTTCCAGGCCGCCGCGCAGCATCGCGGTGGCGGCGATGCCGTTGCGCGGATACAGGCGGTCGTCGGCGTCGACGTACTCGACGCGGAACGAGGGGTACAGGAAGGTCGCCGAACGGTATTCGACCGGCGTGGTCGGATCGTCGTCGTCCTCGTCGGCATAGGCCCAACGCTCGCGCAGGCCGTGCACCGAGGCGGTGGCGGTCCAGCGCTGGTTGATCTTGCCGCTGCGGCTGGCGACCAGTTCGATGCGGCGCGAGTCGATGTAGTCGGTCTGCTCGTCGGTGCCCTGCAGGCTGAAGGTGTACCAGCCGTCGAGCCAGGCGAAGGCCGGGATGCGGTACTGCAGGGTCGCGGTCTTGCGGCGCTCGGCGAAATCGACCTGGGCCAGGGCCTTGTGGCCGCGGTCGTTGAGGTAACGCCGTTCCAGGCCGAGACGCACGCCGGCGCCGCTGTCGGTGCCGTAGCTCAGGCCGGCGGTATAGATGCTGCGCTTGGCCGGGGTCAGGACGACCTTGACCGGCACCTGGCCGTCGACCGCCTGATCCGGCTGCGGCTCGATGTCGATGCTGGCGAAATAGTCCAGCCGCGACAGCGACTCGCGAAAGCGGTCGAGCTTGCCTTGGTGGTAGTAGCTGCCCTGTTCCCAGTACACCAGGCGCTCGAGCAGGCTGTCGCGGATGATCCGCTTGGGCGTCTGCTCGAAGGTGATCGGGCCCATGTCGTAGCGCTGGCCGCTGGTCCAGACCAGGTCGATGTCGGCGGCATGTTCGGCGCGGGTCACTTCCACCCGCCGCGAAGAAAAATCCGCATCGAAGTAGCCGCGCTCGGCCAGACGCCGGGTGATCTTGGTCTTGCTGGCCTCGTACAGCTCGTGATTGAAGACCTGGTCCGGGCCCGGGCGGAAGGCCTCGAGGTCCTGGTTGAGGTAACGGTCGTCGCTGCCGGCGCCGAGGATGGCAATGTCGGAGCGCCGCACCTTGACCGGTTCGCCCTTGTCGATGGTCACGGTGACCGTGATCGGCACCGAGGGGGTCGCTGCCGAGGCGGCCGGAGCGGCCGGATCCTGGGATGAAGCGCCTCGGGCGGACGGGTCTTCGCCGGTGCCGGCCTCGGCCTGGCTCGCTTCAGCCTGATTGGCGTCAGCCGGGCTCGCCTCGACCGGGCTGGCTTCAGCCGGGCTGGAATCGGCCGGCAGTGCCGGATCGCGGCGGCGGGTGCCGCGGGAATCCTCGACCTTGATCGTCGGCGAGTAGTAGCCGAACGGCTCCAGGGCCTCGCGGGCCTCGTTTTCGGCCTCGCGCAGCAGATAGCCCAGGCGGCGCCCGGACACGTCCTTGCCGATCGTGTCGACCAGGGACAGGGAAACGCGCACGTTTTGGGTCATGGCCTCATCGAGGCCGACGATCTCGACTTTGCCGACTTTGGCCGCCCGGGCCGTGCCGGCGGCTCCAAGTACCAGGGCGACGGCGAAAAAAAGGCGGGGGATCAATGGCATAGCGGTCAGGATAACCGGTAAAGGCTTGTATTGCTTACGTATTTTGTTCAGCCACTTTGCAGATTCGTTGCATATGGCGTTAAGAAGTCGTAATTTCGGCCTCAGGGGAACTGACCGCATGCGCTGGGGGCTGCGCGGCGGACTCATCGGGGTCTCCTAGAAAACAGCCAATCCACCACTCCCATCCATAGGGAAGTCACACGGTAGGGAAGCAATGTCACTGCATATTTCAGGAGTCCACTTCGTGAACAGAAAAATACTCACCACTGCTGTTTGCACCGCACTGGTCGGCGTCGTCGCGCCCGCCTATGCACAGCAGGCGGAAACGGCTTCGAATGAAGACGTCACCAAGATCGAAACCGTTACCGTTACCGGTTCGCGCATCTCCAACCCGAACGTCGTCTCCCCGGCCCCGGTCAGCATCCTGACCGCCGAAGACATCAAGGCGACCGGCGCGATCAACATCGGCGACCTGCTGACGACGATGCCGCAGCTGGCCACCACGTTCACGATGGGCAACTCCGGCCGCTTCATCGGCACCGCCGGCGTGGCGATGCAGGATCTGCGCAACCTCGGCACCGCCCGCACCCTGGTGCTGGTCAACGGTCGCCGCATGGTCGGCGCGTCCGCCGGCACCTCGGCCGTCGACACCAACCTGATCCCGGCCGACTGGGTCGAGCGCGTCGAAATCATCACCGGCGGCGCTTCGGCGGTGTACGGCGCCGACGCCGTCTCCGGCGTGGTCAACTTCATCCTCAAGAAGAAGTTCGAAGGCGCCAACCTGCACGCGCAGATCGGCGACAGCCAGCACGGCAGCTTCGGCAAGGAATTCATCTCGTTGACCGGCGGCTGGAACTTCGCCGAAGACCGCGGCAACGTCGCGCTGTCGTTCGAGCACAGCCAGCAGGACCGCCTGATGTTCGGCGACCGCTTCGGCAAGCAGGCTTACCGCGCGATCCGCTCGCCGGGCAGCGGCTTCGACAATACTTTATTGCCGGATGCCGGCAACTACACCATCACCAGCGCCGGCACCTTCTCGCTGGGCAGCAACTTCAATCCGAGCCTGCGCTATACCTTCGACCCGAACGGCCAGGTACGCAAGCAGCGCTTCGACGGTCCGGCCGACCGCGATAGCCCGACCCTGCGCAATACCAACGCCACCTGTCAGAACTGCGATCGCCTCGACGGCAACCAGGACTTGCAGATCCAGCCGCAGTACAAGCGCGACACCGTCAGCGCCGTCGCCGGTTTCGATCTGAACCAGGACCACCGCCTGTACTTCGAAGGCATGTACAGCAAGGTCCACAGCAAGTCGTACTTCTCGCCGGCGTTCGGCGCGACCGGCAATCCACACATCATCGAGCGCGACAACGCCTACGTGACGCCGGAGCTGCTGGCGCTGATGGGCGCGCGCCAGTCGATCAATGTCGCACGTAACGACGTCGATGCCGGATCGCGCGGCGAAGACACCGACCGCCAGACCGCCCGCGTCGTGTTCGGCGCCGAAGGCGCGCTGACCAGCGACTGGCTGTACGACGTGTCGGTCAACTACGGCCGCACCCACGAGCGTCGCCGCAACCTCAACAACCGCCACATGGAACGCTTCTACGCGGGCCTGGACGCGGTCAAGGACGCAAACGGCAATATCGTCTGCCGCTCCAAGATCGACCCCGGCCACATGAACCTGGCCTATTACAACAACACCGCGACCCTCGACGGCATCATCTCGCCGGAAGTGGCCGCGAGCTGCATTCCGTTCTCGGTGTTCGGCGAAGGCGCGATCAGTCCGGCCGCCGCCAACTGGTTCAACGTCACCACGATCTCCAAGGCGCGCCTGACCCAGTTCGTGGCCGGCGGTTCGCTGACCAACAACAACCTGTTCGAGCTCAAGGCCGGTCCGGTCAGCTTCGGTACCGGTGTCGAGTACCGTCGCGAAACCAGCCGTTCGATCAACGATCCGCTGGACATCGCCGGCGAGACCTTCCTCAACGCGATCCCGAACTCGGGCGGCAGCTACAACGTCCGCGAGATCTGGGCCGAAGTCGCGGTGCCGTTGCTGGCCGACCTGCCGGCGATCAAGAGCCTGACCGTCGGCGCCGCCGGCCGTTACTCCAAGTACGACACCATCGGCGGCACCAAGGCCTGGCGTTACAACCTGGACTGGGCGATCAACGACAGCCTGCGCATCCGCGGCAACATGTCGGCCGCCGTGCGCGCGCCGAACATCGACGAACTGTTCGGCGGCCAGTCGCAGAACTTCGGCGGCGTCCTCGATCCCTGCGATCCGATCAACACCCGCAACGCCAAAGACCCGGCCGTGCGCGCCCGTAACTGCGCCGCGCTGGGCCTGCCGCCGGACTTCCAGGACACCTTCTCGGCCACCAACGAAGGCCTGTCGGGCAGCAACCCGGATCTCGATCCGGAAACCGGCCGCAGCTGGACCGCGGGTTTCGTGTTCACCCCGACCTTCCTCGAAGGCTTCGGCATGAACGTGGACTACTGGGAAATCAAGATCATCGACTCCATCACGGCGCCGACTTTCCAGCAGACCGCCGATCGTTGCGTCGATAACCCGAACGGCATCGACAACATCTACTGCCGCAACACCGAACGTGGTCCCGATGGCCAGATCAGCTTCCTGACCTCGATCAACCAGAACATCGCCGCCACCACCACCGACGGCATCGACCTCGGCATGTACTACAGCCACCCGTTGTGGGGCGGCCGCATGCGCTGGGACCTCAACGCCACCAAGGTGCTGGGCTACACCGACTATCCGTTCCAGGAAGACAAGGACGAGACGGTCGACCAGAACAAGACCCTGGGCTTCCCGGAATGGAAGGCCACCGTGCGCGTGGCTTATATGCGCGACAACTGGGACGTGAACTGGAGCACCCGCTTCGCCGACGGCGGCCTGCGCGTGACCAACGAGAGCTACCGTTCGAACCCGACCTCGACCAGGCCGATCAAGGCCGGTTCGGGCGTGTTCCACGACGTGCGCGGCAGCTACACGATCAAGGACAGCGGCTGGCAGATCTACGGCGGCGTGACCAACCTGTTCGACTCCGATCCGCCGGTCAACCTGTTCGGCACGGGCTTCGGCTCGGGTCTGTACGACTCGATCGGCCGCGCCTACTACGTCGGCGTGAACTACAAGTTCTTCTGAGTTCGACCCGGAAGCTTGCAGCGTGAAACGAAGGAGCCGGCGCAAGCCGGCTCCTTTTTTATGGAACTCGAAGCACGGTTCGGGCCGTCGATTCGTCTGCCGCATGAGCTTTCGACCCGCCCAACAAAAAGGCCGGCTTACGCCGGCCTTTCGCTTTCTGCGATGTGCCCGAACTCAGATCGACAGATGCTCGATCGCGGCGACGCTGCCGAGACGGTCGGACAAGCGCTTGAGCAGGGCCAGACGGTTGTTGCGCACCGCCAAGTCGTCGACGTTGACCATCACGTGGGTGAAGAAGGCATCGACCTGCGGACGCAGGCGGGCGAGCCGGCCGAGCACGGCGACGTAGTCGCGCTGCGCCAGCAGCGGATCGGTATCGGCGATCGCGGCATCGACGACGTCGGCCAGCTCGCGCTCGGCGTCCTCGACGAAACGCGCCGGATCGATCGCGGTCGGCACTTCGCCGTCGACCTTCTTGAGGATGTTGCGGATGCGCTTGTTGGCCGCGGCCAGCGCTTCGGCTTCGGGTAGCTTGGCGAATTCGCCGATGGCACCGATGCGCCTATCAAAATCAGGCAAGGATTCGTGCTCCACTGCCTCGACCGCAGCAAAATGAGCGCTGGGGACTAAACGCTCGGCATAGTAATTGCGTAGACGGTCGTAAACGAAGTTCGCCAACAGGCCAGCCTCATCTCCAATCATTGCCTCGTCAACTGCTTGGGAGACTCGAGGTTGCAGTTGCAGCGCATGCTTCAGAAGTGCCTCGATGTCGAAATCGTGCCGCCCATCCAAGAGCGTGCGCGCTAGGCCGAGAGCATTCCGCCGTAGCGCAAAGGGATCCTTGTTTCCCGTTGGCATCAAACCCGCAGCGAACCCGCCCGCCAAGGTATCAAGGCGCTCGGCAATCGCGACCACCTGCCCCAGTTTCGACGGCGCGATCGCATCGCCGGCGAAACGCGGCATATAGGCCTCGTCGAGCGCCGCGGCGACCTCGGTCGATTCGTTCGCCGCCTTGGCGTAGTAGCGGCCGGCGATGCCCTGCAATTCGGGGAACTCGTTGACCATGCGCGACTGCAGGTCGTTCTTCGACAGTTCCGCGGCGCGGCGCGCCTGCGCGGGGTCGACGCCGGCCGCCGGCGCGATCGCTGCGGCCAGCGCGGCGACGCGCTCGACCTTGTCGGCCACGCTGCCGAGCTTGGCTTGATAGGTCACCGTCTTCAGGCCCTCGCCCATCGACTCCAGGCCTTGCTTCAGGTCCTCGTCGAAAAAGAACTTGGCATCGGCGAAACGCGGTCGGATCACCCGCTCGTAGCCCTTGCGGACTTCGGCCTCGTTTCTGGACTGGATATTGGCGATGCCGATGAAACGCTCGGTCAGCTGGCCTTGCGCGTCGAGCACCGGGAAGAATTTCTGGTTGGCTTCCATGGTCGCGATCAAGGCTTCCTGCGGCACGGCGAGGAACTCGCGCTCGAAGCCGCAGGCAATGGCGACCGGCCATTCGGTCAGGCCGTTGACCTCTTCCAGAATGCCTTCGTCGATGCGCGCCTGGCCGCCGGCCTGCTGCGCCGCGGCGGTGACTTCGCGGACGATGCGCTCGCGGCGCTCGTCGGCGTCGACCAGCACGCTGGCGCTGCGCAGGGATTCGACATAGTCCTCGGGCGCGCTGAACCAGACCGGCTTGTCGTGCATGAAGCGGTGGCCGCGGCTCATGCGGTCGCTGCGCACGCCGAGCAAGTCGGCCGGCACCACCTCGGTGCCGAGCAGCAGCACCAGCCAATGCACCGGGCGGGCGAAACCGTAGTCGTGGTCGCCCCAGCGCATCGGCTTGGGGATCGGCATCGCCGCGAGCGCTTCGCGCACGATTTCGGGCAGCAGGCTCGCGGTGTCGGCGCCGGGCTTGGTCGCGCGGTGGACGAAACGCTCGCCCTTGGCGTCGCTGGTGCGTTCGAGCTCGCTCCAGTCGATGCCGGCCTTCTGGGCGAAACCCTGCAGCGCCTTGGTCGGCTGGCCGTCGGCGTCGAGGGCGATGTTGAGATAGGGGCCGAGCACTTCGCTCTTCTGCTCGGGCTGCCGGGTGGCCACGTCGTTGAGGCGCACGGCCAGGCGGCGCGGCGTGTACAGCGGCTTGGCGCCTTCGCGATCGAAGCCGATGCCGCGCTTGTGCAGGCCGTCGAGCACGCCGTCGAAGAAAGCCTGGGCCAGGCCCGGCAGGGCCTTGACCGGCAGTTCCTCGGTGCCCAGTTCGATCAGAAGAGGTTGCGTCGTGCTCATGCGGATGCCTTTGCGTTTTCGTCCTCCTTGTGGGGAAGACGCCTCGCGCTTGCTGCAGCGAGGTGGGTGAGATTCGAACGAACTGCAGGTGTTCGGTGCGAGGTCAGGCGGACTTCAGGCGCCGGCCCTCACCCCAACCCCTCTCCCGCACGCGAGAGAAGGGCTTCGGAGCCTTATGCGGCTTCGGCTTTCGATGCCTGCTTCAGACCGGGGAAACCGAGCTTCTCGCGCTGGGCGTGATAGGCCTCGGCCACGCCCTGGGCGATCTTGCGCACGCGCAGGATGTAGCGCTGGCGTTCGGTCACGCTGATCGCACGGCGCGCATCGAGCAGGTTGAACGAGTGGCTGGCCTTGCAGACCTGGTCGTAGGCCGGCAGCGGCAGGCCGAGTTCGATCAGCTTCTGCGCTTCGGCTTCGCAGGCGTCGAAGCGATGGAACAGCTCGGCGACGTCGGCATGCTCGAAGTTGTAGGCGCTCTGCTCGACTTCGTTCTGGTGGTAGACGTCGCGGTAGGTCACCGGCGTACCGTCCGGACCGTAGGTCCAGACCAGGTCGAACACGTTGTCGACGTTCTGCAGGTACATGCACAGGCGCTCGAGACCGTAGGTGATCTCGCCGAGCACCGGCTTGCACTCCAGGCCGCCGGCCTGCTGGAAATAGGTGAACTGGGTGACTTCCATGCCGTTGAGCCAGACCTCCCAGCCCAGGCCCCAGGCGCCGAGGGTCGGCGATTCCCAGTTGTCTTCGACCAGGCGCAGGTCGTGCACCATCGGGTCGACGCCGAGCGCCTTGAGCGAATCGAAGTACAGCTCGACGATGTTGTCGGGGCTGGGCTTCATCGCCACCTGGTACTGGTAATAGCGCTGCAGGCGGTTGGGGTTGTCGCCGTAGCGGCCGTCGGTGGGACGGCGGCAGGGCTGCACGTAGGCGGCGTTCCACGGCTCCGGACCCAGCGCGCGCAGGAAGGTCGCCGGGTGGAAGGTACCGGCGCCGACTTCGAGGTCGAGCGGCTGGATCAGCACGCAGCCCTGTTCAGCCCAGAAGGCGTTCAGGCGCTGGATCATGCTCTGGAAGGTGATCAGCGGGGTCGGGTGGTCGCTCGCGGCCATGGTCTCATCGCAGTGCAGCAAAGCGGGTTAGTATAGCGACGAGCCTTGCGCGCCAGGGCTTTCCCCCTGGTTTCGCACCGCTCCCGCCTGCCGCCACGCCGTGAATCCGCCCTTCCTGATCCTCGAGACCGGCCAGCCGGTCGCCTCCATGCGCCGCCACCGCGGCTTTCCGCATTGGATCCGGGTCGCGGCCGGGCTCGATCGCGACGAGGCGGTGGTGGTCAACGTCGAACACGGCGAGCCGCTGCCGAGCCGCGAAGGCTTCGCCGGCGCCATCGTCACCGGCTCGGGCGCGATGGTCACCGACCGCGCCGACTGGAGCGAACGCAGCGCCGCCTGGTTGCGCGAGGCCGCGCACGCGCGCCTGCCGCTGTTCGGCATCTGCTACGGCCACCAATTGCTCGCCCACGCGCTGGGCGGCGAAGTCGGCAACCACCCGGCCGGCCGCGAGATGGGCACGATCGGCCTGGAGCTGCACGCCAGCGCCGGCGACGACCCCTTGTTCGCCGGCCTGCCCAACCAGTTCCCGGCCCAGGCCACGCATCTGCAGACCGTGTTGCGCGCGCCCGACGGCGCCACCGTGCTGGCGCGTTCCGCCCACGATGCCTGCCACGCCTTCCGTTGGGGCGAAAACGCCTGGGGCGTGCAGTTCCACCCCGAATTCAGCGCCACGCATATGCGCGGCTATGTGCGGGCGCGCCAGGACGCGCTGCGCAACGAAGGCCATTGCCCCCGGACCATCGCCGGCAGCGTCAGCGCCACGCCGTTCGCACGGCGCGTGCTGCGGCGTTTCGTCGGCCACGCGCGCGCGCTGCACGGGCGCTGAGCGCCGCGTACGCGCGGGCGCGGGCCTGCGACCGTGCGGCCTCCTTCGTTGCACCGACTTCGTATTCACCGAGCAATACGGCCCCACGGCCAGGATCGATCCGATGACCCCACCGATGCGCAAGGTACCGCTGACCCACGGCGTGCAATGGCTGATCCGCGCGATCAACCTGGGCACGCGCAATCCGCGCGCGATCTTCGGCGCCGCGGTGCTGTTCATGGCGGTGCTGTACCTGCTGGCGCTGGTACTGGCGACCCCGGCGCGCAGTCTCGCCGGCGGCGCCAACCCCGACATGGCCAGCGTCGCGACCGCGCTGATCCCGATGTTCGTCGCCCTGGTGCTGTTGCTGCCGATCCTGCTGGCCGGCCTCATGCACGTGATCAGCGAAGCCGAGGCCGGACGGCCGACGCGCGCGCGCGACCTGTTCGCGCCGCTGCGCCTGGGCAAGGCCGGCCCGCTCGCCCTGCTGGGCCTGATCCAGATCGCCCTGACCCTGGTCAGCACCGCGCTGGTGATCTGGCTGGCCGGCCAGGATTACTGGCCGCAGTACCTGGAAATGATGCGCAGCGCGCTCAGCGGCCATGTCGCCACCGCACCGGAGCCCGATCACCCGGGCCTGATGATGCTGGTGCAGTTCCTGTTCAACTATTTCAGCAACGCGATCCTGCTGATCTCGGTGCCGCTGATCATGTTCTCGGGGCTGAGCCTGTCGGATGCGGTCAAGCGCAGCGTCAGCGCCTCGCTGTGGAACCTTGGCGCCTACCTGCTCGCGGCGATGCTGTTCGTGCTCGGCGTGGTGGTGTCGGCGGTGCTGGCGAGCGTGATCGCGATCGTGCTGGTGCAGATCGGCAGCCTCATCCATCCGGTGGTCGGCGCCCTGCTCGCCGCCTCGTTGTACCTGGCCTATGGCGCCGTGGTGGTGGTGGTCATGGTCGGCACCTGTTACTACGCCTGGCGCGACGTGTTCGGCCAGGGCGAACAATCGGTCACGCAGCAGGCCTCATCGACGCCGCGTCCGGGACAGCTGGAAGCCTGAGCCGCACTCCGGCTGGCGCGCTACAGGCCGCCGGCCTGATACACGGCCGCGTCCATCGTGGCCTGCATCGCGCCGAACAGCCGGACCATCGCGAACAAGGTCGCCGACAGCTGCAGCGACACCCAGGCCCAACCCCACAGCGGCATGCGCGCGTCGCCGTCGCGCACCACCCGCGCACCGGCCAGGCGGTCGTGCAAGGCGCGGTGTTCGGGTTTCGCCATCGCCAGCAGATGGCCGATGTTCAAGCTCAGCCACGACAGACCGCCGCCGAAATAACGCAGGGCGATGCGGCCCAGGCCGAGCGCCTGTCCGTCCATGCCGGTCACGCGCAGCCCCAGCGCACGCTTGCCGGGCGTGGCCTGCCACGGCGACAGCACGAAACCGAGCTCATACACCGCGCCGAGCAGTGCGAAGGCGAGAATCCAGCCGAACACCAGCGCAGTCAGTGCGGACACCGTGGTCGTGGCCGCCGCATGCAGGGCCGGATCGGCGAGCAGCCGTTGCGCGAAACCGCCGAATGACAGGTCGTCGAGCACCGAATCGGCCATCACCTCGGCGGTGCGTGCGGCCATCGCCGCATAGGCCCGCCGGGCCGATTCGGCCAGGGCCAGCCATTGGCCGGCGCCGATGATGCTGGTCGCCGCGGCGACCGCGGCCGCATCCAGCGACCAGGCCGCGTAGCGCGGCCAGAACCCGGCCGGCGCACTCGCCGGTGCGCTCATCGGTCGCGCGCGTCCCCGCTCGAAGCATCGTCCTCGCCGTCGCGATCGCGACGGTCGGAGGCCACCCACTTCGCGGCGATGATGCCGATCTCGTAGAGGATGCACATCGGAATCGCCAACATCAGCTGCGAGACCACGTCCGGCGGCGTGATCACCGCGGCGATGACGAAGATGCCGACCACCGCGTAACCGCGCGCTTCCTTGAGCTGGGCCGGGGTGACCCAACCGAGCAGGGCCAGGATCACCAGCGCCACCGGCACTTCGAAGCTGATGCCGAAGGCCAGGAACAGGATCAGCACGAAATCCAGGTAGGCGTTGATGTCGGTCATCATCGCCACGCCGACCGGAGTGACCTTGACCAGGAAACCGAACACCGACGGCAACACCAGGAAAAACGCGAACGCGCAGCCGGCGTAGAACAACACCAGCGCCGACACCAGCAGCGGCAGGGCCAGGCGTTTCTCGCGCCGGTACAGGCCGGGCGCGACGAAGGCCCAGGCCTGGTACAGCAGCCACGGCATGGTGACCATGAGCGCGGCGAAGAACGCCAGCTTGAGCGGCGCCGAGAACGGCGAGGCGACTTCCACCGCGATCAGCTGGCTGCCGGCCGGCAGTTTGGCCAGCAGCGGCGTCGCCAGATAGTGATAGAGCTTGTTGGCGAACGGCAGAAAACCGAGGAAGACGACGATCAGCCCGGTCACGCCGCGCAGCAGGCGTGCGCGCAGCTCGATCAGGTGATCGAGCAGACGCGGTTCGGGCGAGGCATCGTCGCCGGGGCCGCCGGCTTGCGGCGCGCGGGATTCAGCGTCGCTCATCGTTCGGCGTCGGCGTCTTGGAGGAAGGGCGGTAGTCCGGCAAGGCGGCGCTGGCGTAATCGTGGGTCGGCGGTGCGTCCGCGGCCGGCTCGGCCGGAGCTTGCTCAGCCGGCTCGGTTGAAGCCGGCTCGGCGCCATGCGCATCGCCGGAGGCGGTCGCGCTGTCCGCGGCGCTGTCCTCGGGTTGGCTGGCGGCGGCGCCGACCGGCGCGGCGATGCTGCGGTTCATGGCATCGACTTCGTCGCGCATGGCCCGGCCGCTGTCGCGCAACTGGCCCTGCACGTCGCGCAGATCGTCCTGGGCCTGGCGCAGGCTGCGCTTGAGGTCCTCGTCGGCGAGCTCGTTCTCGAGTTCGGACTTGACCGAATACCACTGCGCCCGGGCGCGCCGCACCCACAGACCGGCGAAACGCGCGGCCTTGGGCAAGCGTTCGGGACCGAGCACGATCAAAGCCACGATCGCGATCACGAAGACTTCCGAGAAGCCTATGTCGAACATGGTCTGGGGCTGGCCTGCGGAAGGGCGGAGCGCGTCGGGGCCGCGAGCGTCAGCGCGGGGTGTGCTCGTCGTTGCGCGAGGACGGCGTCTTGTCGGAGGCGTTGTCTTGACGGGTTTCGTCGTTGAGCTGCTGCGTCGGCTTGTCGTCGTCGTGCATGCCCTTCTTGAAGCCCTTCACGGCTTCGCCGACGTCTTTGCCGATGTTGCCCAGACGCTTGGTGCCGAAAACCAGAACGACGATCAGCAGGACGACGACCCAGTGAATCCAACTCATGCTGCCCATGGCGGTGTCCCGTTAAACCCGTTGATAGTGGATGAGAACCTCAAGCCGGCTGGTCCGATCAGCGCGTCCGCGGCCGGCGCGATGTCGATGCGCGCAACCGGGGCCGTGAGGATACCGCAACCTTTGTAACAGAAGGTTGCGACACCGGCCGTCCGATACAGATCGACACGGCCCGGCCACGGGCGATGAGCCCGCGGTCACGCACCGGCGCGGCGCGGCCGTCGGCGAACCGTCATGCGGCCGCCATCGAACCGCAACCGGCAGGCCGATCAGGGCAGCGGTTCGACCTTGGCCGGGTTGGCCGGCACGGTCTCGAACGGCTGCGGCTGGCCCTGAACGGGCTGCGGCTGGGCCGGCTCGGCCGGCGCCAGGCGGGTCCGCGCCGGGGCGGGCTGGGCGGCGGGCGCGGCTTGGACCGGGGTCACCCCGGATTCCGGATAGACCGTGGCGCCGAGCGCGGGGCGCTGGTCCTCGGCGGTGCGATTGGCGCGCGCGGTCGCGCTGGCCTCTTCCAGACGGTCGCGGAAATCGACCACGGCGGTGGACGGCTGGCCGTTCGCGCGGCCCTCGAAAATCATGCGTGGGGTGCTGCCTTCGCCGTAGACGGCCTGGTTGGCGTCGTCGTCGATCGACAGCGCGGCGCCGTCGAGAGCGATGCCGGCGAACAGGCCGCGCGCGCGCGACCACGACCAGATCTCGGCCTTCAGCTGGCCGTCGGTGGCGGCCGCGGCGGTGCGGCCGACCGGGCCGGCGGCGACGCTGGCGTCGGCGCCGAGGGTGACCTTGCCGTTGACGATCGAATCCAGGCCGCGGTCGCCGCGGAACACCAGCACGATGTCGGAGGACTGCACGCCGGCCTGGAAGCCGAAGCTGCCGCCGGTGAGCTTGACGAAGCTCGGGTTCGACCAGGTGCCGTCGGGGTTCTTGACCGAGACCAGGCCGTGGCCGCGGCGACCGCCGACGACCAGGCCGATCTTCAGCGTGTCGGGCACCACGACGATCGCGCGCGCCTCGTCGAACAGCTTGTCGGGAATCGAGGATTCGGGAATTTGCTGGATGTCGCCGAGCACGCGCACCGCGTCGCGTGCGCGTTGATCCTCGGTCGGGCCGGCCACGGCGGCGGTGGCGGCGATACCCAGGCTCAGGGCGAGACTCAGACTCAGGACGCGAGGCAAGGAACGGGACATGGGGGACTCCGGCGGACGGCGGAAACAGACATGTTCGAAAGTAGAACATGCTCGGCGCGCTCGACGGTACGTCGCATCGACGCTGCACCGGCTCGACAGCACCGGTTGCGCAGGTCGCGAACGCGCAGCGGGCACGTTCATCGTAACGGGCCCGATCGCAGGACCGAGCCTTCCGCGAGGCTAGCGATTCGGCGATGAATCCTCGCCGAATCGCGGCTGAAGGGCGGCTGGTTCGCGGCCGCACTGCGCGAACCGGCGCAATGCGGCCGCGCGCTTATCGCACCGGCTTCGGCGAAGGCGCGTCGGCGTCGAGCCGGCCCGACAGCCAATGCGCGACGTTCAAGGCGAGCTGGAAATTCTGCTCCGCCCCGGGCGCATTCATGCCCATCGGGCGCTTATCCGGGCCTTGCAGCTGCGTGGTGAACATCGCCGCCTCGCCGAAGAACGCAGCGCGCCCGGCCCCTACCCGCAATACCGCGCCCTGCGACCAACCGGCGACCGGAATCTGCGGCGTATCGGCGTGGAATTTCCAGGGCTTGAGCGGTTGCAGAGAGACATAGCCCGACGGCAGCGCCAGCACCGGCTCGGCGCCATCCGGCAGACGGAAGGCCTGGCCGGTGAAACTGCGCACCTGGGTCACCGTTTCGCCGCTGCGACGACCGCGCAATACGGCATGCGCAACGAGGGTGCCGTCGCTGCGCCGGAACAGGGTCGGCTGGTTGAAGATCGCCGCACGCCGCTGCGGATCGGCGTCGAAGCCCGGCATCGCGAAGCCGTCGCTGAACTCGACCCCGAACGCCCGCGCCAACGACGCCGCCGCGCCCGCCAGCGGCATATGGTCGGCGATCAGCCAAAGCTTGCCGCCGCGCTCGACCCATCGCCGGGTCGCGCGGATCTCGGCGTCGCTGAAGGCCGATGGGGTGGGGCTGGGGTAGTCGTTCCAATCGGCATCGCTCGGCTGCGCATTGGCGATCACCACGATCGTGCACGGCGCCAGCGTCGCCGCCTCGAGCCTGCCGCGCAGCGGCCGCACCGAATGGCCGTCGCGGCGCAACAGCTCGCCGAACGACCAATAGCGGCCTTCGAGGGTGTGGAAGTTATGGTGGGCCTCGTCCAGGCACACCACCGGCCCGGTGCCTTTGGCGTAGGTCGGCGCCAGGATTGGCGCGCGGTAGTCGCGGTCGGGAATCTGTTGTGCGGCCACGGGCAGGCTGGATCCCAGGATCAACCCGGCTATCGTCGGTACGGCCATCTTCAGTGCGGCTTTGCTCACGCGCGCTTCTCCAGGATACGGCTGCGGTCGGGATATCTGGTCCAGGGGCGCGTGGCGTCGCTCCGTCCGGACATGATCGCCGATCGAGCGTACGCCGACGCGAGACCTGCGGCACGCACGCGTGAACGCCCGAGCGACACAGCGTCTCGCCACCTCATCCGCCCTCGCCTATCGCTGCCATCGAAAACTTCGATCCCGCGGAGATTTCGCAGGCGGGGCGCCGGGTGTCATCCTATGCCCATGCCCGCAACCGCCAGCATCACCGACCGCAACGCCCCCTCCACCGCCGACACCGCCGTGGTCCTGGTCAATCTCGGCACGCCCGAGGCGCCGAACACGCGCGCGGTGCGCCGTTATCTGTCCGAGTTCCTGCACGACCGCCGCGTCGTCGACATGAGCCGCTGGCTGTGGTGCCCGCTGCTGCATTTCGCCATCCTGCCCCTGCGCAGCGGCAAGGTCGCCAACAAATACGCCAGCGTCTGGCTGCCGGAAGGCTCGCCGCTGGCCGTGCACACGCGCCGCCTCGCCCAGGCCGTCCAGCACGAGCTGCCCGAGGTGCGCGTGCTGCATGCGATGCGCTACGGCCAGCCGTCGTGGAAGCAGTTGTTGCAACGGTTGCAGGCCGAGGGCGTGCGACGTGTGTTGGCCCTGCCGCTGTATCCGCAGTACTCGACCTCGACCACCGCCTCGGTCGGCGACGTGCTCGGCCGCGCCGAAGGCCTGGCGACGCGTCTGGTCGAGGATTATCACGACGACCCGGACTGGGTCGCGGCGATCGCCGACTCGATCCATCGCCACCGCGCCAACGAGGGCGCCGGCGAGCACCTGCTGTTCTCGTTCCACGGCCTGCCGCAACGCTTCGTCGACGGCGGCGACCCTTATGCCCGCCAGTGCGAAGCCAGCGCGCGCGCCATCGCCCGTGCCCTGCACCTGCCCGATGCGGCCTGGACGCTCACTTACCAATCGCGCTTCGGCCGCGAACGCTGGCTGGAACCGTCCACCGCCGGCACCCTGGATGCGCTGGCGGCGCGCGGCATCAAGCGCGTCGACGTGGTCGCGCCCGGCTTCGCGGTCGATTGCCTGGAAACCCTGGAAGAGGTCGCGATGATGCTGGCCGAGGATTTCGCCGAACACGGCGGCGAGCTGCGCTACATCCCCTGTCTCAACGAGTCGCCGGCGCATGCCGCGCTGCTGGCCGGCATCGCCCGGCGCGCGCTCGGAGCCTGGGAGCGATGACGGCGTTGCAGGAATTCGCCGTCGACAGCGTATTCGGCCGCCTGGCCGGCCTGCGCAACGGCCAGATCGGCGCGCCGCGCCTGCTCGCCCTGCACGGCTGGCTCGACAACGCCGCCAGCTTCGTGCCGATCGCGCCCTGGTTCGAAGGCTTCGACCTGGTCGCCCCGGACCTGCCGGGCCACGGCGCCAGCGCGCATCTGCCGCCGGCCGCCGACTACACCTTGATCACCGCCGCGCGCGCCGCGCTCGCGGTCGCCGATGCCTTGGGCTGGGATCGCTTCCATGTGCTGGGCCATTCGCTCGGCGGCGCCACCGCCAGCGTCGTCGCCGCGGCCACGCCGCAACGGGTCGACCGACTGCTGTTGATCGAAGCCCTGGGCTCGCTGGCCGAACCCGAAGACCGCGTCGCCGCGCGCCTGCGCGAGGCCTTCGCCGGCCAGGCCGCGCTGGTCGGCAAACAGTTGCGCGTGTTCGGCGACATCGCCACCGCGGTGCGCGCGCGCATGACCGCCAACAGCCTCAGCGAACCGGTCGCACGCCTGCTGGTCGAACGCGGCGTGGCGCCGGTGCGCAGCGACGAAAGCCAGGGCGGTTTCGTCTGGCGCAGCGATCCGCGCCTGACCCTGACCACGGCGATGCGCATGAGCGAGGCGCAGATGCGCTCGCTGATCGCGGCGATCGAAAGCCCGACCTGCATGGTCTGGGCCGACCCGGCCCAGCCCTACATGCCCGACGAGCTGCGCCGCGAACGCGCGACCCTGCTGCCACGCGGCGAGATGCACGTGTTGGCCGGAACCCACCACCTGCACATGGAGCAGCCGCGCGACGTCGGCGAACTGTTCCGCGCCTTCCTCGCCGGCTGAGCGCGTCGGCTGAGCGCGCCGATCGGGCAGCCGGCTGAGCGCCGGCTTATGCGTCGGCGGCGATCAAGCGGTGCAGGCCGGCCTTGAGGCTGCGGCCGGAAGCGCGGAAATACTCGCGTTGATCGCGCCAATCGGGGCAGCGCGTCTCGACCTCGCGCCAAAATGCCCGCGAGTGATCGGCATGGATCAGGTGACAGAGCTCGTGCACCAGCACGTATTCGAACGCCGCCGGCGGCGCCAGCACCAGCGACAGGTCCAAGGTCAGCGCGCCGTCGGGCGCGAGCGAACCCCATTGCGAGGACATCACCCGATAACGCAACCGCGAAGGCGCGCGCGGCAGGCCGGGCAGGTACTTCGGCAGCCAGCGGCCGACGTCGGCGCGCGCCTGGCCTTCGTAGAAATCGCGCAGGGCGCGCTGCAATGCGGCTGCGTTGACGGCCTCGGGCGCGGCGATGTCGAGCGCGTCTTCGTTCAGCTGCAGACGCAGGTAGCGCGCGACCTGCCAGCGCACCGGCAGTTCCGCGCCGCGCAGCGGGATGGTCGCGCTGACATGCGGTTGCAGGCGGGTCGCGTCGCTGTCGGCCTGGGCGATCTGCGCCAGCAGCCAGTCGCCGTGTTCGACCACGAAGCGCTGGCCGGCGATCTCGCTGGCGCGCATCGGCAGGGTCAGGCGCGGACCGCGTTCATCGACGCTGAGCTTGATCCGGCGCGCACGCGGGTCGCGCACCCGCAAGACCTCGACCACGCGGCCGTTGCCGAGGTCGATCGCGAGGGTTTCGCGCGAGACCGTGCGCGAGGCGGCTTGCGGCTTGCCGGTCAGCAGGCGCAGGAGGCTCGTCATGGGTGGGGGACCGCCATGGGCGAAGCATAACCCCGCGGGCACTGCGGAATGCGATGGCGCTGGGAACACGGCGGCGAAACACCGGGCCATTCAACTAGAAGGACGCGCTCGGTGGTCCGACGCATCTTCGATGCTCCTATTGCATCGATGCCCTCACCCCAACCCCTCTCCCGCCAGCGGGAGAGGGACTCGTAACGTCGGGGGACGGAACGTGGATCAGGCCTCGACCTTGCTCAGCTTCAGGGCCGATTCCAGCACCCGGAACAAGCGTTTCACTTCCGCGCTCATCAGCGCGAAACGCGCATCGAGTTCGGCGCGCAGGCCGTCGCCTTCGCTGTGTTCGAGCTGGTCCACGGCACCGTCGAGCAGCTTGAACTTGCGCACCACCAGGTCCTCGCCGATCACGAACGAGACGTGATCGTCCAGGGTCAACGCCAGGCGCGTGACCTGCTTGCCGGTTTCCAGGTGCTTGGCGATCTCGTCGCTCTCCAGCTCCTGGCGCTGGCACTTGACCACCGCGCCCTGGTCGACCGGGTCGCGCAGTTCGCACTCGTCGCCCAGGCTGATGCCGTCGGGCAATTCCTCGCCGGCGACCCAGCCGGTCAGGATCGAACGCGGCGCGATCTCGGCGTTCAACGGCAGGGCCGGGAAGCTGCCGATGGCGCGGCGGATTTCGCTGATCACGTTCTCGCCGGTCTTGCGACTGGAGGTGTCGACGATGACCAGGCCGTGTTCGAGATCGATCATCGCGTCGGTGCGGCTGGGCTTGATGAAGGCGCGCGGCATCAGGTCGACGATCAGCTCGTCCTTGAGGCGCTTGCGGGTGCGGCCGCCGGGCTTGCGGCCTTCCTTCTGCTCGATTTCGGCGAGCTTCTTGGCCAGCATGTCGTTGATCACCGAACCCGGCAGCAGGCGGTCTTCGCCGCCCGAGGTCAACCAGATCGCGTCGCCGATGCGGTTGCTCATCATCGCGTCCTCGGCGTCGCGGCCGAACGGCGAGATGAAACCGCGCGAGGACAGTTCGAGCGGGCCGACCGGCTTGAGCCTGCACTCTTCCAGGCCTTTATCGAGTTCGTCGAGCTTGTGGGTGGTGGGAAAGCGGAAGAAGGTCAGATTGCGAAAGAACATCGAAGGACCGAATTGGAGAGGAATGGAGTCGAATGCTCTGGCTCGTCATTCCCGCGAAAGCGGGAATCCGGAGACTTCAGAGTCATATCGCGATGAAGCCCCTGAGGCGGGGCCGAAGAAACGACGCCTCATCCAGTCTGCGCGTCGTCGGTATCAACCGTTGCGTCCAGCCACACCGGCGCATCGGCGGCCGGCACGCCGCCGGCCTGTCCCAGGCCGAGGAAATCGAACAGCTTCGGATCGCTCAACTGCGAGGGGCGGATGTCGCCGAGCGCGCGCGAGATGGTCTCGATGCGGCCGGGCGTCTCGCGTTCCCAGGCGTCCATCATCCGCTTGACCTGCTTGCGCTGCAGGTTTTCCTGCGAACCGCACAGGTTGCAGGGAATGATCGGGAAGCCCTTGATCGCGGCGTAGTCGACGATGTCGTCCTCGCGCACGTAGGCCAGCGGCCGGATCACCACGTGCTTGCCGTCGTCGGACAGCAGCTTGGGCGGCATGCCGCTGAGCTTGGCGTGGAAGAAC
>Ga0307406_10000286_pt1 | contig 29626 bp, 24 predicted proteins | sample 322Cmetagenome_3_FD_203706 | JGI IMG/M metagenome (GOLD analysis project Ga0307406, IMG submission 203706) | Maize rhizosphere microbial communities from greenhouse at UC Davis, California, United States - 322HYB-C-2 | ecosystem: Host-associated > Plants > Roots > Rhizosphere > Soil | place...
AGCCGGCGGGCATGGCGAGCTGCGTTGGCTGGCGGCGTGAGGCCACAGGCTGGTTGCCGGGCTTGTTATCCACGTCGATGCGCAGGATCCCGGAGAACAAGCGGCTATCGATCCTCTGGCCGACACCGTATTGATCGTTCGCGCCGCCTTCATCGCCAATAGCAGCGTAGAGGTAGCCGTCCGGCCCGAACATCATGCAGCCGCTGTCGTGAAATTCCTGGCGGTCGTACTGCTGGATCAGGACCAGCTCGCTATCCGGGTCCGCCGCCTGGGTGCCGTCCGGCACGGTGAAGCGGGACAGCCGCCAGTAGGCTTGGTGGCCATCGCCGCCGGTAGCCGGCGCCCACTTGTAGGTGACGTAAACGTAACCGCGGTTCGGATTTCCCGCGACGCCGAAGCTCGGGTGGAAGACCAGCCAGGTCATCCCGCAATCGCTGGAAGTGAAGGTCCGCGAGCGAATATCGAGGAAGGTCTCGGTGGTGGCCGCCGCCGGGCTGTCCTCAAACAAAAAGATCCGTCCCTCCTTGGCGACGCACAGCAGCTTGTTCGTCCCCGGATACGGGGTCAGGTGCGTCGGCAGGTTGATATTGATGCCGGTGTAGGTCTCCTGAACGGTCCACTCGCCCGCGGAATTAGGCTCCGTGGTGGGGAAATTCCCGTTCAGATACGGTCCAATCGCTTCGGGTGCGTCGAGCCCGGGCTGAGCGTACGCATTTCCGAGCACGAGGAGGCTCGCGGTCACACAAGCAAGGGACGTCGCAGACAGGGACCGACCTGCCCGGACGAGGGCACTGAGGGACATGGGTTTTTGGGTTGGCCGGGGGGTGCGTCATCCATAGATACGATTGTTTGAATTAGCAAACAGGTTTTAGTGACGGAAACCGGGGTGAACTGCGTAGGGACGGCCGCTACCAAGGGGGCCGCCTGCGTTCTGAAACGGGCTGCTCCCTAGGCCTCACTACCGGGCCTCGGGGAGCGAACGGTCTCCACCGCCAGTTTCACCGCCTCCCCGGTGCTCGGGGAGGCGAGGTCGAAGTCATGGCTCGTTCCAAACGCTGCCACCGCGTCGCGGAGTGCTTCCCGGACTGAAATCGCCAGCATCAGCGGCGGCTCGCCGACCGCCTTGCTGCCGTGAATCGTCCGCGCCTGGGTGGCATCCTTCAGGAGCGCGACGCGGAATTCCTCCGGTGCATCGCTGATGGTGGGAATGACGTAGGTGCTCGCGCTGTGCGACAGCAGCACGCCACGATCACTCCATTTCAACTCCTCACAGGTCAGCCAGCCCATGCCTTGGACGAAGCCACCTTCGATCTGTCCCCGATCGATCGCGGGATTCAGCGAGTCGCCGACATCATGGAGGATATCGACCCGCTTCACCCGGTGCATGCCGGTGAAGCCATCGACCTCCACCTCGCTGACGGCCGCGCCGCAGGCGAAGTAGTGGAAGGGCCGGCCCTTGCCCACGTTCCAGTCCCACTTTAGATCCGGCGTCGCGTAAAAGCCGGCAGCCGAGAGAGGGGTCCGGCGGGTGTAGGCGATGCCCGCCAACTGTTCGATGGGCACGCTGCCGACCGGCCCCTTCGCGTCGCCCTTCTCGAAGACGATCTCCTCGGGCTGGCAGTTCAGCTTTTCCGCGGCGAGCGGTGTGAGGCGCTCGCGCAATTGACGGCAGGCATCCGCGACGGCCATGCCATTGAGGTCGGATCCGGAACTTGCGGCAGTGGCCGAGGTATTCGGCACCTTGTCGGTGCGCGTGTGCATCAGGCGGATCCTTTCCGCGGGGAGCCCGAGTTCCTTCATCGCCACGCCGAGAATCTTCGTGTGGAGGCCTTGGCCCATCTCGGTGCCACCGTGGTTCACCTGCACCGAGCCGTCCGTGTACATCAGCACGAGTGCGCCGGCTTGGTTGTAGTGGGTGAGCGTGAAGCTGATGCCGAACTTCACCGGAGTGATCGCCAGACCACGCTTGCGGTGAGGATGGGTGGCGTTCCACGCATCGATGTCTTTCCGTCGTTGCGCGAACTCCGAGGATTCCAGTAGTTCGCTCCAGATGCGCTGAATGCGGTTGTCCCCGATCTCTTCGCCGTAGTGGGTGGTATTGGTCTCACCGCTACCGTGGTAGAAGTTCCGCGCGCGAATCTCCTCGGCGGGCAGTCCGAGCTTCAGCGCGATACGGCCGATGATCTCCTCGATGACGATCATTCCCTGTGGCCCGCCGAAGCCGCGGAAGGCGGTGTTCGACACGGTATGGGTTTTCGCGACGCGGCCTTCGAAGCGCTCGTGCGGAATGTAGTAGGCGTTGTCGAGGTGGAAGATCGCCCGGTCGGTCACCGGTTGCGAGAGATCGAGCGACCAGCCGCCGTCGGAGAAGAGCTTCGCGTCCAAGGCGTGCAGCTTTCCTTCGTGGTCATAGCCGACGCGGTAGCGGGCGAGGAAGGGATGGCGCTTGCCGGTAGAGATCATGTCTTCGTCGCGATCGAGCTGCCAGCGCACCGGCTTGCCGGTCTTCACTGCGGCCAGGGCACACAGCGCGGCGATGGCATTGCCCTGGGTTTCCTTTCCGCCGAAGCCGCCGCCCATGCGCGGCGACTCGACGACGACGTGATGACGCTGCAGTCCGAGAACCTCCGCGACGATCGTCTGGATCTCCGAGGGATGCTGGGTGGAACTCGCGACATGCACGCCGCCCTCACCATCGCTTTCCGCCCACGCGGCGTGGGTCTCCAGATAGAAATGCTCCTGCCCGCCGAAGCTGAATTCGTCCTCTAACAGGTGCGATGATTCCTTTAGCGCTGATTCGACGTCACCCCGCGATAGCACATGAGGATCGGTGTGGAAGGAGTCCGCGGCGATCGCTTGGGCGATGCCTAACAGAGGCGGCAATTCATCGATCTCGACCACGGCTTTCTCCGCCGCGAGACGACAGGCTTCCAGCGTTTCGCCGACGACCAAAGCAATGGCTTGGCCGTGAAAGAGGATTTCGTGTTCGGCGAGCAAGGGCTCATCGTGGCGAACGGGTCCGCTGTTGTTGACGCCGGGGATGTCTTCCGCCGTCAGCACCGCCGATACTCCGGGCGACGATCTCACCGCGGCTAGATCGAGGCGGCGGAGGGTTCCGTGGGCAGCCTTCGAGCGAATCGCCCAGACTTCCAGCATCTGTCTCCCCAGAGCGGTATCATGAACGTAGCGGGCGCCGCCGGTGACATGGCCGGTCGCGCTTTCATGCGGGATGCCATGGCCGCCGGAGAAGGTGGCAACCGGCTTCGGTGGCTCCGTGCTTTCGGTGGCGACGAACTTTTCGAACAAGCCTTTCACCACGGAGCGGCGATAGCTGGCGCTGCCGCGAACGTCAGTCAGCGGGGTGAAGGTCTTTTCTAAAAGATCGAGGACGTCCTCATGTGCGGCAAGAGGTCGTCCGATGAGGGCTGCCTCCGCGGCGGTCGCGCGCACGGGCTTTTCCGCCACGCCGCCGAAGGCAAGCCGCGCTTCCGTGATGAGGCCCGCGGCATCGGTAGCGACGCGGATGCCCGCCGCGACGATGGAGATATCCATCTCGCGGCGCTTGGAAACCTTGAAGAAGGCCACGCGACCCGAAGGCTTCCGCGGGATGCGGATGGAGCGGATCAGTTCATCCGGGCGAAGCACTGTCTTGCGATAGCCAGTGAAGAAGTCGGCGATGCTCACTTCGCGTTCGCCATCGGGTGAGGCGAGCAAGAGCACGGCATCGAGCGCCATCAATATCGGCGCGCTGTCGCCAATGGGCGAGGCGGTGGCGAGGTTGCCGCCGAGGGTTGCACGATGGCGGATCTGCCGGGAAGCGAACCAGCGGAACATTTCATCCAGCGCGGGGATTTCTCCGCCGAGCGCATCCTGGATATCGGTGAGTCGTGCCGCGCCGCCAATTTCCCAAGTATCGTCGTGGCGGCGGATCACGGCGAGTTCGCGCACACCATCGAGCGAGATGATGACGCCTGGCCGCAGGTGGCGCTTGTTCACCAACACCGCGACCTCCGTGGCTCCGGCGACAAAGGTTGCGTCTGGATGCTGCTTCTTGAAGGCGAGCACATCGGAGATGCGTTCCGGCCGGAGAAAGAGGCCGTCGTCGGGATGGCTGGAGGGTGGCGGCGGTGGAACCTCGCCCGCTTGCATCCATGTTTCCCAAGCGTCGCGGCCTTCCTTCTCTAACAGAGCCTGCTGCATCGCCTCGCGTATCGGCCGGTAGCCGGTGCAGCGGCAGAGGTTGCCGCAGAGCTGGTCAGAGATGCCTTCGTCCGTGGAGGTCCTGCGTTGCCACGCTTCCGCCATCGAGACGATGAAGCCGGGCGTGCAATAGCCACATTGGGACCCGTTGCAGGAAACCATCGCGGACTGCACGGGGTGGAGTTCGCCGTCCTTGCCGATGCCTTCCACCGTGCGGATCTCGCGACCGGCGAAGGCATGGACGAAGGCGAGGCAGGAATTCACCGAGCGCGGCTGGCCATCCGGCTCTAACAGGAGGATGGAGCACGCGCCGCAGTCTCCCTCATTGCAACCGCACTTGGTGCCGGTCATTCCATTCCGGCGGAGAAAATCGAGGACGGTCTCGTGAAGCGGAGCCCGCGAGACATCGTGGGCCTCGCCGTTGATTCGCAGGATGGACGGGGTTCCGGACACGGTGCCTAGGTTAGCAGTCATCTGGCCAGATTGGCACTCCTGTTTGCGGTCCTGTGGCTTCGAAATTCACCGGGAACTCAGCTCCTTGAGGCACTCCTTCAGCACCGCCACGCCCTTCGCGATCGCCCCCGGCGAGCTGTATTCGTCCGGCCGGTGGCTGTAGCCCTTGTAGCAGGGGATGAAGATCATCGTGGTAGGGCAGATGCGGGCCATGAAGAGCGAGTCGTGGTAGGCACGGCTGATCATCCGCTGGCAGCTGAAACCGGCAGCCTTGGCCTTGCTTTCCGCCAGCGCGACCAAGGCGGGCTCGCAGATCGCGGGGGGATCCTGATTGATGACCTGCCAGTCGATTTGGATGCCGCGCCGCTGGCAGATCTCCCGGGTGCCGTCGCCGATCTTGGCCAAGGCCTTGTCCCGGGCCTCGCGATTGGTATCGCGGAAATCGACCTCCATCTTCACGTCGCAGGGGATGCTATTGATCGCACCCGGCTTCACCTCCACCAGCCCGCAGGTGCCCACGGTGTCCGGGCTGCCGCTTCCGAGGGCGGCCCGCTCGACCAGCAGTGCGATCTCGGCGGCGGCGAGGAAGGCATCGCGGCGGTCCTTCATCAGCACCGCGCCAGCGTGGCCGCCGGAGCCTTTCAAGAGCAGGCGGAAGGCGGACGGTGCGGCGATTTTCTCGACGATGCCGATATCGAGCTGCGCGGCTTCCAGCAGCGGACCTTGCTCGATGTGCAGCTCCACGAAGGCCGTGTAGGCGAGCGAGGAAACCTTCACCGCGCCTAGATCGCCCCGGCAGCCAGCGGCCTCGCGCAGTTCATCCAGAGAGCGTCCGTCCGGATCGCGCAGGGCACGGGCTTGGTCGGGCGATGTGGTGCCGGCCATCAAGCGGCTGCCGAGGCAGCCGATGCCGAAGCGCGTCGGCTCCTCGGAGGTGAACATGATCAGCTCGATGCTCCGCTTCGGCGTGTGGCCCGCTTCCTTCAGCTGGCGCATCGCTTCCAAGCCGCCGAGCACGCCCACGACGCCATCGTATTTGCCCGCGTTCGGGATGGCATCGGTGTGGGAGCCAGTGGCCACCGCCGGTAGGCAAGGTTCGTCACCTTCCCAACGAATGAAGAGATTGCCCGCGGGATCGGTGCGGACGAAGAAACCAGCCTCCTTCGCCTTTGCCGTCAGCCATTGCCGGGCCGCGATGTCCTCTGCCGAAAACAATACCCGCGTCACCGCCGGAGCCGGATGCGCTGAAATCGCGGCGAGCTCGTCGATTTCTCGGTCGAGGCGGGGGATGGCATTCATCGGTTAGAGGAATGGCAGGAAGCGTGCCGGAAGGGAAGCCATGTTCGGGCCGAATGAAATTCCAGCTTGGCCTTACCCCGGCCCGGGCCTAGGCATGTCTCTCAATTGACTCGGAAAAGAAAAATCGCACTGCTTTTGGCCATTCTCCTGGCGGCGCTTTTCGGAATCGCGACGAAGACCGTGGATCAGGGTGCGAACTCCGTTGGTTCCAAGAACCAACTTGATGACGGCGAACTGCCCGAAGCCCGATCGGGCCACGGCGGGGAGGAAGCAGAGAGCCAGCCTCGTGTGAGGGACACGCGGTCGAAGCTACGATCTCTCTTCGACGTGAGGAAGGGCGAGATCGCTGCCCTTTCGATTCCTCCGGAGATCATGAAATCACTTCTCTCTTCGATGCCGCCGGATGGTCCGGACGGAGCTGCCAACGTCGATCGCAACGCTCCCCGGATGGTTGGTACGTTCAACCGCGAGTCATCGCTTCAATTGCTCCAGCCGGTGGAGAGATCCATCAAGGGCGTCGTCGATACAAGCGAGGGCGCCTTCGAGATGAACGTTGGCAAACTGAAAGTTTCCGGTTCGGCATTCGGCGACGAAGGCACCACCCGATTGCACGCGACCGTGCTCGCGGGCACCAATGGGATCGAGTGCATCACCCGTATTCCCGATGGCAGTTGCTTGCTGCTCAGTTCCGGTGGAGAAAATCCAGAGGGAGTCCTGATCGTAGCGGGCCCGCCCGGGCCAAGTGAAGGCCAGGGGAAATAACTTGTCTTCCAGGCTAGGCGCATCTCCTCCTAGTCACCGTAGCATCCCCATGAATTCGATTCGCGCTACCAAGCATCAGACCCGATTCGCAACGGAACCTCATCTGATGATCTTTGTGGACGATGTTCCTCTCGATGAGCTTTTGGCGAAGCTTGAGCCCGACAGCGAGTCGGTGGGTTTGGTGCCAGCGTGGCTTCCTTGGCTAGTCGACGAGGCGGAGCAGGCAGTCGTCCGGGAACGGATGATGCCTCCGGCTGTAGGAAATGTCGCGGTGCCGATCTTGGTTTGTCCGGATGATCTCGATTTCTCCTGTTCGCTCGTCATCGCAGACCTTGAAGCGCAGCCGGATCGAATTCTCTGGCGCCGAATGGGATTCGACTCCACTGACCCAACGGATCCAGTCCGAGTGGGAGAAAACGTGAATTGGTTTGGAGGAATGCCGGTGCTTACCTTTTGTCGGAATGACTACGAGGATTGTGTGAGGGCATTCCAAGAGGAAGCTGGGAGCCGGTGAAATCCGGGAATCCATTCCGGATATTGCCGTGATTCAGTAGAACCGCTGGTAGGCGTACACGCGCGGATAGACTTCGCGGAACGATCCGGCGTATTCGGCCGCGTTCAGATGCTCGGGGGTATCGTTGGTGCGGTAGATTCGGAATCCTCTGGTGCCGCCCAGAGACCCACCTACGAGGACGTCGAAGTGAGTTTTTGTTTTCCAGACGCGCGGTTCACCCCAGGGCTCCTTGTGGGCCGGAAAAATCGCGGTGAGCCCGGGAAGATCAGTGAACCATTGGGCCGGAATTGTCGGCGACTTGTCCATGCCAGATGGCTTGGGAAGCTTGGACAAGCGTCGTTCCAAGTTTCGATAGAAACTCTCGTCTTGTCGTCCAATCGTCGCGGCGACGCCGTCAATGTAGGTGGGAAACGGAATGATGTAGGTGATGGAAGCGATCGCTCCCACGATCAGTGCAGCGAACAGCGGCTGAAACTTCCTGCGCAATATCGCCTGGAAGGGAGCCACAAACATGCTCAGCGCAAGCAATGCTCCGGACACGACCATTGTTACCATCAAGGCAATTTCGAGGAGGCCCATGGTATCCTCCAGCACCATGCCGCTCCGATATGCGCTGTATCGGCTGACGATCCACGCTGCGATCCCGATGAATCCCGCAAACAAGATTGCCAAGGCATGCAGGCTCAGGCGTCGCCTCCGTTTCCGTGATAGATTGGGATAGGGGGGCTCGCTCACGGCAGCCGGTGCACGTCCTTGTAGTAGAGGTAGCTTGCCGGTTCATCGCCCATCGCGACGAACCACTGCGGGCAATACGGAGCCATCCAGATCGCGTCGCCGGCTTGGACCGGGTAGTAGTTCTCCTCCAGTCGATAGACACCTTGCCCGGAGAGCATGAGCAGGCCGTGCTCCATGATGTGGGTCTCCACGAAGGGCAGCGTCGCGCCGGGCTGGTAGGTGAAGATGTTCATCGCCATGTCGTAGCGGGCATCGAGCGGCAGCAGCGTTTGCAGCCGGGCTTTCTCGTTGCCGAGGAAGGGTTCGCTGGGGATGTCCGCGACATTGCCATGGACGGCGGGCGGGGCTTCGAGGCTTTCCACTGGCTCGAAGAGCTTCCGGAAAATCGTCAGCCGCGTGCCTTCGCTGCCATGGAGGGCAAGGACGTTTTCGGATGGCACGAAGAGAAAGCCGCCGTCTGTTAGAGTGACATCGCCATCGTCCCACACCGCACGGCAGTCGCCACTTTCGACGTAGAGGACGTGCTCGTTCTCATCCGCAGGGAACCACGCGGTGCCGCCGCCTGCTTCATAGACGACGAGGATTTGCGAAAGGTCCGCGCCCATCGCCGGAGAAAGGATCACGTAGGCGTTGGCACCGTCCCAACCGGGAAAGGTGCTCGGCACGTGGCCGTCGGGGGCGATCAGGGCATGGCGCAGGGAGACGCGGGTACGAGTGTGGCCGAAGAGGGGAGTCATAGCGAGTGATCAGCAGTGAAACGGTCAGCGGCCAGCCGTCAATGGTCATCCGGTTGGAGGAAGCGTCCGTGGGTCGCGGGAGAAACCGGGTGGCCGCGTAGCCACGTGGCATTGACCTGCCACGCGCAGCGCATGCCGATGTAGGGCGAGATGGGGTGACGAGTGAGGAGATCCTTGGCTTCGATGGTGAAATCCTCCGGCGCGAGCAGGCAGAAGTCGGCGTGAAGGCCGGGGACGATGCCGCCCTTCCGGCTATCGAGGCGAAAGCGCTTGGCCGGATTGATGGACGTCAACGCCGCGAGCTGCTGCCACGTTGATTCGCGCAGGGCGCGTTCGATCAGGAGCGGAAAGCCGTGCTGGCAGCCGGCAATGCCGCCCCACATCGAGAAGTAGTCGTTGCCCTCTTTCAGCTCGGGCGGCGATGGCGAGTGATCGGAGCCGATGGTGTCGACGTCGCCGGCGGCGAGCACCTGCCACAGGCGATCGAGCGTGCCGGTGCAGCGGAGTGGTGGCGCGCATTTCGCGGCGGGGCCGATCCGTTGGGCAGCGTCACGGTCGAGCAAGAGATAGTGTGGGCAGGTTTCCGCGGTTACATTGATCCCCTCGCGCTTCGCGGCGTGGATGAGATCGATGCCCTCCGGTGCGCTGACGTGCACGATGTGCAGCGCGCAGCCGGTGTCACGGGCGCAGGACACTGCCATCTCGATGGCCGCGATTTCCGCGGCGACGGGACGTGAGGCCAGCCAATCGGCCATGGTGCCGGGATGCGGCAGTGGGAATTCCTTCTGGTGCGCGGCGATCACCGCCGGGCTTTCGGCGTGGACGGCGACAGGAAGATGAAACTCCGCGGCAACGTGCATGCCCTTGCGCAGGGTCGCTTCATTGGCGGCGGTAAATTCATCGAGACCGCTCGGGCAGAGGAAGGCCTTGAAGCCGGCGACGCCTGCGCGCGCGAGATTGGCGAGGTGCGGCAACGAATCCGGCGTCAGTCCGCCCCACAGCGCGAAGTCGAGGCGGCTGTGCATTTCCCCCGCACGACGCTTGGCGGCGAAGCTCGCGAGATCGAGCACCGGCGGCGACGAGTTCAGCGGCATGTCGATGAAACAGGTCCCGCCACCTGCCGCGAGCGCGGTGGAGCCGGTAGCAAAGCCCTCCCACTCGCTGCGGCCGGGCTCGTTGAAGTGGACATGCGCATCGACGAGGCCGGGGAAGAGGATCTTGCCGGTGGCATCGATCTCCACCTGAGCCGAGCCGGCCAGATTCTCGGCGAGGTCGGCGAAGAGCTCGCCCGAGATGCCGACATCGAGCGTCCGCAGGCCGTCGGGAGTGACGACGGAGGCGTGGCGCAGGATGGTGTCGAATTGGCTCATCAGAGGGATCTAAGAAAGTCCACGAGTACCCTGAGCGCCACGGCAATATCGCGTGGGCTCGCATATTCTTCCGGATGATGACTCAGACCGCCGCGGCAGCGGACGAAGAGCATAGCGACCGGCATGACGGTCGCCATCATCACGGCATCGTGGCCAGCGCCGCTCGGGAGGGTGCGACGGAGGCCGGTGGCCTTCTCGGCGGAATCGAGCAATTGATCAGTGAAGGGAGGATCACAGGGCACGGCCGCGTTTGCCTGGACGAGATCCCATGCGAGCTGGAGCGTGCGGCTTTCCGCGATGCGGGAGAACTCCGCGAGCAATTCACCGAGCAGCTTCTCCCGGGAAACATCGACCGGGTGACGGAAGTCGAGGGTGAAGCGAGCTTCGCCGGGGATGGCATTTGAAGCGCCGGGCCTCACGTCGAGCTTGCCAACGGTGGCGACGAGTTCCGGGTTCTCGCGGGCGAGTTTTTCCACGGCCAGCACGCATTCCGCGGCACCGGTGAGGGCATCGCGGCGCAGCTCCATCGGCGTGGTCCCGGCGTGGTCGGCTTGACCAAGAAGGGTGATCGCGAGCCTACTCTGCCCGCAGATCGCGGAGACGGCGCAGGCCGCTTCGTCGAGTTCTTCCAGCACGCGACCTTGCTCGATGTGGACCTCGACGTAGCCCTTGCTACGAGAGTTCTCGTAGGAAAACGACGTGGCACCTTCATGCCAGCCTTCTCTTGTGAGTGCCTCGCCGAGGGAAATGCCAGCTGCATCGCGAATCTCGAGCATCTTTTCCCCGAGTTGTCCTACGCAGGCGCGGCTGCCGAGGTAGGTGGCATGGAAGCGGACGCCTTCCTCGTCCGAGAAGCCGAGCACATGCACGGGAAAGTCCAGTGGGCCGGTGGCTTCCAGCGCGGCGAGGGCGATGAGCACGCCGAGCGCGCCATCGTATTTGCCCGCATCGATCACCGTATCGAGATGAGAGCCGAGCAAGAGCGGCGGAAGCGATGGATTGGCTCCCGGGAGGATTCCACGGATCGTGCCACCGGTATCGTGCTCGGTGTGCATCCCGGCTTCTTTCATCCATGCCGTCACTTGGCGTGCGGCCTGGAGATTGGCAGGGGAAAGGAAGGTGCGAGTGAGCGAGCCGGGCGTGTCGGTGATCGCGCCGAGTTCTTCGATGCGGGACAGCAGCCGCTCAAGTGCAGGGTCGAAGTCGTCCATCGTCAGCTCCCGCGGTAGGTGGAATAGGCCCAGGGCGAGCAGACCAGCGGGACGTGATACGAGCCGCCGGTTTCCATGCGGAAGCACACGGGGACGATATCGAGAAAGGGACTGTCGACGCCTTGGAAACGGAAGTAGTCCGCGACGTGGAAGCGCAGTTCATAGGTGCCTTCGACCACGGCTTCGCCTTCCAGCAAGGGACCATCGCCGCGGCCATCCGCATTGGTCGTGATCAACCGCAGCAGCGTGCCATCCTTCAGGAGCTCGATCTTCATTCCTGCGGCAGGGAGGCCGCGGGCGGTATCGAGCACATGCGTGGTCAGTTTCCCCATCGGTCTAACATCAGCAGATCCGGTGCCGTGGGGCAAGTGCTCCGGCAGACTGGCGAGGTCGGGGTGGCTATCGGCTGCTTACTTCGCGGCAGGTGCCGGAATCACCAAGGTGGGCACCACGGCCTTGCGCACCATGCCTTCCGCCACGCTGCCGAGCAGCAGGGAAGCGACGGCACCGTGGCCATGGGAGCCGACGATCACCAGATCGGCACCGATCTTGTGAACGTAGTCGAGGATGGCGTGCATCGGGCTGCCTTCGGCGAGGTGCACGGTGGCCCCGGGGACATCGCCCGTTACCTTGCCAAGAGCTTCCTGCAGTCGCGCGGTGGCGCGTTTGCGGGCTTCTTCCTGGAAAAGGTGGATCGCGGGAAACTCGTCCGGCGTGAAGCCGTAGGCGGTGTAGCTCGGCTCCGGTTCCACGACGTGGAGCAGATGGAGCGAGGAATCGAAGGCCCGCGCGATTTTTACGGCGGCCTCCAGCACTCCGGGGGTGGAGTTCGAGAAATCGACGGCGGCAACGATTGTTTTCATGGCTACCTCACCTGTTAGCACGGGAATCGCGGAAATGCCAAGAAAGGGTCGATGACGCGTGGACTTTGCGAATTCACGCCCGATCGCGCACGATCCGCGGATGACAGCCGGCCGGTCCGCGTTCATCGTTCGCGCCGCCATGATCAAGTTCCTCCACACCCGCATCCGCGTCGCCGACATCGAAGCCTCGGTCGATTTCTACAAGAAGCTGGGCTACACCGACTCCCGCCGCCAGGACTCGCCGCAAGGGAACAAGCTCGCCTTCCTCGAACTGCCGGGCAACGACGTTTTCCTCGAGCTCTGCTACTCGCCGGACTACACCTCGAAGTGTCCGGAAGACCTGATGCACACCGCCCTCGGCGTGCCGGACATCATCGAATACTGCGACAGCGTGGAGAAAGCCGGCATCGAGATCTGGCCCGGCGGCTGGCGTGAGAAGTTTTCCTCCGGCGAGCGGAAGATGGCCTTCGTCACCGATCCGGACGGCTACGAAGTGGAGATCCTGGAGCGCTGAACCGTTAGGTAACCGGGCGGCATCGCTACTTGCACCTGCTAGATATTCAGGGCATCTAAAGCGCCATGCTCGCTCGGATCGCCGCCCTGACTTGCCTGCTTTCCTCATTTGCCTCCGCCCAAGCGTATCGCCCTTCCGGCGAAAAGGTGCCGATGCCCGCTCGCGAGTTCCGCGGTGCTTGGGCCGCCGTGGTGCACAATATCGACTGGCCGAGCCAGAAGGGCCTCTCCGCAGGGGCCCAGCAGGCGGAGATGCGCAACATCCTCGACAAGATGGCGTCGCTCAACATGAACGCGCTGATCCTGCAGGTGCGCCCGCATTGCGACGCGGTCTACAAGTCATCGAAGGAACCTTGGAGCCCGTACCTGACTGGCACCATGGGCCAGTCGCCGGGCTACGACCCGCTCGACTTCGCGATCAAGCAGGCGCACGCGCGGGGCATCGAGATCCATGCGTGGTTCAACCCCTTCCGCGCGCTTTCCAATGCCAACCAGTCCTGCTGCGCCAGCCATGTCGCGAAGGCCTCGGTGCACATCACCAAGCGCTACGGGAATCTCCTCTGGTGCGACCCCGCTGAAACCGAGACCCGCGCCCGGGCTTTCAGCGCGATCCTCGATGTGGTCCAGCGCTACGATGTCGATGGCGTTCACCTCGATGACTACTTCTATCCCTATCCCGAAGGTGGCCGGCCGTTCCCGGATGGCCGCTCGCCAGCGACGCGGCGCAAGATCGTGGATGACTTCGTGCAGAAGCTCTACTCGGACGTGAAGCGCACCAAGCCGTGGGTGCGGGTGGGGATTTCGCCCTTTGGCATCTGGCGGCCGGGTGTGCCGGATGGCATCGAGGCGGGCATCGACTCCTACGAGCAGCTCGGCTGCGACGCCCGCAAGTGGCTGGCCAATGGCTGGGTGGATTACCTTGCCCCGCAGCTTTATTGGAAGGATCAGCCGCGCAAGCAGAGCTTCTCCGCGCTGCTCTCGTGGTGGCGCCAACAAGGCAGCCGGCCCGTGTGGCCGGGGATCGCCACGACCCGCATCGGTGGCTCGGAAGATGGCCGTCCGGCGTCCGAGATCACCAAGCAGGTCGAGCTTTCCCGCAAGATCGGGAAAAACTGGTCCGGGCACCTCCACTGGAGCGTGAAGGGGCTGACCAAGAATCAAGGCGGCATTGCCGCCATGCTGGCCAAGGGCGCTTACGCCCAGCCAGCGCTGGTCCCGCCGATGCCGTGGCTCAGCCAGAAGCCGCCGGGGCGTCCTTCCGCGACCGCCAGCGGGACTGGCTCGGGCGTGACGATCCAGGTCCAGAGCGGTGATCGCTCGACGGCCCGCTACGCGGTGCAGGCGCGCTACGGAAACCAGTGGCGGATGGCCAAGGTGGCTTCCTCCGGATCGGGCAACATCAATGTCGCTGGCCAGCCGGACGCCATCGCGGTCAGCGCCGTGGATCGTTTCGGCAATGTGAGTGCGCCAACGGTGCTGGCCCGCTGATCCTCTGCGGAGGAAATCCTTCACTCGCGCGAGGGATGAATAAAGAGGCGGTGAAAGCCGTTAGATTCGCGTGGGTAAGACTTTGGTCGTAGCTCGTTGATTTGCCCTTGATCCCCGGCATCGGAAGTGTTGGAAACCCGCCGCGCGCGGCAACGCAAGACACTGAAAGTCCTTTACTTTTGCGAAGGATCTAAGGCATATGACGCGCGTCCCACACACCGATCTGGCGGCCCCCCAGCGCTGCACCTTGACCTCCTTGATGAACGTCCGATTTTTCGTAACGGGTACCGCCTCGCTCTTGGCGGTGTGGCTTGCTGCCACCTTCCTGACCGATGTGCCGGTGGAGCGCTACCCCCAGTATGGCAAGGGCTCGGTGCCGGTGTCGGCGAAAGCTGCCCAGCCGAAGTCCGACAAGCCCCTCGAGACCGCCAAGGCCGAGGAGCGTCCGGTCGCCATTTTCGAGTGATCGCTCGCCATCCGGCGGGCCATTTTCCAAGGTGATCGCATGGCGGAAGCACCGCGCATTTGCGACACCAAGCCGCTGCCCCTTGAGGTAGAGGCCGGCGTGCATTTCTGGTGCTCGTGCGGGCTTTCCTCGTTCCCGCCCTTTTGCGATGGCAGCCACAAGGGCACGGGACTGCAGCCGGTGAGATTCGAGTGCGCGGAGCCGACCACCGTCTGGTGGTGCCAGTGCAAGCACACCGCCAACCCGCCGCACTGCGACGGCAGTCACAAGCGCTTCACCGCATGAACGAGTCGATCCATGCGGGCGGGGAGATGGGCTACCGCGAGGTCCAGCGGACTCTGCAGCATGTCCGGCGCTGGCGCTTTCACTGTCTGGTGAAGAGGCTCTGCCGGAAAAAGGGGCCGCTGCTCTGGTGGCGCGCCCACCTCGCGTGGCGGCGGATTTGCCGACGATCACTCCAATAATTCCAGTATATAGGCATACTGGAATAGTAGAGTGCCTGCACCGGAGTCTCTGCCTTACGGCAGTTCCTTCATCGTCCACGGTGCCTGACGGTCCTTCGTGGCCTCGCGGACTTTCGTCACGTCGGCCACGGGAACCGGGGCGGCGTCGTTTGACCACGAGTGCCGGACAAAGGTGAGCACATCCGCGATGTCCGCGTCATTCAGGCCGACGACGGGCGGCATGAGCGAGTTCACGGCGGGTTTTCCGGGGATTTCCACCGGGCCGGTGAGGCCGTGAAGGACGATGCGGATGGCCTTGGCCGGATCGCCGGTGGCGGTCTGCGAGCCATCGAGGGGCGGGAAAGCGGTATCGACGCCGGTGCCATTGCTCTGGTGGCAGGCGGCGCAGGTGCGGGCATAGACTGCTTCGCCGCGGGTAAGCTGGTCGGCGGATGGGTTGTGCTTCTTCGCGACGACCTTGGCGGCGAGGGCTTCCTTGAGGGCCTTGGCCAAGGGCGAGTCGTCGTTCTCCAAGCGGGCGATGACCTGCGGCGAGCGGCTTTCGGCGAAAGCGCGGATTGCGGCGGGATAGATGCGCTCCTTCAGCACGGAGGGATCAGGAGCATTCTCCAACGAGGCGAGCAGGAAGCCGGTCGAGTGGCGGGCTGCAGCGGCGGCGAAGCAGCGGTCGAGGACTTCGCCGCGGCGGAGTTCCTGGCGGGCGCGGTGCCAGGCGCGGAGCTTGCGGCCGAGGGCGTCGTCCGGAGCGGAGCGCGCAACCTGCAGCAGCCATTCGCGGATGATGAAGGGATCAGCCTCGTAGTTTGGGTTGAAGTCGTAGGGCGGCTCGCTTACCGGCCAGACAGCGAGCGCTGCTCGTCTGCTTTCTGGCAGCACAGAAGCCTCCACGACGTCCCGCAGGATGGTCAGCCGCTTGCCGGGTTCCTGCGAGAAGTATCCCAAGCTGCCGAGAGCATAGAGCGCGTGGACATTCCGCGCTAGTCTCACGAGCTGCGGCACGAGATCGCCATTGCCCTTTTCCACGATCAAACGCTGGGCGTGGAGCCTGCGGACCAACGATGGATCGGAGAGACCTTTGAGAAGTGAATCCGGATTGGCAGGGTCGAGTGGCGCCAGCGTCGGCTCTTTGTCCGGAAAGGGATATCTGACGGTCCCATCCTTTGTCGAAACGGTTAACTTTTTGGAGTCAAACTTGGGAGTCACTCGATAGATCCGACCCATGCGCTTGTCGCGCAGAGGGGTGACGTAGGCGGCACCTTTGCCGCGCTCGACCTTGGTTTGCTCGAAGGGGGCGCCGGGGCGGTTGTGTTGGACGATGATCTTGTACCAATCCGCGATCCACACCGCGCCATCGGGGCCGGTTTCGGCGGCGACGGGGGCGGACCAGGCGTCGGAGCTGGCGTAGAGGTTGTTGCCATCGAAGTCGGCGAAGAAGTCGGCGTTCTCCGTGCGCAGCCAGCCGATGGAAACGAGGTGCCCGGTCGGTTCGCAGACGAAGGCCGCCTTGTTCCGCCATTCCGAGGGGAAGCGGCCTGCGGTGTAGATGCCGTGTCCCGCTCCGGCGGTGTAGTGGCGGGCTTTGGCGCGGATGCGGCCTTCTCCCAACAGCTCGACCGGCGGGTCCCAGCCGTCCGAGCCTTGGACATCGAGTGTGGTGGGGAAGACTCGCGTTCCCTTGTCGGCCCTATGGACCGGACCGTTGTCGCCGATGACCTGCCAGCTCGGCTGGCGGTTGGCGGTGGAGCCGAGCACGTCGAAGCTTTCCGTGAAGCCAAGGCCCCAGGTGTTGTTGGTGGTCTTGCCGAGGAACTCCAAACGCGAACCATCCGGCAGGAAGCGGAAGACGCCGGTATCGAACTTCACCTGCTTGCCGCCGACCATGCCATCGAAGCCCGCGTAGCCGTCGGTCCCGTAGATCCAGCCATCGAAGCCTTCGCGGAGGTTCGAGACGCCGGCGTGGGTGTCGTGCGTCTTGAAGCCATCGAGCAGGACGGTGCGCTGGTCGGCCTTGTCGTCGCCGTTGGTGTCCTTGAGCAGAAGGATCTGCGTACCGCTGGGAACGATGGCTCCATTGGTCACGCAGACGACGGAGGTGGAAATGGAGAGCTGGTCGGCGAAGACGCTAAACTTGTCCGCCTTGCCGTCATGATTGGTATCCTCGCAGATCTTCAGGCGGTCGTTGCCGGGGGATTGGAGATTGTTCGGATAATCGAGCGCCTCGACGACCCACAGGCGGTCGCGGTGGTCCCATGCGATGGCGATCGGGTTCACGATCTCCGGCTCCGAGGCGAAGAGCGAAAGCTCGAAGCCCGCTGGCACCTGTGCCCGCTTCATCGATTCCGCGGGGGAAAGCGGCGACTGGATCTTCGGCACGGGCAGCTTCGTCTCATAGCGCGCCGGTAGCATCGGCACCTCGTATTTCAGCTCCGGCAGGTCGATCAGCGTCACGTTTTCGCCGACGGCCCAGCGGATGCCGCGCACCAGCAGGTCGTGGAAACCTTCCTGCTTCCAGCAGCGCTCGTCGTGGCCGTGGGCGGTGTAGAAGACGCGGCCCTTGCCCTGCTGGCGGACCCAGGTCCACGGCTCATCGCCGCGCTTCTGGAGCACGGTGATGTCGCTCGAAAGCTTGTGGTGGCGGTAGGTCTCGTCCCAGGTCTCGAAAGGCTTGTAGCCTGTCATCGCGGGATGTTCGGGAGCCACGACATCGGCGGTGAAGACCCCGGTCTCGTGCCCCTCGATCTGGCCGCCGACGAGGCTGATGTAGCCGTCCGTCTTCTTGAAGCAGGCCGAGCCGCAATGCACCGGCACGAAGCCGCCACCATTGTCGACAAAGCCCTTCACCGCGGCCAGCTGCTCCGGCGTGATTTCCTGATGGTTTGCGAAGATCAGCAGGGCGTCGTACTTCGCCAGATTCTCCGGCGTGAGGGCTTCCATCCGCTTCTCGTAGGTCAGATGAATGCCGCGGTTGCCGACGGCTTCCTTGAAGATGGCGTATTGATCGAGCGGGCGGTGGTGGCCGTCGTCGCCGAAGAACAGGACCTCCAGCGCGCGTGGGCTGTTGGCCTTTTGCTCGGCAGCGAACAGCAGGGTACCGAGAAAAAGCAGCGGCAGAAGGATACGGACTAACGCCATGGGGTTTCCATACGCGTTTGACTGGCCAAATCCACGGGTTTTCCGTGGCAGCCTTCGAAACCCGCTGGAACGCGGCCCTGCGATCAGCGCGGTCCGCCGAGGTGGGAGCGGAAGAAATCCACGCGGCGCCGTTGTCCGTAGCGCTCTTCGCCGGATCCGTGGTTCTTGCCGGTCATGGGCAAGAACTCGAAATCCTTGTCTGCGGCGATCAGGGCATTGATGACCTGATAGGTCGAGGAGGGATCGACGTTGGTATCCACCTCGCCGACGGTCAGGAGCAGCGCGCCCTTGAGATTCTTGGCGTGGGTGACGTTCGAGTTGTCGGCGTATTCCGGGCCGACCGGCCAGTCCATCCACTGCTCGTTCCACCAAATCTTATCCATGCGGTTGTCGTGGCAGCCGCAATCGGCGACGGCGGCCTTATAGAAATCGCCGTGGAAGAGCAGCGCGCCGAGGGCGTTCTGGCCACCCGCCGAGCCGCCGAAAATGCCGACGCGATCGAGGTCCATCTGCGGCCATTTTTTCGCGGCCTCCTTCAGCCACGCGGTGCGATCCGGGAAGCCGGCGTCCTTGAGGTTCTTGTAGCAGAAGTGGTGGAATTCCTTGCTGCGGTTGGCAGTGCCCTTGCCATCGATCTGCACCACGATGAAGCCGTGCACGGCGATCTCGTGCTTGGGCATCATCCAGGGGTTCCAAGCCTTCGGGACGAACGAATCCTGCGGGCCGGCGTAGATGTTCTCGATGACCGGATACTTCTTGGCGGGGTCGAAGTCGGGCGGCAGGCAGACGATGCCATGGATGTCGAATTTGCCGTCGCGATCTTTCGAGACGAAGGGCTCGGCCAGCGGCCAGTTCGTCGCACGGAGCTTCGAGTCGTCGGCTTCGGCGAGGGTGGCGACGAGCTCGCCATCCGCCCAGCGGCGCAGTTCGGTGACCGGTGACTTGTTCACCCGGGACCAGCGGCAGGTGTAGTATTTCCCGCCGGGCGAGCGCTCGAAGCGGTCGTGGGTGCCGTTGCCCTTGGTGAGCGGGATCAGCTTGCCGCTGTCGATGGAAACGCGGGCGTAGTGGATGTAGTAGGGGTCCTGGTCCTTGTAGCAGCCCGAGATTTTCAAGAGCACCTCGCGGTTTTCTTCATCCACGTTCACGACCTCGCGCACGATCCACTCGCCCTTGGTGAGCTGGCGCTTGGTGGAACCGTCGCGGCCATCGAGCAGGTAGAGGTGCTTCCAGCCATCGCGCTCGGACATCCAGAGGATCTCGTCGCCATCGTTGAGGTCGCGGCGGAAGGAGTTGCCGTAGACGAAGACGAAGGTGTCGCTTTCCTCGCGGACCAGCACGCGTTGCTGGCGGGTGGCGCTGTCGATCTCGATGACGTTGTGCTTGCCGAAGCCGCGCTCGACGAACTCGAAGGTCAGGCGCTTCGAGTCACCGCGCCACGCGAGCTTGTCGCACTCGAAAGGATTTTCGATCAGCTTGGGATCGGCGGCGATGGGCTCGTCTTTTCCGGTGAAGAAGACCCAAGGCGCGCGGGTGTCGATCTCGTCGCCTGGCTTGGGGTAGGGGTTGGTGAAGTGCTTCGGCTGGAGCTGGTCCTTCGGCGAGGATTCGATGTAGTGGACGACGCGTTCCTCGACGTCCTTTTCTTTCCAGATCGCAAAACGGGACGAATCCGGGGCCCACATCGGTTCGCCGCTGAAGGCACCCGCGGCATCGGCTTTCGCGAGGGCTCGCTCCTTGTTTTCCTTGCTGTCGCGGAGGATCAGCTCGCCATCCCGCACGGAGACGTCCCAGCGGCCGTCGGGGGATTTCCAGGAACCGCGCGGGCCCGGTTGATCGCGGCGGCGGTTTCCGCGGCGTTCCTCTGGCTTGGCCTCGGGCATCGGGTCCTTGTCGCCCGCGGCTTCTGGCTTGCCGGTGGCGGGGTTCAACTTCATCGGACGTTTTCCGTCCGCTGTTTCGAGCTGATAGAAGAGAGCCGAATCGTCGGGAGCCCAGCGGACATCGACGGACTCGTTCAGCACCTTGGTCTTCGCCACGCCGAACCAGCGACCGGTGAGTTCGTTGAAGTCGGCGAGGTTGCCGTGATCGGCGTGCGCCGCCGTGGCGAGGAGACAGGCAAGGAGGGCTGGACGGGCTTTCATGAGCGGAATATCGCTATCAAAACGATGAGATCATCGCAGCCCCTTCACCGTCTCCAGCGAATCACGGCTCACGTGCCGAACTTCCAGCGGAGGGTGGGGAAATGGTCCATGTTTCTGCTCCTCACGCTGCTGGTCACGATCCCATCGTGCGCCCCGCCGTCGACCGTGGCTGTCAGCGAGGCTGGCACCCTGCCGTGGCGGGGAAATGAGTCGGAGTCCTATCGCCGGGGGCACAAAGACGGCAGCGGGGACAAACGCGCGGGAAAACCCTCCACGGCACGCGCCGGGGAAGGGCCGGACTATCAGTTAGGATATCAGGACGGCTATCGGCACCCGCATGACAATCCATGGAGCCGACCAAGGGCCTATCAGCTCGGCCAGGAGTATGGCCGGCGCGACAAGCTCTCCGGCCAGACCGCGGACCCTGTCCGTCATGTGGGCTCGGTGCCCCGCAGCGTGCGCGACGAGTTCGTCCGGGGCTATCGGGCTGCGTGGGAGTAAAGGAAGGGCATTTCGCGCGGTTTTTGTTAGGGGGAGCTGACATTCTTCCGGGTCCTGTGTGCCTGCACGGGTGTCCGATATACATTGTCGTCACGAGTCAGGGATATTTCGGATAGATGCGGAAATTCCCAGTTGCGGGCCGATTTCCGTACAGATAAGGACCGGTTGAAGATGAAATCCACTCTCCTTAAAACCCTTGCCGCTACCTCCCTGGTGGCCACCACCCAAGCAGAGATCCATGTCTTGGGTGCATCCTTCAAAGAGCGCGGCGTGAATGCCCCGCTCGGCACGATCATCACGAACCCGGGAACGGTGGCTGCGACCCGCGGCTATCTCATCATCGATGACACCGTGCTGACCGCGGCCCCCAACAAGGCGACCTATATCGAATACGGAGAGATTCGTGGGGGTGGCGTGATCACCCGCTACTACACCATCGACAGCGATTTCGCTGCCTTCAAGGCCGATAGCATCCTCGGTGATTCCGGTGGCCGTCGTCTGTACGGTCACATGCACGCCCCGGTTTTGGTGGCGAACGTGGCCAATCCGCTGATTCCTTTTTCCGGCACCCAGTTTTCCACGGGCTTCCCGCGGAAGCTGAGCTTTGACCAGACCGCGTTCCAGACCGGTAACAGCGATGCCGCGACCGGCCCGCAGATCGTGATGGCCGACGCCTCGACCCTGCGCTCGGTGGTGAGCGGCAGCGCGAATCCGGTGAACGTCGGCGCGACGACCATTTCCGGTGCGACCACGGAACTCGTCACTCGCCTCGAGAATCAAGGCTACGGGCGGATCCTCGCGGAAGCACCGACCTTCACGACCAACCTCAACGCGACTCTCCAGCTTACCGATGGCGAGCAGCAGGCCTTGACCGTCGTGGTGGGTTCGGACGCACTTCCTGACGATGGCCAGTTCCCGGCTCCGACCTTCCAGTGGCTCAAGGATAACGTGGTGATCCCTGGTGCTCTGGGCTCGTCCTACACCGTCACCGGCGGTCCTTCCACGGCGACGAACGGTTTCGGCAGCTACAAGGTCATCGCCACCAATTCGATCGGCTCGACCACCAGCAATACCACCGTGGTGAGCGCCGAGGCTCTTGCCTTCGCCACCCAGCCGGAGCCAGCGGTCACGATCGTCGGCGCCAGCGCCGCCACGATCACGGCGACGCTGACCCCGGTTCCGGGAACTCCTCCGACCTTCCAATGGCAGAAGGCAGCGACCTCAGCGGGTCCCTTCAGCGCGGTCCCGGCCGCCGCGGGTGGTAACAAGCAAAGCCTGCTTGTCGTGGGCGCCGAAGCGGCGACTGGCGCCGGTGTCTATCGCCTCGACGTGACCTCCTCGGCGGGCACGATCCAGAGCGCCCTGAGCACGGTGACGATCAGCCCTGCGGGCACGGCCTTCGTCTTCACCACCAACTCGCCGAAGGCGCTTGCCGTGGCATTCACGAGCACCACTGGCGTGCCGATTGCACCGGTCGTGAATGCGACCGCCAACCCGACTGTCCAAACGCGCCAATGGTTCAAGGCTCCGCTCAACAACCCGACGGCCTTCGTCGAGGTTGGTGCCGGTGATGGTGGCAACGGTGCTTCCCTCACGGTCTTCGGAGACAATGCGAAGCCGACCGGTCCTGGTGTCTACCGCATGGTTGCGACCAGCACGGGAGCCACGCCGGTCGTGATCACCACGATCGATACTACCGTCACTACGGCACCCTGATCAATTCCTTCGGAACCGATTGGTTCAGTCGTAATTTTTCCCGCCAAGCCATCCGGCTTGGCGGGATTTTTGTCCCATGAAACTTTCCCGAACCACTATTATCGGACTGGCCCTTGCGCTTGCGGCCATCGTGCTCGCGGTCATTGTTTCCAGTCGATCGACCCCGAATCAAGAGGGCGTCGTCGGTGGCGAGGGCCAAGCTGGCTCAAAGGCCAATTTCTCAGCCCCCACCTCCCAGAGCCCGCCGCAGCGCAAAGCCACACGGCCCGAGCTTACCAACTCGAAAGTGCTGGCGGCGAGGGAACTCGAGATGCTGTGGGCTCCTGGCCGGAGCCAAGAGCTATTGACCCAACTCGACCGGGTTTCGGCAAACAAGGACCCCGAGTATTGGCGGGAAATCGGGCCGCTTCTGGTGAAGCATGCCACCAGCGAAGGACGCCCTGAAATCGCCAACTACCTGCTGGTGACAGGTGACGCTGCGCCAGATGACAACCTCCGGATCGAGATTTATGCCGCGGCCATGGATAACCGCGACGAGGGGATCCAGACGACCGCCCGGCTGGAGCTTGAGAACATGACAGGCCAGAACTTCGCGAACGGAGCCGCTGCGCGGGCTTGGCTCGCGGCCAATCCGCAGCCTGTGGTGGAAGAGGAAGAAATGCCTGAGGATCAGTAGGTCGGCAGGTTTTCCTGCTGCTGCTCCTGACCGTCCCAAGTCTTACCGTGGGACTTATTCTCGATTCCCGTGCCCAGCAGGCGCATGTCGCGACCGAAGCCGATCGCGGTATTGCAGGAGCTGAGGGTTACGACGACGGCAAACGCGGCGAATGCGTGCAGCTTCTTCATGGGCGAGGTGGTAACGTGGATTTGTAGCGATGCAATCGCTTAATTTTCCTTAAGTTCTTTTCGGAGATTCACAATATCCTCCCGGAGCTCGAAGATGGAGTCGCGCAGCGCTTCCATAGCCCGCTGGTGATCAGGGTCGTCCGCGGCATCGATCAACTCCAGGCAGGCGGCCAGCGCTTCGTTTTGCCAATTCAAGCAGCGCTTCAGGAGTGCCAGAACGAAGCCGGTCTCCCGGGCGTAGTCGCCGCCATTCAGCGCTCCAGCCATCTTCCCCGCGACCTGCATCAGGGTGCGGTTCAAGATATCGGCGGCCGGATGCGAACCGCCGGCACGGGTCAGGTCGATCCCCCGGAGCACGATTTCCTGAGCCTTTTCCTGCAGCGGGTGTTGGACGAAGATCGAATCGGGGTCCCAGGTTTCCTCCTGCTCTTCGAATTCCGGCTCCTCCAGCCACGAATCCCCATCGGCTTCTTCGCCATCCTGCTGTTCGCCCTCCCGGGCCAGGGCGTCGAGCAGCCCGTCCCAGCCCATGGCGAAGGCCTCCTTGCGCTGGGCGTCCGGGTCGTCGCCATATTTTTCCCGGACCTCCACGAAGGCCTCGGTCAGGCGTTCGGACTCCTTGAGGCGCTCTTCCCAGACGAATTCATCATCGCCTGCCATCGGGTCCACCCGACGGATGAGCTGGGCCATGCAGTCCCGCATGGCGTGGAGATTGGCGAGTTTCTGCGCCTCCTCGGCGTCCTCATCCATCTTCCAGGCGTGATCGGAGATGTGCAGCTCGAAGCCGCTGCTCTCGATGAGAACACGGCCATTCGCCTCGCTGAACCATTCGAGATAGAGGGCGTTTTTCCAACTGAAGGGGACGTCCTGGCCGGTGGAGCGTAGGGCGTGGGCTTCTTCGTCGGAAACGAGCGGAGCCTTGGTTTTCCGCGAGGCGGTCATGTCGCCGACCACGCCGCGCTGCACGGCCTCCAGCAAAAGGCCATCCTGCACCCCAGGGTGGGGATTGCGGAAGGTCAGCCGTGCCCCGGCGAGGTCGCGCCAGCAATCGCCGGCCAATTCCAGCGTCACCGGCTGCTCGCGACCGGCCAGCCAGACCCAGCCGGCGGTTTTCCCCTCGACCGTGTTGTCGATCTCGCCGCGAACCACGGCATGGTCGATTCTGCAAGGCACGGTCGGTAGTCTCCAAGGAAGCCGGGGGGCACGTCAATCCTGCTAGAGTGCTGCCTAGGTTTAACTTCTTGAAGCATTGACGGTCGCAGCTACGCTATCCCAGCAATCACATGGCATCCCTTAGCAACGCCCCTCAAGTCGCCCTGGTCATTCTGGTGGTCGTCTTGATCTTCAATTTGATCATTTTCGTCCACGAACTCGGCCACTTCTGGGCGGCCAAGTGGCGTGGTCTCAAGATCGACCGTTTCCAGATCTGGTTTGGCAAGCCGATCTGGAGCAAGACCGTCAATGGCGTCCAATACGGTCTCGGCTGGATTCCCGCCGGTGGCTTCGTCGCCCTGCCGCAGATGGCGCCGATGGAGGCAATCGAAGGCGGCAATCTCGACCGCGAGCCGCTCGCGCCCATCAAGCCGATCGACAAGATCATCGTCGCTTTCGCCGGTCCGCTGTTTTCCTTCCTGCTGGCGCTGCTCGCGGCAGTGATCGTCACGAAGGTGGGCAAGCCGGCCGACACGATCCCGACCACTATTGTCGGATCGGTGGATCCAACCGGAACCGCCGCCCAAGCCGGCCTCCAACGCGGCGACAAGATTCTCGCCGTGAACGGCAACCCGGTGAACGTCTGGGCTGGCACGCTCGACAGCGTTTTCATGCGCACCGCCACCAGCGAAGGCGACAAGATCGAGTTCACGATCGACCGCCCCGGAACTGGCGAAATGAAGCTCGTTTCCGGTTTCAAGATTCCTGACTCGAAGTGGTGGCAGCGCCGCGGCACCCGCAGCGTTGGCATCGGCCCATGGAACGAGCGCGTGCTTATCGCGAGCATCAGTGGCGAGAATGCTCCCGCCAAGGCGGCCGGCCTTGAGGAAGGCGACGAAGTGATCTCCGTGAATGGCAAGGCGGCCACCAACACCTTCGACATCCTGGCCCTGCTCAAGGACAATGGCGAAAAGCCGGTCGAGTTCGTGATTTCGCGCAAGGGCGAAACCAAGAACATCACCGTCACCCCGAAGGTCCCGGTGGTCTTCCCTGCAGGCACGACAGCCCGCCCGATGATCGGCGTGGCCTTCGATGATGACGTGAAGGAAGACACGCACATCGTGAAGCCGTCCGCGTGGTCGCAGATGTCCGATTCGGTGCGCACGATGTGGATTACCATTTCCAGTGTGGCTTCGCCGAAGTCGAGCATCGGCATCGATCAGCTCAGCGGCCCGATCGGCATCGCCAAGATCAAGTTCCTGATGCTGATGATGGATCACCCGTGGCAGCGCATCCTCGCCTTCATGGTGCTGCTCAATATCAACCTCGCGATCCTCAACATGATGCCCTTGCCCGTGCTCGATGGCGGCCACATCACGCTGGCATTGCTCGAGCAGCTCAAGGGTCGTCCGGTGCGGGCGAAGCTTCTGGAATACGTGCAGGTCGGTTTCGCGATGCTGCTCTTCAGCCTGATGCTCTACGTCACCTCGAAGGATCTCTTCGACGGCGTGGGGCGCGGGGGGAGCGGCGGACCGACTTACGTTTTCCCGGCGAACTGAGGCGTTCTCGTTCCATCCCGGGTATCCGGAATCCAAGTCCGTTTATTCGCGGAGCTTCCGTTCTGTTCAGGCGCGTCCGCCGCGTTCAGACGGGAGATCCGCATGAACCGCATCTTCCTTCTTCATCCCGAGGATCCCGTCGCCGTCGCCCTTGCCGATTTGTCTGAGGGCGAGGCCTTGCCGGGCGGTGCCGCCGTTCGCGGGGGCGTTCCCCGTGGGCATAAGGTGGCGCTGCGCGACATCGCGGAAGGCGGCGCGGTTTTCAAATACGGCCAGGTGATCGGCCACGCGACCCGGCCCATCGCGAAGGGTGAGCATGTCCACAGCCACAACCTCGGCATGTCGGACCACACCGACGACTATGCCCACGGGAGCTTGGCGAAGCCGACGGCCTACGTGCCGGAGGGACAGCGCGATACCTTCATGGGTTACCGCCGTGGCGATGGGAAAACCGGCACGCGCAACTATGTCGGCATCATTTCCTCGGTGAATTGCTCCGCCACCGTGGCGCATCATGTGGCTCGCGAGGTGGAGAAGCGGGGACTGCTGAAGGACTTCCCGAATGTAGATGGCGTGATCGCCATCACCCATGGTCTCGGCTGCTGCATCTCCAATCGCAACGAAGCCTTCGCGATGCTCCAGCGCACGATCTGGGGCCACGTCCGCCACCCGAACTTCGGCGCGGTGATGATGGTCGGCCTCGGCTGCGAGACGAACCAGATTCCGGCGATGGTGGAGACCTTCGGCAAGCCGCCTACTGGCAGCATGCACTACCTGACCATCCAGCAGATGGGCGGCACGCGGAAGACCATTGAGGCGTGTCTTGAAAAGCTCGTCGCTGAGGTCCTTCCAATGGCGAATCAGGCGCGCCGTGAACCCGTGCCTGCAAGCGAGCTTATCGTCGCCCTGCAATGCGGTGGCTCCGATGGCCTGTCCGGCATCACGGCGAATCCAGCGCTTGGCTTGGCCGTCGATCGGCTTGTTGCGCAAGGCGGCTCCGCACTCCTTGCGGAGACGCCGGAGGTTTATGGGGCCGAGCACTTGCTGACCCGCCGTGCGGTGCGTCCGGAAGTGGGCGAGGCGCTCATCGAACGCATTCGCTGGTGGGAAGACTACGCCGCGAAGCTGGATGGCGAAATCAACAATAACCCCACGCCGGGCAACAAGGCGGGAGGGCTTACCACCATCCTCGAAAAGTCTCTCGGTGCCGTCTGCAAGGCTGGCTCCACAAACCTCGTCTCCGTGCTCCGCTACGCCGAGCCGGTGAAGGAGCGTGGCATGTCCATGATGGACACTCCCGGCTACGATCCGATGGGTGTCACCGGCCAAGTCGCTGGTGGCTCGAATCTCCTCTGCTTCACCACCGGCCGTGGCTCGGTCTTCGGCTACAAGCCGACGCCATCGATCAAGATCGCGACGAATACGCCGATGTTCCGCCACATGGAGGAGGACATGGACATCAATGCCGGCTCCATCGCCGATGGGGAGGAAACCCACGAGCAAGTCGCGGATCGCATTTACCAGGAGATCCTGCGCGTCGCCAGCGGCGGACAGAGCAAGTCCGAGGCGCTCGGCTTCGGGGATTGCGAGTTCGTACCTTGGAACATCTCGGCGCAGATGTGATCGCTCACAGGGCGGAGATCACGAACCAGTTCAGCCCGTTTCGGCGCGGAGGTGATCCCGATGATTTTATGGAGCACCAGGTTGTTTCCCGAAGGGGCAAGTCGAGACCTGCATCTGCGGTCGCGGGGGCTCATGGTGGTGCTCGGCGAACTCCTGCCACTTTTACAACCTGCTCGATATTGGCAGCATGGCGAGAGGGGCTTCCCTGTCGAACCAAGGATTCCGCGTGGTCTTCGATCTGTCGGCAACGTAAAGCGAATCGACATACGCGAAAGTTTCGTTTGCATGCCGCCGCACTGGTGCGACCTGTAACCCGAGCCGGACGGATTCCGATGCGACAAATCTCAGTGATCCCCACAGGTGACCTGATGACGCACGAAACCTCGCCCGGCTCACTTCTTATACGGGGGTGGGGGAGTTTATGTCCGGTAGGGCCCGCAAGGGCAAAACGCGCGGGAAGATCGTGCGGAAACCCACCGCGCCGCGCATGATCAAGGGTCACAAGGTGGCGGCGAGTAGGGAGAATCCGGAGCATTTGGCCAAAAGCGAAAAGAGCGGTGAGCAAGCCGCTGATCATGCGGAGGCGCTGAAGAAGCGGTCGTCATGACCACGACCGCAGAAGACTTGACGCTGCAGCTCGTGAATTGGGTTGTGATCTCTTGGCGCAAAAGCGCTCGGCGATAGCGCCGAGAGATTTTCTCCACTTCTTTTTAAATTCCATTTGCGTCCCGCTAGTTCGATGCAACTGGTAGTTCCAGAGCCGGACGATTCCGATGCGGCAGAGTCAGTAAACCCATGTGGTGATCCTGATAGCGCTGGAAACTCGCCCGGCTCACTTCCGTACTGATGCTTGCTTGCCACTGGGAATGCGGGAGTCATTCCTCTGTGCGGTGGGTTCGCTGGAGCTGTGGAGCGGAATGAATTGCCCCGGAGGAAGGAATTGGCCCGAGCTGCTTCCGCCGCGCTCCCCGTGGATCTGTCATATGGCATGAGCCGTGCGAGGTAGAATGGCCTATGAAAGCCACTCCGAAAAAGGCCACCCGGCCTGAACCCCGCGATGCCGCGACCCGCGCCGAGGAGGCTACCACCGCTTCAATCGATCAAGGCGCCGAGGTTGCCACTCGCCAAGAACGCGAGACGCCGGCTGATGACTACGAGGCGAACGCCCGGCTTGATGACGAGGTCGGTCCGACGGACATGGAGGATGAGCAAGACACCTACGATCGCCCCGACACCGCCAGCATGGCGCTCGAAGAAGAAGACGAAGAAGAATGAACCTCAACCTTTACGACCCATGTCCAAGCTGAGCTACCCACCATTGTCCGCTTCCCTCGTCGTCAAGGACGCGAAAGCGGCGATCGATTTTTACGGCCGCGCCTTCGGGGCGACTGAGCGTTATCATCTCACAGACCCGTCCAACGGCACGATCGGGCACGCCGAATTGGATCTGAATGGCAGCATGTTCATGCTGGGTGAAGAGAACCCGAAGATGAACAAGTCTCCTCGTACCTTGGGCGGCACGCCGGTGAAGTTTTGTCTGATGGTGGACGATGCGGATGCGCTCTTCGAGCAAGCGATCGCTGCCGGTGCGACCTCGCAGATGCCGTTGACAAACATGTTCTATGGATATCGCACGGGCAGCCTGCTCGATCCATTCGGCCACGAGTGGTTGATCCAGGCGCTGATCGAGGAAGTCTCGCCGGAGGAGATGCAACGCCGCTGGAATGAAGCTGGCGGTGAGTGCAAAACGGAGGAGGGCTAGACTGCCCCTTTCCATGAGGACGCATTCGCTCAGTGCTCGTGGCGAAAGCCGGCCGGTGTTGGCAGCCATGTGCCGCAGCAAATCAGCAGGCCTTTGAGGAACAGGGGGAGGAGATG
>Ga0307406_10000288_pt1 | contig 29585 bp, 24 predicted proteins | sample 322Cmetagenome_3_FD_203706 | JGI IMG/M metagenome (GOLD analysis project Ga0307406, IMG submission 203706) | Maize rhizosphere microbial communities from greenhouse at UC Davis, California, United States - 322HYB-C-2 | ecosystem: Host-associated > Plants > Roots > Rhizosphere > Soil | place...
CGGGTAATGCGACGGTCGGCGGCACCGGTCGCTGGGATGTGCGACCGATCGTGGCGGGAAATGGAGTCGTCGACCTCGCCGGCTTCACGCTGACCAAGACCGGGACCAACTTCATCGGCATCATCGATAGCACGCTCAGCAATGACGGCACCATCAACCTGACCCAAGGCACCCTGGGTATCACCCGGACCTACCTTTCCGGTCTCGGCAGCATCAATGTGACCGGAGGTGCGCTGCTCCAGTTCGAAAACAACACCGTGGGTAGCTGCAGCAAGCCGATCACGTTGGACAATTCGAGCCTGCGCCTGCAGGGCAGCAATTACTTCCTGGATTCGGAAGTCACTGTCACTGGAGACGCCACGCTCGATGTCGAAAATGCCCGGACGCTCACGGTCTCCAATCCGGTGATCGGGACCGGCAATCTGGTGAAGTCCGCCAATACTGGCACGCTCACCTTGGCCGGCGCCAATACCTATGACGGCACCACCACGATCAACGCCGGCACGCTTGTAATCGGCAGTCAGGGCACCTTCGGCACGCTCGGTGATGGTGCCGTGATCGACAATGGCGGCCTGACCATCAACCGGCCCGACAACGCCTACGTGGTCAGCAATAACATCAGCGGCTCCGGCACGGTGACCATCGGCCAAGGGAGCGGTGGCGCATTCGATTCGTTGGTCACGCTGACGGGAAGCAACACCTTCACCGGCGATGTCGCAGTCTCCTCCGGCGGTTTGAAAATCTTCAATGTCAATGCCCTCGGCACCGGCACGAAGGCCGCCCACCTCACCAACGGCACCAACGGACGTCCTCAACTCTACTTGGATGGCACCGGCGGCAATATCACCTTGCCGAACAACATCGGCTTCCGCACCAGCAGCGCCAACACCCTCCAGCCTGCGATCGGCAACCTCGCCGGGAACAACATCGTCGAGGGCAATATCGTCATGACCTCGGGTGGCGGCAGCACGGCGATTTCGACCTTCGGTGGCACCCTCGACATCAAGGGTGGCATCAGCGCCGACACCTCGAACCGCCGCGTGATCTTTGGTGGCACCGGAGGAGCTGGCACCGTGAGCGGTGTGATCTCCAATGGAAGCAATCCGGTCGGAGTCGACAAGGTCGGCACCGTCACTTGGACCTTCACTGGCAGCAACAGCTACACCGGCACGACCGCGGTCACCGAGGGCACCCTCCTGATCAATGGCAACCAGAGCTCGGCCGGCGGCACGGTCACCGTCGCCAGCGGCGCTACTCTGGGCGGCACCGGCACGATCGGCGGCACCGTTGATGCCCTTGCCGGTTCCACCATCGCTCCCGGCGCATCCATCGGCACGCTGGCCACGGTCGGACCAGTGACGATCGCTGGCACGTTTGCAGTCGAGCTGGACGGACTCACGTCCGACCGTCTCACGGCCGGCGGTTCGCTCGCCCTGAGCGGCTCCACGCTTCAGATCACCGCTCTCGGTGCCCCGAGCGAGTCGGCCTACGTGATCGCCTCCTACGGGTTGCTCACTGGCACCTTCGGCACCATCACGGGTCTGCCATCGGGCTACTCCGTGAACTACAATTACAACAACCTGAATCAGATCGCGATCGTCCAGAGCTCGAACGCCTACGGTGCGTGGGAAGCCACCAACGGCATCGCCGGTGCGGGCTCCGCTGCGGATTCCGACGATGATGGCATTCCGAATGGCATCGAATTCGTCATTGGCGGCGATCCTTCCGGTCCTGGCTCGGATTCCAGCAGCCTGCTGCCGACCATCACGGTGGATAGCCAGTATCTCACCTTGGCGTTCCGCCGCACGGACGAGTCCGCGGCCTACAATCCCTTCGTGGAATACGGTAGCGCACTGACCGGTTGGACCGAGGCCGAAGGAGGCGTCAACGGGGTGATCATCGCCGAGGATAACAATTTCTTCGGCGGCTCCACCGACCGCGTCCGGGCGCAAATTCCGCGCACGCTGGCTGTTGGATCGAAGTTGTTCGCCCGCCTGCGGGTGGATATCCCCTGATCAGGCAGGTTTCTCTGTAGTCCGAAGCCCCCGGGTCCTGATTGGCCCCGGGGGCTTTTGTTTCCCGGTCTTGCGGGACCCGGCAGCATCGGCCCATGGTCTTGGTGTCGATGAGAGATGATGCCGTCCGCCAGCTGTTCCGCGTCCAAGGCCCGCTGCTCGGGCTCATAGCGGTCATGTTCGGCATCTTCCTGTTCCAAGAGGTCCGCGGTATCGAGTGGTACTTCCGCTACATGGCGGTGCCCGCCATGATCACGGAAAGCTGGCAGAATCTCCGCTCCGGCATTGCCGGCATGGGGGATTTCAAAACCCTCGGCACGCTCCTTAGCTGTGCCTTCCTCCACGCTACGGCGGAGCACATTGTCTACAACATGCTGTTCCTCTGGATCTTCGCCGCGCTCGTGGTGGAGCTGCTCGGCGCGCGCTGGATGTTCGGCATCTTCTTCGTCACCGCCATCACTGGGAGCATCCTTCATGTGGTGCTGAATGCCGGGGAGTTCGGTCCGATGCTCGGCGCATCCGGTGCGGTGATGGGCTTCGAGGGTGCCTACCTCGGGTTGGCCACCCGTTGGCATCTGCCGCAGCCCCATATCTGGCCGATGTCGCGACCGGTGCCCGCCGGCCAACTCGCGCTGCTCGGCGTGGTCGGTGTGGGCTTTGACTACATCTCGCTGATGAGCCACTCGCCGGAAAACATCGCCTTCGGCGCGCACATCGGTGGCTTTATTGGCGGATTGGTCCTCACGGCCTTGGCCGCACCGAAGCCACACGGTGCGTATCATCGTTAAGACATCCGTTTCAAAAGCCCCTCGACCGGCTGGGATTCCGGTGTTAGAGGGGAAATGCTATGAAAACGTTCATCCTAGTCCCACTGGGCGTGCTTTTGGCGGTAGCCGGCACGTCTTGCACCTCCTACGCCCCCGGCTATCAGGCTGCCGGCTACAGCCCTCACGATGCCTACTACCGCGGCCAGGTAGATGGCAGCGGCGACCGCCTCTACGGGCTCGCTTACGACCCGCACATCAACGAGGACCGCACCCTGCCGAGCGCTCATCGGAATGAATACCTGTGGGGTTACAACGACGGCTTCCGCCGGCTGTCCGGCGGTTACTCAGGAGGGAAATAGACTCCACCTGCGTTGCCGTAAAATCCCCCCATGTCCCCCCGGCAGGTATTCCTGCGTTGATTCCCTCGTCCGCCACCCTTGCGTCCGGCGGGCTCTATCCGAGTGCGATCTCTCCCGGCAATGTTCCCTGGCCGGCGGGGGGCGTGGTTCCTTATGTCTTCGATAGCGAGGAGGATTCCGATAGCGATGGATTCTCCAATCCCGGCGAGTTCCCGGTTGGCACCGCGCCCCGAGATCCCGTGAGTCGTTGGCGAGGCGTTTCCTTGGGGTGACCGCGTGGCCTTAGCTCCCACTGCGGAAAAATTCTGCACTCCCCGCGAAGAACGCTTGTGAAACATGCACTTTGCATGGCAAAGCAAGGCGCATGACGACCCACCAGGAAGCCGCAGAGCAATTGCGCGTGATCCGTACGATGATGGAACGTGCGACCATCTTCCGCGCGCTGTCCGGTGAAGCTGCTCTGGTAGGTGGGGCGATGTCGCTGGCCGCGGGATGGATGTCAGAAGATCGGCACGGCTGGAGGTGGGGTGGCATTTGGCTCGGCGGCTTGGGGATCGTGCTGCTGTTTGCGTTGTGGCAATTGTTGAGAATTTCCCAAGCTCACTCCCGGCCGCTGTGGTCGCATGGACTGAAAGTAGCGTTGCGCGGGGCTTTGCCGTCCTTGGTCGTCGGTGGTTTTATCGGCCTGCTTTACCTCAAGTATGGGATCAAGGGTGGTGAGTTCTTCTCTGCCTGTTTCTGGATCCTTCACTATGGACTCGCACTACTGGCGATTCGGGAGTTCGCACCGAAGTCGATGGTTTGGTTGGGTCTCGCTTTTGTGGCCACCGGTTTGATCGCCCTGTCCGGCGCCACGTTCTTCCAGTCAATGAATCCGCTGCTGGTCCGGCTGGGGCCTTCCGGTTTGATGGCTGCCACGTTCGGAGGCTTCCACTTGCTTTACGGAGCCGCCATCGTCACTACCACCAGCCGCGACGGGTTGGGCGCATGATCGACTTTTCCAAACTCGACAAGACCATTCACGAAAAGGGGCGGCTCGGTATCATGACGCTGCTCGCTTCGCGCGTGGAGCCGTGGCCATTCCAGGACCTCAAGGGCGAGTTGGACATGAGCGACGGCAATCTGATCACCCACCTTCGCACGCTGGAGCAAGCGGGCTACATCTCCGGCGAAAAGCTCACCGGCGATGGCCGTCCGCAGACGCTCTACACGCTGACCAAGCCGGGTCGGAAGGCCTTCGAGGACTATCTGGCCATCCTCGAGCAAATCCTCAATCTCGGAAAATGACGCGTGAGCGGCGGCTGCGGATCCTGCGAGCCGTCGCCACCGCCGGCCTCGCGATAGCATGGGCGGGTCTCCTGTGCCGGGGCAGGGATGGCACGGCTATTACCGCCACCTTGTTCTACGCGACGCCGTGGTTGTTGCGGTTGATCGCGGGCGTGCTGGCGGTTTGCGTGCTGAAACACTGGGGCTTCCGTGTGATGGCTGCGACCTGCGTGCTCGTTTCCCTATTGGAAGGCTGGCATTCGTGGCACCGCGACGATCTCCCTCTGGCATTCGAAGGCGCGCTTACCGCATCGGTCTGGAATGCCGGCCGCCATCTGGATGAAAATCCCGCGGCCTGGCCAGCTGTTGAGCAAGCGGATCTGTCCGCCGTCATCGAGTGCGGTAGCTTCAGTGAGGAAGAGTGGCGGCGTTTCACTGCGGCGAATCCGGACCACGAGTGGCAACGCTTCGACGCAAGTACGATGCTCGGCGTACGTGGCAAGATCCTCTCCCATGAATCGCTTGGTGTTCATGACCTGTTTCGCTGCCATCGCGTGAAAGTCCTGCTGCCTCGTTACGGCGAACTGACCGTCATCGTGGTCGATGTCCGCTCGCAGCCATGGATTTCCCGCGAGCCATCGTTGGCTGGCATTCTGAAGGCCTCGGCTGGCGATCCGAAGACGATCATTCTCGGCGACTTCAACACGCCGCCGGAGTCCAAGTGGTTCCGCCCGTGGCGGGAGCAAGGTCTCACGCTCGCCAATGATGGCCCGCGACGAGGCTTCCGTGAGACTTGGGCCTACGGTCTGCCTCTGCTCACGCTCGATCACATCTGGCTCGGTTCAGGATGGAAATGCATCCGGACGGATCGCTCCCGGCATGGTTCCGATCACTCCATGGTGACCTGCCGGCTTGAGCAGCGCTGAGGCACGCGATGAGAATCCGGATGAAGGATTCGACTGGCACCATGGAGGCCACCTGCACGATCATGCCGGCATGGGACTGCTTTCCGACCTCTTCTTGGGTGACCTCAGCCAGAGCTTCTCCATCGACGAACACCGCACCGCCTTGAAGGCTCAGGCGGAGAAGCAGGCGGCGACGTATTCCAAGTTGTACGACGCTTCAGTGGAGATCCACCGCCTGAAGCTCCAGAATGGCGAGCTTCGTCTTGCCGTGGTCGCCCTCACCCGTTTTCTCATCGAACGTGGAGTGGTAAATGAGAGCGAGCTGGAGGCCTTCATCCGGCAAATCGATGCAGAAGACGGCAAGATCGACGGCAGCCTTGCCGCCTCGCCGCCGGGTGCTCCCTAGCTTGCATGCCCAGGGGATATCGCGGCATGCTCCGCGCATGCCCCTTTCCGCGGTGATCTTCGACTTCGACGGCGTGGTGATCGACTCCCATGAAGCTCATGAACGTTCCTGGTTCATGCTCGCGGATGAACTTGGCCAAACGCTTACCCGCGAGACCTTCGTCTCCACCTTCGGCCAGCGGAACGAGAGCATCCTGCCGTTCCTCGGCTGGGCAGAGGAAGGCGACCGCGAGCACATCCAACAGCTCGGTGACCGCAAGGAGGTGCTTTATCGCGAAATTCTTCGAGCCATCGGCATTGAGCCTCTACCGGGTGTGGTGGCTCTGTTAGAAGACCTGAAGAAGAACGGAATCCCGTGCGCCATCGGCACCTCCACCCCGCGGGCGAATGTCGAGTGCGTGCTGGAACTCACCGGGCTCGCGCCCTTCTTCAACGACATCGCCGCGTCCGAAGACGTCTCGCGCGGCAAGCCGGACCCGGAGGTTTTCCTGAAAGCAGCTGCCAAGCTCGGTGCTGATCCGGCATCTTGCGTGGTCATTGAAGATGCCCACGTTGGCATCCGCGCTGCCAAAGCCGCAGGCATGAAGTCAGTGGCCGTGACCACCACGCATCCGGCCGAGTCAATCGCGAAGGAGGCCCCAGACCGAATTGAAAAATCGCTTGAGACGGTGGATGTCACCTTTCTACGAGATCTCTGGTAGTTGGTGAAAGCCATAAGGAGCGTGGACATTCTGTCCACGCCATGTCGACAGAATGTCGACACTCCATACGCCGGGTCACTTTCGTGACCCGGTCTTGGTATTTGTTAGAATCGCAAGGTCACTTGAGATCAAAGCGATCAAGGTTCATCACCTTGTCCCACGCCTTCACGAAGTCGCGGACGAATTTTTCCTGCGAGTCCGCACATCCATAGACTTCCGCAAATGCCCGGAGTTGCGAGTTCGATCCGAAGACGAGATCGATGCGAGTAGCGGTCCACTTGAGTTCGCCGGTCTTGCGATCGCGGCCTTCGAAGGCCGCGGCATCAGACGAGACCGGCTTCCACTCCGTGCCCATGTCGAGCAGGTTCACGAAGAAGTCGTTGGTCAGCGCTTCGGGCCGGGTGGTGAAGACGCCCTGCTTTGTGCCACCGGCATTGGCACCGAGGACGCGGAGACCGCCCACCAGCACCGTCATCTCGGGCGCGGTCAGCGTGAGCAGTTGGGCTTTGTCGATGAGAAGCACTTCGGCCGGGATCGAGTAGTAGCCCTTGAGATAATTGCGGAAGCCGTCGGCGATGGGTTCGAGCACGGCGAACGACTCGACATCGGTTTGATCTGCCGAGGCATCCATTCGGCCTGGCGTGAAGGGGACCGCGACGGTAACGCCGGCATTCTTCGCGGCTTGTTCGACTCCGGCGCAACCCGCGAGCACGATCAGGTCAGCAAGTGAGACCTTCTTGCCGAAGGAACGCTGGATGCCTTCTAGCGCTGTTAGAACCTTGGACAGTTGGGCCGGTTGATTGGCTTCCCAGTCCTTCTGCGGGGCCAAACGAATCCGCGCACCATTCGCGCCGCCGCGCTTGTCGGAGCCGCGGAATGTGGAAGCGGATGCCCAGGCGGTCGAAACCAGTTCCGAAACCGATAGTCCCGATGCCAGGATCTTGCCCTTCAATGCAGCGATGTCTTGCGCATCGATCAGCGGATGATTCACCGCGGGGATGGGATCCTGCCAGATCAGTTCTTCCGCGGGCACTTCCGGACCAAGGTAGCGGGCGCGCGGTCCCATGTCGCGGTGGGTCAGCTTGAACCACGCCCGGGCGAACGCGTCGGCGAACTGCTGGGGATTTTCCAAGAAGCGCCGCGAGATCTTTTCGTAGGCCGGATCAAGCCGCAGCGCGAGGTCGGTGGTCAGCATCGTGGGCACGCGCATCTTCGATGGATCATGCGCGTCGGGAATCGTCGCAGCGGCGCCTTTCGCCACCCACTGGTGCGCTCCCGCCGGGCTCTTGCTGAGTTCCCATTCGTGGTTGAAGAGGTTTTCAAAGAAATGGTTGCTCCATTGCGCCGGCGTTTGCGTCCACGTGACTTCCAAGCCGCTGGTAATCGTGTCGCCGCCCTTGCCGGTGCCGAAGCTGTTACTCCAGCCGAAGCCCTGCGCTTCGAGTCCGGCCGCCTCAGGCTCCGGTCCCACATGGTCTGCCGGGCCGGCACCGTGGGTTTTGCCAAAGGTGTGACCGCCCGCGATCAGCGCTACGGTTTCCTCATCATTCATGGCCATCCGGCCGAAGGTATCGCGGATATCCCTGGCAGCAGCGACGGGGTCGGGATTGCCGTCCGGACCTTCCGGGTTGACGTAAATCAGTCCCATCTGCACTGCGGCCAGCGGGTTCTCCAGATTGCGCGAGTGGATGCAGCCATCGGCATCGTCATCGGAAACGAGCACGCCGCCGTCTTTTTCAACGCCTTCCGAACCGCGAGCGTAGCGCTCGTCGCCACCCAGCCAGATCTTTTCGGTGCCCCAATAGACATCGTGATCCGGCTCCCACGTGTCTTCGCGTCCGCCCCCGAAGCCGAAGGTTTTGAAGCCCATCGTTTCGAGCGCGACGTTGCCGGTGAGAATCATCAGGTCAGCCCATGAAATCTTGCGGCCGTATTTCTGTTTGATCGGCCACAGAAGCCGGCGGGCCTTGTCGAGGCTGACATTGTCCGGCCAGCTATTCAGCGGTGCGAACCGCTGCTGACCGCGACCACCGCCGCCGCGTCCATCGCCGCCGCGTCCATCGCCGGTACGATAGGTGCCGGCGCTGTGCCACGCCATCCGGATGAAGAGCGGGCCGTAGTGGCCGAAGTCTGCAGGCCACCAATCCTGAGAGTCGGTCATCAGTGCCGCGAGATCCTTCTTCACCGCCGCCAGATCGAGGCTCTTGAACTCGGCCGCATAGTCGAAGTCGCAACCCATCGGATCGGACTTGCCGGAATGCTGGTGCAGGAGTTCGACCTTCAACTGGCTCGGCCACCAGTCGCGGTTGGTGGTGGCGCTGGTGGCAGCGGAGTGATGGAACGGGCATTTCGCTTCGGTGGACATGGGATGCTCCTTTTGGCTAACAACGAATTTGGTGCCGCCGCGACGACTTATCGGGACGGTATAGCGAACCAAGCATCTCCCGATGCGGGCAGCAAGGACGCATCGGTGACGAGGGGAGTTTGGTATTACCCTCCTGCCAGAGCCATAAGGAGCGTGGACATCCTGTCCACGTCGTGTCGACACCCCTTACACCGCCGCTTTCTGCTGGCGGGAGAACACCGCATACACCGCTGGCACCACGAACAACGTCAGCACTCCGGAGAAAATCAGCCCGCCCACCACCGCGATGCCGAGCGATTGCCGTGATCCAGCGGAAGCCCCGAGTGACAAGGCGATGGGCAGCACGCCGAGAATCGTCGCGAAGCTGGTCATCAGGATCGGCCGAAGACGGGCGACGGAGGCGTCGAGGACCGCCTCCACTTTGTGCAATCCGTGCTCCTTCCGCTGGTTGGCGAACTCGACGATGAGGATGCCGTTCTTGGTCACGATGCCGACCAGCATGATGATGCCGATCTGCGAGAAGACGTTCAGCGTCTGACCGGTGAAGTGCAGCGTGAGGAAAGCGCCGGCCATCGAAAGCGGCACGGTGAGAATGATGATGAAGGGATCAATGAAGCTCTCGAACTGCGCGGCCAGCACCAGGTAGATGATCAGCAGCGCGAGGCAGAAGGCGAAGAGCAGGCTGGAGGAGCTCTCGGCGAAGTCGCGCGATTGACCGGCGAGCGCGGTGCGGAAGCCGTCCGGTAGCACCTCCTTCGCGATGCGATCAAGCTCGGTGATGCCATCGCCCAGCGTCTTGCCCGGCGCGGGCGATCCTTGGATGGTGGCGGATACCGCGCGATTGAAGCGCAGGATCGCCGCGGGGCTGGCGGACTCGTCGAACTGCACCAGGTTATCGAGCGAAACCATTCCGCCGCCCTTCGAGGGGACAAAAAGCTTTTTCAAGTCGCCCGGATCGTTTCTGTCCTGACGCTGCATCTGGCCGATCACCTGATACTGCTTCCCGTCCTTCAGGAAGTAAGCGAAACGCCGGCCTGAATAGGCGAACTCCAGCACGCGCGCGATCTGCTCGACGGAAATGCCCATCTCCGCGGCCTTGTTGCGGTTGATGGAAATGATGCCTTCGGGGCGGTTCACCTTGAGATCGGCATCGATCTGACGAAGCACGGGACTCTTGTTCGCCTCATCGAGAAACTTCGGCAGCACCTGGATCAGGGCGTCCAAGTTTGGTGCCTGGAGCACATAAGCCAGCGGCTGGCCACCGCGGCGGTCGCCAATGGTCGGCGGCTGGGTGGCGAAGGCACGCACGCCGGTGAAGGCATTCATGTCTTCCATGATCTGCTTGTGGATTTCCTCCTGGCTCCGGGTGCGTTCTTCCGGCGGCTTCAGGTAGATGTTCTGCGTGGCGGCATTGGCATCGGAGCGACCGCCGCCCCCGCCCATGATGGTGAAGGTGCGGTAGGTTTCAGGAACGCTGTCGTCCACGTAGGTGGCGATCTTGTCCATCCAGCTCTCGGTGAACTCGTAGCTCGAGCCTTCGGGTGCGGTGACGTTGATGCGGATGTTCTCGCGGTCTTCGAGCGGAGCGAGTTCGCGCGGCAGGGATTTGCCAAGCCACACGATGATCGCCGCATTGCCCGCGAGGATCAGGAAGGCCACCCAACGGAACTTCAAGAACAGGCGCAGCGAGCCGCGATAGCCGTTCGTGAGCAGGGTGAAGAATGGCTCGGTGACGCGATGGAACCAGCCCGGCTCATGCCGCTTCAGCAGGAAGCGACACATCATCGGTGACAAGGTCAGCGCGACAAAGGCGGACACCAGCACGCAGCCGGCAAGCGTGATGCCGAACTCGCGGAACAAGCGGCCTGTCAGGCCGGACAAGAAGATGATCGGCAGGAACACCGCGGCCAGCGCGATGGTGGTGGAAATGACCGCGAAGTAGATCTCCTTCGAGCCCTTGATCGCAGCCTCAAGCGGGGACATGCCGTCCTCGATCTTCGTGTAGATATTCTCCAGCACCACGATGGCATCATCGCAGACCAGGCCGATGGCGAGCACGATGGCGACCAGCGTGAGCACGTTGATCGAGAAGCCCGCCACATACATGATGAAGAAGCCGGCGACGATGCTGACCGGGATCGCGATGACGGGAATGATGGTCGAGCGCCAGTCGCGCAGGAACAGGTAGATGATCAGGACGACGAGGCCGAAGGCGATGAACAGTGTCTCCTCGACCTCCATGACCGAGCGTCGGACGAAGCGGGTGAAGTCGTAGCCGACCTCCATGGTGATGTCCTCCGGCACCTCCTTCTTCACCTGCTCGAAGCGCTTGTAGAACTCGTCGGTGATTGCGATCGCGTTGGTGTTCGGCTGCGGAATGATGGCGACGCCAATCGAGTAAACGAGGTCGGTCTTGGTGCCGGTGCGCAGGTTCTCCGCGCCAAGCTCGGCGTAGCCGATGTCACGGAAGTGTATCTGCCGTCCGGCTTCCTCCTTGATGATGAGGTTCTCGAAATCCTCGGGCGTATTCAGCCGGCCGAGCGTGCGCAGCGAGAGCTCGGTGGCGGTCCCTTCAAGGCGACCGCTGGGAAGATCGACGTTCTGCTCGTCGAGCGCGTTCTGGACATCGATGGGTGTTAGATTGTGAACGGCCAGCTTCACCGGATCCATCCACAGCCGCATGGCATAACGCTTTTCGCCGAAGATGCGGACGGATGAGACGCCGGGAATGGTTTCCATGCGCTCCCGGATCAAGCGATCGGCGAGATCGCTGACATCGAGGATGCTCCGCTGGTCGCTGCGCAGGGACAGGAAGAGAATGGGCTGCGAGTCGGCATCCGCCTTTTCCACGACCGGCGGGTTGGAGTCCACCGGCAGGTTTCGGATCGCGCGCGAGACGCGGTCACGGACATCGTTCGCCGCCTCGTCGAGGTCGGTATCGAGGGTGAACTCGACGGTGATGTTCGAGCGTTCTTCTCGCGACTCGGAAGACATCGTGCGAATGCCCGCGATGCCATTGATGACCGCCTCCAGCGGCTCGGTGATCTGCGAGGCGATGACCTGCGGATTCGCGCCAGGATAGGTCGTCTGGACGGTGACGATCGGTGGATCGACCGCCGGATACTCGCGGACCCCTAGGAAATAGAACCCCGTGATGCCGAAAAGCAGGATGACGAGTGACATCACCGTGGCGAGCACGGGACGCTTGATGCTGGTCTCGGCTAAACTCACGGCTGGACGGCTTGGACAGGCACGCCGGGACGGAGCCGGAGCAGATTGGTGGTGATGAGCTCGTCGCCTTCATTGAGGCCGCGCAGGACCTGCACTTGGCCGGAGGTGCGGATGCCGATCTCAATGTCGCGGAACTCGGCCTTGCCATCCTTCATGACGAACACGCCCTGACCCTTCGCGGAGGGGACGACGGCTTGGCTCGGGATGGCGAAGCCGTTTTCGATCGTATCGAGCTGTAGCGAAACTTCGGCGAAGCCGCCGGCCACCAAGCTCTCCGGGTTTTCGCAAATGCCACGCACCTGAAGGCTACGGGTGGCGGCTTCCACCACGGGCTCGATCACTTGCACCGCGCCCTCGAAGACCTTGGCATTGCCCGCGACGGTGAAGGTGAACTTCTGCCCGGCCTTCACTTCGGCGGCGTAGCGCTCGGGCAGCGGGAAATCGACCTTGATGCGGGAAAGATCCTGCAGGGTCATCAGCACCGTTTCCGGCTTCAACAGCGCGCCCTCGCTGACGTGGCGGATGCCGGTTCTGCCGGCGAAAGGAGCGAGGATCCTGGTCTTGGAAAGCTCGACCTGCTTGGTGTCTTTCTGGGCCTTGAAAATATCGAACTCGGCGGTGGCGAGGTCGTAGGCCTGGCGGCTGATCGCCTTTTGCGGGAGCAGGGAGTCAGTGCGGGACTTGTTCGCTTCCGCGAGTTTCAGGCGCGCATCGATTTCCGCGAGTTCGGCGGCGATGTCGCTGTCATCCAGCACGAAGAGCACGTCGCCCTTCGCCACCTGCGCGCCCTCATGCACCTCGATCTTCGCGAGCCGCTTGGTCAGTTCGGACACGATATCCACCGACTCATTCGCCCGCAGCGTGCCGACCGTCTTCACGGTATTGGCCATCGGCGTTTCGACGACGCGAAAGACCTCCGCCGCGACGGGCGCAGCCGGGCCCTTGCCTTGGGCGCCTTGGGCGGAGAGCGAGGCCGGAGCGAGCAGCAGGGAACAGACGAGGGTTTTGGCGATGGGGTGCGGCATGCGAAGGTCGGGCCGGTAAGAGGCGGGAGTGGGTCAGCTCCTTCCTGAAACTCTCTCCGGGGCGGCAGCCTTTCGCCGAATGTGACGATGGCAAAGGCAGAACTTCCGGGCCTTTGGACTCACTTCCCGAAAATCTCCGCGAAGAACGTCTTCATCGCCTCCCAAGAGCGCTTGTCGGCCTTTTCATTGTAGGCTGCGCCTTTTGAAGGGTCATTGCCGGCCATTTTTTGGGTGAAGCCGTGCACGGCACTGCCGTAGGCCACGAATTGCCAGTCGGCTCCGGCCTCGTCCATTTCCTTGCCGAATGCCAGCACCTGCTCGGTCGGGACGAAGGGGTCCACGGCGCCATGGCACACCAGCACCTTGGGCTTCACGTTGCCCTTGGTGGCAGCCATGCCGTCGGCGGCGTCCAGCCCGCCGTGGAAGGAGACCACGCCGGCGATGTCCGCGCCGCCGCGCGCGAGTTCGAGGACGCCGGTGCCGCCGAAGCAGTAGCCGATCGCCGCAATCTTCGAGGTGTCGGTGTGCTCGTCCTTCTTCAATTCCTCCAAGCCGGCCTTCAAGCGACCGCGATAGAGCTCGCGGTTGCCCTTGTATTTCCCGGCTTCCTGACCGGCGGCGGGTGGCACGAGGTGGATGCCCTTGCCGTAGATATCGGCGGCGAAAACATTGTAGCCGAGCTGCGCCAGCTGCCGGCTGCGGTCCTTCTCGTAATCGCTCAGGCCAGTCCACTGGTGGATCACGAGCACTGCGGGGCGCTTGCCCGAGACAGCGTCGTCATACACGTGAAAGCCCTCCAGTGTGACGCCATCGTGTTGATACTCGACGGTCTTTTCGACAAGCGCGGCGGAGGCGGAAGCGGTGGCCATGAGGGAGAGGAGAAGCGTTTTCATCATCGCCAGCAAAGCGCACTCAGGCAGGCTGTCAAACAGCCTTCCGTCGCAATGCCAACACGATCCCCCCGGCGACGATGGCCCAGAAGGCCGCGCCGATTCCCAGCAGCGTGATGCCGGACAGGGTCACGAAAAAGGTCATGATCGAGGCCTCGCGATAACCTTCGTCGGCGAGAGCAGCGGAAAGCGCGTTGCCGATGGTTGTCAGCAGCGCCAGCCCCGCCACAGCCAGCACCATTTCCTTGGGAAAAGCGGCGAACAGGCCAGCCACCGTCGCGCCGAAGAGGCCGATCAGCAGATAAAAGCCCCCCGCGCAGACAGGCGCCCAGTAGCGGCGCTTCGGGTCGGGATGAGCTTCCGGGCCGACGCAGAAGGCCGCGGTGATCGCTGCGAGATTGATGCCGAAGGCTCCGAAGGGTGCGAGCAGGAAGGTGGAAACGCCGGTCCAGCCGATGATTCGCGAAACAGGCGCCTCGTAGCCACCGACGCGGAGCGCCGCGATGCCCGGCAGGTTTTGCGAGGCCATCGTCACAATGAAAAGGGGGATTCCCGTGCCGATCAGAGCCGGGACCGACCACTCCGGCGTCACCCAGACTGGCACGGTGATATTCCACGGCACCAAGTCCATCTTCAGCAGTCCCTGTGCGGCGGCGATGGCCACGCCGATGATGAGAATCACCGGCACATTCGCCCGTGGCCAGAAACGTCGGCCGAGGACGTAGGCTGCCGCCATGCAGAGGACCAGCAGCGGGTTCCTCGGGATCGCCACGAAGGCATCCAGCGCAAACCTCGCCAGCACTCCGGCGAGTAGTGCCGAGGCAAGCGGCAGTGGTAGCCGCTTCATGATCTTTTCAAAGCCTCCGCTGAAGCCGGCGATGGCGATCAACACGCCATTCAGGAGAAAGCACGCGATCGCCTGCGGCATCGTCAAATGCCCCGATGCCGCGGCCGCGCCGATGACCGCCGCGCCCGGCGTCGACCACGCAATCAGGATCGGCTTCTGCGTGGCCAGCGACATCACGATGCTCGGAATGCCCATGCCCATTCCGATCGCCCACAGCCAAGAGGCGGTCTGCTCCGGCGTCGCGCCGAGATTCTGGGTCGCTTGGAAAATGATCGCCACCGAACTGGTGAAGCCAACCAGCACCGACACGAAGCCGGTGATGAGGGCGGAGATAGAGAAGTCCTTCAGCATGGCGGCGACCCGGCGAGGGAAACCGATTCAGGTGCGTCCGGCAACTGCGGTGAAATTCTTGGGAATTGCGGCATCTGGAGATGCTGTTTTGTCGTGCACGGAGGACTTCGAGTGGCTAGCGAAAGGACGATGTTCGGGCGCTGGCGTTTCCTGATTCTCGTTGTCTTAGGCTTCGGTAGCTGCGCAGCACCCGTTCGGAACCGTCCCGCCCTCCTTGCGGCCGTCCGGAAGGTCGAGGCTTTTTATCACGCCAACGGTTACCTGAAGGCCAGGGTCACCGTGAGATTCGATGTGCCCGCCCCGCTCACTCCCCCTTTCGTTTTCTTCGTGGAGGAAGGCTAGGCACCCACCAGTCATTAAGCCTATCAGTCTCCTCGGGAAGGATAGCGCTCGTTCGCGCGCATCCCGTTCTCGTGGTTGAGCGGAATGATATCGCTGACCGCTCCTCCGGTGAAGCCTACCCCAAAGTGGAGCGTCTGCCCCTTTTGGATGGTGAAGGGCTTGGTACGCTTTGGCATGAGAAGGAGCCCTGGGGGGAATTTCACCGAAAGCCGGTAAGTGCCGGGCTTCACGTGGAAGGTATTTTGAGAGCGGGACGAAACGTAACCGAGGAACGCGTCACCCAAGTAGATCCTTGCACTGGTTCCGACCGGGGCACTGAAAGCGCGATAAACGCGGATCGTGCCTCCTTGGCCGGCTGGAGTTGTCACCGCTGCACCCGCCGCGATCGCCTCAGGCGGCGGGGCACAGCTCGGAAGTGCGGCGAAAAGACCTGCGGTGAGCAGGGCCATGGTGCTAGAGCGGAGAAAAGTCATCGGGGAGGAATGGAAAAGGACTAGCAATAGTACGAAAAAGGCGTGCCCGAGTGAACGGACCCGCCTTGGAGAATACTAAGCTGAAGCGCTTCAGACCGTGCCGTAGATCGTCTTCCCGGAGGAAAGCAGATCGTTGCAGGCTTCCTTCATGCGCTCACAGAGGCCGAGTTCGGCTTTCTTGAGATAGGAGCGAGGGTCGTAGGCCTTCTTGTCGCCGACTTCCTGGTCGATCTTCAGCACGCCTTCGATGTTCTGGCAGATGTGCGTCACGATCGGACGGGTGAAGGCATACTGGGTGTCGGTGTCGATGTTCATCTTCACCACGCCGTAGTCGAGGGTCTCGCGCAGGTCGCTTTCGGACGTGCCGGAACCGCCGTGGAAAACGAGGTCCATCTCGGCGGCTGCACCGTGCTTGTCGGTGACTGCCTTCTGGCCGTCGCGAAGGATGGAGGGCTTCAGCTTTACCGCGCCGGGCTTGTAGGTGCCGTGGACGTTGCCGAAGGTGGCGGCGAACAGGAAGCGGCCGATCGGGCTGAGCGCTTCGTAAACTTCCACCATGTCTTCCGGGGTGGTGTAGAGCTTGTCGGAAGGAAGGCCGGAGGTGTCGTGGCCGTCTTCTTCACCGCCCACGCAGCCGGCTTCGACTTCGAGGATGATGTCGAGCTCGGCGCACTCCTTGAGCAGCTCCTTGGAGATCTTGAGGTTTTCTTCCAGCGGGACGACCGAGCCGTCGAACATGTGGCTCTGGAACAGCGGGCCCTTGCCAGCGGCGATGCGCTCGCGGGAGGCTTGAAGGAGAGGCTTCAGGAAGCCTTCGACCTTGGCCGGGTGGCAGTGGTCGGTGTGGAGAGCGATGAGGACGTCGTACTTCTCCGCGAGGCGATGGACGGCTTCGGCAAGCACGATGGCACCGAAGGCGGCGTCTTTCACGGAGGTGCCGGAGGCGAACTCGCCGCCGCCAGTGGAAACTTGGATGATGCCGTCGGACTTGGCCTCGGCGAAGGCGCGCAGGGCACCGTTGATCGTGGGCAGCGAGGTGACGTTGATGGCCGGGTAGGCGTATCCACCCTTTTGGGCGGCATCGAGCATCGCGCGGTATTGAGCTGGAGTGGCTACGGGCATGGTGGGGAGCGGGGTAACGGACGATTTCCCCCGGCGCAAGGCCGGAACGGGGCATTTGGCAGTACGCAGGGGGCGTGCCAGCGGGCCGGTTACCAAGTCCGGTCCTGCCGCACCGCCTCGTAGAGCGTGATCGCGATGGCGGTGGAAAGATTGAGGCTGCGTGTGCCGCCGGGTGCCATCGGGATGCGGATCGCCTGCGCCCCAGCCCCGTAAACCATCGCTTCCGGAAGGCCCTTGGTCTCGCAGCCGAAGACGAGATAATCGCCGTCCTTGAAGGGTACGTCCCAGTGCGCCCGGGTGGCCTTGGTGCTCAGAAACCAGAACTTGGCCGTGGGATCGGCCTCCTTTTTCAGCTCGTCGAAATTTTCCCAGACCCGCAGGTCCACGTCCTGCCAGTAGTCGAGCCCCGTGCGGCGGACGTGCTTGTCCTCCAGCGAAAACCCGAGCGGCTTCACGAGGTGCAGCCGCGCACCGGTGGCCAAGGCCAGCCGGCCAGCGGCACCGGCATTGTGGGGGATTTCCGGCGCGACGAGTACGATGTGAAACATGGCGGCCGGGTCAGGTCAGTGCGTGAGTTCCGCCAGCACGCGATCGGCGTGGTAAACGACGCGCATCGCCTCCACGATGGCCGCCGGGTGCACGGAAACGGTGCGGCCTTTTTCCTCGGTGTAGAAGAAGTCGGAAACGAGGCCGGGGGCATTGCTGTCGAAGACGAGGCCGACAAAGTCGCCATCGCGGTTCACCACAGGGCTGCCGGAATTGCCGCCGGTGATGTCGTTGCTGCTGATGAAATTCATCGGAGTCTGGGGATCGAGTTTGCCGGCTTGCGCCTTCCACTCGGCAGAAAGATCGAAGGGAACGATTTTACCCTGAGCCTCACTCCGGTCGTGCATTCCCGCGAAGGTTGTCTGTGCCGGAACCGTTTCCTTGCCGTCGGCGTAGCCCTTCACCACGCCGTAAGAAAGACGGAGCGAAAACGTCGCATCAGGATAGGCCGAGTCACCGTCGCGGGCAAAGCGGGCCGCGGCGATCTCGCGGTGCGCTTGGGCGATCACTTCATCGTCGGCCTCCGCGCGCTGGCGAAGTTTGCGGGATTCCTCATCCACCAGCTTCGCGAGCTTGATCAGCGGATCGCTTGAACCAGCGATGGCGTCGCGCCCGCCTTCATACAGCTTCCGGCGCACCTCGACGTCTTCGAGCGCGGTCCCTTGGACAAGCTCAGCCGCTCGGGTATCGGGCGATTTGTCGCCGAGGATGCCCCGCACCGTCGGATCGGTGGCACCGAGCTTGGCGCAGAGGAAGGTCAGTGCGCTGGCCATGCGAACCGTCTCCAGATTCTTGTAAATCGGCTCGGTCGAAAACAGCTCCAGCTCCAAGGAGGTGCGGGACGTTTCCCGGAATTCCTCCAAGCGCTCGCCCTCGGGTTTGCCAGCCTCATCTGCCACCCGCAGCAGCGTGCGCGCGATGCCGAACAGGCCGCTGCCAAAGGCATCCCCGCCTTCCAGCATGCGAAGTCGTGTCTCGTAGCCGCGTGCCTCCTTCTCGGCCGCTTCGATCCGCGCGAAGGCCGCCGAAGTAGTTTCGCGGAGCTTCGTTTCGCTCGCCGCCTTGCGGGCCATCAGCGCGGGATCAAGCAAGCCATCGAGTCGTGCCATGATCGCCTTCCGGCCATTCTGGGTGCCAACGATCATGCCCTTCGCGCGGCGCGCGTTCTCAAGGTCGCGATCCGCCCAAGCGCTGAGCAGAGTTTCCGCGCGGAAGATCTGCTCGAGGCGATAGGGGAAGGCGTCGTCGCGCAGCGTCTCGAGCTGGGCCAGCGTGACCGAGCGATTGGTTCGTCCGGGATGGCCGGAGGTGAAGACCAGCTCGCCTTCCTTCGCGCCCTCGGTCTTCCACTTCAGGAAATGCGGCGTCTTCGCTGGCGCATCGTTTTCGTAGGCGCGGAAGAAGCAGCAATCGAGGCAGTAGCGGGGGAACTGGAAATTGTCAGGGTCGCCGCCGAAGGCCGCGGCTTTCACGTCCGGCGCGAATACCAGCCGGACGTCCGTGTAGCGTTGATAGCGATAGAGGTGGTACGCGCCGCCTTGATAGAGTGTGACCACGTCGCTGCGCAGGCCGGTCGAGTCGTGCGATTTCTTCTCGATCCCTGCGATCACCGCGCGACGTGCAGCAGCTGCTTCGTCCGGCGATTGCCCGTCCTTCACCGCCGCATTCACGCGCTCCGTCACGTCCTCGATGCTCATGAGGACGTTCAGCTCGAGGTCCGGGCATTTCAGCTCGGCCTCCGCGGTCGCCGCGTAGAAGCCGTGCTTGAGAAGATCGCGCTCCTTGGTGCTGAGCTTTTCGATCATCCCCGCGCCGACGTGATGGTTCGTCAGGATCAGGCCGTTTGCCGAAACGAAGGAGCCCGAGCCGCCATTGCCGAAGCGGACGGACGACTTTTGCAGGTGCTCCAGCCACGCCGGGGTGATCTCGAAGCCATACTTCTCCTTCACCTGCCGCACCGGCGGCTTGGTGAACAGCCACATGCCCTCGTCGGCGCGGACGGCGGGCAGCAGGGCAACGAGAGCGGGGAGGAGAAGCGAGCGCATGACGGCGGAGCTTAGGAGCCCGCCGCCCGGGTGCAATCCTCTCCTCACACTCTCACCAGGCCCGGTCGCCACGCTCATCGTAGGGAAGCCACAGCAGGGAAACGGAATCGACTTTGACGTTGGTCTTGGCCGGCTTCAGTGCCTCGGTTTCGAGGACTAGCGCGGAGGTATCGAACGACTGGGTGATCCGGGCAGCCTCGGCTTCGGCCTCCTTGTTGATTTGGTCGATCTGCTGCTGCACGCCCTCCACTTTGTCTTCTGCAGCGGAGACGTCCTGTCGCTGCTTGTAGGCGCTTGTTCCTTTTGAGATCACGGATCCCATGCTTTTCTTGCGACCGAACAAGTTGCCCAGGATCCCTCCGAGGATGGTGGTGCCTGCCTGCACCAGCGCGCCTTGCGATTCCGCCTTTTGCCGTGCCAGGGAGCCTTCGGCCGTCTGCAGTTTACCCTCCAGGGTCGTGAGTTTCTTCTTCGTCGCGTCGCGGAGTTTGTCGACAGCCTCATCCCGGGCCTCGTGAGCCTTCAGCTCTAGACGGGCGCGGAAGGCGGCTTCCGATTCTCCGATCTGCGAGTATTCCTTGAGAGACGGGCAGGAGAAGACCTCGGCACGGGCATTGCGGTAAAGCCATTCGGCGAAATCCTTCTCAACCTGCTTGTAGTTCGCCGCGTTCATGGCGAACCCGGGCAGCGAGTCGAAGCCGGCACCATCGGCAGGATTCGATCCAAGCTCCTCCGGCTTGAGTGGCGGAGGAAGATCGTGGTCGTAGTCGATCGACTCCGGTAAAATAGCGTTCACCTTCCGCACCTTTTGGCTGCCTTCGGCACCGGTCTTGGCGGACGAAAAATGCACCGTGCCGACGCGCAGCAGGTGCGGCTTGTAGGTCACCTCCGACGCATCGCCCGCGGGCGGGGCGAACTTCTCGACAATGCCGGCGGCGACCACGGGACGCTCGGACGCCTTCGCAGGCGCTGCCGACATGCCGGGCATAGCCATCGGGTTCGCTGCGGCTGTCACAGGTACGGCATCCTTCGTACTTCCGAAGGCGGCTCGCTTCGGATCCATGAGTGCCTTGATGCTGGTGCGGGTCAGGGGGCCGGTGAGGTAGCTCATCACCCAGCGCACATGGAAGAGCACCGGATGATCCTCATGGACGTTGTTCATGAGGAAGACGCGGTTGCCGAGGGCGGACAGTAGCTTTTCCATCTCGCCGCGGTCGAACTTCGCGTTCTGTGCACCGGCTGCACCTTCGAGCCCATCGAGCACGCGCAGCTTGTCGCGCTCGGTTTGCAAGCGGCCGAGGAACCAGGTGCCGATGTTCGATAGCGCCTTGTAGTCGAGGTCAACCGGGTTCTGCGTGGCGAGCAGGCAGCCGAGGCCGAAGGCGCGGGCTTGCTTGAGCATGGTCATCATCGGCTTCTTGCTCGGCGGGTTCGCGCTCGGTGGCAGGTAGCCGTAGATCTCGTCCATGTAGAGGATGGCGCGCAGCGAGGTGGTGCCGCTCTGCCCGCGCATCCAGCCCAGCGTCTGATTTAAAAGCAGACTGACGAAGAACATGCGGTCCGCGTCGCTGAGGTGCGCGATCGAAAAGATGGAAATGCGCGGCTTGCCATCGGGCGCGTGCAGCATTTTCGCAATGTCCAGCGGTGTGCCTTCGAGCCATGCGGAAAAGCCGGGCGAGGCGAGCAGGTTGTTGAACTTGAGCGCCAGGGCCTGACGGGCCTTTTGCGGAATGAAGCTTTCGAGATCCATCACGCCGACCTTGTCAAAGGAGGGCTTCTGGATGTGGCGGATCAGGGTCTCCAACGTGAGGTTCTGGCCGCTCTCCCATGCTTTCTGGAAAATCGTTGCGACCAACACCGATTCGGGAGTTTCCGCGGCTTCATCCTTCACGCCCACCAAGGTCAGCAACGCTGTCGAGGTGGTCACGATCCGCTCGCCTAACAGCTCTGCGTCGTCCATCACCTCGAACGGCGGGACCTCCAGCGAGCTGAGAATCGACACCGGGATCCCCGCCTTCGAGCCGGGCGTGAAGATGTTGATATCCACCTTCTCCTTAAGCTTGGCAATGCGCTCCGGCGACTGACCCCAATCGGCGAGGCCGTTCTTCCAGGTCTCCGCCGTCTTCGCCGCGAATACGTCCGGCGAGACGCCCTTCTTTTCCGCGTCGTCCTCATTGATCCACGGACGGAAATCCTCCGCGGCGAGGTTCGGAAACATTAGCAACAGGTTCGAGATGTCGCCCTTCGGGTCGATGACGATGGCGGGGATATTATCCATCGCCGCCTCCTCCAGCAGCGCGAGGCAGAGGCCGGTCTTTCCCGACCCGGTCATGCCGAGGACCACGCCGTGGGTGACGAGGTCCTTCGAATCGTAAAGCACCAGCCCGCCATCGGCGGACTTCGTTTCGAGGTCGTACTCGCGACCGAGATAAAAGGCGCCCAGCTTTTCGTAGTCGGAGACGGACGGGGTCATGATGGAAGAATGTTAGGAATGGCGCGCCGGATGGAAAGCGCGTTTCCATCCGGCGGCACCGGGTCTCAGGCCGCCCGCCGGCCGGAAGGATCCGCCAAATCCTTTGAGATCGCGGCCCGAACCCCGCCTGACATTGGGGAGATTCGCTTGCCTACCACTTTTTGTAGCCGAGGAACTTGCCGTTCATTGTGATCTTCACGCGGTCGCCTTTCGGATCTGCGACCTTTTCGATGTCCATGGCGAAGTCGATGGCGCTCATGATCCCGGGACCGAACTTCTCTTCGACCAGCGCTTTGATGGTGGAGCCATAGACGTAGATGATCTCCTGGAACCGGTACTGGAGCGGTTCCTTCGGGATGGTCGGCGCTGCTTCGCCCTTGTCGGCGAATTCGGTGAGCGCGGCTGCGATCTCCGGTCCGAGCCCCAGGTGGTCGGCGACCTTGGCGGCTTCGGCGGCATCGAGCGCGTTCTCCCCGAGGCAGGCGGAGGTGGTGAAGACCTCGGAGAGCCCCGCGGCTTGGGCGATGGAGGTCCAGGTGAGATTCCGCGCGGCTTTCGCGGCGAGGATGGCATCGGTCATGGTGGTCTTGTTCATGATGGGGAATCGGGCAAAGCGGTGGCCGCCAGCCCAGGATGGCTGGCGGGCACCTTGCCGCGGACACGAGCACCGCCAGTGCCACCAAGCCGCGCATGCCATCTTGTCGGGTGAAACAATTTGGCGTTGCCGTTGAATGGAATCAGACCATCGGCATCGCCATCGCGCTCCGACGGGCATGGAAATGATGCGGATAGTCTGACATTCTTCGCGCGAGCCCGACGTCCACGGATTGTCGAGGCTATCCATGTTCAGCGCGTCGATCCACGCCTGCGTGCAAGGCTGGAACACGACGATGCTGTGATCGGCGACGTTAAAGCTGCGAGGGCCAACGGGGACGTAATTGTCAGTGATGCTCTTGGTCGTGTTGCTGACCGTGGCGCGGGATCCGCTCCCCGCCAGATTGACCAGCGTGTATTGGCGCGGATCGGTCGCTCGCAGGTGGCACCTTCGCCGCGCAGGACTACGCCGCTCTTGTTGAGATTGAGCGTGGAGCTGAGTTGGTATTCGCCGGCGGTTAGAAGGATCGCCCCACGGGTACCGTTCGCGTCCGCGGGCATCGCGCCCACTTGGTCGATCGCCGTTTGGATCGTCCCGCGATCGTCGCCTCGGCGGGATTGAGAGCGGCCTTTACCGGTGCCTCGGGGATGGCTTCGCGGCCGGCCTTGTAGCCACAGTCGCCGAAGTCGGGCACGCGATTTCCCGGTGAATTCCGGGCGTAGAGCGGGCGGCCGTCGGCAGCGAGATTCACCCACGTGCCTTGGGGCGGCGCGGCGCGGATTTTGCCGGGCAACGCGATGGCAAGAGGGACGCTGGCAAGCACAAGGGTCCGCAGCATCGCGAAGGCAGCGTGGGAGAAAATGGGCATCGCCCCGGTGTAACGCCTTCTTGCAAAACGTTACAGGATTCACCTTCTCCTCAAAGGGCAGGTGGCACGGCCATGTCCGAGGTCAGTCGACGTTGTATTCGATCCGTCGCCGGCCACGCGAGACGTCGACGGATGGCTCGGAGCGGTAGCGGTTCACGTCCGCCAACGCCGCTTGCTGAAGCTGCTTTGGCGCGTCGGTGTTGATGATCTTTGCATCTTTGGTCCGCCCGTCCCGGTCGACCGTGAATTCCACGTCCACGAAGAAGTTCTTCTTGTTCGGATCGATCGGCGGTTCGGGAGCAGCGCAACTGGAGGCGAAGAGAGCGGCGGCGGAGAGAAGGAGGAGACGCGCGGGTTTCATTGCTGCCATGGCATGCTGCCGCGGACGATTCGTCAACTCCGGGGCTGCGGAGCGGGGCGACGGTCATCCGCGCTGGGAAGAAGTGACAGGATTTTCCTGAATCAGGGAGCGCAAGGATGCATGGCGTGCAGCGAGCGAGGGGTCTTCTTCGATCACCCGGTCCGCCAGGGCGCGCGCTTCGCGCAGCAAGGTAGTGTCGGCTAGGAAATCCGGAAATCTTAGATCACCGAGGCCGCTTTGCATGGTACCTAGCACATCGCCGGGGCCGCGAAGCCGTAGGTCTTCCTCGGCGATGACGAAGCCGTCCGACGTCTTTTCCATCACGGCGAGTTTCTCCATCGCTTCCGCGCTTTTGCCGTCGGTGAGCAGGATGCAGTAGCTCTTGTGCTCGCCGCGGCCGATGCGCCCGCGGAGTTGGTGAAGCTGCGCCAGGCCGAAGCGCTCCGCGTGGTGAATGATCATGAGGTTCGCATTCGGCACATCGACGCCGACCTCGATGACGGTGGTGGCGACGAGCGCGTGGATCTCGCCATCGCGGAAGCGACGCATCACGTCCTCCTTCTCTTCGGGCGAGAGCTTGCCGTGGACGAGGCCGACCGAGTAACCGGAAAGCCGCTTCTGCCATTTCTCAAAAGCCTCGGTGGCAGACTCGGCCTTGAGCGTCTCGCTTTCTTCGACCAGTGGATAAACGAGGTAAGCCTGCCGGCCGGCGGCGAGCTGGTCCTTCACGAACTTCGTCACCTCGGTCTGCTTCGCGGCGGTGCGCAGGGCGGTGACCATCTTTCCGCGACCGGCGGGACGTTCGTCCAAAATGGAGACATCGAGGTCGCCGTAGATCGTCATCGTCAAGGTCCGCGGGATCGGTGTCGCGGTCATCACAAGTACGTCGGGCATCGTGCCTTGCTCGATCAGGCGCGAGCGCTGGGAGACGCCGAACTTGTGCTGCTCATCGATGACCACCAGCCCGAGATCACGGAAGGCGACCTTGTCGTAGAGCAGCGCATGGGTGCCGATGAGTACTTGCGGTTCGCCGTCGAGCGGCAGGTGAGTGCTTGCCTCCTTCGCGGCGGTGCGCAGCAGCACCCGCACGCCGAGCGGCTCTAGCCAGCGCTTGAAGGTGAGGTAATGCTGCTCGGCGAGGATCTGGGTCGGCGCCATCAGCGCGGCCTGGGCTCCGGAGTCGATGGCCAATAGCATCGACGCCATGGCGACGAAGGTCTTGCCGCTGCCGACATCGCCTTGCAGCAGCCGGTTCATCGGTCGAGGCGAACGCAGGTCGGCCACGATCTCCTTGATCGAGCGCTTCTGTGCGCCGGTCAGATCGAAGGGCAGGCTTTCGTAAAAGCGCTTTAGCAAGGTGGTCTTCGTCCCCTGCACGCGACCCCGGTGATCGTGAATGCGGGCGCGCCGCCAGACGACATTGAGCTGCATGGCAAAGAACTCCTCCAAGGCGAAGCGGCGGCGCGCGGCTTCCGCTTGTTCGATGGCTTCGGGAAAATGCACCTCGCGAAACGCTTCGGCGCGCGGGTAAGTCGGATCGACATCGAAAGGCACTTCGAGCGAAGCAGTATCGATCCTTTCTAACAGCTGATATTGGATTTCCCTCAGCCGCCGCTGGGCGATGCCGGAAACGTTGCGATAGATCGGAACGATGCGCTCGAGGTGGATCGATGGGCCGCCATCGTCGCGGATGACCTCGAAGTCGGGGTGGTCGATGTAGATCCTGCCTTGGAAGTCCTTCGGCTTGCCGTGGAGGATGACTTCCTGCCCCGTCGCGATGACGTTTTTCAGGAAGGGCATGTTGAACCACCGGCAGGTGATCGTGGCGGTTCCCAGTCCCGAACTCCGAGTGTCCTCGACCACCGCCTCGTAAAAGCGGGCGCGTGGGCCGAAGCGATTCCGGGTATCCTTTACCATGCCGCGAACACACACAGCCAGCCCGCCTGGCGCGGCGGGGAAGGCGTCAAACCTCCGGCGATCCTCATAGCGACGCGGCAGCCAATCGAGCAGATGGCCCGTGGCATGAAGGCCGGCCGATGCGAGCGAGAGGACTTCCTTGGCCGCGAGGAAATCGACAGAGGCGAGGGGAGCAGTGATCGGGATCAAGGAGGCGTCAGCGGGATTGTGCCTTGGGGTCCTTGCCTTTGCTAGAATCGCTTTCTGCTTTTGCCGGTTCTGCGGCAGGTTTCGCGGTCTCTGAATCAGCAGCCTTGGTCGGGGCCGGGGTCGGCATCGTCTTCGCTGCCAATTCGCGCATCATCTCCTCGCGGGTGGGATTCCGCGGAGTCTTCGGGCCCTGGAACTTGGCAATGACCGAGTCCAGCTTCCCGGCTTTCCAAGCAGCGAAGCCGCCTCCGCCAAGCAGCAGGACGATAACGCCGATCACCACCGGCCAGTTGACACCCTTCTTCCGGGGCCGCTTTTCCGGAGCCGCTCCCTTTTGCTTACCTGCCCCCTTCGCTTGTTTCGTAGCGGTGGCGGATTTGGTGGCAGTAGCGGATTTCGTGGCGGTGGCGGTGGCAACTGCGGGCTTGGTGCCGGCGGCGGGTTGGGTAACCGAAGCAGGCTTCATGACCGAAGCAGGCTTGGCCACGGCGGCGGGTTTCGTCGCAGATCCGGAAGAGCGTTGGGGCTGAGCGACAGCCGCCGCTGGCGGGGTGGCCGCAGAGACGGGCTTGTGAAGTGCTGTGAGCGCTTGGGCCAGCGACCAGCCCTTGGGATTGCCACGGATCTGGCGGATCCAGCTGGCTAGACCATCGCCGGCGGAGTCGTGCTGCGCAGGCTTGTCCTTCCACCCGAGCAGGCGCTCGGCGAGTTCCGCCAGCGGCAGGAGCCCGCGCGTATTGAGCGAAGCCAGCGGCTCCACCCAGAATGTGATCCCGCGTCCCGATTCGGGAATGATCAGCGAATCCTCACTGCAGCCGACCCACAGCATCTCATGGCCAAGCACTTGGGAGATCTGCTCCGAGGCCTTGAGCGCGACCTCCACGATGTCCTTTACGGAGGCTGGCTCAAGCGGCTTCCCGCGGCTGAAGGAGCCGAGCGTGTCGCCTTCCACCCAGTCGGTGACCAAGAAGGGAATTCCATCCACGGGGTCGCAGCCACCGTCGAAAGTCTTGCGCAGCTCTTTCAGTTTCAGCGCTTTCAGCTTCTCCACCGCGTCCAGGAAAGGCCTCTGCTCCTCGGGCTGTAAGCCGCCACCGTCGCGGCCATTCGGGAAAAAGCGCCGGAGCACCACGTCGCGTTTTGCCTCGCGATCCCGGGCGCGGAAGGCCACGCCGTGGGCGTCCTGGGACATCATTTCCTCAATCTCGTAGCGTTGGGTCACTTGCAAGCCACTACCAGAGTCGCCGCCTCTTCCGCAATCTCCCTGTCTCGGTGGCGCCAGCCTACCGGTCGCATCCCTTTCTTTTTCCGTGCGTTCGGTGTAAATCCCTGTTTTCCATCCGCGCCGCGCCGCCCGCCGGAAATTTCCCGACTCGCCATGCCCACGTCCCTGACCCGCAATTTCTCGATCATCGCCCACATCGACCACGGGAAGACCACGCTTTCGGACCGGCTGATGGAGTTCACCAATACCGTCACCGAGCGAGAGTCCAGTGCCCAGCTGCTGGATGCGATGGACCTGGAGCGCGAAAAGGGCATCACCATCAAGTCCCACCCGGTGGCGATGACCTACAAGGCCAAGGACGGGAAAACGTACAAGCTCAACTTGCTCGATACCCCCGGCCACGTCGATTTCTCCTACGAGGTCGCCCGTTCACTCGCCGCCTGCGAAGGCGCGATCCTGATGGTCGATGCCGCCCAAGGTGTGGAAGCCCAGACGGTGGCCAACCTCCACCTCGCCCACGCGCAGAACCTCGTCATCCTGCCGGTCCTCAACAAGATCGACCTTCCCGCGGCGGACGTGGAGAAGTGCAAGCGCCAGCTTGAGGACATCCTCGCGATTCCCGCTGAGGACGCGATCCCGGCTTCGGCGAAGCAGGGCATCGGCATCGAGGAAATCCTCGAAGCAATCGTCAAGCGGGTGCCAGCGCCAGTTGAGAATCCCGACAAGCTGCTGCGCTGCTCGGTGTTCGACTCGATCTACGACACCTACCGCGGCGTCGTCTCCTACGTCCGGGTTTTCTCCGGCACGGTGAAGAAGGGCCAGCGCGTGAAGCTCTTCGCCACCAACAAGACCTATGAGGTCAAGGAAGTGGGCGTCTTCACCCCGAAGATGAACGCCCGCGAAAAGCTCGTCGCCGGTGACGTCGGCTACGTGATCGCCAACATGAAATCCGCCGATGAGGCGAAGATCGGCGACACGCTCACCGACAACACCCACCCGTGCCCCGAGGCGCTGCCTGGCTACAAGGAGATCCAGCCGATGGTCTTCTCCGGCATCTACCCGGTCGAATCCTCCGACTACGAGGCGCTCAAGATGGCGATGGGCAAGCTCCAGATCAACGACGCCGCCTTCACCTACATGTCGGAAAGCTCGACCGCGCTCGGCTTCGGCTTCCGCTGCGGCTTCCTCGGCCTGCTCCACATGGAGATCATCCAGGAGCGCCTCCGTCGTGAGTTCAACATGGACGTGATCTCGACCTACCCGTCGGTGATCTATCAGGTCACGCTGACCGACGGCTCCGAGGTCATCGTCGACAACCCGACCTTTTTCCCCGAGCAGCAGACCATTCAGGAAATCCGCGAGCCGGTCGTGAATGTCTACATCATGGTCCCCGGCGAATACATCGGCGACATGATGCAGCTCGTGCTCGAGAAGCGCGGCGAGGTCACGAACACGGAAACCATCGACGACATGCGCGTGATGCTTTCCTGCGTGCTTCCGCTTTCCGAAATCCTCGTCGATTTCAACGACAAGCTAAAGTCCATGACCCGCGGCTACGGCTCCATGGACTACGAGCACGCCGGCTACCGCGCTGCCAAGATGGTGAAGATGGACATGCTCATCGCCGGTGATCCGGTCGAAGCGTTCTCGACCATCGTCCATCGCGACAAGGCCGAGTCCTACGGCCGTGTCCTCGCCGGCAAGCTGAAGGAAGTCATTCCGTCCCACCTTTTCGTCGTCGCCATTCAGGCGGCGGTCGGCGGCAAGATCGTGGCCCGCGAAAGCATCTCCGCCATGCGCAAGAACGTGACCGCCAAGTGCTACGGCGGTGACATCACCCGTAAGCGCAAGCTGCTCGAGAAGCAGAAGGAAGGTAAGAAGAAGATGAAGATGTTCGGCAAGGTGAACATCCCTCAGGACGCCTTCATCAAGGTGCTGAAGAGCGGGGACTGAGTCGGGCTTTCCCTCGGCGACGAGGGGAATCCGACAGCCGTGTCCCGGTCTGGGCGTAAGGAGGACCACATGCGATGGAGCCGGAAACAAGGTCGCCGGGCACTTGCGGGACTCGCGGTAGCGATCCTTGCCCTGATTATGGCGATACGGCGTGGGCGGGAGGAGGTTGCCTCCTCGTCCCAGGTAAAAGCGGTGGGACGGAGTGATTCTGGCGAGGCCGGGGAGCCGTCATCAGGAAGTCCGTCGCCGCGCGAATCCCTTCGAAAGGAGCGAGCCGCCCGGCTTTCCCAGAGCGACCCCGCCCGGACGGCTCGGATCAAGGACGAGGCCCAGCGATTCATGGCGGAGA